>Ga0070741_10003922_pt1 | contig 35739 bp, 34 predicted proteins | sample Coa_R1_4_FD_66440 | JGI IMG/M metagenome (GOLD analysis project Ga0070741, IMG submission 66440) | Surface soil microbial communities from Centralia Pennsylvania, which are recovering from an underground coalmine fire - Coalmine... | ecosystem: Environmental > Terrestrial > Soil > Unclassified ... | reverse complement strand
TGTCCATCGCCAACCAGGCGAGACAGTCGGTGCTCAAGCTGTTCCCGTAAAGCTCCCACGCTACGGGCCGCACGTCGAAGCGGCGGGCTGGCAACACCCCGCCGCTTTCGTTTTAAGGCCCGTTTCCCGGGGCGCAGCGCAGCACGCAGTGATGCGCTGCAGACCCGGGATCGCAATAATCTCAGAGGGTTGAGATGACCCCGGATCAGCGGTGCACCACTGCGTGCTGCACTGCATCCGGGAAATGCGAGCCGCCGCGCATGAATAAGTCAATGTTAACAGGCATGGCGTACAAGAACTTAAAGCCAAAAACACAGCGTATGAGTTGAGGGAAGTCGGAAATGAACTACGCCAGCACGGCTTATGCGAAGGTCGCGAAAGAAACGGCGGATCCGCGCGAGCTCGAAGCCAACCTGCTGCTCAAGGCGGCCGCGCGATTGCAGGCGGTGCACGATTCCTGGAACGACAAGCCGGCAGGCCTCAACGACGCGCTGCTGTATAACCGGCGGCTGTGGACGGTGTTCCTCGACGCCGTGATCCGCGACGACAACAAGCTGCCGGTCGAAGTGCGCCAAAACCTGGCCAAGCTCGGCACCTTCGTCATGGGCGAGACGTTCGAGCTGATGACCAATCCGAAGCCCGAGCGCCTGACCTCGATCATCAAGATCAACCGCGGCCTCGCGGCAGGGCTGCGCCGCAAGGCGGCTTAGGCGCCGATTTCTCCGCACCTCGTCATCATCCGCGCAGGCGGATGATCCAGTAAACACCGGCTTCGTCGGCGATTACTGGATGCAGGGCATGACAGATCGGGTGCCTATTATCCCACCGGCCCGAGGAAATTGACCAGGCTCAATTGCGCCAACCGCGCCGTGACGGACATCGACGCCGACAGCGTGTTCTGCAAGCTCAAAATCTGCTCGCCGATCTTGTTTTGATCGACGCCGTCGATGCCCTGCAAAAGGTCCTGCAAGGTCTGCTGGGTCTGGGTGTTCATCGCGCCGGCATTTTTGGCCGTGGTCTGCGCATTGGCGAGATCGGCGGCGATGTCGCTCACGGTCTGGGTCCCGGGCTGGCCGGCAAGCGCCGCCTGCACGCCGGCAGTCAGCGCCTGATAGCTCGCCTGCGCATTGGGATCGCTCGGCGAATACGTGGTCGCCGCATAGGCGCCGATCGCCGCGATGAGCGAGCTGAACGCCGGCTCGTTGGCGCGCATGCCGAACGCAATCGACATCGACGGCCCGACCTGTGCGGTCGCGGTCTGCCGCGCCGGCAGCGCGCCGTTCTCGCCGGTGTACCAGAACACGGTGTTGGCCGGCGTGCCGGCGACCAGCGAGGTTGCGGTGTCGAACGGCGGCCCGTTGACCCGCTGCGGCGGGTTCGAGGTGAAAAAGTCGTTCGACGCCGCGATCGCCGAAGCCGCAGGCAATGCGGTCTGCGCCAGGCTGGTGACCGCGCTATTGAGTGCCGTCTGCAAATTCCCGGCGGTCAGCGCCGCCGTCGTGCCGATCGTGAACTGGCCCGGTCCCGGCGGCGAATTCGTGGTCGCCTGTAGCGAGATGGTCTGGCTCGATCCGTCCGGCAAGGTCAGGCTGAACCGGATGGTGTCGCCGTCGCTCGGATTGGCGCCGAGCGTGACCGAGATAGCCGGCGGCGAGCCGCTCGGGCCGGTCACGGTGGCGCCGGCGATCGTCGTGGTGGCACCGGCGAGCTTGAAGCCGAACGGCGAAGTATCCTGGCTGATGGAGAAGCTCGATCCCGCGACCGGACTTATGGACAGCCGGCCCGTGCCGCCGGTGCCGAGATCGGCCTGCTGCCGTTCGGCGATGATTTGGGTCAAGCCGGCTTGCGCGCCATTGCCGTTGAGGATGGTGTCGGTCGGCGCGACCGATGGCGTGGTGCTAGCCGTGCCGGAGAACAGATAGTTGTCGCCGACCTGCGTATTCAAAAGCCCGAAAATCTGATCGAGGTAGCTGGCGGCGGCCTGCTGCGTTGCCGTCTGGCCGGTATTGTCCAGCGCGAACTGGCCCTGCTGCGAGACCGCCTGCGTCACCGCATGGCCGGCATTGTCGATCTGCGTCAGCGCCGACTGCGCGATGCTCAAATTGGTGCCGACGCTGTTCGCCGTGGCGCTGTAGCCGTCGATCTGCGAGACTTGCGCGTTCAGCGCCATCACCAGCCCGGCCTGCGAGCCGAGGCCCGAATAGGTCTGCGCCGCCTGCCCGGTGCCGAGCTCCTGCGCCAGCGTGTTGAGCTGGTTGAACATGCTGGTCTGCGCGGCGAGATTGAGCGCAGTGATCGATCCGGGGCCGGTAATGCTCATCACTGCACCACTTGCATCAGCGTCGCCAGCAACTGCTGCACCGTCGTCATGACCCGCGCGTTGGCGCTGTAGGCGCTTTGCAGCGCGATCAGGTTCGACATTTCGGTATCGATGTTGACGCCGGACTGGTCGTTCAGGCGCTGCTGCAGCGCATTGAGCACGGTGTCCTGTCCCTGCTGCAGGTTGGACGCGGCGCTGGCGGCCTGGCTCTGCTGCGAGATCACCTGGCCCAGGTAATTGGACAGCGTGCCGCTATACGGCGCCTGTGCGCTGCCGATGCCGGTCGTGGCCGAAAAAGTCGGCGTCGCCGCCGTCAGTTGCTGCAGGATGAAATTCGGCCGCGTCGGATCGCCGGCCGGCGTGCCGGCCGCATAGGCGATCAGGCTCGCCGGCGCGGCCACCAATGCCGGATTGACAGCGATGCGTCCGGCAAGGCCGGTGGTCTGTGAGCCGGTCGCCGAGATCGCGCCGGTAATCGGATTGCTGCCGTCGGTGAACAGCGGCACTTGCGCGTTGCCGCTCGCCGGCGCCGTCACGGTCGACGTCGCCGACAACGCATTGACCGTGGTGCCAGCGCCGGCATTGAGCACCTGCAAAGTGCCGCCGGCGTTGGAGAACTGCAGCACCGATCCGAACGAGGCATTGAGCTGCGACACCACCGAATTGATGCCGCCGGAAAAATCGATGCCGATGGTCTGATCGTTCGGATTGGCCTGAGAATTCTGCAGCGGCATCGAGCCGCCGGCGGCGAGCGACACGATCGTAAGCGTATGGGCGGTGTTGCCGGCATCCGTGTAGGTGAGCTGCACCGAATTGCCCGGCAGCACGCCGCCAATGCCGACCTTGAATCCGGACTGCGCGCCGGCTGTCACCGCCGTGCCGCCGGTCGTGACGTTCGACAGCGTCTGCGCCATCTGGTTGGCGAATTCGTCGAGCTGGTTCTGCGCCTGTGTCAGCGTGCCGTCGCGCATCTGCAGGAGCGCGGCGAGCTGCCCCGACCGGATGGCGCCGCTCGCGATCAGGTCGGTGCCCGGGCCGCTCGGCGCGGTCAGCGTGATGGTGCCGGCCGTGTCCTGACTGGGGTCGGCATTCCACAGCGAGCTGGCCGACATCGTGCCGGCATTGTCGAAGCTGAGCTGCGAGGCCACCGGTCCGCCAACGAGCTGCTGGCCGGTGCCGGTGAAGACCGAGAGCTGATTATCCGAATTCTTGATGACGGTGACGTTCATCAGCTGCGCGAGCTGAGTGACGGCCTGGTCGCGCTGGTCCTCGAGCGTGGCGGCGGCGCTGTCGAGCTGCGTCGTGCCCTCGAGCTTGCCGTTGATCTGCGCGATCTGCTGCAACAGATTGTTGGCCGTGGTCACGTCGCCGGCGATGCTCTGCTCGGCCTGGGTGCGCAACTGCTGGATCGTGCCGGTCATGGCGTTGAGATTTTGCGTCAACGCCTGCGCGGCACCGATCACCGTGCTTTGTGCGGCGGCGGCGCTGGGATTGGCAGCCAGCGCCTGCACCGCATTGGTGAAGGTGGCATAGATGCCGTCGAACGAGCTCGACGAGCCCGGCGTGCCGTAGATCGGCTGCAGCTCCTGGTAATATTGCGTGGCCAGATCGGCGTACGACGCGCCGGAGGTTTCCGTCCACAATTGGCTCTGCAGGAGCGTATTGAGATTGCGGTTGATGCCGGCGAAATCGACGCTGGCGCCGGAGAGCGGGCCGCTCGCCAGCGCGGTCTGATTGACGCTTTCCTCGACGTAGCCGGGCGTATTGGCATTCGCCACGTTGCCGGCGATGACCGACAGGCTCTTCTGCGTCGTGTTGACGCCGGCCAACGCCGCCGACAACGCCTGCGACAGTCCCATGGCTCTCGCCGTCCTCGCGGCCTAACGCCGGCGGCGCAAACGCGCGTCCGCGCCGCCCCGCCGCCCGCTCACTGAATCACTTGCAACAGGCTCTGAATCATCTGGTCCGCCGTCGTCATGATGCGGGCATTGGCGGAGTAGGCCTGCTGCGCCACGATGAGCTGGCTGAACTGCGTGGCGATGTCGACGTTGGAGCTTTCCAGCGAGCTGCCCTCGATGCTGCCGGTGGCGTTGAAAGTCGCCGGCCCGGAATCGGCGGTTGCCGCGTAGGCGCCGCCGTTGAGCGCCTGCAGCGAATTCTCGCCGTGGAACGTCGCCAAGGTGATCTCGGCAAGCGGAATGGTCTGGCCGTTGGTGAAGGTGCCGACCACCCGGTTCTGGCTGTCGACCGAGACCGATTGCAGCTGGCCGGCGGCAAAGCCGTTCTGCTGCAGCTGGCTGACCTGCGCCGAGGTGCTGGCGGTGGCGAACTGGGTCACCCCGTTATTGCCGAACTGGACCTGGACGGTGCCAAGGAGATCGCCGTTCACCGACAGGTTGGGCAAGGTCACGCCCGAGATCGCCGGGTTCATCTGGCCGCTGGCGTCGAACGTGAACGTCTGGCCGGTGTTCTGCCAGGCGACTTGGGTGCCGGTCGCGCCGCTGTTGGTCTGATAGAACAGCTGCCAGGCGTCGGTGCCGCCGCTCGCCGCGCTGGAGACCTTGGCCCAGCGGAAATCGACGTTCACTGGATTGCCTTCGGAATCGTAGGTGGTGATCGAGCCGCCGTCGATCGATTCGGCGTTGAACGTGGTCAGGTCGTTCCCGATCACCGCGCTGTTGGTCGGCAGCGCGCTGGTATTCTGGATGCCGAAATCGGCCGCATTGGCAGTGCCGCCGATGGCGACGCTCGAGGTCGAATCGGTCGCGGTCAGGTTGATGTCGCCGGTCGCATCGACCGAGCCGATGACGCCGGTCAGGCCGTGCACCGCCGTGGTCAAGCCGGCGAGCGTCGCCACTTGGCCGGCGCCGGTGCCGAACGCGATGACCTGCGGCGTGCCGCCGGCGACGCTGACGGTGAGCGTCTTGCCGGACAGCGTCGGGTCCTGGGTCAACAGGTCGGTCGGCTGGAACGAATTGTTGCCGCCGCCGAAGCCTACCGAGGCCGCGCCGCTGCCGCCGACCGTGATGCCGGCCGTTGCACTGGTGGCGGTCAGCACGATCTGGCCGCCGCTCAGCGTCGCCTGCACATTGGCTGGGCCGGAATTGATGGCGTTCAACAGGTCGGCCACCGTGGATGTCGGCCCCGCGGTGAAGCTCGTCGTGTTGGTGCCGTCGTTGACCGAGTAGACGTCGGTGTTGGTCAGAAGCGTGGAGCTGGTCAGCCCGGCCACGGTGCCGGTGCCGTTCGCCACCGCATCCGGCAGGAACGTGGCGCCGGTGCCGATGATCTGCGCGCCGGCCACCGGATTGGATTGGAATCCGGTCTGGTCGAGCATGGCGGTCGGCTTGCTCGGCAGGTTGAGCTGATACTGGATCTGCGTGGTCGCCTGTGCCGGAACGAAGTTGTTGTTGAACTGCAGCACCTGCGGCACGTTGCCGACCGGATTGCCGGTCGCGGCATCGACCGGGATGCCCATCAGGTAATAGCCGGCGCCGTTGACCAGATTGCCGTTGGCGTTGAGCTCGAAATCGCCGGCGCGGGTGTAGTCGCTCACGCCGTCGAACACCGGCTGGTTGTCGGTAAACCCGGTCGGCTTCGCCACCACGAAGAAGCCGTCGCCGTTGATCGCCATGTCGGTCGACACCGACGTCGACTGGATCGAGCCCTGCACCGTATTGGTGCCGCGCGAGCTCGCCACCACGCCGTCGGTGGTCTGCTGCGACGGCACCGCCTGCGACACCAGGTCGGCGAAGCTCGTGTTCTTTTCCTTGTACCCGGTGGTCTGCGAGTTGGCGACGTTGCCGGAAATGTTTTGCAGCGCGAACGACTGCGCCTGCAGACCAGCCACCGCGGTGGTCAATGCATCGAAGATACCCATGACTGATCTCCAACCTAAGCTGCGCGCCGCCGAGGCGCCTACGCGGGCCGTCGGCAAACTCTGTCCCGGCAGGCCTGGAGCAAGCGCTATGCCATGTGATTTATAACGCAATATCAAATACTTAGACGCCGGCGACGGATGGTGCGCCGGCACGCTTATGCCGCCTCCCGGCAGAAATTGCCGCGCTCAAGCAAGCGTGCTTAGTGTCGGCCGCACCGTTTGGACCAGGACTTCCCATGCGCTTTGAAGGCACTGCCGCCTACGTCGCCACCGACGATTTGAAGATTGCCGTCAACGCGGCGATCGCGCTGGAGCGCCCGCTCCTGGTCAAGGGCGAGCCCGGCACCGGCAAGACCGTGCTGGCGATCGAGGTGGCCAAGGCGCTCGGCGCGCCGCTGATCGAGTGGCACATCAAGTCGACCACCAAGGCGCTGCAGGGCCTCTACGAATACGACGCGGTGACGCGGCTGCGCGACAGCCAGCTCGGCGACGAGCGCGTCAAGGACATCCGCAACTACATCAAGCGCGGCAAGCTGTGGGACGCGTTCGCCGCCGACGAGCGGCCGGTGCTCTTGATCGACGAGATCGACAAGGCCGACATCGAGTTCCCCAACGACCTGTTGCAGGAGCTCGATCGCATGGAGTTCTTCGTCTACGAGACCAGCGAAACCGTCCGCGCCCGACGCCGGCCGATCGTGGTCATCACCTCCAACAACGAGAAAGAGCTGCCGGACGCCTTTCTGCGCCGCTGCTTCTTTCACTACATCCGCTTTCCCGATGCCGACACCATGCGCGCCATCGTCGAGGTGCACTTCCCCGGCATCAAGCAGCGCCTGGTTTCCGAAGCGCTGCGGCTGTTCTACGAGATCCGCGACGTCCCCGGCGTGAAGAAAAAACCATCGACCTCGGAGTTGCTCGACTGGCTGAAACTCCTGATGGTCGAGGACATCTCGCCCGAGACCTTGCGCGAGCGCGACCCCAAACGCCTGATCCCGCCGCTGCACGGCGCACTTCTGAAAAACGAGCAGGACGTGCACCTGTTCGAGCGGCTGGCCTTCATGGCGCGCAGAGAGGGGCGCTGACGGCCGAGGGACGCCGCGCGTTGCCGCAGCCCTCGATCACAGTTGCCAGCAGCGGTAGCCGGTCTCGGGCCTGCTGAAGAGCAGGCGCTGCTCGCGCACGATCAGCACAAGGTCAGCCGGATTGCGCAGGCGCCGACAAATGTCCTTGGCGATCTTCCTGTAAATCCTCGCCTCCGGATAGGGCGTCACGTTAAGGTCTTGGATAGCCCAGCGCTGAATGTTGATGACATTGGTGTTGTCCAAAGTGTGGACGACGTGCTCCCTGATTCCATCCGGCATGGAATCTCTGCCGCTGTCGTTTAAGTAGATTTCCCCCTCGGCGAGGTTTCCCGAGTAAAGCGCCGCCGACAGCCAGGAATCCCACAGATTGGCGAAGCTCAAGAGCGGAAGGCCGATGAACAACACGAGAATGCCGGCGTGATAGGGATTGCGGCCACTCCAGACTATATCGCGCCAGGAAAAGTCCTGCTTGCCGGTGAACAAAAGAATATCGAGCAGCGCCATCGCTGCAGTCCACGGCCAGACGACGTCGTTCCAGTCAAGTCCAACTGGCCCGAACATGGTCAAGATGAAGACATGCATGGCAACCGCGGCGATCAGCGATACGCGCCGGAAGCGGCGCGTCAGCAGCCCGACCGCGAACGCGATCTCGATGAACGGCGCGGCCACACCGAGCCAATGCAGCGCCGGCGCGGCCGCTGGAACGACATCGGTGATGGGCGACACGATCCAGGGAAATTCATTCTGCACGAAGTTGACGTTGATCTTCTGCAATCCCGAGAGCAGGTATGTGCCGGCCATGATCAGGCGGGCGATATTGAGCGCGCGCTTGCGGCCCGCGTAATCGTCGCTGTCCCAGGAAAATAGCGCGAGCGTGCCGAGCAGGGCGGCGTACAGGAAGACCCACGGCTGCAGCCGGGTCTGGTCGAGCAGGCAGAAAGCAACGAGCACGACGAGGAACGCCACGATGAATTTTTGCGGCCTGGGCGAGACGAGTATCGCCGCCGCAAGCACAAACAGGCCTGCGAACATCGCGTCCTCGAGCGCATGCCCGGCCCGCGGCAGGGCATCAAACACCGGCGCCAGCGGATAGGATCGCGGCCCGATCCAAAGATGCGGACTCAAGGCGAGACCGACACAAAACATCAGGACAACGATGACCTTGAGCCAGAAAATGCGGCTCGCGGGTCCAAACAGGAAGCGCCGGTTGACCGCGATTAATCGATAACCGATCGGCAGGACCGGACGGACCAGGGGAAAAGCCCCTACCCTTTCCGCGAATGCGAGTCTGCGATACTCAGCGGCGATTTTCAGGATCCCATCGGCGCCCCTGTACACTTGTCCGTCGCGGCCGATGACGTGGATGTCTTTCTCGACAGCCTCGCGCTTGAACGGCAGGCGCTTCTCGGCATGCATGTCGTGCAGGTCGAATTCGCCGCATTGCGACGAATGTTCGACGCGCCGCATGAGCGAAGCGCACATGGGGCACTTGCCGTCGTAGAAGACCGCGATTTTTTCGCCGGTTTGCTCTTCCATGGCGCCGTCGCATTTTTGCGGGCCACGTCCTCAGCGAGACCAGCTTAGCACGGCTTCGTTCCTCGGGAAATTCGCGATATGATACCCGCCAATCGTTCCGGAGGGGGCGCCATGACAAAAACGCATCTCACACGCCGCGCTGCATTGGCCGGCCTCGCTGGCTTCGCCGCGACCCGGACCGTCGCCCAGACCGCCGCCTGGCCGGCGCGCACCATCACCATCATTCATGGCTTTCCGGCCGGCGGCCCGTCGGACCTGATCGCCCGCACCCTCGCCGAGGGCTTGACCAAGGCGCTCGGCCAATCGGTCATCGTCGAGACCAAGCCCGGCGCCTCGGGCACGCTGGCGGCCGGCCAGGTGGCGCGCGCCGCGCCCGATGGCTACACGCTGATGGTCATTCCGTCCGGCCACGCCACCGCCGCGGCGACCTATGCGCATCTGCCGTACCGCTCGGTCGACGATTTCACCACCATCAGCCTGGTCGCCGAATATCCGTATCTGATGTGCACCAACGCGGCGAGCGGCATCAAAACCGTCGCCGAGCTTTTGCAGGCGGCGAAAACGCGAAAAACGCCGCTCCTTTTCGGCACGCCGGGCATCGGCTCCGGCCCGCAGCTCGCCATCGAGCTGTTCGCGCTCAAATCCGGCGTCAAATTCCAGCATGTGCCGTATCGCGGCAGCGCGCCCGCCTCGGCCGAGCTCCTCGCCGGCCGCCTCGATTTCATGATGGATCCGCCGGCACCGCTGATCGAGTTCGTGCGCACCGGCAAGCTCAACGCGCTCGCCGTCTCCAGCGCCAAGCACTACTTCGCGCTGCCCGACGTGCCCACCATTGCCGAAAGCGGCGTGCCGGGCTTCAACACCACCGCTTGGCAGGGCTTGATCGCGCCGGCCGGCCTGCCCGATCCGATCCTGCGCCGGCTCAGCACCGAAGTGGTGCGCATCGTCAAGGATCCGGCCACGATCGCGCGGCTGCACACGTTCGGCAACGAGCCGGCGGGATCGTCACCCGAGGAATTCAAGAAACGGCTCATTGCCGACATCGCGGTCTGGACCGCGCTCGCCGACCAGATTCATTTCGAGAAGATTTGAGGTCGGCCGAGGCTCAGGCGCCGAGGCCCGCGCTCTCGCAACTCTTCCGGAAGCTCGTTTCTGCGGCGCCATGCAGCTTTTGCTTCGCTGCCTGCTGCTGACAGCAACTCCGCACCTTGCTGTTCAACGCAGCTCCGTGAAGGCTGCCGGCTCCCGTCTTGCAATCAGCGCCGGCCGCGGCGCCCGGGCCGGCGGCGCTTTGCGCCAACGCGGCGCCTGCCAGGCAAAATGACGCGAAAACGATGGCAATGATCTTCATTGTCTCCTCCTGACTTCGGCCAAGTTTAGGAGGAGCGGAGGGCGCAGTTGCAGCAATCCCTCTGGTAATGAGACGACACCTATCGGTAAGGCGGCGATACGTCCCGGTAACGCGCGGAACCGGTCCCGCGATCCGGCAACGACGGCGCGGCCTGGAGGCCAGCCCGGATTTCGCCGCGCGCGAAATCCGGTTACGTTTTTTTAGATGCCGCGATTCCAGTAATCGTAATAACGCTCGATATTCATCGGCAGGAACGCCTTGTAGCTCGGCCACGCCTGGTATTTCGGCAGCGTGATGTCCTTGACCGCCTCGTCATAGCTCTTGCCGGCGTCCACTTCCTTCTTTACCGCGGCCGACAGATCCTGCAGGTACGCGAGCTGTTCGCGCGCGTTGTCCTTGGTGCCGGTCTGCTTGCCGCCGGGTCCCGGATGGCCGGGGATCAGCGTCTCCCAGTCGAGTGCGATCAGGCGCGCTAGGCCGGCCTCGATGTCTGGCACATAGGTGTCGGCCATGCCGCGGAACTGCACGCCCTGGATCGGCACCCAATCGACGGTGAACAGGATCTTCTCCTTGGGCAACCGCATCACCAGCGTGCTGTCGGAATGGTTCTTGCCGAGATAGAGCAATTCGAGCGAGGTGCCGCCGAGCGTGATGACGCGCTTGTCGTCGACCACCTGGTCGGGCACCACGACGTCCGGCCGCTTGAGTGCGGCGATGCGGTTCTTGGCGTTGCGCTGCGCGATGAAAGTCGCGCCGAGATCCTTGAACGGCTTGCCGCCGGCGGTGTGGTCGAAGTGGCTGTGGCTGTAGATCACGTATTTGATCGGCGCCTTGGTGACGGCCTGGATGGCGTCGATATAGGGCTTCGCCGGCCGGCGCAGGCTGATCGGATCGGTGGCGATCACGCCGGCGGGCGTCACCACGAACATCGACTGATGGCCGCCATAACGAAAGATGTAGACGTTGTCGGTCACCTTGGTGGTGGCGAACGGCGGCGGCGCGGCCGGCGCCGGCTGCCCTTGCGCCTGCGCCAAAGCCGGCGCGGTCCAAACGCTCGTTGCCAGCGCGGCCGCCAACACAACGCCCGCAAACCCGATGCGCATCATGACGTCTCCCCCTGATAATGTTGAACGATCGCCCTGCCCGGCGGATGGCCCAAGCAGTCCGGCCAAGCGTGCCGAAAGCACAAACCCCGCCGTAAGGCGTTTCATCCGTGCCGCAGCGATCCTGCCGAAGCCGGAGCGGAAGAGACAGCGGCAAACACGCGTTCGTGAAGGCACTGCGCGGGTATCGCCAAATAAACGGACCACCCCGGTGTTTCACCGAGACGATAACCTGCAACCAAGCGAGGCGACCATGAAAACGATGCTGCTCACCTCGGGTTTGGCCGCCGCCGTAATCGGCGCGGCGACCATGGCCGCGACCGCGCCGGCACAAGCGCAGAATTATCCATGGTGCGCCCAATACGCCATGGGCGACGACGGCGGCGGCACCAATTGCGGCTTCGTCAGCTACGAGCAGTGCATGACCACGCTCAGCGGCATGGGCGGCTTCTGCAACCGGAACACGCAGTACGTGCCGCCGGCCGGCCCGAGCGGCGAGCATCGCGCGCGGGTCCGCGCGCACAAGCATCGTTCATAGCGCCGATTGCGCCGCCGCGCGCGCCGCTTGCTTGCGCGGCGAATCCGTTTCGATCATCCTCGGCCTGCCGTGGTCCAGCCGAGGAGATCGACAATCCATGAGAGATAAATATGTCGTCGCCGGCGCGGCACGCGCCGCGGCGGCCACGATGCCGCAGGGATTCATCCGCTGGCGCTATCTGGCCTGGGCGCTGCTCGCGCTCGCGGTGATGATCGCGGCGATCCGGATCGGCAATCTCTGGTTCCTCGATTTCATGCACGTGTTTTCCAGCCTGCTGTGGACCGGCATCGATCTGTTCATGGGCTTCGTGCTCGGCCCGATCCTGCGCCGCGCCGACCTTGCGGTGCGCCGCGACGTGGTACGCCAGCTCACGCCGCGCACGCTGTTTCTGATGCCGACGATCTCGATCATCGCCGGCACCACCGGCTGGTTTCTCGCGGTCCGGCTCGGCTACGCGGCGCTGCCGTGGCCGCAATTCGGCTGGGTCGCGGCGGCGCTCGGGCTGGTGACGCTGATGACCATCCAGGGCCTGGGCTTTCTCACCCCGGTCAACGTCTTCGTCTGTCTCGAGCTGCAAAAGTCGAAGCCCGATCTGGCGAAGATCAGCCGCTGGATGAGCTTTTACTTTTACGCAGTGGCGCTGCAAGGCGCCATGCAGGTCGCCATCATCATCGTCATGACCCGCTTTCGCACCGGCTTTTGAGACCGCGCCGTCTCGTCCGGCTCGGGCCGCTCAGGCGGAACGGCGCAACGCGGGCAATTCCTCGTGCTCGGCGTCACGGTCGCTCTGCCGCCGCGAATAGAACGAGGCATTCTGCTCGCCGCGCAACGCCTCGCGCGTGAACCGGATGAGATGGTGCGCGACAAAACCCATGCCGAGCGCGGCGTCGAACTGGCCGCGGCGCAGCGCACGGCGGACAGCGCGCCAAAACGGCCGCCGGTAGTCCGCCAACACCCCGACGCGAACAACCAGGTTGAACACCAGCACCGCAGCGCTGTGCAGATTGTCGATCGTCAGCCTGCCGCGCGCGGGCGGCACGAGCCGGTTGGCATAGGTCGTCTCGACCTGATGGGCAAACCGCGCGAACAGCCGCTCGGGGTCGTACGCATGGGCGATGCAGCGCCGCCACGTCGCCAGCACCTCGTCGTAAGGGCGCAGAAAGCGCACGTTGCTTTCGAGCCCCTCGTCATCGGCAATCAGCCGGCCCTCGCTGCGCAGCCGGTCCCATAACGGCGTGCGCGGCAGCGCCTGCAGCAGATTGATGGTCAGGATCGGCACCTGCGAGCGATCGATGAAGGCCTTGAGCCGCGCTTCGGTATCGGCGCTGTCGGTGTCGAGCCCGAGAATGATGCCAGAGGTGACTTCGAGCCCGTAGCGGTTGAGCGTCTCGATCGCCTGCAGCATCGGCAGCGCGGCGTTCTGGTCCTTGCGCATCGCCTTGAGCGCGTCGATCTCCGGCGTTTCGATGCCGACGAACACCGTCAAAAACAGGGCCTCGCGCATCAGCGCCAGGATGTCCGTCTGCTTCGCGAGATTGAGCGTCGCCTCGCAGGCGAATTGCAGCGGATAGCCGCGGCTCTTCTGCCAGGCGATCAGATGCGGCAGCATCTCGCGCGCTGCTTTGCGATTGCCGATGAAATTGTCGTCGACAAAATAGACGACCGGCGGATGGCGGCGCTGCGCCACGATGGCGTCGAGCTCGGCGGTCAATTGCGCCGGCGTTTTGAGCCGCGGCTGGCGGCCATACAGCGCCGGAATGTCGCAGAACTCGCAGCGATACGGACAGCCTGACGAAAATTGCAGGCTGCCGAGCAGATAACGCTCGAGCCGGATGAGATGATACGCCGGCGCCGGAAAATCCTGCAGCGGCAGCCGCTCCCTGGTTTCGAACCGCGTTTGCACCGGCGGCGGCGCGACACTGACGTCGAGCCGCGCGATCAAACGGTCGGTGGCATCGCCGAGCTCGCCGATGTGCAGATAGTCGAAATCCGGGTAGAGCTCCGGCGCACCGGACACCGAAGCGCCGCCGAGCACGGTGACTTTTCCGGCCGCCTTGGCGCGCGCGGCAATGTCGCGCATCTGCCGGCGCTGCACGTGCATGCCGCTGACCATCACGACGTCGGCCCAGGCAAAGTCCGCGCTGCGCGCGCGAGCAATGTTCTCGTCGATGAAACGCACCGGCCAGGTTTCGGGCAAATAGGCGGCGATCAGCAGCAGTCCCTGCGGCGGCATGAACGCCCGCACCCCGCGCAGCAGCGGATAGGCGTGCGAAAACGTGCCAAACGACGGCGCGTAGGCAGGGAACACGCACAGGATGCGCCGCTCGCTGCTAATGTTCAAAATATAACGCATCGCAAATCTCGCCTGCAGCAGATCAAATAGTGCCTTCGCCGCGGGATATAAGGGTTGGGCACGGCAATGCTGCGGCAAATCTGCGCCGGCACGGCGGCTTATCCGGCCGCAGGCGCCGCGGCGTGCCGCCGCGCAGCGCTCAATCGGCCCGATGCTGCGGCTGGACGGCCGGGGCACTTTCCAGCACACTCGATTCCGCATCGCGAACCAAGCGAAGCCGATCAAACAGGATTGCCCCCGCAAGTGAGCAGCAAGTGAGCATCCGCCTCGAAACGCGCGTGCTGGTGACCGGCGGTGCCGGCTTTCTCGGCTCGCATCTGTGCGAGCGGCTGCTCGCTGCCGGCGCCACGGTGATCTGCGCCGATAATTTCTTCACCGGCACACGGCGCAACATCGAGGCGTTCCTCGACAACGGCCGCTTCCAGTTGCTGGATCACGACGTGACCTTGCCGCTCTACGTCGAGGTCGACCGCATTTTCAATCTCGCCTGCCCGGCCTCGCCGGTCCACTACCAGCACGACCCGGTGGCGACCACCAAGACCAGCGTACACGGCGCCATCAACATGCTGGGGCTCGCCAAGCGGCTCCAGGCCAAAATTCTGCAGGCCTCGACCTCCGAAGTGTACGGCGACCCGACCGTCCATCCGCAGGTCGAAAGCTATTGGGGCAACGTCAATCCGATCGGTCCGCGCTCTTGCTACGACGAGGGCAAGCGCTGTGCCGAGACCTTGTTTTTCGATTACCGCCGCCAGCACGATCTGCGCATCAAGGTGGCGCGCATCTTCAATACCTACGGGCCGCGCATGCACCCGAATGACGGTCGCGTGGTGTCGAACTTCATCGTCCAGGCGCTGCTCGGCCGCGACATCACGGTGTTCGGCGACGGCCTGCAGACGCGGTCGTTCTGTTATGTCGACGATCTGATCGACGGGCTCATCCGCCTCATGGATACCGCCGACGCGGTGACCGGGCCGGTCAATCTCGGCAACCCGGAGGAATTCGCCATTGTGGATCTGGCCAAGGCCGTGACCGCGCTCACCGGCTCGCGCTCGCGCATCGTGCATCGGCCGTTGCCGCAAGACGATCCGCGGCAACGCCGGCCGGACATCGCGCAGGCGCAGCGCCTGCTCGGCTGGAAACCGCAGACCGCGTTGCAGTCCGGGCTGACGCGCACCGTCGGCTATTTCGACGCGCTCTTGAGCGATGCGACGATCCGCCCGACGCTGCAGCAACAATTCGGTCTCGACGCGTGACCGCTGTTCTGGTCACCGGCGGCGCCGGCTATATCGGCAGCCACACCTGCAAGGCGCTGCGGCGCGCCGGATTTTTGCCGGTCAGCTACGACAATCTGAGCCGCGGCAACGCCGAGGCGGTGCAGTGGGGCGCATTGGAAATCGGCGAGCTCGCCGACCGCGATCGCCTCACTGACGTGATGACGCGCCACGACGTGAACGCCGTCATTCATTTTGCCGCGTTCGCGTATGTGGGCGAAGCCAACGACAATCCTGCCATGTACCATCGCAACAATGTCGACGGCACCGCGACCTTGCTCGAGGCGATGCGCGTGCGCGGCGTCGAAAAAATCGTGTTGTCGTCGAGCTGCGCGGTCTACGGCATGCCGCGTGCGGTGCCGATCAGCGAGGACAGCGCGATCGCTCCGATCAATCCGTACGGGGCGACCAAAGCGATTTGCGAGCAGATGCTCGCCGACTGCGCCGCGACCTCGGCGCTGAACTTCATCGCGCTGCGCTATTTCAACGCCGCCGGCGCCGATCCGGACGGCGAGATCGGCGAATGCCACGTCCCCGAAACCCACGCCATCCCGCTGCTGCTCGAGGTCGCCGCCGGAGAAAAACCGCACTTCACGATTTTCGGCGACGATTATCCGACGACCGACGGCACCTGCATCCGCGACTATATTCATGTCGCCGATCTGGCCGACGCCCATGTCGCGGCGTTACGCGCGCTGCACGATGGCGCCGCCAAAAACACCGCGTTCAATCTCGGCACCGGCCGTGGCGCGTCGGTGCGCGAGCTGGTCGACGCCGCCCGCGAGGTCACAAAACACCCCCTGCCCGTCCAGATCGGTCCGCGCCGGCCCGGCGACCCGGCGTGGCTCGTCGCCGACGCCAGCCGCGCCCACGAGCAGCTCGACTGGCATCCGCGCTACCGCGAAGTCGCCACCCAAATCGCCCACGCCTGGGCCTGGCGCCAAGGCGCCGGCCGAAGCTGGAAACGCATGCAGGCTCATCCAGGCCACGGCGCCTAGATCTCGTTCATGACCTGCGCATAAGACAACAGCGCGAACAGAACCGTGCCGCCGACGATGTTGCCGGCGAGCACTGGAAGGAAAAAGTCGAGCACCATGCGGTGCCAGGCCAGCTCGCCGTTGGCGATAAGCATGAATCCGTCCATGCTGCCGGCGACGATGTGGGCGGAGCCGCCTGCCGCGATCAGCCAGGTCATCAGCGCGATGACGAAGATCTGCGCGGCCTCGGCGCTCGGGATCAGCCACACCATCGCGGCAATCAAAAAGCCGGCGGAAATTCCTTTCAGGAACATCTCGATCACGCCGCCGTTCAGCACCGAGTGGCGGCTTATGTCGAGCATGGCCTGTTTCAGCTCGGGCGTAATGACCGGCGTAAAGCTGCAGAACAGCGCCGCGAACAGCGTGCCGGCGACGTTGGCGACAAGGACGATGCCCCACATCCGGGCCAGCATGCCGACGTTGCGCGGCGTGAGCTCGGCCATCACCGGCAGCACGACCGTAATGGTGTTTTCCGTAAATAGCTGCTGACGCGACAGCACCACCATGATGAAGCCGACCGAATAACCGAAGCTCACGATCAGCGGCCGCCACGGCTCGTCGGGCAATCCCAGCTGCAGGATCGCCTGCGCCAACAGCGAAAAGCTGATCGACAGGCCCGCCGCCAGTCCCGACCACCACAATGACGTGGCCGGCCGTACCATCTCCTGTTCGCCGTGCCGGCGCACCACCTCATAGATGACCGGCGTACGCGGCGACGATCGTTCCTCGATGTCCTCGATTTCGCCTTCGGTGATCTGTTGATTGTCGTCGCTGCCGTCGCGCCCGGCGCCGGCCGCGGACCGCCGCGGCTTATCATCTTTTTTGCGGGAACGGCGCGGCGCCATTGCTGCTTGTTCGCCCTCCGGCGCGTCATTCAAAGGATCGGCTGGCCTTAAACAATGGCCGGGCATCGGAACTGGTTCCGCCGGCCATGACCTTCATCGCGCTTGCGTTATTTCAACGCCGCCGGCGCCGATCCGGAGGCGCGGTAGCAGCGCAGGTGTCGACGTCCTGTGACGCACGTCACTTGCCGTGGCGGCCGCCATGCCCGCATGGATCAAGCGAATTTTCCATTCCATGTGGGGCGGCAATGATCGGAATTCTGAGTGTTACCAGTGTGGTGATCGGCCCGGCTTTGGCCTGGATGGCCGCTCGCCGCCCTGCCCATCGAAAAGTCATGGAAATATTCGGCGGGATTCTATTGATCGCCGGCTTCGCGCTGCTGGGCTACTCGCTGGACTGTATTGTCGGCCGGCCCTAGCTGCTGGGATTTCGGTTACGCAGTTGCAAGATTTATGAGGACACGCCCTAGACCCAAATCCCGATCAGCGCCGCGGCCGAGACCAGCGCCAGGAAAGTATTGACCAGGATCAGCACCAGGCCGGGGATGCGGCGCACATTGGGCGCCGGCGGCGGCGGGCCTGGATTGAGGTGACGCCAGATGGCGGCGCCGAAGCAGAAGATGCTGAACACAACCAGCATGCTCGCATCGGCCTGCACCAGCCATTTCGGCAGCACGCCGGTGAGCAAGGCGTGGGCGCCGATGCCGCTCGCCAGCGAGAACAGTCCGGTGCGCACCCAGGACGCATAGGTGCGCTCGGCCGCCAGAATGGTGCGGTCGGCCGCGAGGCGCGTGGTCTGATCGGCGCTGCTTTCGACCTGGGCGGACGACTTCTCCAGCTCCTTGGCGCTGTCGGCGATGGTGCGGCTGTGCTCGGCCACCGCTTTGGTCGTCTGCTTGATCGCGGCCTCGCCGCTTGCCGCCTTGCCCGCTGCTGCTTGCGCCATCGCTCGCCTCCGACGCAATAACGTCGGCCGGTGCGGACGGTTCAACCCGTCGGGCGCGCTGCAACCTCACCGGCGCGACTTTCCAACCAGTCTGTAGTTGGGGCGAACGGTCTTGGTCGGCGTGATGGAGGCCGAAACGCCGCGCCGCCTCGCCTCGGTTTTCAGGAAAGCGATCAAGGCCTGGAGCGGCCCGGTGATCCGGCGGCGGCTCGAATGATAAAGAAAGAAACCGGATAGCCGCGGCGACCAGTCCTCCAGGATCGGCACCAGGCGTCCGCCGGCGATATGCGGCGCAATATAGTCGTACAGCAAATAGGCCAGCCCCATACCGTCCAATACGGCCTGAATGGAGAGATCGATATCGTTCACGATCAGCCGGCCGCCGACCTCGGCGCGCAGTTTCTTGCCGTTCCTCTCGAATTCCCAGCCGAAGATCGCGCCGTTCGGCAACCGGTTGCGGATGCAGTCGTGCGCCTTCAGATCGCGCGGCGTCTTCGGCAGCGGGTGGCGCGCCAGGTAGGCCGGCGCCGCGACCACGAGAAACCGCACTTCGCCCATGACCGGCACGGCGATCATGTCGCCTTCGACCTGCTCACCAAGACGAATGCCGGCATCGAATCCACCCTCCACGATGTCGGCGGGCATTTTCACCACGGCCACGTCCAGATTGATCCCCGGAAATTCGTTCAAGAACTGCGCCATGACCGGGCCGATCAGGAAACTGGCCACGGGCGGCTGCACCGCGATGCGCAACTGTCCGATCGGGCTTTGCCGGTAATGATTGACCTCGTCGATGGCGGCGCTCAGATCGCCGAGAGCCGCCTGGACGCGGTTCACAAAACGACGGCCGGCCTCCGTCAAAGTGACGCTTCGGGTCGTTCGGTTCAGGAGCCGGACGCCCAGGCGCTCTTCGAGCGCCCGCAAGCTTTGACTGAGCGACGAGCGCGAGACGCCAAGCTCGATCGCCGCCTTGGTGAAGCTGCGTTGCTGAGCAATCGCCGCAAAGGCCGACATTTCGGCAAATTCGGTCCCGCGCATTGTTCTATCCGGCTGAACAGCCCGTTCTGATAATAGCAGATTATCGTACACTGAAATCGCGTCTAGTCATTCGTCCGGGCAGCCGAACGAGGGCGACATGGCCGGAAATCGCAAGAAATTCATCGGGGCGTTCTGCGTGGCGCTTGGCGTTGCGCTGGCGTTTTTCGCAGCCCCGTCATTGCAGGCACCGATCGCGCAAGAGGCGCCCGGATTCGCCGGCAACAAGGTCACGCATTTGATCACGGCCGATTTGGCCGGCGTGCCCAATCGTCAGGTCATCGCCAACATTTACGAGGTGCCGGCGGGCGCCATGGTGCCTCGCCATTGGCATCATGGCGACGAGTTTCATCTCGTGTTGTCAGGCGAGTGGGCCGCCGAAGTGCAGGACCGGCCGATCCACGTCATGAGGCAAGGCGATGCGCAATATGTCGAGCGCGAGCACTGGCATGGCGGCAAGGTCGTGAGCCAGACGCCGCTGCGGCTGCTCGGTCTGATGATCGTCGAAAAGAACAAGCCGGTGATCGAAGTGGTGAAATGATTTGGCGCATGCGGGCGGATTCGCCGAAGGCGCCATTTGCCGTACGCGGCTCCTCACCGTGCCGAAGGCGCCATTTGCCGTACGCGGCTCCTCACCGTGCCGAAGCCGCGAGCGCTTCGCTCACTCACCGGTCCGCTGCGAATCGTGCGGCTGCGGCTCCGGGGCTTCATCGATGCGCGTTTCGCGCGGCACGATGGGTGCGGATGGCGCGGCCTCCGGGGCGCCGCCGTCGGCCTGCGCTGCACCGGCGCCGCGCTGCGCCACCTCGCGCGCCTTGGCGCGGCGCTCGGCGGCGGTGGCGGTAAGCCGCTTCGTCCAGACCCGCAGCTGCGCGGCGGCACGGCCGAAGATACCGCCGGCCCAGACCAGCTCGAACGGCGTGAACTTGCGCCAGGTTTCGTCGCCCTCGACGATGGCGCGGGCGACGATGTTGCCGGCCATCGCGGTGGTGTCGAGGCCGTGGCCGCCAAAGCCGCTGGCGAGCCACACGCCGGGGCCGAGTTCGCCGATCTGCGGCATGCGATGCACCGTGTTGCCCAGCGTGCCGTTCCAGGCATGCTCGACCTCGACGCGGCCGAGCCGCGGATAGGTTTTGGCGATGTCTGCCGTGAGCGCGGCGCGATAGCGCAGCGGATTGCGCTGCCACACCGTGGCGCGGCCCGACCACATCAGCCGGTCGCCGCCGACGATGCGGTAGTGGTTGTCGGCCAAGTCGGTGTCGCTCACCGCGCCGCGGTAGTTGACCGCCGCGGTCAATCGCTCGCGCTCGATCGGCGCAGTGGTGATGATGTAGGTCGTGATCGGCACCAAGGTCGCAGCGACGCGCGGCAGCAATCCTTTGAGCTGGACGTTGCCGGCGAGCACGACATGGCTCGCGCGCACCCGCGCCGCCGGCGTCGAAATGCGCTTGCGCACGCCGGTCGGATCGATCGCCAGCGCCGGCGTGTCTTCGAAGATGCGGGCGCCGTCGCGTTCGGCGGCGGCGGCAAGCTTGAGCGCATAATTAAGCGGATGGATGGAGATGGCGCGCAAAAAATGAATGGCGCCGAAATAGCGCTCGCTGCGCAGAAACGCGCGCACCCGTTCGGTCGGCCAGCCCTCGACCTCGCAGCCGAGATCGCCGAGCAAGCCGATGGTGCGAAACAGGTCGTCGCTGTCGTCCGTCTTGGAAACGTAGAGCCAGCCGGGTTCGGGATCGATGCCGTCGGCGCCCTCGGCCGCGATGGTGTCGCGCACATAGTCGAGCCCGGCCTGCGCCAGCGCCCACAGGTCCTTGGCGTGCTCGAAGCCGACGCGGGCCACGATCTTCTCGGCATCGGCCGCGAAGCCGGGCAGCACAAAGCCGGTGTTGCGGCCCGAGGCGCTGCCGGCGAGCCGGCCTCCCTCCAACAGCGCCACCGACCAGCCGCGCCGCGCCACCTCGCGCGCCGTGGTCAGCCCGGCAAGCCCGCCGCCGACGACGCAGACGTCGACGTCGAGGTCGACGGCAAGCGGCGGCCGCGCCGCCACCGGCAGCATGGTCGCGGCGTACCAGGAACCGCCGTAAGCGGCGCGGTCGGCTTGTTCGCTCATGCGTGTGGGTGTGGTTCTCGTCGCGCTTAACCGCGGCATGCTAGACTCGTGCGGGCTGGAAAGCGACATTTGCCGCCATGCGCCGCCTGATGCTGTTGCGCCATGCCAAGACCGAACGCGCCGACCCCGGCGCGCGCGACCGCGACCGCAAGCTGACCAAGCGCGGCCGCGCCGATGCGCCGCTCATCGGCGCCTACATGGTGCGCCACGGCCTGGTGCCCGACCTTGCGCTGGTCTCGCCGGCCGAACGGGCGCGGGAAACCTGGCAGCTGGTGGCGGCGTCCTTCGCCAAGGCGCCGCAGGCGGTCACCGACGAGCGCATCTATAACGCCACCGCCGACAAGCTCATGACCGTGCTGTCGGAGCCGCGCAGCGCGCGCTCGCTGTTGGTGGTCGGGCACAATCCGGGCATTCACGACCTTGCCGTCGAACTCATCGCGTCGGGCGAGGTCGAAGCGCGCGAGCGCGTGGCCGAAAAACTGCCGACCTCGGGGTTTGTGGTCGTCGATCTCGCCTTCGATGATTGGCAGCTGTTGCATGCGCATGCCGGCCGGCTCGATCGCTTCGTCAGTCCGCGCCTGATCGCCGCCGCCACCGAATGAGTTTTCCGCCGCACGGGGCTTGAGCCATGTACAAGCGCATCCTGGTGCCGATCGATCTCTCCGATGTCGAGCTCGCCAAGCCGGCCATCGCCAGCGCGCTGATGATGGCGCAGGACGCAGATGGCATCGTGCGCCTGATCAACGTGCTGCCGCAGACGCCGGTGATGCTTGCCGAATACGTGCCGCCGGATTTCGAGGCGCAGCAGCGCGCCGCCGCCGAGGAGGCGATCGCCATCGTCGCCAAGGAAACCGCGCTACCGGCGGAGCGCATCTCGACCGCGGTGCGGCAGGGCCCGGTCTACCGCGAGATTTTGGACGAGGCGCATGCCATGGAAGCGGACTTGATCGTGATGAGCTCGCACCGCACCGGCATGCGCACCTACTTCCTCGGCTCCAATGCCGGCCACGTCGTGCGCTACGCCGCCTGCTCGGTGCTGGTGGTCCGGCAGCCGACGGAGACGTGATGAAATGCTTAGGCAAAGTATGACGGCTAAAACGAGAGGTAAGCCATGCCGCTCCAGATAAAACCGCTGTCGCCGGCTTTGGGCGCCGAAATTTGCGGCGTCGACCTGCGCGACGAATTGTCGGCCGAAACGGTCGCCCAGATCATCGACGCCTGGCACGAGCATCTCGTGTTACTGTTTCGGGACCAGGAGCTGTCGGAGGACGATCAGATCCGCTTCGCCCGGCATTTCGGCGCGCTGCAGAAGCGCACGCGGCCGCCCGAGGCGATCAACGAGTTCGGTCACACCAAATATCCGGACTTGACCATGCTGGTGTCGAACATCCGCGACAACGGCAAGCTGATCGGCTCGCTGCCCGACGGCGAGATGCATTTCCATTCCGATCAGTGCTATCTGGAAAAACCCGCCGCCGGCACCTTCCTCTACGCCATCGAGGTGCCGTCGCAGGGCGGCGATACGCTGTTCCTCAACATGTACAAGGCCTACGAGACGCTGCCGGCGGACATCAAGGCGCGCATCGACGGCCGCAAGGCGCTCAATGCCTATCTCTACGACTCGACGACGCGCGCGGCGAACGGCCAAAAGGTCGATTTCACCGCGCATCCGCATTACGTGCAGCCGATCGTGCGCACCCATCCGGCGACCAAGCGCAAGGCGCTCTACGTCAACCGGCTGATGACGTTCACGGTCGAGGGCATGGACGACGACGACGGCAGCGCGCTGCTCACCGCGCTGTTCGACCACATGGAGCGCGACCAGTTCATCTACGCGCACCACTGGCGCGTCGGCGACCTGGTGCTGTGGGACAATCGTTGCACGCTGCACGCGCGCACCGACTTTTCCGACCAGGAGCGCCGCATGCTGCGGCGCTACGTGGTCATGGGCGACCGCGTGGTCTGATTATTATCATTTCGCAGGGTGGGCAAAGCGAAGCGTGCCCACCGTTTTTGATATGAAGCAACCGCGTGGGCGCGGCGCCTGACGGCGCCTTCGCCCACCCTACGTGGCTATGTGACTGTCGAGCGTCTCAGCCGCAGATCCAAACCCAGCCGAGCGGCGTCCATTGCCAGCACGGGCCGACGCCCGGGCCCCACCAGCGGCCGTGCCAAAAGTGCCGCCCGCCGCCGCCACGGACGATCACGCGGCCGCCACCGCGGCCGCCGCGGAAGTGCGCGCCGCCGCCACCATGCGCGACGCCGGCACCGTGTCCGCCACCGCCACCGTGCCCACCGCCGCCACCATGGCCGCCGCCGTGCGCGGCCATCGCGGGCGTATAGCCCAATGTCGCTGCGCCGAATCCAGCCACCGCTGCGATGGCGGCAATGGCGAGCCCGCGAGTCAATAATTTGCGAAATTTCAGCATGTCATGCCCCGTTGCCTGTTAGACGCGCGGCAGCTTAGGGGCGGCGCCTGCTTTCAGCAAGAGGCATACGCCGCGCCATCAAACAATGATCATGCGCGCCGTATTCGCCATCGGCGAACGATGCAGCTATCCGGCGAGCGCCGCCAAAATGCGTGCCCAGCTGCGGATGCCCTTATGGAAGCATTTGAGGTCGTATTTCTCGTTCGGCGAATGCACGCGGTCGTCGTCGAGCGCAAAGCCGACCATCAGCGTGTCCATGCCGAGCACGGCCTTGAAGTCGGCGACGATCGGGATCGAGCCGCCGGCGCCGACCGTGACGGCCTTTTTGCCCCACTCCGTGGCGAGCGCGGCGCGCGCCTTGGCCAGAGCCGGATTGTCGAACGCCACGGCGAACGGCGGCGCGCTGGTGTGATTGCCGAACTCGACCTTGCAGTCGGCCGGCACGCGGGCGCGGACAAAATCGCGGAAGGCGGTGCGGATTTTTTCCGGATCCTGGGTGCCGACCAGGCGAAACGACACCTTCGCGCTCGCGCTGCCGGGAATGACGGTCTTGGCCCCCTCGCCGGTATAGCCGCCGATGATGCCGTTGACCTCGGCGGTCGGCCGCGTCGAGACTTGCTCGATAAGAAGCCGGCCCTGCTCGCCGGCCGGAATTTTCAGCCCGATCGGGCCTAAAAATTTTTCCGGCGTCAGGCCGAGCCCGGCGAGATCGGCTTTGATGTCGGGCGGCAGCTCGGGCACGCCGTCATAAAAGCCGGCAATCGCGACCGAGCCGTCCGGCTTGTGCATCGCCGCAAGAATATCGGCCAGCACATGGATCGGATTGCGCGCCGCGCCGCCAAACAGGCCGGAATGCAGGTCGCGGTCGGCGCAGGTGAGCCGCACCTCCTCGTAGACCAGGCCGCGCAGCGAGGTCGTGATCGACGGCGTGTCGGCGTCCCACATGCCGGTGTCGCAGACCAGCGCCAGGTCGCGGCGCAATTCGGAGGCATTGTCGCGCACGAAGCCGAACAGGTGTTTGGAGCCGCACTCCTCCTCGCCCTCGATCAGCATGGTGATGTCGAGCGGCAGCGCGCCGGTGACCGCTTTGAACGCGCGGCAGGCCTCGATGAACGTCATCGCCTGGCCTTTGTCGTCGCAGGCGCCGCGCGCCACGATGATCTTGCGCCCGCCGTCGAGCGTCTCGAGCCGCGGCTCGAACGGCGGCGTGGTCCACAGATCGAGCGGATCGACCGGCTGCACGTCGTAATGGCCATAGAACAGGACGCGCGGCGCACCGCCGTTTGCTGCACTGCGAGCGCCGCCGTTGCCGGATGGCGCCGCTGCCTGGCCGACCACGACCGGATGCCCCTGCGTCGCCCGCACGCTGGTGTCGAAGCCGAGGCTGCGCAGGTCGGCGGCGACGTGATCGGCGGCGGTCCGGCACGAGCTCGCAAAGGCGGGATCGGTCGAGATCGACTGAATGCGCAAAAGCGCAAACAGCCGCTCGAGGCTGGCATCGAGATCGCGGTCGACGCGGTCGAGGACCGCCGGCAAAGCGTCCTGAGCGTTCATGGCATCACCGTCTGCATGCATTGAGAGAATGGATCGACCTGAAAATAGTCATCCAAAACCTCTTTGCATGCGGCTGTCTGCCTCACAAGCGTTGCAAGTTTGGATCATTATCGGCTTGACACCACAAGCCCCTAGGAGTAGATGATGCAACGCAACAGTCAAGAGAAATCGGCTGACGCTGGCGCGCCCGTTTGGCTGGACTCCCAGCCACCGTCTCAGTCCGCTATTGTTTTGGGTACCGCCCTTACCGGGCAGTCGCCGAGCGTCGTCTCACGCTCTGCCGGATACCGGATGATCGAGTCCCTCGAAATCGAAAATTTTCGCCCGTTCAAAAAGGCCGAATTGTCCGGTCTAAAGCGGGTTAACATTGTCGTTGGTGACAACAGCAGCGGCAAGACCGCCTTTTTGGAGGCCATCTTTTTAGCGTCCGCTTCTAACCCGCAGATTCCAATTACATTGAGACAATGGCGTGGGCTTGAGGCCTCACCCATTGGCACTACAACAGACGTTTATGATGCTCTTTGGAACAACCTTTTTAACAACTTCGATAGAAGCAAGACTATCAATATTGCCATGCATGGTTCCGAGAACGATTCGCGCTCCTTGGCAATGTTTTTTCGACAGGAGGCGGAGCTTACTCTTCCATTAAAACAGAATGGCGGTGCGACCGGCGAGCTAAAGCCGTCAACAGGAATATACCAACCTTTCGTGTTCCATTGGAAATCGCCCGCCACTCCCGATGTGATCTTGACTATGAGAAGCACGGCGAGCGGCCTTCAAGTTGAGGGTATAATGCATGAATCCAGCATGCGCAGCGCCTTTATTCCGGCCCACGCACAAACGTCAAATCAATACACCGCAAACCTATTTTCATCCCTCAGCAAGCAAAATAAAGAATTGGAATTTGTTTCTGCGCTTAAACTGCAATTCCCTTCCATACAAACAGTGTCAGTAGAACTTGAAGCCGCGGCATCAGCCATATTTGTCTCTCTGCCGTGGTTGAAGCAAAAGATTCCGCTGGCTCTATACTCTAATGCGGCGAGCAATCTCGCATCTATTCTGTTAAACATTTCAGCCTCTCCGCGCGGAATAGTATGCGTGGACGAAATTGAGAATGGCTTTCATTATAAAAGACATAGTTCCGTATGGGAGCAAATCTACAACTTTGCTGACGTTTATGAGACGCAAGTGTTCGCTACCTGCCATAGTTTGGAATTTTTGAGAGCAGGCGTTCCTGTTGTGCGCAAAAATCACGGGGATTTTTGTCTCATCCAGGTGCTTCAAGAGGGGGGAATTAGCCGTGCTAGAATAAATCAAGGTCTGGATGCGGCGGATGCCATCGAGCATGGGCTGGAAGTGCGAAGCTAAATGGCTATTACCTTAACCGAGGAACTTGTTCTTCTATGTGAGGGGCAAGCCGACAAAGCTTTCTTTACGACGCTGTTGCGGGAACGCAGTGCAATGCCCAAATTTAATATTCCTTTTCCCGAATCTAGGGCGGAATTAGAGGATGGTAGGGAGCCCCTAGGGGGGCGCGATAATTTTGGCGTGATGCTGCGAGCGATCCGTGTGCCGCTTGGATTCCGCAACGTTAAGGGCGTTCTGATTGTTGCCGACAGCGCAGATAATCCCGAAAAGACATTCGAACTTATTTGTGATCAGATAAAGATGGCGCCCGGATATGAAGTGCCGGGCGCACTTTGCGAACTGTCAGAACGAACGGACACGAGCCCTCATGTCGGTGTAATGACTATACCAGACGAAAGTAATCCTGGAGGTATTGAAACGGTGTATGCGCGAGAAATTCTTGAAACTCGCGATTGGTTGGCTGGATGCATAAAGTCTTTTTTGTCCTGCGGTGAAATTCACGCGCTGGATTGGCCCCCCGAGAAAGCTGACAAGGCACGTTTCCATTCGATGGTTGCTGCCATTTATGAGTCCGACCCAAGTCGTGCAGCGTCCATGATCTGGAAAAGGCGTGGCGCTACACTTCTAATGGATATTAATGCCCAGTGCTTTGACTCAATTGAACAACGATTAAGGTCTTTTGCGTCTCAGGTTGGATAAGGACGCGCCAAATTATGAAGAAACCAAACGACGAGTTCTTTGGCGAAGAGGAAACAAAGCGGCGTGTTGCCGCGGCCTTACGTGGCGCTCGCATTGCCGGCGCCCAGCATAAGGAAACTGTGACTCCGACGCGCACCAAGCCGCAACGGAAGAAACGCAGAAAAGCCAAGCCGTAAGACCGGCAAGAGTCATTGCGTATTTGGTTTTGGGGAGTTTTCGACTCTATCGGCCCATTGGCCCAGTCGCTCGGCAAGATAACGCGCGCCACTCGGTTCGACAGAAAACTCAAATTCAGCATCATTCACATCGCGAAACCGAAAAAGCACCAAGTGCCGGTGCAAATCGCTATTGAATTCGCATTCACGTAGAGGAATTGCCGTCCATGCCTCGATCCCCGATTCTGGCCGACTCCTTAGTGACTTTAGTTGATGCGCGTAAGACGGAAAAATGCGTGCTAATGCCAAAATGTCGGATTCTCCCAATAGCAATTCAGTCTTTTGATTGCCCTCTTCCCGCACTAGAGCGAAGTTTGCCCCGCGTCGCTCGATTTGTAGGTCTACATATTCGGGCTTTTCCGTCATGGCTTATGTCTCGCTTTTTTGCGCCAGCGCATGAAACGCTTCGCCTGCGCTCTAAAGTTTGGCTTCGCCAGTTCCCCGATACGTGAGACGCTTGCCAGCCGCGTTTTTCACAGCAAGCGTCGCACGTTCGCCATCGTTGAAACCAAGCGCAACGCGGTGGTTATATCGCCAATCGTATTCCGCCAAGTATCGGTGCAGATGCTTCTCTGCGCAGTGCTGGTAGATGCCGCGCATACCTTTCTTGAAGATCGAAAAGTAGCCTTCGGCGGAATTGGTATGGACCGCCTCGCCATCGTCATAACGCACGTATTCGTCGGCCGAATGCGTCACGGCTTTGTGGGCGTCGAAATGCTGATCGGAGCCGGTATACAGCTTGCTTTCGTCGGTATGCAGCCGGCTTTCCTTGGCGATGTTTTCGCGAACGATCTTGGTCACGGTTTCCTTATCCGCAACCGGAACATGGAACGTGCGGACGTTGCCGCCGCGCTCTACAAGCGCCAAGATCGGCCGACGATTGCGCGGGCTCTTTTTGGCGTAGCGGAACGGCTTGCCGCGAACATTGCTCGCCTTCGGTTCGTCAGGTTTGCCGTAATAGGTCTCATCCGCCTCGACGATGCCGCCGCTGCCGCCGAGCGGCGCTAAGCCCCCAGCACGCATGGCCTCACGAATGCGATGCGCCATGAACCAAGCGGCCTCGTAGGTGATATCCAGCGTTCGGTGCAGCTGGTGCGCCGATACGCCTTTTTTCGAACTGCACATCAAGTGGAAGGCTTGCAGCCACTTATGCAGTGCGATCTTGGACCGCTCCATGACAGTTTTCATAGTGACGGTGAAATCCTTCCGGCATTCCTTTTCGGCGCAGCGGTACACGCCGGGCCGCTTGGTCGCATAGGCATGGTTGATCGTGCCGCAATGCGGGCAGACTGGGCCATCCGGCCACAGGATCGCCTCTAGGTGCTTCCGGGCCGCGTCGTCACTGCGGAAATGCGGAGCGGAGAAAATGTCCATGACTGAACCTACTTTATCTCGGCCTCAACGGCCGCATGAGCCAGTTCCGTTGCGAGTGAGCGTGCTACCTTCGCCGACATCCGCACAGGAATTTGCTGAGGCAGTGGCCCGTGATCGGGCAGAACTAGAAAAAGAGCGATTTCTACACCGCCATTTACGGATCGGGCTGATGCGCGCTGCGCTGTGCCTAAATCGAATGGCGGGTCGCCTTCGAAACGAACTATCCCAGCCATGACACCCATCCCTCGATTATGGGCGAATACTACACTTTGGGGCTTGTGGTGTCAAGCCGATAATGATGCAAGTTTGCAACGGTTGGCGGTGTTTTGCGCGCCGAGATGCGACTCTGCGGCCCCATTGCCTTGACACAGTGTTGCCGCACGGCGTTCCATTAAGGCGAACAACCCGCCACAGAGCGGGGGGGAACGGGGCGTGGGGCAAGAACAACAGGATCAGCTGCCCGCAATTGCTTTTTCCCGGCCGACGCTCGTGCGAGCCGAGGCCTCGACGCATTTGACGAGACCAAGCACGCCGTTGCGGCGGACATGTTGGGTTTGAGGGCAGTTCTGGATGGCCTATCCGATCACTGATATCCGAGCCATCGGAACGGAGGTTGCCGGGGTCCTCAAATCCGAGGGCATTCGCACCACCCTTGGGCTCCTGCGCGCCGCCAAGACGCCGAAGCAGCGGCTGCGCATCGCGGCGCGGATCGGCGCCGACCCCAAACAGGTGCTCGACTGGGCGACCGCGGCCGATCGCATGCGGGTCAAGGGCATCGGCTGGGAATACGCCGAGCTGTTGCGCGTCGTCGGCGTCAAGACCGTGAACGATCTGCAATTCCGCAATCCGCAGCACCTGGTCGAAAAGATGCGCGAAGCCAACAAGCGCAAGCTGGTCCGCCTGTTGCCCAAGGAAAGCACCGTCGAGCGCTGGATCGAGAACGCCAAGAAGCTGCAGCCGCTGATCCGGTATTAGTCAATAAACCAACCATTTCGATCGCTTCGCGCCGACTGCTTCTTTGCTATGATGGCGCACAGCGATGCCCGGACCTTCCGCCAGCAATGTGATCGAGCCCGGGACGGCCGCCGGCGACGCCGTCATGGCGCGGCTGCGCGACGGCCGCCGGACGCTGGTCATGGGCGTGCTCAACGTCACGCCGGATTCGTTCTCCGACGGCGGCCGCTTTCTCGATCCAGCCGAAGCGATGATGCAGGCAGAGCGGCTCCAGGCCGAAGGCGCCGACATTATAGATGTCGGCGCCGAGTCGACGCGGCCCTATGGCGGCGCCGAGGCGGTCGCGGCCGACGAGGAGCGGCGCCGGCTCGAACCGGTGCTCGCGAACGTCATAGCGCTCGGCCTGCCGGTCTCCATCGACACCATGAAAGCCGGCGTCGCCGCCTGGGCGCTGCAATGCGGCGCGGCCATGGCCAACGACGTCTGGGGCCTGCAGCGCGATCCCGACATGGCGCGTGTCGTTGCCGAGCACGGCGCGCCCATCGTCATCATGCACAACCGCGATGCCGCCGATCCGGCGATCGACATCATCGCCGAGGTGGCCGACTTTTTCTCGCGCTCGCTGGAGATCGCCTGGCGCGCCGGCATCCGCCACGACCGCATCGTGCTCGATCCCGGCATCGGCTTCGGCAAGACGCCGCCGCAGAGCATGGCCTGCATCGCCCGCTTGCGCGAGTTCGCCGGCTTCGGCATGCCGCTTTTGGTCGGCGCCTCGCGCAAACGCTTTATTCACTCCGTGACGCCGTCGACACCGACCGAGCGGCTCGGCGGCTCGCTCGCCGCGCATCTGTTGGCGGTCGAGCACGGCGCCGCCATGGTCCGCGTCCACGACGTGGCGCCAACCGTGCAGGCGCTGGCGGTCGCCGCCGCAATCAGGCACGCGCGATGAGCGATTGCGTGTTCGTCAAAGGTTTGGTGCTGCACGCCTATCACGGCGTGATGCAGCACGAGGCCAAGGTCGGACAGACGTTCCGGCTCGACCTGACGCTGGCCATCGATCTCGCCGAGGCCTCGCGCAGCGACCAGCTCAAGCACACCGTATCCTATGACCTAGTGGTCAAAGCCGCGAGCGAGGCGTTCGTGGCGCGCCGCTATCGGCTGGTCGAAGCGGCCGCCGGCGCCGTGGCCGACGCCGTGCTGGCGCGCTTTGCGCAGGTCCAAGCCGTCGCCGTCACCGTGCACAAGCCGCACGCGCCGATCGCCGCCACCTTCGACGATGTCGGCGTCACGATCGAGCGGACGCGCGCTGCCCGCGAGCGGCGTTGACGGCGGCGCGCGCCGTGGCCGAAGCCTTCATCGCGCTCGGCGGCAATGTGGGCGACGTGCGCGCCACCTTCGATCGCGCCATTGCGCTCCTCTGCGACGACGGCGCGGTACAGCTCACGGCGCGCTCTTCCGATTACCGCACCCCGCCCTGGGGTGTGACCGACCAGCCGGCCTTCATCAACGCCTTGATTGCGGTCGCCACTGCGCTTTCCCCGCATGCGCTGCTGACGCGCATGCAGGCCTGCGAAAGCGCGCTCGGCCGCGACCGCGAGCACGAGCGCCATTGGGGACCCCGCCCGATCGATCTCGATCTGTTGGCCTACGATGACGTGACGCTGCACGATCCCGACTTGATGCTGCCGCATCCGCGCTTGTTCGAGCGCGCTTTTGTTCTGGTGCCGCTTGTCGAGATCGCGGCGGACCATGTGATCGCCGGCATCCGCGTGCGCGATGCGCTGGCGCGCGTCGACGCCGGCGGTATGGAAAGGCTTCCGGCACGTTAGCTTTTGTCGGGCTAAGCATGTTGGCCGGCCGCCCTCCCCGTGGCATTTTGCCGGTATGGCCGAACCCGAAGCACCGCTGTCGCTCGCCGCGGACTTTCCTGCCGCAACGCGCGAGGATTGGCGCAAGCTGGTCGACGCCGTGCTCAAGGGCGCACCGTTCGAGCGGCTGGAAAGCAAGACCGCGGACGGCCTGACCATCGCGCCGCTTTACCCGCGCGCGGCGGACGCGCATGCGCTCGCCGGCCGCAGGCCGGGATCGGCGTGGCGCGTCATGCAACGGGTCGATCACCCCGACCCGGCCGCCGCCAATGCGCAGGCTCGCGACGACATGGACAACGGCGCCACCGGCCTCACGGTGGTCATGGCTGGCTCTCTTAGCGCCGATGGCTATGGACTGGCCGATACAGCCGAGACGTTTGCGCGCGTGCTCGACGGCATCGATCCTGCGGGGGGCAGCCTCGACATCGATTTGCCGCCGTTTGCCCGCGAGGCACCGCAGCACCTTGCCGAGGCGGTCAAGCAGCGCAGCGATCCGGCCGCGGCCCATATTCGTTTCGCCTACGATCCGCTCACCGCCGTCGCCATGAGCGGACGGATGCCGCTGCCGTGGCGAGAGACCGCGCCGCTGATGGCGCGGCTGATCCGCAACCTCGCCGACACCGGCTTCAAAGGGCCGTTCGCCGTCGCCGACGGCCGGGTCATTCACAATGCCGGCGGCTCGGAGGCGCAAGAACTCGCCTTCGCGCTCGCCAGCGCCGTCGCCTATCTGCGCGCGCTTGAAGCGGCCGGCATGAGCCTCGCGGCGGCGCGCGACGCGATCTATTTTCGTTTGTCTGCTGACGCCGACCAGTTTTTGACCATGGCCAAATTCCGCGCCCTGCGAAAACTCTGGGCGCGGGTGCAGGCGGCATGCGGCCTTGCGCCAGAACCCGGCATGGTCACAGCCGAAACCGCGTGGCGCATGCTGACGCGACGCGATCCGTACGTGAACATCTTGCGCAACACCATCGCGGTGGCCGCCGCGGGCCTCGGCGGCGCCGACGCCATCACCGTGCTGCCGCACACCGCCCCGCTCGGCCTGCCCGACGCGTTTGCCCGCCGCATCGCCCGCAACGTCCAGCTCCTGCTGCTCGAAGAGGCCAACCTTGCCCGCGTCGCCGATCCGGCCGCCGGCTCCGGCGCCTTGGAGGCGCTGACGCAGGAGCTCTGCACCGCCGCCTGGTCGCAGTTTCAGGACATCCAACGCGCGGGCGGCGCCTGGGCGGCGCTGGAGCGTGGGCTTATTCAACAAAAAGTCGCGGCCGTTTGCGCCGAGCGGCAAAAGGCAATCGCGCAGCGAACCGGCGTTCTGACCGGGACCAACACCTATCCGAATCTCGATGAGACCATGCCGGCCGTTCTCGATGTGTCGCCGTGGCAGCAGCCCGCGCCGGCAAAGGACATGCGAGCCACGCCGCTGCCGCGCATTCGCCTTGCCGCGCCGTTCGAGCGGCTGCGCGACGCCTCCGATCGGATGCTCGCCGCAACCGGCGCCCGGCCGAAAATTTTTCTGGCCTGCCTCGGCGCCCAAGCCGATTTCACGCCGCGAGCCAGTTTCGCCACGAATTTTTTCGAATCTGGCGGCATCGAAGCCGTGACTCAACACGTCGAGCCCGCAACGCTCGGCGACGCATTCAAAAGCGCGGGCACGCCGCTCGCCTGCCTGTGCGCCTCCGATCGCGCCTATGAGGCGGCAGCTACGGCCGCCATTGCCGCGCTGAAAGCAGCCGGCGCGCAGCACATTTATCTGGCCGGACGGCCGGGCCCGCACGAAGCGCAATGGCGGGGCGCCGGGGTGCAATCGTTCATCCATGAAGGCTGCGATGCGCTCACGCTGTTGCAAGCCGCCTATCAGGCGCTGAGCGGCTGAGCGTTGGTCCGCCGCACGGCCTTCGCACCCACCGGCAGCGGCCGATTGACGAGCGCCACCAGCGCGTAGCTGATCAAGAGCAGCAGAAACCACGAACCCAGCTTGCCGAGCGACACCATCGACCAGCCTGCGATCTGGTTCGGATAGAGCCAGGTGCGCGTCACGGTGCCGAGATTTTCGGCAAACCAGATGAACAAAGCGACCAGGAACAGGCCGAGCAACAGCGGCATGCGGCGAAAGCGGTAATGGATGCGGTAGTAGATCCAGGTGCGGCCGAACAGCAGCGCCGCGGCGGCGAACAGAACAATGCGCAGGTCGGGCCCATAATGGTGCGCGAAGAAATTGATGTAGATCGCGACCGCCAGGATATGCACGGCCCACAGCGGCGGGTGCCGGCTGAAGTGGAAATCGAACAGCCGCCAGCTGCGCGCGATGTAGCTGCCGATCGAGGCATACATGAAACCGGAAAACAGCGGCACGCCGGCGATGTGAAAGAGGCTCGGCTCCGGATAGATCCACGAGCCGACGCCGGTCTTGAACACTTCCATGACGGTGCCGACGATGTGATAGATGACGATGACCTTGGCCTCGTCGAAGGTCTCGAGCCGAAACGCCAGCATGGCGATCTGGATCGCCACCGCCATCAGGAACAAAAAATCGTAGCGGGCGAGGCTTGCGCCGCGCGGGTACCAGAGATACGTGCCGACCAAGAGCGCCACCATGGCGCCGCCGAACAGACAGGCCCAGGCTTGCTTCACGCCGAAGCGAACGAATTCGTAGATGAAGACGGTGGCCGGCCGCTTGCCGGCCCAAAGGCCGAGGCGGCGTTCGGCGGCAACAAATCGCGCCAGCGGCGCCCAGTGGGCGGCAGCGCTGGTATTTGCTCGGATGGGAGGATGATCGGGCAAGGCCGGGTCAGAGCTGCGGAACGGAATTCAGCATGATCACAACCATGGCTGCACTTGGGCGATAGGCCCGGCTATGTAGCGTCACCCTCGTCCGTGATAGACTCCTGAGCGCCACGGAATCTGGAAGTCAATGAGCGCCATCCCCGATTTCACGACGATCGGCTTCGCCGACACGCCGGCCGCATCCGCGGCCCCGGCCGCGACGTCGTCCGCCCCTTGGCTCACGCCCGAAGGCATCGCGGTCAATGGCGCCTACGAGGCGGCCGACGTTGCCGGCCTCGATGGCCTCGACACCTATCCGGGCCTCGCGCCGTTTCTGCGCGGCCCCTACCCCACCATGTACGTCACCCAGCCGTGGACCATCCGGCAATATGCCGGCTTCTCCTCGGCCGAGGATTCCAACGCCTTCTACCGGCGCAATCTCGCCGCCGGCCAAAAAGGCCTGTCGATCGCCTTCGATCTCGCCACCCACCGCGGCTACGACAGCGATCATCCGCGCGTCCTGGGCGACGTCGGCATGGCGGGCGTCGCCATCGATTCGATCTACGACATGCGCACCCTGTTCGCCGGCATCCCGCTCGACCGCATGTCGGTGTCGATGACCATGAACGGCGCGGTGCTGCCGGTGCTGGCGCTCTACGTCGTCGCCGCCGAAGAACAGGGCGTCGCGCAGGAAAAGCTCGCCGGCACCATTCAGAACGACATTCTCAAAGAGTTCATGGTGCGCAACACCTACATCTATCCGCCGCAACCGTCGCTGCGCATCATCTCCGACATCTTCGCCTACACCTCGGCGCACATGCCGAAGTTCAACTCGATCTCGATCTCCGGCTACCACATGCAGGAGGCCGGCGCGACCGCCGATCTCGAGCTCGCCTATACGCTCGCCGACGGCGTCGAATACGTGCGCGCCGGCCGCGCCGCCAATCTCGACATCGACCGCTTCGCGCCGCGCCTCTCGTTCTTCTTCGGCATCGGCATGAATTTTTTCATGGAGGTGGCGAAGCTGCGCGCCGCCCGCGCGCTATGGGCCAGGCTGATGCGCGACTTCGAGCCGCGCGATCCGCGCTCGCTGTCGCTGCGCACCCATTGC
>Ga0070741_10003920_pt1 | contig 35748 bp, 37 predicted proteins | sample Coa_R1_4_FD_66440 | JGI IMG/M metagenome (GOLD analysis project Ga0070741, IMG submission 66440) | Surface soil microbial communities from Centralia Pennsylvania, which are recovering from an underground coalmine fire - Coalmine... | ecosystem: Environmental > Terrestrial > Soil > Unclassified ... | reverse complement strand
CTCGAGGGCCGGGCGCAGCGCCTGGATCGAGACGCCGGCGCGCTCGAGCAGCGTGCGGCCGACGCCCTCGTCCTGGTCGACGAGCGCGAGCAGCAGATGCTCCGGCTCGACCGCCTGCTGGCCGTTCTCGCGGGTCAGCTCGACGGCGGCCTGCAGGGCCTCCTGGGCCTTCTCGGTGAACCTGTCCAATCTCACGATATGAATCTACCCTCGGAATTCCGGAGGCCAAACAGGGAGCCGTAATCTTGCGGCCATGCCCGAGATGCCGGAGCTGGAGGCCCTTCGGATCAGGATGGCGCCGCGCCTCGAGGGCAAGCTGATCACCGCCGCCTCGGTCAACCCGAAAAAGGCGCACATGCTCCGGTACCCCGTGGACGACTTCGCCCGCGAGCTGCCGGGGCGCCGGATCACCTCGCTGACGCGGCGCGGCAAGCACCTGGTGTTCGCGACCGAGCTCGGGGGGGGCGGGGCGCCACGCTGGCTCGTGATCAACCCGATGCTCGGCGGCCGCTTCCAGGTCGAGGACGCCGAGGCGCCCGTGCCCGCGACGGAGGTGTTCACCGTGCGGGTCGAGGGCAAGCTGGAGATGCGCTACCTCGACTTCCGCGACATGGGGCGCATCTACTGGGTCACGGACTGCGACCGGGAGGTTCCGGGCTGGTCGGCGCTCGGGCCGGAGGCGGACTCGGTGCCCACGATGGGAATCGACGTCTTTCGCAAGCGCCTGCGGCGGTTCCGCGACGAGCTCAAGGATCTGCTCCGGAACCAGGAGTTCCTGGCCGGCGTCGGCAACGCCTACTCGGACGAGATCCTTTTCGACGCGCGGCTGCTGCCTCTGCGCCGGCGCGCATCGCTCAAGCCGGCCGACGAGGAGGCGCTCTACGCATCGATCCCGGCCGTGCTCTCACGCGCGGTCGAGGCGATCCTGGCCGACCCGAACTACGAGGAGTCGAAGCAGAACCGCTCGTTCATGAACGTGCACATGAAGGGCGGCAAGACGTGCCCCCGCTGCGGCCACCGGATCAGCCAACTGGGCTCCAACCGCGAACCCGTGAACTTCTGCCGAGGCTGCCAACTGTAAGTCGGCAGCGGGTCCCCTCCCCGCAACGCGGGGAGGGCTGTACGTCTCCTCCCCGCAACGCGGGGAGGGCTGTACGTCTCCTCCCCGCAACGCGGGGAGGGCTGTACGTCTCCTCCCCGCAACGCGGGGAGGGCTGTACGTCTCCTCCCCGCAACGCGGGGAGGCCGGGAGGGGACGCACCAATAACTCCAGCCCCAACACCGGCGGTTAAGTCTCCTCCCCGCTACGCGGGGAGGCCGGGAGGGGACGAACCAATAACTCCAGCCCCACCACCGGCGGTTAAGTCTCCTCCCCGCTCCGCGGGGAGGCCGGGAGGGGACGAACCAATAACTCCAGCCCCAACACCGGCGGTTAAGTCTCCTCCCCGCTACGCGGGGAGGCCGGGAGGGGACGCACCAATAACTCCAGCCCCAACAGCGGTGCGTACCGCACGCGCACGTCGCCTGCGGACTAAACGGACGGCTGAGTTGCGGCCAACCGATGCGGCAGGTTCGCCGCGACCTGCTCGAGCAGGCGCTGTGACGCCGCCGCGATCTCGTCCACCGCGGCCTCGAACGCCGCCTCGTGCTTGGGGGTTGGGCGCTGAAAGCCGCTGACCTTCTTCACGAACTGGCGCGCCGCCGCGCGGATCTCCTCGTCGGTCGCGATGACGTCCGCCTGGCGCAGCGTCTTGATGCTTCTGCACATGGCCCTCAAGCCTAGCGTTCGGAATGCGGCGGCAGCTCCGGCAGGTCGGGCGGCGCAAGGCGCGCCGGGTCGAGGCCAGCCCGCTTGAGCATGGCGTTCGCCAGCCGATCGTAGCGCTGCTCGGCGAGGTCGCCGACCGGGTCCGCGCTCGCGCTCATCAGCTGCCGGAAGCTGAGCATCGTCACCGCCCGCATCGCGAGCACCGCGCGCGCCTGCTCCGCGCGGCCCGTGATCGAGGCGATGCGCACAAACGCCAGCGCCGCACCCAGCTCGCGCATGTCACGCCACCTCCACGTCGCGTACGGCACGAGGACGAGCAGGATCGGAGGCACCGCCACGAAGAGCGACAGATAGATCGCGAGCCGGAAGATCGCGTCGTGCACGTTGTGCCCCGCTGTCACCAGCGGATCGCCCGAATACTTCCGCAGCTGATCGGCGAGTCCGGTGAGGAAATCCGTCAGCCCCGGAATCCCTCCAGGCACGGCGTTGCGAAACGACGCGATCCAGCTGTCGAGCGTCGTGCCCGTGCCGGTGATCGCGTCGGCAATTGCCTCGAGGCCGATGACGGTCCGGTAGATGAGCCATCCGATGAGCGCCCAGCCCACGGACCACGCGAGCGACGCGATGTCGCCAAACAGGCGCGCGAGCGCCGGGCCGACGCGATCCGGATAGACCTTGATCATGTCTCGACCTTGATAACGTTCGCAAATCCCTCTTCCGGGATGGTCGCGAGCGTTCGTCGCATGTCCGCGATCTGGGCGAGCACCGCGGATTCCGGGATGACGCGCTCGGGCCGAGTCCGGTTGCGCTCGATGTAGACGGAATCCGGAAGGTCGAAGACGATTGCCACCGCTGGCCGGCCGAGGTCTCGAGCCAGCCTCACCAGGCGCCCTCGCTTGTCCGCTCGCACGTTGGTGGCGTCGACGACGGTGAGCTTCCCGAAGCGCAGACGCTCCCGCACGATGGCATGCAGGACGCGAAACGCGGCCGGTGTCGCATCCATGTTGGTCTCGTCATCGCTCACGAGGCCGCGACACGCGTCCGACGAGACGACCGCCGTCCGCGCGAAGTGCGCCGCCGCGAACGTCGACTTGCCGGATCCCGAAGGCCCGACCAGGAGCACAAGCGCGCCGCCAGGAATCGCGATCTGCATCGCGACGAAGCTTAGGTCTGGACGTCGATGACCAGTCGATTTGGGTTCGTGAGCCAGAACGCGTGGTAGCAGGCGGGCTTGGCGAGCCCGAGCCCCCACTGCACGACGCCTTCGAAGTCCTCGAGCTGGCGCGCCTCGAGAATGCCGCTCCCGACGTGAATGTCGGTCGGCCCCGAGTACGCCGTGTGCCCGTCCGCGCCGTGGATCACGATCAGCAACCCGTCCTTCCCCTGCAGCTGCACCTGCTGGCCGCTCGCGCCCTGGGTGAAGGTCGCGTTGCTCTGCGGCGTGATCTGCACGTTCGCCGGCTGCCCGTTCTGGAACTCGATCGTGATCCGGTCGTAGCCGGCGTGCGTGCCGCCCCGCACCGAATCGATCAGCGCGCTCAGTGCCGGCTGCGTCCCGTTGAGGGTCGTGCTCGAGCCACACACGTAGACGGATTGAGTCGGCGAGCTCGACGGTGACGGTGACGGCGAGACAGCCGGGGTCGGGCTGTCGGCCACGCTTGGCGACGGCGTGGCGACGCCGACCGGCACCGTCGAATGCCCCGACCGCAGCGGGCCGATGACGAACAGCGCCCCCACGATCAGTGCGGCGATGGCGACCGCGGCCACGCCCGCGAGCCAGCCCGGGCCGCGCCGCTCCGGCGCGTCGATGAGCGCCGAGCGCACGCGCGCCGGCAGGTCGGAACCCGGCGAACCGCTGATCCGGGAGAACGCATCGTTCAGCTCGCGCTTGAAATCGTCGCGGGGCATCAGAAGACGTCCTCCTCGGTGAGATCCGATCGCAGCTTGCGCGCGGCGCGGTAGACACGCGAGCGCGCGGCGCTCTCTGACACGCCGAGTGCGCGCGCCACCTCGTCGAGCGGCAGGTCGAGATAGAAGAAGAGGACGAGCGGCAGCCGGTCATCGGCGGGAAGGCGCAGCACCGCGTCCTTGAGGTCCGAGGCGAGCCCGCCGGCCCCCGGCTCGCTCGGCCGCTGCGGCTCCGCAACCCGGACCACGGACCACCAGCGCTGGCGCCGCGCCATGCGGCATTCGTTGGCGACGATCGAAAGAAACCACGGTCGCAACGAACGTTCGTCTCCTCTCAACTGGCCGAGCTTGCGCCAGGCCTTGACCGACGCCTCCTGCACGGCGTCCTCGGCTGCGCTGCGGTCGCCGAGCATCACAGCGGCCAGCCTGTAAGCGGGGTCGAGCAGTGGCTGGATGAGAACCGAGAACGCATCAGGGTCGCCGTCGGCCGCCCGCGCCATTGCGGGCGGCCGCTGCTCCATCACGAGGCCCATGATGCCGCGTGGTGTCGTGAGATGACGTCTCAGACCACCTGCACGTCGATCACCAGACGCGTCGGGCTGGTGAGCATGAAGGCGCGGTAGCAGTTCGACTTCGCCAGGCCGAGGCCGAGGCCGACGTAGCCCTCGAAGTCCTCGAGGCGCCGGACCTCAACGAGTGCCGGCCCGTTCGGGCGCATGGTCGCGGGGCCGCTGAAGGACGTGTGCGCGTCGGCGTCGTGCATCACGACGTGGAGCCCGACGGCGCCCCCGAGCGTCACCGAATCACCGCGCGGCGAGTTCGTGAACGTCGGCCTCTGCTGCGGCGTGATCGTGATCGAGCCGGGAAGGCCCGAAGCGAACTCGATGACGAGGCGGTCGTAGCCGGTGTGAGCGCCGGTGCGTATGTCGCCGATGAACCCGATCGAACCCACCGCCTGGACCGGCACGGTGGACGTGCCGCAGGTGAAGCCGGCAAGCGCGGGCGCCGGCGATGGCGCCGCTGTCGGAGCCGCGCTTGGCGCGGCGGTCGGGTTGGCGCTCGGCGACGGACTCGAGACGGACGGATTGGTGGAGCGGCCGTCCGCGGGCTGGAGGCGCACCGCGGACGGTCCGCGAGAACCGTTCAGGACGAATATCGCGGCGACTGCGATGGCGACGACAAGGGCGGTTGCGGTGACGATCAGGCGGATGTGGTTCATGCCTATTCGATGCAGCAACCACGGGTTTTGTTGCAGTCCCCTCTCCCGCGAAGCGGGAGAGGGCTAGGGTGAGGGGTGAATCAAAGCCAGAGATACCGCAACATGCGGTACGCTTCGTGCGGTATGGCGAACCCGTTCGAGTACTCCGACCCCGTGACGGGCGAATCGTTCGCCAACCGCCGCGCGGAGCTGCAGACCCTCACGACCCGGATGCTCTCCGGCCAGAACGTCGTCCTCATCTCGCCCCGCCGCTACGGCAAGACCTCCCTGATCATGAATGCCCAGCTCCGCGTCCGCCGCCGCGGCGGCCGCACCGGCCTCGCCAACCTCTTCTGGTGCCGGAACCGGCAGGACGTCGCGCAGGAGCTCGCCAACGCCGTGATCCGCGGGCCGCTGGGCTGGCTCAAGGGCAAGGTCGAGGAGGCCCGCCGCGTGATCAGCGCCCTGCCGGGTGCGTCGCTCTCGGTCGAGAAGGACGGCTACCGCGTGAGCCTCTCCCCCTTCCAGCCCCGCACCGACTGGACCGCCGAGATCCGCCACGTCATGCGGCTCGTGCGCGAGGCCGGCTCCGCGGAGCACCCGGCAAGCCTGGTGATCGACGAGTTCCAGAAGGTCGCGGAGATCGATCCGGCGCTCCCCGGGCTCTTCAAGAGCCTGACCGACCTCGAGCTGCGCGGAGTCAGCCTCGTCCTGGCGGGCTCGCGCCGCCACGTCATGCACGAGCTGCACAGCGGGCCCGGCGCACCCCTCCTCGGCGTGGGCGAGATCCTCACCCTCGACCTCGTGCCCGAGGGCGAGATGGTCGCCTTCCTCATGCACCGCTCGGCGGCCGGCGGCAAGGAGATGACCGAGGCGGCCGGGCGGCTGCTCTACAAGCGGGCGCGCGGCGTGCCGGCCTACGTGCAGCGCCTCGCGTTCGAGGCGTTCGAGTCCGACGCGCCCACGATCGACGAGATATCGGTCGAGCGCGCGGTCGGGACCGTTCTCAAGCGCGAGCGGCAGTACTTCGAGGTGATCTACGAGGACCTCGCGCCGAACCAGAAGAGCCTCATGCGCGCCCTGGCGATCGAGCCCGCGCGGAGCATCACGTCGCGCGAGTTCCTCGACCGTTCGGGGCTGCGGGCCGACTCGAGCGCTCAGCGCGCCCTCCAGGCGCTCGACGCTTCCGAGAAGGTCGAGCTCGGCCCGGACGGCTGGCAGGTGACGGACCCGTTTTTTGCGTTGTGGCTGGCTGGAATGGTTTAGGCCTCTGTTACGATCCGCCGCGCCCATGAAAAAACTGCTTGTTGCGACCGCGATGTTGATGCTCTCCGCCTGCGGCAGCTCGTCCGCCGCGAACGGTAACGGCGCCTCGAGTCCCTCGCCCTCCGCCAGCCCGTCGGAGCAGCACATCGCTTCGGTCGACGCCTGCAAGCTCGTGACTCAGGCCGAGGCCTCCGCGGCGACCGGCAAGACGCTGGTGAACCTCCAGACGATGGGCATGCCTGTCATCCCCGGCGCGTGCTTCTACGGTGCGCAGAACAGCTCGACCGGCGTGTTCGTCTACGCGCAGGTCTACCCCGACATGCAGACCGCGGACGCAGTCACGGCCGAGCAGTTCCAGGTCGCGCTCGCGGCGCAGCTCGGCAAGGGCGCGACCAGCGGCAAGGCCGTGGACGGGATCGGCGACAAGGCGTTCGAGTTCACGGGTGAAGGGAACGCCGGCGACGGCGTTGCGATCATCGTCTTCAAGGCGAACGTCGTCTTCATCATCGCCGTGGACCCGGGCACCGCGACGCCGGCCGAGAACCTCGCGCGGGCCGCGGTCGGACGCCTCGGCGCCTAGCTGACCTTCTCGCCCGCCCGGCTGGTGTAGCCTCGGCCTCAGTGGTCGACCAGGAGGCCGTTTACCGCCAGACGACCCCGCGCTCGAGGGCCCTCCACGAACGCGCCGTCCGCGTGATGCCCGGCGGCACGACCAGGACCACGACGTACTTCGACCCGTACCCGCTCTACATCGATCGGGGCGAGGGCTGCCGCGTGTGGGACATGGACGGCACCGAGCGCCTGGACGTGCTCGGGAACTACACCGCGATGATCCTCGGGCACGCGCATCCGAAGATCGTCGAGGCCATCGCGCGGCAGGCGGCGCGCGGCACCGGCTTCGCCGCCGCGAACGCGATCGAGGTCGAGCTCGCATCGATCCTATGCGAGCGCGTGCCGAGCCTGGACGCGGTCCGGTTCTGCAACTCGGGCACGGAGGCGACCATGTTCGCCACGAGACTCGCGCGCGCGTTCACCGGCAGGCCGAAGATCGCGCGAATCGAGGGCGGCTACCACGGCACGCACGACTACGCCGAGGTCAGCACGCACCCCGACGTTGCCCTGGCCGGCGCCGAAGAGACGCCGGTACCCGTTGCCGATTCGATCGGCACGCCGGAGTGGGCGCTCGAACACGTCGTCGTCCTTCCCTACAACAACGCGGACGCGAGCGAGGCGATCCTGCGCCGCCACGCCGGCGAGCTGGCCGCGGTCATCCTCGAGCCGATCATCGGCGCGGGCGGCGTGATCGCCGCGACGCAGGCCTATCTCGAAAGGCTGCGCGCCGTGACGCGCGAGCTCGGCATGCTTTTGATCTTCGACGAGGTCATCTCGTTTCGCGTCGCGCCCGGCGGCGTGCAGGAGGTGACGGGCGTGACGCCGGACCTCACGACGCTTGGCAAGATCATCGGCGGCGGCCTGCCAGTCGCGGCGTTCGGCGGTCGCGGCGATGTGATGGAGCTGCTGGACCCGCGTCGCGAGCCGAACGTCGCGCAGGGCGGAACCTACAACGGCAACCCGCTCGGGATGGCCGCCGGCGTCGCGGCGATGAACGAGCTCACGCCCGCCGTGTACGAGGAGCTGAACCGCAAGGGCGCGCAGGTGTGCGAGCTGCTGGACGAGGTGTTCGCCTCGCACGACGTGACGGCCCAGGTGAACGGCGCGGGCTCGCTGTTCGCGATCCATTTCACCGACCGGCCGGTCGTGGACTATCGGACGAAGGCGAGTGGGGACAAGCGCAAGACGCGAGACTTCTTCCTCGGCCTCGTCAACCACGGAGTCCTGATCGCACCGCGCGCGATGGGCGCGCTGTCGACGCCGATGGGCTCGTCAGAGATCCAGACGTTCATCGACGCGGTCGACGCAACCGTCGCTGAGAACCGTGATCGCTGGGAGCAGGCGGGCTGCTGAGCTCGCCTATAGCTGGCCGTCGACAAAGCCCGGCCAGGGCGGCTGATCCAGCGGCCAGATGTTCAACGGGCCGGCACTGATCTGCAGCGCCGAGGACGTGGTCATGGTCGCCGCCACGGCGATGAGCACGACCGAGAGGATGGCGAGGCGCGCCTTGCCCACCCATCTGCTCGCGGGTACGTTGTTGAGCAGACCTGCAATGGAGAACGAGACCCCGACCAGCAACCCATAGGCGATGGCTGTCATCGTGCCGGCCCCCAATCCTTCCGCACGTCAACCAAGCCAGCGATCGAGACGCTCCGCGATTTCTGGCTCAATCAATCTGATTAGGTCCATTACGCCTTCTCGAGCTGCTCCCTCGGTGATTCGCGCCTCGCGGGCGAGAAGCCATACACCTTTCCGTGCCTGAGCTTGACATCGGTCTTCGAGGGTCGGATCCTCCCGCGAACCTCCCTTCAGGAGAAAAAAGAGAAGTTCGACAATCCAGCCACGAATGATGGGTGGGCGCTCATCGATTAGGGAGGCCAGAAGGACCGTCACGGTCGGCTCAGCCGCGCCGTAGATGGTCCCCTGAGAGAACACGACGTTCTCGATGTCGGTCCATACTTCCTCCGCCTCAGACGACGTCTGGCTTTGAAGGAAGCGAGTGAGAGTCGCGGCAAATTCCCGCGAAGTGCCACGCAGCACTTTCACGCTATCCCAATCGACATCCGATATCGCGCTTTCTCCGGCATTCATGGTTCAGGGTCCCTGGGCCGCCCGGATCGTAAGGGTTGGCGGGCTATACCCGATTGCCGCGTGGTTCGTATTCGAACCGGTGGCGGAGGGGCAGGGATTTGAACCCTGGATAGGCTTGCACCTATAACGGTTTTCAAGGTCGGCCTCCAACTGTCCACGGAGTACCACCGAGTGCCGTTTCGTATTCAGAATTCTGTTCCGAGCCAGCCTTACGTCCGCCGAATTCCGCCGGCGTCCACCGGCGTGGCAGTCAATTTGGCAGTCAAGCGGGTCATTAGGGCCGCTCCATCCACTCCGCAAACAGTCAGTAGAGATCCTATAACTCGGTAATCTCATGCGGTGTCGACCGAGCGTTCCTGAATGAGTGACCCGCTAGATAGCGATGGGTTCCTTCGTCGAGAGTGCCCGACCTGTGAGCGCGAGTTTAAGTGGCTTCCATCATGCGAAGGTGAGGCCGAACAAGCCAAGCTCGGGACTTACTTGCGGCTGAAGCCGCAGAAGATCGTGTGAGTACCATCGGTGTGATACTCGAGCTCCGGAACGCCGAGCGATTGTCCCTTGACGAGAAATAGGATGTAACCGACCGCAGATATGCCGGCCGTGCCTGCGGGTACTGGGCACCCAAGTGAGGCATTGCTCCAACTCATCACGCCTAATGCATCAACTGCCCAGAAGGTCGTGTCGCTGCCATTTACGTGTGAATTAGCGTCGGTCGCCGCTAGTAAAACGGCTTCATGTAGCTTCTGGAATTCCAAGTCGGCGCTAAGGCCTTGCGACGGCACCGACAGGTCGACGATCGCACGACTGTAGAACGGAGCCTTGTCAGAAGGTGGCACGACGACTGTAACAATGGTCGTTGGCAACGCAGATACCGGAACCGCGGCCACGCTTAGGAGAGGACTAGGGCCGCCGCCACCGCCCACCCCCGAAGGCGAATCCAATATCGTGAGCGTGTCGTCGCGCAGCGAAGCGGACAAACTCAGTTTGGGGGCGGCCGGGCCTGAGAAGGCAATGTATAGATGCGACGAATCTTGAATGATGCTCGGCCAGCAAGTGGCATGCTCGGCTGGCACTGTTGGGCAACCTGCGGGCTCGCAACCCTGAGCGACACAAATCATCGCTTTCAACTGGGCCACAGATCGCGATGCCAACACATCCAAAGTGCCAGGCACAGGGCCTTCAGACGCCACGAGAGACACCGGAACGTTACGCCCGGAGGGCAGAGTTTCTCCGCCAAATGCGATGACGAGGGCAAGAATCATGGCAAGGCCCAGGCCACGCACAAACCGACTCACTCGCCTAAAGCAACGATGGTCGGGTCGGTAATGTAACAAAACTCGACTCAGATGTAGTAGCCGCACACGTCGATCACTAGTTGTGTCGAACCGTTCGATGCATTACGAATGTAGACGTTCGAATAGGGCGGGGTGCCCGTGGTCAGTCCCGTGCGTGGCACGACCATATTTGAGATCGTGAGCCCGGCAGTGAAGTTCAGATCACTCGTCGCCGGCTGGGTCGCACCGTCCCGCCACAACGTAAGACTGCCGGCGGCGCCAGGCCCGGTCACCGTGAACGTTGCGGTGACATCCTCCACGGGCTCGACCATTACTGCTGGAAGCTTCGTCATCTGGATTGGAACTCCGCCCTCCGACGCACAGCTTCCTTGGCACGGATACGTGGTGAACTGAAAAAGGTAGTTTTGATTCGCGCTGAGCGGCGAGCTCGGGCGGGTGTCGAGTAGGCGAGTGGGTGCTAGTCCGACATAACGGCTTCCGACGGTTCCGGTGGCATCGGTAAAAATCCCGAACTGGTCAACGATCACATTTACAGTCCCGGACTGGTTGTAGATATCGATGTAGCCCGCACCGTTCGGTCCGGTCGAGTCGGACACCAATGTGATCACTCGGTTCGCTACGGTCTGACCAGCTACGAAGTTTATGTTCGAAGTCGGCGGACGCGGCTTGCCGTTTCGGATCGCAATGCCTTTGTGAGAAACACGTCTGAGGTTGGCCCTTCTTGATCTCTCGCGCCAGAGCCGTAGGTCCCATGCCGCAGCGCCCGAGAGGCCTGTGTCAGGCCCCTCAGTCCGATAGCGAGACGGTATCGATGACGAACGCAACGGCGTCATACGACCAATAGCGACGGTGCGTGATGCGGTTTTCGCCCGAAGTTACTGGCCGAAACGAAAGCTGTCTTGAATCCGGCTCAATACGGCTTTGGCGTCGGCCTCTGTTGTCCCGGCGCCAGCCTGCAACTGGAGCTGGTAGCAAACGTCGGACCGAAGTGCTATCACGTCTAGAACCCATTCGTTCTGAGCAACCTGGGCGCCATTGCGGACGTAGAGCGTCCCACTGGCTCCATCGAGTGTTGTGGGGGTCTTTTCAATGAACGTAACCGGCTCGCTACATCCGACCACAGCATGGGGTGGCCCGACCACAACGACCAAGTAGAGATCACGCGCCGTCAGGTTCGTTGGATTCACAAGATCTGCCCGTGAACTGATTGCGTGGTTCCCCGCGACGGTGTCGACAAAGGCAGTGACATCCGTCCACGAGGCTGGATAGGCGAACCTGTAGCCGTACTTGCTATCGGTAATGACGGTGACCGCCGGAGCGGCTGATGACGAGGGCGATGAAGACTGCCACGGCGAGGGCGACACAGCGGCCGGCGAGGCGGAGGCGGCCGGAGACGTGGCAACAAAAGAGCCGCATGCCGGACTGGTGAACATCGCGAGCGTTAACAGCATGACCGACACGCTACTTCGCGCCCCGCGCCGAGCCCCATTTAGCAGCATAACGGCAGTGTCGGCTGACGTAGCGCCCGTCGGTAGAGGCATGTGGCCCGCCGCCAATGGGACGTCTCGCACATTCCGACACCTAGGGGAGTTGACCGCTTTCCCAGACAGGTCAACGAAATGCGATCGTGCTCACGACTTCAGTCCTCCGACGCTCCTGAAAGGTGGCGCTCACGCGTTCGGCGACGCCCAGGTCTCACCGATAAGGCTCGCTGCGAGTTGACCGGTCGTGCAACTGCGCACGTTCCGGCCTGAGCCACGGGTCAATGAGGTCCTCGTCTTCATCCTCTGGACTCCCGATCCGTGTCTGCCGATCCAAAGGATCGCTTATCTCGCTCCGCTGAAAGCGGTCAGAGTGACTCCGCCCGGAGTCTAGTTGACTCCATGTGTATGGCCATCGTTCGGGGGGTCTGCGTCGTCGTCAGCGAGGAGATTCAGGTCCACCTCGAGGCTGGCTCCAAGACTGGTCACCTGCGAAAGGAGTTGCGGTTCAAAAAACATGATCGGCGCGTACGTGAGCGGGTGTTCGGGCGTCTATATCGAAATGGTGACGGTGAAGCCGACTGGGCTCGACTCCGGCAGCGAGGTCAGATAAGCGGCGTTGGGTACTACAGCCTGCATGAGCGCAGCCAGCGGCGGGCCTGCGTCAGTCGCCTCAACGGGACCGATTCGATAGTCCCAAAAGTCGTCCTCTGTGACACGCCGGCGCCGCCCAACGGCCGCACCTTTGCGCCAGGTTCGGGCCGGCCACAAGCCTGTCGCCTTGGTGACCTCCTCCGGAACGAATTGGCCGCCGATCCGGAAAGGGAAGTACATCGTCGGCGGAGGGCGCTCAGTCACTTGCTGCTCGGCTTGACCTTTGGACCCCGGCCGTGAGGATTTCGTGGCAAATCGGCCGGCCTTCCGCGCCGCCGGCGAGCCTCCTTCGCCTGCTCAAGGATCTGGGTTAGGCCGCGACGTTGCTCCGGGCCAATGGCGACCTGGAGGCACAGGAGAACAACTTCATTGATGCTCATGTCCAGGACAAAGGCCTGCGTCCGCAGAAGGTTGTACTCGTCCAGCGGAATCCGCAGAGTCAGTGCCTGCACTTCCTTTTGGCGCGTTCGCACCACTGCACCATGGTATTAGAGGCGCCTTTCGAAGGGCATATACATAGGTAGAGGGTCTTTTGCGCAGGCCCGATATGCGAGGGGGGTTTATGGCAGAGACAGGTCGCAAGCGGCGCCTTCAGGTCCGGCTGCCGGCGGAGCTCTTCACTGCCGCCGAGAACTGCGCGACGAGGTCCGGGGTGTCGCTCGGGGCTTTCGTACGACTCCTGGTCGAGGATTCGCTGGCGTCGCGGCCCAGGACGGTCTCCGAGGCGCTCGTTGGGCGCGGCGACGTCGAGGGTCGGGTCGCGACGCTGGCCGGCCTGGTGGCCAGCGAGAACGCGCTGTTGGCGGTCGAAAGGATCCTGCCGCGCGGGCGCCTCGATACCCAGGACCTCCGGGTCGAGGCGATCGAGCGGGCCGAACGCCGCTTGGCCGATGTGCGCAACCACGTCGAGCGCGAGCAGGTATGAGCGCCGAACGCTGCATCTTGTCAGTGAAGTACGTCCCCGCGACGTCGGCCACAAGGCTGTCTGGATTCCTGCGCTATGTGCAGTTTCGAGACCAGCACGAGGACCTACGTCGTGACCTCAGCGGGCTGACCCGCTATGTCGCCCACCGAGACCGCACGGCGCCAGGAGGTCGGCTATTCGGTCCTCGAGGCAATGCCGGCGATCTCGAGCGGCGGGCGTTGCTGGCCCACATCTCGAGATCGGTGCGCCAGGGCGGGGGCGGTAACTTCCCTCGCGCCGCCTACCGCTTCGTGCTCTCCCCCGAGCGAGCCGAGGGGCTCGACTTGAAGGCGCTGACTCGGGCTGCGGTCGACGAGCTCGGACGCGAGGCCGGCGGCACGCCGCCCTGGATCGCGGCTATTCACCGCAACACGAAGCACCCGCACGTCCACATCGTCATGGCCGCGAGGCGCGAGGTTGAGCCCGGCCGGTTCAAGACAGTCGTCATCAATCGCGAACGCCTCGCTCATATGAAAGCGGCGTTGTCACGCGAGCTCGTGCGAGAGCGAGGCGGTACGCCTTCGAGAGTCGCGTTCAACGAATTCCATCCCAGGCAACGGCCGGCCGGCGAACGTGTCGGGCACAAGAACGGCATGCGCATTGGGTTGATTGGCGGTCTTGCACACGCCATTGACGCCGGTCTCAAGGCGCTGGCCGCTCAGCAACGGCGAGAACTCAGGCGCTGGCAGGAGGCGGAGGAGATGCGGATGCGCGAACGCGAGGCGAGGCGTCGTCGAGAACGTGACTACGAATTAGAGCGCTGACCTTGACGCCGCGGAGGGGGTTTGGGGGAACCCGCGGCGAATCGGGTTCCCCCGAGCGTTGCACTCAAGGCGCTGAGCCGTCAGGGCGCATTGCGCTGCTGCCATCTGTTCAACGTGGCTGCCAGCTTTTCGGCATCAATTCCGTAGGTATCGGGAAGGGCGCCGTCGGCTCGCCGCCGTAAACCACCGCGATCAACCCGGGGAGACGCGGAGGAAGTCTCGCGACGGCGCGTGAACCGCACTTGCTTCAGCGGCGGAAAAGGCCATGTCTCCGCTAACAGCTCAACGCGAAACGAGTGGACGTCGGTCCATTCATACGATCGCGTTCCGAGCACCGTCCCGAAGGTGAATCCCAGAGGACTGAGTGTCAGATTGAAGTGAGGACTGAGCAAGGTCGCCATTGAGATGACAAATCCCAGACCAAAGAACGAAATGACGGCCCAGCCCCAAAAGCGTGCGTCACCGAACGGTACGTCCCGCATTGGCCCGCCAGTTCGAACCATGAGATAGCCGATTGCCACGAAAGCCCCCGACAGAACAAGAATCGAGAGCCACTTGACCCTTCCCGGGCGAAGGACGAGGCGCCCGGCTTCCTCCTGAGTTTCGTCTACGACGATCTCGCGATGAAGGCGGGGGCGAGAACGAATGACCACGCCTATTGATGCGCCCGCAATGATCGGGACGAAAGTCGGAACGGCCAATATCCAAAAGGTCCAGCCGCTCGGCACGTGGATGCGAAAGGCCGGGACCAGAAAGATGATGCCCATCGCGAGAGCCGCGCCAGCCATCAGGCCGTAGGTGCCCCCGCGCAGCGCTCGTGACAGGCGCGCTGCCATCACCGCCCTACTTTCCTAGCAGCGCGTCCATGTGGTCAGCCGCCTCCTTGTGCAGCGCCGGCGTTACGTGCGAGTAGGTGTCCAACGTCAAGGTCACGGTTGAGTGACCGAGCATGTCCTGCACGACCTTCGGATGGACCCCTCGAGTAAGCAGAAGCGTCGCAGCTGTATGCCGCAGGTCGTGGACGCGTACGCGGCGAATACCGGCCTTTTCGAGATCGCGCCGGAACGCGACGCTCACCCAGCTCGGCTGGAGAGGACGTCCCGTTAGCGAGCTGAAGACGAGGTCGCCCCACGTGTCTTGCCAACGCCGACCTGCAGCCAGACGCAGCTCACGCTGATGGGTCTTGCGCGCGCGCAGCGCTTCGACCGCAAGACGCGAGAGATGGATCGTCCGCCGGCTTCGGGGCGTCTTGGGGTCGATCACCACCCAGCCGGCCGTGCCTTGGCGCTGGACAGCTCGACGCACGACAAGTGTTCCTCGCGCCAGGTCCACGTCATCCCACCTGAGGCCGAGCGCCTCCCCCTCACGCAGGCCGGTCGTCGAGAGAAGGATCCACAGGCTCCTCAGCGGCTCGTCTTTAGTCACCTCGAAAAGGCGCTGGAGCTCGTCGATTGTGAGGGTTTCCATCTCACGGGGCTCGGGGCGCGGAACGATGACGCCGTCGGCCGCGTTGCGGCCCACCATCCCCCACCGCATCGCCTGCCCGAGCGCGCCGTGCAGCACAACGTGCGCCTGACGAACCGAGCGTGGCGCGAGCCCCTGGGCCAGAAGCCTCGCGTATGCGCCCTGGATGACCTGCGGAGTCAGCTGAGACAACTTGATCCGGCCGATCAGCGGCGCGAGGCGCCTGGCGTTGAGCGTGTACGACTCGAGCGTGCTTGGTCGAACCTTCAGGCGGGCCGCCTCGTCGAGCCAGCGCGCCAGGTACGCCGCGACGGTGATGCTCGGAACGCCGACGGCGACGCCATCCTCGCGATCGCGGCGCAGCTGCCGAAGCTTGGTTTGGACCTCGGCTCGCGTCCGCCCGTAAAGAGTCTTCCGGACGCCATAGTCGAGTCGCAACTGCGCAGTCCAGCGGCCGTCAGGCCGCTGATAGATCGTGCCTTCACCGGCGCCGCGCTTGCCCATTTGGTCCGGCGCAAAGTCTAATGGCAGTCATTTTGGCAGTCAATGCCATTTTCACCGGTTAGCGGTCGTATCAGGTTCTATGCCTGGTTAGTGTGGGGTTCGTATTCGAATCGGTGGCGGAGGGGCAGGGATTTGAACCCTGGATAGGCTTGCACCTATAACGGTTTTCAAGACCGTCGCCATCAACCGGACTCGGCCACCCCTCCGCGGGCGCCACGAATTCTAGGAACCGTATCGAGTGCCGGCGCTCGGCTGCGTCGAAGGGCCGCCGCATTGTGCGAGGGCCGGCACTCGAGCGGCGGCAAACGCTAGCGGCGGCCGATCACGTCCAGGCCGCCCATGTACGGGCGCAGCACCTTCGGCACGCCGATCGTCCCATCCATGCGCTGGTACGTCTCCAAAACGGAGTCGATCGTCCGCGTCAGCGCCAGGCCGCTCCCGTTGATCGTGTGCACGAACCGCGGTGGCGCGCCCCGCGCCGGCCGGTACCGGATGTTCGCCCGCATCGCCTGGAAGTCGTTGAACACCGAGCACGACGACACCTCGAGGTACCGGTTCAGGCCCGGCGCCCACGCCTCGAGGTCGTACTTCTTGTACTGCGCAAAACCCATGTCGCCCGAGCACATCAGCAGCACGCGGTAGTGCAACCCAAGCCGCTGCAGGATCTCCTCGGCGTCCGCCGTCAGCTTCTCGAACTCGTCCATCGACGTCTCCGGCGTCGTCACCTTCACCAGCTCGACCTTCGAGAACTGGTGCAGCCGGATGAACCCGCGCGTGTCCTTCCCAGCCGCGCCCGCCTCCGTGCGCCACGACGGCGCGTAGGACACGTACTTCAGCGGCAACCGCTCGCCGTCGAGGATCTCGTCTCGGTGCAGGTTCGTGACCGGCACCTCGGCGGTCGGGATCAGCCAGAGGTCCGCGCCCTCGACCTTGAAGGCCTGGTCTGCGAACTTCGGCAGGTTCGCCGTCCCGGTCATCGACGCCGAGTTCACGATCATCGGCGACCACACCTCTGTGTAGCCGTGCTCGCGCGTGTGCGTGTCGAGCATGAATTGCACCAGCGCCCGCTCCAGCCGCGCGCCCTCGCCGATTAGAAAGGCGAAGCGCGACCCCGCCACCCGCACCGCCCGCTCGAAGTCGAGGATCCCGAGCGCCTCGCCGAGGTCGTAGTGCGTCCGCGGCGTGAACTCGAACGACGGCTTCTCGCCCCACTCGCGGTACACGACGTTGTCGGCCTCGCTCGCGCCGACTGGCACCGACTCGTGAAACAGGTTCGGCACGCGCAAGAGCAGGTCGTCGAGCCGCCGCTTCACCGCGTCCGCCTCCGCGAGCTCGTCCTTCGCGCGGTCGGCCATCGTGCGCAGCCGGTCCTTCAGCGCCTCGTCGCGCGTCCGCGCGAATTCCTTCGACAGCTGGTTCTGCTCCGCCTTGATCGTCTCGGCGCCGTGCAGATGGCCCCGCCACTCGCGGTCCAGGTCGAGGATGTCGTCGACCGGCGCCGGCTCGCCCTTCAGCTCCGCGGCACGCTTGACCGCATCCGGGTCGCGTCGGATCAGCTCGAGCGGGAGCAACCTAGTCCGCGCTCTCAGGCTTCATCGTCGGGAACAGGATCACGTCCCGGATCGCCGCCTGGCCCGTCAGCAGCATCACCAGCCGGTCGATGCCCATCCCCATCCCGCCGCACGGCGGCAGCCCGTACTCCACAGCGCGCAGGAAGTCCTCGTCCATCGGGTGCGCCTCCGCGTCGCCCGCCGCGCGCTGCGCCGCCTGCGCCTCGAACCGCTCGCGCTGGTCCACCGGGTCCGTCAGCTCCGTGAACGCGTTCGCGTACTCGCGCCCGAGGATGATCAGCTCGAAGCGCTCCACGAACCGCGGGTCGTACGCGCACCTCTGCGCCAGGGGCGAGATCTCGATCGGGTAGTCGAGGACGAACGTCGGCTGCCGCAGCTTCGGCTCGACGTGCTCCTCGAACAGCTCGTTCAGCTCGACGCCGTACGCCTCGCGGCCCGTGAACTCGCGCACGAGGTCGAACATGCGCTCACGCCGGAACGGCGGCGTGAGGTTCACCTCCTCCCCTTCGTAAGTGGTGCTAAGCGGCGTGCCCGCCGCGTCCGCCGACGCGACGACGATGTCCTCGACCAGCTTCATCACGTCCTCGTAGTCCGCGTACGCCTGGTACGACTCGAGCAGCGTGAACTCGGGGTTGTGCCGCGGCGAAAGCCCCTCGTTCCGGAAGACGCGTCCGATCTCATACACGCGCTCCAACCCGCCGACGAGGAGCCGCTTCAGGTGCAGCTCCAGCGCGATGCGCAGATAGAGGTCGCGGTCGAGCGCGTTGTGGTGCGTCAGGAAAGGACGCGCGTGGCCGCCGCCCGGTATCTCCTGCAGCACCGGCGTCTCGACCTCTAGAAACCCGCGCTCGTTGTACAGCGAGCGGATGGCCGAGATGATCTTCGTCCGGGCGCGAAACACGTCGCGCACCTCGGGGTTCGCGATCAGGTCGACGTAGCGCTGCCGGTACCGGATCTCGACGTCCTTCAGCCCGTGCCACTTGTCCGGCAGCGGCCGCATCGCGGCCGTGAGCAGCTCGAAGGAATGCACCTCGAGGGTCGGTTCTCCGCGCCGCGTGTAGAACATCGGGCCGCGACCGCCGACCCAGTCGCCGCGCTTTAGCTCGAGGAACGCGGCGAAGCGCTCGTCGCCGAGCACCTCCTTCGACGCAAAGAACTGCACCCTCCCGGGCCCGTCCTGCACGTCCGCGAACGCGCCGCCCCCGATCGGCCGCATGACCATGATCCGGCCCGCGAGCGCGAGCGGCTCGGTGCGGCCCTCGGACGCGGCGAGCAGCGCCTTCGCTTCGACGCTCGAGTGTGTCGGCCTGAACACTCGAGAAAGGGTAATCGAGCCCTAGAGCTGGACTTCCTGGTCCTCGGCGGCCGGGAACGTGATGAGCTCGGAGCCACCGGCCTGCCGGTGATTCCCCAGCGCCTCCTCGATCAGCGCGTCGATGTCCGAATCCGAATGCAGCGGGTCGTGGTGGAAGAAGGCGAGCTGCTGCACGTTGGCGCTCTCCGCGAGCGACAGGGCCTCCTCAAAGGTCGAGTGGCCGAACCCGGCGTGCGTCTTGTACTCCTCGCGGCTGTACTGCGCGTCGTGCACGAGCAGGTCCGCGTCGCGGCACCAGTCGACGAGCTCGCGCATCGAGCCGTTCCTCTCCGCCTTGAACAGCGCCATCTCGTTGTCCGTCGCCATCACGAACGACGTCGAGCCCTCCTCGATCCGGTAGCCGAACGTCGCGATCGGGTGCATCAGGAGCTGCGGCGTGATGCGCAGCCCGCCCACCTCGAACATTTCGCCCGGGTTCCGCTCGATGAACTCGAGCTCCGCGGCCATGTGATCCAGCCGGACCGGGAAGTACGCCGGGTCCATCTGGTCCGCGAACGCCGCCTGCAGCGACTTCGCCGAGCCCGCGGGGCCGACGATCGTCAGGTGCGTCCCCTGCGTGTGCGCCGGCGAGAAGAACGGAAAGCCCTGGATGTGGTCGAGGTGCGTGTGGGTGATGAGCAGGTGCGCCTGCAGCGGCTCGTCCTGCGCGAGCTTGGCGCCCAGCTCTGCGATGCCGGAGCCCGAGTCGATGATCAGGAGGTTGCCCTCCTTGTCCCGCACCTCGAGGCACGTGGTGTTGCCGCCGTAGCGCAGGGTGCGGCGCCCGGGCGTCGGCCGCGTGCCGCGCGTGCCCCAGAACTTGATCCTCATCGAACCGTGGTCAGCTCGTACACGCGCTTGTGGGTGAAGATCTCGAGCAGGTCGCGGTCGAGCTTCCCGCCGTCGGCCTCCGCGTGCAGAATGTCGAGCGCGCGCTCCGTCGAGACCGCGCGCTTGTAGGGGCGGTCCGCCGCCGTGAGCGCGTCGTAGATGTCGGAGATCGTCATCATCTTCGCCTCGAGCGGGATCTCCGGCGCCCTCAGCCCGCGCGGGTAACCCGAGCCGTCGAGCTTCTCGTGGTGCCCGTACGCGATCTCGGGGATCCTGCGCATCACGCTCGTCCACGGAATGCTCATGAGGAACGCGTAGCTGCTCGACACGTGCGCCTCCATGAGGTGCCGTTCCTCGTCGTCCAGGGTCCCCTTGGGGATCTTCAAAAAGCGGAATTCGTCGTCGTCAAGGATCGGATGCGAGAGGCCGCTCATGTCCTCGTACTCCCGCCGTCGGAGCGCCTCGAGCACCGACGCCTTGTCCTCCATCACGACGCTCGGCTCGTTCGCCGCCGCGATCGCCGCGTACCAGTCACGCAGCTGGTCGAGCTCGGCCCCGAGCTGTTCATCGAGCCTGGCCAGCGCCGGTGATTCGAAGCCTTCGCGCTTCGCGATCTCGAACTTCTGGCTGGCGTGCCTGAACTGGGCGGAACGCTGAAGGAACTCGAAGCGGGTCCGGATGATCGGCAGCTGCCGCGGCGGCAGCTTCTTCTCCTTCTGCAGGATCTCCTCGCTGACGCTGACCTTGCCGAAGTCGTGGAGCCAGCACGCGTAGCGCAGCTCCTTGAACTGGTCCTCGTTGAAACGGATGTCGCGGTACGGCCCGGTGGCGATCTCGTTCACCGCGTGCGCGATTCCGCTGGTCAGCGTCTCGACGCGGCGCGAGTGACCGGAGGTGACCCGGTCGCGTTGCTCGATTGCGGTCACGCTCGCCTGGACGATTCCGTCGAAGAGGTTCTGGATGGCGTCCAGGAGGTTCTTGTTGTCCAGCGCGACCGCGGCCTGGCTGGCGATCGACTCGAGCATCTCGAGGTCCTCGGGCCGGAAGCTCACGACCTCCGCCTCGACGTTGTCGATGGTCAGCTTCTTGTCGAAGCGCCGCTTCGCGTTGATCAGCTGCACCGCGCCGACGACGTCGTTGTTGTAGTTGCGCATCGGCACCGTGAGCATCGACTTCGTCCGGTAGCCGTACTGGGTGTCGAAGCCCTTCCCGCCCTGCGGCTTGCCGGGCGGCGGGTTGTAGGCGTCGTCGTACGCCTGGCTCGAGCCCACCGTCACCGTGTAGCCGACGACGCTCTTCTCGTCGACCGGCACCTTGAACGCCGCGTACGTGTTGTCGATCGAGAAGTTCTGGCTCGACGCGAGGAACAGCCGCGCCTCGCCGTCGCCGGCGTCCTCCTTGAGCCACAGGCTGGCGCCGTCGGCGTTGGTCAGCTCGCGCATCGTCGTGAGAATCCGCTCCTGGAGCTTGTTGATGTCGCGCTCGGCCGAGAGGGCGATGCCGATGCGGTTGAGCTCCTCGAACTGGCGGTGCTGGCGTCGCGCCTGCTCGTGGAGCTGGCGGATCTCGAGCTTCAGGACCGCGTTCTGCAGGCCCACGCGCAGGATCTCGCGCAGCGCGGACGGCGTCGCGTCCGCCGGCGGCCGGATGGCGAGGTCCTCCATCCCGTCGGGCGCGGCCTCAGCGGGCCCGAGGACGAGCACGGCCGGCGCCTGGATCACGGACGGGTCGCCGAGCGGCGTCCCCTCCAGGCCGAGGTCGGCCAGGGCCGCGGCGAAATGGCCGTTGCCGAGCCCGGAACCGAGGTAGATGTGAAAGGCGCTGGCCGTTTTCAAGGCGTCTATCATCGGCCGTCGGCGTTCACGTTCTGCCGGTAAATGAGCCGAAGGCCCTCGAGCGTCAGCAGCGGGTCGGTCTCCTCGATCACGTTGGTCAGTCCAGCAACGAGCGCGGCCTGCCCTCCGGTCGCTATCACGCGGGCGTGGCCCCCGAGCTCGCCCACCATCCGGGCGACCATCCCTTCGACCTGGGCCACGAAGCCCCACACCAGGCCCGACTGGATCGAGGCCACGGTGTTGCGGCCGATCACCGAGTCCGGCGCGATCGGCTCGACGCGGCGGAGCATCGCGGTCTGCGAGACGAGCGCCTCGAGCGAGATCTCGACGCCAGGCGCGATCGCGCCCCCCAGGTAGTCGCCCTCGGCAGAGATCGCGTCGTAGGTGACCGCGGTGCCGAAATCGATGACCACGATCGGCCCGCCGTACTTGGTGAAGGCGGCCAGCGCGTTCGCGATGCGGTCGGCGCCGACATCGCGCGGTGTCTCGTAGCGCACCTTCACGCCCGTCTTCACCCCCGGCCCGACCATGACCGGATCGCACTTCAGGTAGCGGCGCGACGCCTCGATCAGCGCGGGGTTGAGGTTCGGCACGACGCTGGAGATCACCACGCCGGTGACGATGCTGAGCTCGAGGCCCCGGAGCGTGAAGAGCTCGCGAAGCTCGACCGCCATCTCGTCCGCCGTCCGCTCCCGGTGCGAGGTGACCCGCCAGTCGGCCGCGAGGCGGTCGCCGTCGAACAGTCCGAACGTGACGTTGGTGTTCCCGACGTCAACGGCTAGAAGCACGCCGAGATTTATGTCATAACGGCAGCGGAGGCGGGTGGGCGTTAGCCCATTTCGCGAGCGCCTCGGCCTCGCGAACCGCCGCCACGGCCCGCCGGCGCACCCGTGCGGGCGCCGGGCCGCCGGCCACATTCCGCGCCCTGAGCGAGCGCTCGACCGACTCCGGCGGCTCAAAGCGGCCCTCCCGGATGGCGGCGCCGACCGCCTCGTGGGCCGCCCGGAACGGCATCCCGCCCGCGACCAGCCGCTCGGCTTCGTCCGTGGCCCGGAGCCCAGGGTCGGAGGCCGCCTCGGCGAGGCGCTCGGCGTCGAAGACGAGGTGGCGGACGAGCAGGCCGGCGGCCTCGAGGGCGCTGAATGTGTCCTCGACGGCCCCTAACACCGCCGGCTTGTCCTCCTGCAGGTCGCGGTCGTACGCGAGCGGCAGGCCCTTGAGCGTCGCGGCCAGCGCGGTGTGGTGGCCGAGGACGCGGGCGGCGCGCGCCCGGAGCAGCTCGGCGATGTCCGGGTTCTTCTTCTGCGGCATCAGGCTGGAGCCGGTCGCGATCTCGTCCGCCAGCCGCACGAAGCCGAACTCGGCGGTCGACCAAAGGACCACGTCCTCGCCGAGGCGGCTGAGGTGGATCGCCGAAACCAGGCACGCGTGCACCAGGTCGAGCGCGAAATCGCGGTCGGACACCGCGTCCATGCTGTTCAGGCTCAGGCGGCTGAAGCCGAGCTCCTTGGCGACGACCTCGCGGCGGAGCGGCAGCGTGCCCGCCGCGAGCGCGCCGGATCCGAGCGGCAGCTCGTCGGCGGCTGCGTAGGCGGCGCGGAACCGCTCGGCGTCGCGCAGCAGCGGCTCCGCGTGCGCCATCAGGTGATGGCCGACGGTCACCGGCTGCGCCCGCTGCAGGTGCGTGTAGCCCGGCATGGGCCACGCGGCGTGCGTGCCGGCCTGGAGCGCGAGCTCGCCCACCAGGCCGGCGATCAGCTCGACTCCGGCCGCGGCCATGTAGCGGCAGAACAGCCGCAGGTCGGTCACCACCTGGTCGTTGCGCGAGCGTCCCGCGTGCAGCGCCGCGCCGTGCGGCGTCAGTTCCGTCAGGCGGCGCTCGACGGCGGTGTGGATGTCCTCGTCCGAGTCCCGGAACTCGAACGTGTCGCTGTCGAGCTCACGCTTCACGCGCCGCAGCCCGCGCTCGATCGCCTTTAGCTGAGCGGGTTTGAGGATGCCGCTCGCCGCGAGGCCGCGCGCGTGCGCGACGCTGCCGGCGATGTCGAACGGGTAGAGCTCGTAGTCCACTTCGAGTGACGACGAGAACCGTTCGAGCTCAGGCAGCAGCTTCCCCGTGAAGCGCCCGCCCCACAGCTTGCCTATGGAGCCAACCTCTTCACGTCGCCGAGCAAGTTGCCGAGCTCGCGCTCGTGCAGGCGGCCCTGCACCTGCGACGCGGTCCGCACCCCCATGCCCCAGAGCTTGATGAAGCCGGCGGCGGCGCTCTGGTCGAACTCATCGCCCTTGCCGTAGGTCGCGAGCGACAGCTGGTACAGCTGCGCCGGGCTCTTACGGCCGACGACGCTCGACGAGCCGCGATACAACTTCAGCCGCACCTCGCCGGTGACGTGCTGCTGCGTCTCCACGACGAAGGCGTACAGCGCGTCGCGCAGCGGGCTGAACCACAGGCCGTCGTAGACCATCTGCGCCCACTGCTGCGCGACGGTGTCCTTGAACCGGGCGACGTCCTTCGGCAGCGTGATGTCCTCGAGCGCCTGGTGCGCCTGCAGCAGCAGGACCGCCGCGGGCGCCTCGTAGATCTCGCGCGACTTGATACCGACCAGCCGGTTCTCGAGATGGTCGATGCGGCCGACTCCGTTCTCGCCCCCGACCCGATTGAGGGTCGTGACGATGTCGAGCGGGCTCTGCGCCTTGCCGTCGATCGACACCGGGATCCCCTGCTTGAAACCGATCTCGACGTACGTCGGCTCGTCGGCGCACCTGCGCGGGTCCTTCGTCCATGCGTACACGTCCGCGGGCGGCTCGGCCCACGGGTCCTCGAGCACGCCGGCCTCGATCGAGCGGCCCCAGAGGTTCTCGTCGGTCGAGTACGGCGACGCCGACGTCGCTGGCACGTCGATGCCGTGCTTCGTGGCGTACTCGATCTCGTCGTCGCGGTTCATCCCCCACTCCCGCACCGGCGCGACGACCTGCAGGTCCGGCGCGAGCGCAGCGGTCGCGACGTCGAACCGCACCTGGTCGTTGCCCTTGCCGGTGCAGCCGTGCGCGATTGCGGCGGCCCCCTCGCGCCGCGCGACCTGGACGAGCATCGCCGCGATGAGCGGCCGCCCGAGCGCGGTGGCGAGCGGGTACTCCTTCTCGTAGACGGCGCCCGCCTGGAGCGAGGGCCACACGAAGAGCTGGAGGAACGGCTCGCGGCCGTCGGCGACGTATGCCGCCGACGCGCCCGTCTTCAGCGCCTTGGCCTGGATCGCGTCGAGGTCCTTCTTCTCGCCGAGGTCGACCGTGAACGCGACCACGTCCCACCCCTGCTCCTTGAGCCAGCGGATCGCGACCGACGTGTCCAGCCCGCCCGAGTAGGCGAGGACGAGCTTCCTATTCATGCGCGAGCAGGGTGCGGAGCGCGCGACCGGCCTTCGCTTCGCGCAGCACCGCGATGATCGTGTCGTCGCCGGCGACGGTGCCCGCGACCCCGGGCAGCGCCGCCTCGTCGATCCGCCTCGCGACGAGGTTCGCGGTGCCGGGCGGGGTGCGGATCACGGCCAGCGGGCTCACCACCTCGATCGACAGCACGAGCTCGCGCACGAGCGCGGCCGTGCTGCGGTAGCCGTTGCCGGAACGCACCAGGCCGAGCTCGTGGATGTCGCGCGAGATCGTCGCCTGCGTCGCCGGCATGCCCTTGCGTGCCAGCGCCGCCGCGATGTCGTGCTGGGTCTGCGCCGCGCCCCGACTCACGAGGTCGAGGATCGCCTGCTGCCGCTTGTCCTTCTTCATTTCGCCGCCTCGCGCAGCACGGCCTGCGCGCGGTCGATCTCACGCGCGGTGATGATGAGCGGCGGGACCAGCCGGATCGTGTGGTCGTCGACCGCGTTCACCACGACGCCCGCCTCGAGGCACGCTTGCTGCAGCGCCTTCGCGCGCGGCGCCTCGAACTCGACCGCCTGCATCAGCCCCAGCCCGCGCACCTCCATGCCGCCGAGGCCCTCGAGGACGCCATGCAACATCTCCCCCATCTCGGCCGAGTGGCCGACCAGGCCGTCGCGCTCGACCACGCCGAGCACCGCGACCGACACGGCGCACGCCAGCGGGTTACCGCCGAACGTCGAGCCGTGGTCGCCGGGCTCGAAGACGTCCGCGCGCGGCGCCGCGAGGCACGCGCCGATCGGTACGCCGCCCCCGAGGCCCTTCGCGAGGGTCATCACGTCCGGCGTGATGCCGGCGTGCTGGTGCGCGAACCATCTCCCGGTGCGGCCGAGGCCGGTCTGGACCTCGTCGAGGATGAGCAGCAGGTCGCGCTCGTCGCACCAGCCGCGGACGCCTTCGAGGAAGCCCGGGGCCGCGGGGATCACGCCGATCTCGCCCATCACGGGCTCGAGCATCACGGCCACGGTCTTCTCGGTGGTCGCCGCCCTGATCGCGTCGAGGTCGTTGTAGGGCACGTGCACGAAACCGGGCGGGAGCGGCTTGAACGGGTCCGAGTACTTGCTCTGGCCGCCCGCCGTGACCGCCGCGAGCGTGCGCCCGTGGAACGAGCCGGTCGTCGTGATGATCTCGAACGCGCCGTCGCGGTTCCGCGCCCCCCACTTCCGCGCGAGCTTGATGGCCGCCTCGTTCGCCTCCGCGCCCGAGTTGCAGAAGAAGACGCGCGAGGGGAACGACAGCTCGACGAGCCGCTTCGCGAGCGCGACCTGGGGCTGCGTGAAGTAGAGGTTGGACGTGTGGATGAGCGTCTGCGCCTGCACCGCGAGCGCGGACGCGACCGCGGGGTGCGCGTGGCCGAGCAGGTTGACGGCGATCCCCGCGACCAGGTCGAGGTACTCCTTGCCCTCCTCGTCCCACACCAGGCACCCCTGCCCGCGGACGAACGTCACCGGCAGCCGCCGCCCGACCTGCATCAGGTACTGCTCCGAAAGCTCGCGCGTCGAGCTCACGCCGCGCACCCCACCCTCGAGTGCCGGCGCTCGCGCAAGCCCGACGCCCCAAACCTGGTGCGGGAGCCGGCACTCGACCTCATGGCGTGACCATCGTCCCGATGCCGGCCTCCGTGAAGAGCTCCAGGAGAAGCGCGTGCGGCACCCGGCCGTCGATCACGTGCGCGAGCGGCACCCGCTCGAGCGAGCGCAGGCACGCCTCCAGCTTGGGGATCATGCCGCCCGTCACCTCGCCGGTGTCGATGCGCCGCCGCGCGTCGTCGCGCGAGAGCACCGCCACGACGCCGCCGTCCGCCCCCATCACGCCCGCGACGTCGGTCAGGAGGATGAGCTTCGCGGCGCCCAGCGCCACCGCGATCTCGGCCGCGACCGTGTCCGCGTTGATGTTGTACGCATGGCCGTCGTAACCGAGCCCGATCGACGCGATGACCGGCACGTAACCGCGGCTCAAAAGCGCGGTGATCGGCTCCTTGTTCACCTGCACGACGCGCCCGACGAAGCCCATGTCCGGCCCCGCGGGCTCGGCGATGATCGACGGCCCATCCTCACCGCTCATCCCGACGGCCTGCCCGCCGAGCCGGTTGAGCGAGGCGACGATCTCGGGGCTGACCTTGCCGGTCAGCACCATCTTCACGACCTCCATCGTCTTCTCGTCCGTCACGCGCAGCCCGTTCTTGAACGTCGGCGTCATGCCGAGCCGTTCGCTCATCGCGGAGATCTCGGGGCCGCCGCCGTGCACGAGCACCGGCTGCATGCCGACGTACCGCAGCAGAACGATGTCGAGCAGCGTGTCGTCCTTGCCGTGCTCGATGGCGTTGCCGCCGACCTTGATGACGACGATCTGGCCGTGGAAGCGCTTGATGTACGGAAGCGCCTCGACGAGAACCTTCGCGCGGTCTTCGACTGACAGGCTCATGTCGTGTAATCGGCGTTGATGCGCACGTACTCCTCCGACAAATCACATCCCCACGCCTCGGAGGCTCCTTCACCCATTCCGAGGCCGGCGACGATCTCGATCTCCGGCCGCTCGAAGATGCGGCGCACCTCGTCGAGGTCGACCTCGACGCCCGCGCCGCGCTCGAAAACAGTGACACCGCCGATGCTCAGCCGCAGGCGGTCGATGGCCATGTCCGCGCCGCTGTAGCCCAGCGCGCACACGATGCGCCCCCAGTTCGGGTCGCCGCCGTGGATCGCAGTCTTGACGAGGCTCGACGACGCGACCGTCCGCGCCGCGATCCCGGCCTCCGCGTCGGACGCCGCGCCGTCGATCTTCACCGTCACGAGCTTCGTCGCGCCCTCGCCGTCCCTCGCGATCGCGCGGGCCAATTGCTGCGCGACCTGGAGGAGGGCGCTCCGCAGGATCTCGGCCTCCGGCGAGCCCGCCGTCACGACGGGATTCGACGCCATGCCGTTGGCGAGGATCAGGAACGTGTCGTTGGTCGAGCTGTCGCCGTCGACGCTCACCTGGTTGAAGCTCTTGTCCGCGATCGACTTTACCATCGAGGCCATCAGCCCCGGCTCGACCGCGGCGTCGGTGGTGATGTAGGCCAGCATGGTCGCCATGTTCGGATGGATCATGCCCGACCCCTTGCACATCCCGCCGATGCGCACCTGCGCGCCGCCAAGCGAGATCTCGAGCGTCGCCGTCTTCGGCACCGAGTCCGTGGTCATGATCGCGCGCGCGGCGTCGTCGCCATGGTCGGCGTCGAGCTCCGCGCACGCGGCCACGATGCCCGCCTTCACCGCGTTCATCGGCATGTAGCGCCCGATCACGCCGGTCGAGCTGACCAGCACCTGGTCGGGGTCCAGGTCAAGCTGGTCTGCGGTCAGCTTGGCCATGAGCAGCGCGTCCTTGAACCCTTGCGCACCCGTGCACGCGTTGGCGTTGCCGGAGTTGATGACCAGGGCATGCACGCGGTTGTGCTGCAGGTGCAGGTTGTCGATGACGACCGACGCGGACTTGACCTTGTTCGTCGTGAAGACCCCACCCGTGTCGCACTGGCGCTCCGACTGCACGACGCAGAGGTCGCTTCGCTGCGCACGCGGGATCGCGGTTGCGCCGGCCGTGAACGCCTTGATGCCGCACGCCGCGGTGCCCGCGCGAAAACCGCGCGCAAAGGTCACGGCCACTGCAGCGATCCCTCGAGCGCGGTGCGCCGGTCGAACCCGAACGCGATGTTGAAGCACTCGACGCCCTGCCCGGAGGCGCCCTTCATCAGGTTGTCGAGCGCCGCGGTCACGACCGCCTTGCCGCCCTGGGCGCTGACGTTCACCAGGCACATGTTCGAGTGGCTCGCCAGCTTGGTCGACGGCGTCTGCGGCACGACCTTGGTGAAGGGCTGGCCCGCGTAGAACTCGTCGTAGGCCTCCTGCAGATCCTCGAGCGCACCGTTGAGGTCGAAGTAACAGGTGGCGAGGATCCCGCGGGTCATGGGGATCAGGTGCGGCACGAACGTGACGCGCGGCGCGTGGCCGTTGAGCGCGCCGAGCTCCTGCACGACCTCGGGCAGGTGACGGTGGCCGCCGATGGCGTACGCCCCCACCGACTCGTTGACCTCGCTGAAGTGCACGCCGAGGCTCGGCGACCGGCCGGCGCCGCTGACCCCCGACTTCGCGTCGACCACGATGTCCGAGCCCGCCAGCCCCGCCGCGACGGCGGGCGCGAGCGCGAGGATCGAGGCGGTCGAGTAGCAGCCCGGAACCGCGACCAGGTCCGCCTTCCTGATCTCATCGGCGTGAAGCTCGGGCAGCCCGAGCACCGCCCGGCCGAGCAGCTCCGCGGCCGGGTGCTCCTGCTTGTACCACCGCGGGTAGGCCGCGGCGTCCTTCAGCCGGAAGTCGGCCGACATGTCGATCACGCGCACGCCGGCGTCGAGCCAGGCCTTCGCCTTCGACGCCCCGACGTTGTGGGGCAGGCAGCTGAAGACGACATCCACGCCCGCGGCGTCCGGCTCGGCGACGAACTCACCCTCCAGCTCGATGAGCGGGAAGACGTCGGAGTACGGCCGGCCGGCGAAGGAGCGCGAAGAAAGCTGCCGGAGCTCGACCTCAGGGTGACGCGCGAGCAGATTGACGAGCGTCATCCCGGCGTACCCGTTGGCGCCCGCGACGGCGGCCTTCACCCGGTCAGGCATGGATGCATAAGTATACGTTTCCGTGCATAACTACTCGGGCTGGTAGAAACACGACTCGGCGCCGGTGTGGCACGCCGGGCCTGCCGGCTTGACCCGCAGCAGGATCGCGTCCTGGTCGCAGTCGAGCCGCGCCTCGACGACGTCCATCACGTTGCCCGACGTCGCCCCCTTCTCCCAGAGCCCGCGCGTCCGCGAGTGAAACCACGCGCGGCCGGTCTCCCGCGTCTTCCTCCATGACTCCTCGTCCATGTAGGCGAGCATCAGCACCAGGCCGGTGTCTGCGTTCTGGACGACCGCGGGCACGAGGCCCTTCGAGAAGTCGGGGTTCATCGCCTGACCTCCACGCCAGAAGCTTCGAGCTCCTCCTTCACCGAGCCGATCGAGACCTCGCCGAAGTGGAAGATCGACGCGGCCAGCGCCGCCTCGGCGCCCGCCGCGAAGGCCGCCCGCATGTCGGCGGCGCTCCCCGCGCCGCCGGACGCGATGACCGGCACCCGGATCGCATCGCTCACGGCGCGCACGAGTTCGACGTCGTAGCCGTCGTGCGTGCCGTCGCGATCCATCGAGGTCAGCAGGATCTCGCCGGCGCCCAGGCGCACGCCCTCGCGCGCCCACTCGACCGCGTCGCGACCCGTCGCCCGGCGGCCGCCGTGGCTGTACACCTCCCAGCCCCCGTCCCGCCGGCGCGCGTCGATCGCGAGCACCATGCACTGCGACCCGAAGATCGCGGCGCAGCGAGTGATCAGCGACGGATCCGCCAGCGCCGCGCTGTTCACCGAGACCTTGTCCGCGCCGTGCGTCAGCAGCTCGGCCACGTCGGACTCGGTCCGCACGCCTCCGCCGACCGTCAGCGGGATGAAGACCTGGTCCGCCGTGCGCGCGACGGCGTCGAGCAGGATGCGCCGGCCGTCCGAGGTCGCGGTGATGTCGAGGAACACGAGCTCGTCGGCGCCCTCGCGGTCGTAGAGCGCGGCGAGCTCGGCGGGGTCGCCCGCGTCGCGCAGCTCCTGGAACTTCACGCCCTTCACCACCCGTCCGGCGTCGACGTCGAGGCAGGGGATGATCCGCTTCGCCGTCACTTCTTTCGTACCTTCCAGACCTCTTCGCACGGCCAGCGCCGCGACCACTCGAGCGTCGCCAGCGGATGGCGCGTGGTCGACCCCTCGGGCGGCCGGACCTCGATGAGGTCCTCGACCTCAAATCCCGTCTGTCGGAAGAGGCGGATCCAGTCGCCGTGTCCGAGGTGGAACTCGATGCCCGGGCTGTCCGACCAGGTGAAGCGGTGCATGCCGAAGTAGTCACGAAGCAGGCATTCGAGCGCGGGGCCCTCGACCTCCAGCTCGGGCATCGTCAGCATCAGCAGCGCGCTGTTGCCGAGAAAGAGAAGCCGGCCGCCCGGCCGCAGGACGCGCGCGGCCTCCGGAATCCACCGGTACGGGTCGCACCAGATGGCCGCGCCGTACTCGCTGATCGCGAAGTCGAACGACTCATCCCGCAGCGGGACCCGCTCGGCATCCGCGTGGATAAGGGGGAACTCAACGCCGAACTCCCCCTGAAACGCGCGGGCGGTGCGCAGCTGCTCGCGCGAGTTGTCGACGCCGACCACGCAGGCGCCCCGGCGCGCCATCCACGACGAAACGTAGGCCGTGCCGCAGCCGAGCTCGACCGCGTCGAGTCCGCGCATGTCCTCGGGCAGCAGGCGAAGCCGCGACTCGGGGACGCTCCAGATGCCCCAGCTCGGCTCCTCCTGGGCCCAGTTCTCACGCCCTCCGTCGACCCAGTTGGGAGCGTCCTGGTCCCAGTTCTTGCGGTTGGCGAGGACGTGGTCAGTCACGGCACATCGACGCAAAGTTCGAATAGAGCCGCAGCCCGTCGGCGCCGCTCTTCTCGGGATGGAACTGCGTGCCGAGCACGTTGCGAACTGCGCCCGCCGCAGCCGCCGAGTGCGGCGCCGAGCCGATCGCGAAGTCCCCGCCTTCAGGCGTGTACGAGTGCACGAAGTAGAAGTACGCGCCGTCGTCGACGCCCTGCCAGAGCACCGACGGCGCGGTCTGCGAGACACGCGACCAGCCGATCACCGGCACGCGCGGCGAGCCCGCGACCTCGACCACGCGGCCGGGCAGCAGGCCGAGGCCCTCGTGGCGGCCGCCCTCGCTCGACTCCTCGAAGAGAAGCTGGTAGCCGAGGCAGACGCCGAGCAGCGGCTTGCCGCGCTTCGCGAGCTCGACGACGGTGCGACCGAGCCCGCCCTCCGCGAGCTTGCGCTGCGCGGCCGCGAACGCGCCGACCCCGGGGAGCACGATGCCCTCTGCGGCCTCGAGCGTCGCGGTGTCGGACGTGATCACCGGCGTCGCGCCGACGTGCACGAGCGCGCGCTCCACCGAGCGCAGGTTCCCGACCCCGTAGTCGACGATCGCTATCAACCGAGCAGTCCCTTCGACGAGGGCACGCCGCGCCCCCGCTGCGCGATCGCCTCGCGCAGCGCGAGGCCCAGCGCCTTGAAGGTCGCCTCGGCGATGTGGTGGCGGTTGCGGCCGCGGATGACGTCGACGTGGATCGTCGCGCCGAGGTGGATGGACAGCGCCTTCCAGAACTCCTCGATCACCTCCGACTCGAGCGTGCCGATGCGGCCGCGCAGCGGCACCTCGTAGGCGAGGAACGGCCTCTTGCCGAGGTCGAGGACCACGCGCGCGAGCGCCTCGTCGAGCGGCGCGTACGCGTAGCCGAACCGCGCGATGCCGGCGCGGTCGCCGAGCGCCGCCGACAGCGCCTGCCCGAGGACGATGCCCGCGTCCTCCACGAGGTGGTGCGTGTCGACCTCCAGGTCGCCGGAACCGGTGAGCGTCAGGTCGATCGACGCATAGCGCGCCGCCTGCTCGAGCATGTGGTCGAGGAACGGCAGGCCGGTGGCGATGCGCACGCGGCCCGTACCGTCGAGCTTCACCTTCGCGGCGAGTCGCGTCTCCTTGCTCCGCCGGCGCACGTCGCCGCTGCGGCTACTCAAGCCTCACCTCCACCGCGTGGGCGTGGGCCGTCAGGCCCTCCATCGCCGCGAGCCGCACCGTCGCGTCGCGCAGCATCTCGAGGTCGCCGCGATTGAGGCTCAGCACGCTCGTGCGCTTCAGAAAAGCGTGCACGCCGAGGGGCGAAGCGAACCGCGCCGCGCCCGACGTGGGCAGCGTGTGGTTCGGACCCGCCGAGTAATCCCCGAGCGGCACCGTCGCGTAAGGCCCGACGAAAACCGCGCCCGCGTTCTGGACCTGCGTCGCGAGCCGCGCCGCGTCCTCGGCGACCACGAGCAGGTGCTCGGGCGCGAAGTCGTTCGCGATGCTGATCGCCTGCGTCATGTCGTCCGCGACGACGATGCAGCAGTTGGCGGCGCGGATGATCTCCGCGCGCTCGAGCCCGGCAACGAGCGAGTTGAGCTCCTCCTCCACGCGATCGGCGAGCTGCGCCGAGTCCGTCACGAGCACGCCCCACGCGAGCGGGTCGTGCTCGAGCTGGGCCGCGAGGTCGGCGGCGACGAAGTCGGGCCGCGCGGACCCGTCGGCGACGACCAGGACCTCCGTCGGCCCCGCGATGCCGTCCAGGCCGACGGCGCCGAAGACCTCGCGCTTCGCCAGCGTCACGTAGATGTTCCCCGGCCCCGCGACCACGTCGACGCGCGGGATCGACGCGGTGCCGTACGCAAACGCGGCGATCGCCTGCGCGCCGCCCATGCGGTACACGCGGTCCACGCCCGCGATGTGCGCGGCCGCAAGGATCGCCGCCGGGACGGTACCGTCCGGCCGCGGCGGCGTCGCGAGCACGACCTCGGCCACGCCCGCGACGCGGGCGGGGATCGCGGTCATCAGCACCGTCGACGGGTACGCGGCGCGACCGCCGGGCGCGTAGACGCCCGCGCGCCGGACCGGCCGCGTCAGGAGCTTCAGCCCCGGCAGCCCGCCTGGCGAGTCGTCGACGACCTGCATGGCGTGGAACTCGCGGATCCGGCCCGCGGCGAACTCGAGCGCGGCGCGGTCTCCCGCGGGCAGCCGCCTCGCGGCCGCGGCGAGCTCGGGCGCCGAGACTTCGAAGTCCTCGCCGGGCCCGGGCGCCCAGCCGTCGAACCTCTGGCCCAGCTCGCGGAGCGCCGCGTCGCCCTCGGCCGCTACGCGCGCACAGATCTCCTGCACCGCGGCGCGCTGCTCGGCGAAGTCCGACAGGTCGAGCCTCCGACGCGAGAGCGGCGAGTCGAGCCACGAACCGACGTCGAAGCGCCTAACGGGCAACGTTCACCGCCTCGCGCAGCCGGCCGACCATGCCCTGCACCGCCTCGGTCCTGGTCTTGAGGCTCGCCTGGTTCGCGACCAGCCGAGCGGTCGACTCGCCGAGCACGCCGGCGACGCGCAGCCGGTTCTCCTGCAGCGTGCGGCCCGTCGCGGTGAGGTCCACGATCCCGTCGACCAGGCCCACCTGCGGCGCCAGCTCGACCGAGCCGTGGAGCCGCACGACCTCGACCGCCTGGCCGTGCATGTCGAACCAGCGGTTCGTGGTCCGCGGGTACTTGGTCGCGATGCGCAGCAGCGGCGGCCACGTCTCGGGACCGCCGAGCCTCGACGCCTCCGGCACCGCGAGCACCAGCCGGCAGGCGCCGAACCGCAGGTCCAGGAGCTCGTAGTGCGCGCCGTCGGTTTCCCAGAGGACGTCCTTGCCGACGATGCCGAGGTCCGCGGCGCCGTGGTCCACGTACGCCGGCACGTCGAGCGGCCGGACGAGGACGACCCGCACGCCGTCCGACTCGACCATCAGCTTGCGGCCGAGCTCGGGCGCGTCGAGCCTCGCGATGTCCGCCTGCGCCAGCAGCTGCAGCGCGCCGGGCAGCAGGGCGCCGGTCGGCACGGCGATCGAGAGCTTCATTGCGCCGAAGCCAGCTCGGCCGCGACGTCGTCCGGCGAGAGCGTGCGCACGGCCTTGCCGGCCGCGCTCCAGTCGACGGCGGTCGGGCTCGTGCAGCGGAGAAGGTTTGCCGCGCCGATCGCCCTCGCCCAGCCCTCGGCATCGGCGGGGTCGCGCGGCTGGGTGTCGACCACCGCACGCATGCCGAAGAGGCGCAGCGTCGAGCCGAGCTGAAGCGCGGTCGCGAAGCCGGCGTCGTTCCACGCGAGCGCAGCGTCGAGGCGAGGCGTCGACGGCGGTAGCGGCCCCCGCTGCAGCATCTCCCAGACCAGGTCGAGCTGCACCACGAACCCGGTGGCAGCGGCCGGACGGCCGAAGCGAGCGAGCAGGCCGTCATACCGCCCGCCCTGCGCGACCGGCCGCCCGACGTCGGGCCCGTAGCCCTCGAAGATGACGCCGGTGTAGTAGTCGAAGTCGCGGATGGCGCCGAGGTCGAGCCGGACGACGTCGCCGAGGCCGTGCAGCTGCAGCAGCTCGTGCACGCGTCGGAGCTCGGTGAGCGCCCACTCCGAGCGCCGGTTCAGCGCAAGGCCGGCCGCCGCGTCGAGGATCTCCATCCCGCCGCGCAGCGCCGGAAAGCGGAGCAGCAGGTCGTGCTCCGCCGACCGGAGGCTCGTGCGCGAAAGGAGCTGCTCGAGGGTGACGAAGTCGCGGGCGGCGAGCGCGCTGCGCACGCCCTCCTTCAGGGAGTCGGGCAGCTTGACCGCCTCCATGATCCCCTGGAAGAACTCGGCGTGCCCGACGTCGACCTGGTAGCGCCGCAGCCCCGCGGCCTCGAGGCAGCGCGCCGCGAGCGCGATCACCTCGGTGTCGGCGGTCGCGCCCCGCGCCCCCACGAGCTCCGCGCCCACCTGGTAGGTCTCGCGCCGCTGCTGGAAGCGCCGCGCGTCGGCCGACACGACCGGCCCCGCGTAACAGAGGCGCAGCGGAAGCGGCGCGGACCGGAGCTTTCCGGCCACGAGTCGCGCCACCGGCACCGTCCGCTCGCCGACCAGCGCCACGACCTCGCCGCCGGTGTCCGTGAACTTGAACAGGCGCCGCCTCTGCTCCGCGCCGAGGCCAAGCTCGAGCACCTCGGTGCTCTCGACCATCGGCGTGATCACGTGGCGGTAGCCCCAGCGGCGCATCTCGGCGAGGAGCGACTCCTGCGCCGCGCGGACGACCTCCGCCTCCTCCGGGAGA
>Ga0070741_10003919_pt1 | contig 35749 bp, 37 predicted proteins | sample Coa_R1_4_FD_66440 | JGI IMG/M metagenome (GOLD analysis project Ga0070741, IMG submission 66440) | Surface soil microbial communities from Centralia Pennsylvania, which are recovering from an underground coalmine fire - Coalmine... | ecosystem: Environmental > Terrestrial > Soil > Unclassified ... | reverse complement strand
CATGTCCCATTCCTCGAAGCGCAGCGGGCGGTTGTCCATGCAGGAGGGCAGGCGGAAGCCGTATTCGGCCAAGGTCGCCTTGCGGCGGAAGTCGCCGCGGAACATGCCGCCGATCTGCGGCACAGTGACATGGCTTTCGTCGGCGAACACCAGCGCATTGTCGGGCACATATTCGAACAGCGTCGGCGGCGGCTCGCCGGGGCGGCGCCCGGTGAGATAGCGCGAATAGTTCTCGATGCCGGCACAGCTACCGGTGGCCTCCATCATCTCGATGTCGAAGGTGGTGCGCTGCTCCAGCCGTTGCGCTTCGAGCAAACGCCCCTGTGCGTTGAGCTGGTCGAGCCGCAGCTTCAACTCGCTCTTGATGGACTTGATCGCCTGCACCAGCGTCGGGCGCGGCGTCACATAATGCGAATTGGCGTAGACCTTGATGAACTCGAGCTCGTCCTGCTTGTGGCCGGTGAGCGGATCGAACTCCTCGATATTCTCCACGGTGTCGCCGAACAGGTTCACGCGCCAGGCGCGGTCCTCATAGTGGGCGGGGAAGATGTCGATGATGTCGCCGCGAACGCGGAAAGTGCCGCGGGAAAAATCCGCCGACGTGCGCTTGTACTGCAGCGCCACCAGATCGGCGATCAGCTGGCGCTGGTCGATGCGCTCGCCCTTCTTCAGCGCGAAGGTCATGGCGGTGTAGGTCTCGACCGAGCCGATACCATAGATGCAGGAAACCGAGGCGACGATGATGACGTCGTCGCGCTCCAGCAGCGCGCGCGTCGCGGCATGGCGCATGCGGTCGATCTGCTCGTTGATCGAGGAATCCTTTTCTATGTAGGTGTCGGTGCGCGGAACATAGGCTTCGGGCTGGTAATAGTCGTAATAGCTGACGAAGTATTCGACCGCATTGTCGGGGAAGAAGCTCTTGAACTCGCCATAGAGCTGCGCGGCCAGCGTCTTGTTCGGCGCCAGGATCAGCGCCGGGCGCTGCGTCGCCTCGATCACCTTGGCCATGGTGTAGGTCTTGCCCGAGCCGGTGACGCCGAGCAGCACCTGCGTCCGGTCGTTGCGGTTGATGCCTTCGACCAGCTCGGCGATCGCGGTCGGCTGGTCGCCCCGCGGCTGGTAGTCGGACTTGATCTCGAAGCGGACGCCGCCTTCGCTCTTCTCCGGACGCGGCGGCCGATGCGGCGTCCACACCTTGAGCGAGCCGTCGTCCTTGCGGAATTCCGGGCGGCCCTCGCGGATCAGCGCCTCCAATGCTTCCGCGGTCGCCTTGACGCCGAGCGCCTCGGTCTTGCTGCGCGGCGGACGCGCCAGCGCTTCGGCGTCGTCCTCCTCGGTGGGCAGGCCGAGCTGGCGCGCGAGCTCCGGATCGAGGAACGGCACGGTGGCGGCGGTGCCGTAATGGGCTTGTGGCGCCTCCTCGAGGCCGGAGCCTTGCTCAGCCTCGCCAGTGGCGACGTCGCGCTTCGCCACCTCGTCACTCTTGTCGCGAGTGGAGGCCCGCGCGCGATGCGCGGCTGCTTCGCCGCCAGAGCGGCGGTCCCAGGAATTGTCCGGCGGCGGCTGCAATCCGGTGGACGAGCCGATGCCGCTTTCGCCGCGATTGATCGCCGGATTGAGCAACTCAGCCAGCGCCGGCCCGATCGGCAGGACGTCGGGGCGGTGTGCTTTGGATTTCGGGGTTTTGCCCGGCCTTTTCGGCCGATCAGGAGTCTTCGCCATGCCGCGAATATGGGACGTATCGGGGCGATGCGAAAGAGTGAAGGTGGGTGGGGTCAGGAACGGAACTGCCACCGTGTTGTCAGCAGCAGGCAGCAAGACGGCGCTGCGCATTGTTGTGCCCTCGCCCCTTGCGGGAGAGGGCAGCTCAGTCGGCAGACGCGTTGGGAGAGGGGGCCACGAGTCCAACTGCAACAGGTTTATTCGCGGGGACAACCCCTCTCCCTCGGGAGCCCGTGTCCGCGTGCGGAGCAGCCCTCTCCCGCAAGGGGCGAGGGCACTATAACGGGCGGCGCGCCTGCAGTCGGCCGAGGCCCCGCCTCAACTCGCCGCCGCTGTCACCACCGGCTGCACGATGTCCAGATGGATCCCGCCGCATCTGGTGCAGCGCTGGGTCCAGTATTCGGCGCCGGCGCGGCCGCTGAAGACGCGGAGGATGGCGAGCTCGCCATGGCAGTCCGGGCATTCGGCGCGTACGGGCGGCGTGGGGAGCGGCGTTTGTAGAGCCTCAAGGTTCGGCATGGCCGGCCTCGCATTTGCAGCTACAGGAATGGCTGGATGTCGCACTCGTCGTCGGCCGGCTCGGTCCAGAAATCCTTGGCGCGGTCGATCTGCTTCTTGGCGTCGGCGACGGCGGCTTCGCGGTCGGGCCAGGCAAAGCCGACCTCGACTTTGGGAAACAAGGCGCCGTCGATGAGGAGCGGCTTCAAATCGGCGCGGCGGATGCGCGCATGCCAGAGGTCCTTCCCGGCTTCGAAGGATTCGATGTCGTAGCCCTGATAGATGCAGTCCATTGGTGTCCCCGTTGGATCAAGGGCACACAATAAACCACGGGTTGTGCCGACGGCGGTGTGAAGCCGTTCACACGGCGCGGAGTTTTTTCTGCGAGGCTTCCGTTTGCGCTGCGGGATGCGCAGCGGACTGCATGATCCAGCGGCGGAAGGCGACGAAATCGCGCTGGGTGGATTGGAAGCTGCGGTACACCAGGTACCAGCGCATGCCCTTGGGCACGGTGAGCGCGAACGGCGCGACCAGCCGGCCGGCGGCGAGGTCGTCGTCGATATAGGGACGGATGCCCATGGCGATGCCGAGCCCGTCCTGCGCGGCCTGCAGGGCCTGGCCGTAATACTGGAACTCGGGGCCGCGTGCGGAGAGCCGCGGCAGCCCCGCGGCCTTGAGCCAGAGCGGCCAGTCGTCGGCCGAATGCGCGACCCGGAGCAGCGCCGGGCCCTTGAGGTCGGCAGGCTTCTTCAACGACGCTGCCAGCCGTGGAATGCACACCGGCTGCAGGTCGGCGGCGAACAGCGGCTCGGCGACCAGGCCCGGCCAGTTGCCGTCGCCGAGCTTGATGCCGCAGCTCCAGTCGTCGCCGAACGGCGCGGCGACCCCGCCCGCGGTGATGCGGACCTCGATGTCGGGATGGCGCTTGCGGAAATCGGAAAGATGCGGGATCAGCCAGCGCATCGCAAAGGTCGGACCGACGCCGATGGTGAGCACGCGCATGGCGGTCGGCGCCGTCACCTGCGCGGTGAGCGTGGCCAGCGCATCGAAGATCGGCGTCAGCCCATTCTGATAGGCGCGGCCTGCGGCGGTGAGCGCGAGCTTGTTGGCCTTGCGCTCGAACAGCGCCACCCCGAGCCGCTCTTCGAGCAGATGCACCATGCGGCTGATCGCGGCCGCGGAGACGTTGAGCTCCTGCCCCGCCGCGGCAAAGCTGCCGCCGCGCGCCGCCGCCTCGAATGCCTTGATGCCGTTGAGAAAGAGCAGCCGCCGCAAAACCGAACACCCTCAGGAAAGCTGATGCTGGGGCAAGATAACTCGGTTTGCAGGACGGCGACAAGGGAGCCAACAATCACGGCGTAAAATGGTCTGAGTGACTGGTGCCGTCTCTTGCCTCGCCCCGCTTGCGGGGAGAGGCCGACGCGCGGAACGCGCGGCGGGTGAGGGGGACTCTCCAAGCATTCCGCTCGTGGAGAGTCCCCCTCACCCGGATCGCATCTTGCGATGCAATCCGGCCTCTCCCCGCAAGCGGGGCGAGGCGGGGCAGCGCCGCTTTGGTGAAAGGAAACGTCGATGACCCGAGCCGAGCTTGCCGACCCGCTGGTGCTGGATTTCGTGGAATGGATCGCGCGCGAGCCGCGCGCCTATTCGGAGGTGATCGGGGCGTGGAAGACGTCGTGTCCGCGCCTCACGATCTGGGAGGACGCTGCCGAGCGCGGCTATGTCACGCGCGAGACCATCGCCGGATTCGGCATCGTGGTGACGGTGACCGAGGACGGCGAGAAGCTGCTGCGGGCGAACGGCCGGATGTCATAAGGGCCGATCACGTTTGCGCGTGCATGTGAGCCGGCGGGATTGACTTGGGCACGGCTCGGAGCGAAGTTCATGCAATCGCATCTTTCTCGGACGGGCGCACGCGTCGTCGGTTAGAAGATGTCAGCAAGAACAAGCTCAGGGACGCCGCCATGATCGACCTGTATTACTGGACCACGCCGAACGGCCACAAGATTACGATGTTCCTCGAGGAGACCGGGCTCGACTACAAGATCCTGCCCTTCAACATCGGCAAGGGCGAGCAGTTCAAGCCGGAGTTTTTGGCCGTGGCGCCGAACAACCGCATTCCCGCCATTGTCGATCACGCACCGAAGGGCGGCGGCAAGCCGATCTCGATTTTCGAATCCGGCGCCATCCTGCTTTATCTCGCCGAGAAGACCGGCAAGTTTCTCGCCGCTGATCTCTACGGCCGCTATGACGCGATCCAGTGGACGTTCTGGCAGATGGGCGGGCTCGGGCCGATGGCCGGCCAGAACCACCACTTCCGCAACTACGCGACCGAGAAGCTGCAATACGCCATCGACCGCTATGTCAACGAGACCAACCGCCTCTATGGCGTGCTCAACAAGCGCCTCGCCGATCGCGAATTCATCGCCGGCGATTATTCCATCGCCGACATGGCGAGCTATCCCTGGATCGTGCCCTACAAGAACCAGGGCCAGGACATCGAGCAGTTTCCGCATCTCAAGCGCTGGCTGGAGACCATCGGCGCGCGGCCGGCGACGCAGCGCGCCTATGCCAAGGCGAAGGAGGTCAATCCGAATTTCGGCCAGCCCGCCATCCGCACCGAGGAAGAGCGGAAGATTCTGTTCGGGCAGACTGCGTCGGTGGTGCGGTAAGTAATGGCGTGACCTCGCCCTCAGCTGTCATTGCGAGGAGCCAACGGGTCCGCGCAAAGCGCGGCCCGATGACAGGCTCCGCGACGCGGCAATCCAGAGTCACACGTGTGGCCCTGGATTGCTTCGCTTCGCTCGCAATGACGGATAAAGTGTGCCACGTTATGACTTGAGCGAACGCGGGGGCACTCCATGACACTCAAACTCTACGAACTCGTCGGCACTGACGCCGCGCGTCCGTTCAGCCCGTTCTGCTGGCGCACGCGGATGGCGCTGGCGCATAAGGGGCTCACCGCCGACTCGATCCCCTGGCGCTTCACCGAGAAGGCGGCGATCGCGCCGCATGGTTCGGAGAAGGTGCCGGTGCTGCTGCATGGCGAGAAGGCGATCGTCGATTCCTGGGTGATCGCGAATTATCTGGAAGACGCGTTTGCGGATCGCCCCTCGCTGTTTGGCGGCGAGGGCGGCCGCGCGGTGATGCGGATGCTGAACTGGTGGGGCGACATCACCGTGGTCGGCGGCATCTTCCCGTTCATTGTTGCCGACATCCCCGCGCAGCTTGGCGAGGTGGATGCCGCCTATTTCCGCTCCTCGCGCGAGGCGCGGTTCGGCAAGCCGCTGGAGGAGGTGACGGCCGCCCGCGACAAGGGCGTCATCGCCTTCCGCAAATCGCTCGATCCCTTGCGGCTGACCTTGAAGACGCAGCCCTATCTCGGTGGCAACAACGCGAACTATGCCGATTACATCGTGTTCGGCGGCTTCCAATGGGCGCGCGCGGTGAGCCCATTCAGGCTGCTGGAAGCCGATGATCCCGTCTACGCCTGGCGCGAGCGGCTGCTCGACGCGTTCGATGGCCTGGCGCGCAAATCGCCGGGCTTTGCCGTCTAGCTACGCTGCCGATTTCAGCGGCTCGGCGGCGGCCTCGCGGCGCACCTGCTTGAGCCGCGACCGGCGCGTCCACCAGTTCGTGACGCCCGTCACCAGCAGCGTCAACAGCACCAGCGAGACCACGGCATTGAGCGGGCTCGTGATCATCGCCGCGCCATTGCCCTCATGGATCAGGCGCGGCCAGTTGCGCGGCAGCGGTGTGAGGCCTGCGGCCTCGACCGCATAGAACCGAAGCTCGCCGCCATCATAGATGCGGGCCATCACCCGGCCGCCGCGCGAGACAATGGAGATGACGGAAGCAAGATCGCGCGATTGCGCAACGACGCGCACCGCATCCGGCAGCGACAGCGGCGGTCCCTGCGGCGCGGGCGGTGCGCCCGACAAGGTCAGGCCGAGCGCCATGCCAAGCGCAGTCAGCGGACAGAGCAGGATCAGCGGCAATGTGAACCACGCGGCGCCCTTGTGCCAGCCGGCGAGATTGTTGCGCAGCCGCGGCAAACCCATGGCGATACCGATCACTATCAGCACCAGCATCGCGATCGTCGAGGTGATCACCAGCCAGTGCTGTCCGAGCAGCCGCTCATGGTTGAACCGCGCCCACACGAAGAGGTCGGCGAGGTCCGTCACCTGTGTGACCTGCTCGCCGCTCGCAAGATCGATCTGCGGCGCGCCCGGACCTTGGAAACGCAGTCGCTGCGCGGCCGCGTTAATGAAGATGCCGCGCGCCTTGCCGTCAGGATCGTAGCGCTTGATCAGCTCGACCACGCGCTCCGCATCGACCGAATGCGGAGTGATGCCGGACAGTTGCGCGATCGGCTCGAAGGCGAGAATGAATCCGGTCAGGATGATCGCAAGCAGCGGCAGCGCAAAGACGAGACTCGCCCAGCGGTGAAGCTTGAGCAGCAGGCTTTTTGTCACTGGGATCTCCGAACCGGACGCGCGACATTGCGTGAGCGCGAGATGCCGGACAACAGCGATATTGTCCATGCGTCGCGCATTGATTCAGAGCAAATCTAAATTCACCGCGGCCCGCTGGTTTTGCCGACGATGAACGATGGGCGCTTCATGAAGAAATTTTAATCGGCGCGAGGTGTCGCGCTGTCATGATGCTGTTGCCGCGCAAGCTTGCGCAGGCAGCTCGGGCACAGGCATCCGGCGCCGTTCTCCGGCATCGGCAGGCGCACCGTTTCCTCCGCGCACCAGCACGGGCCTTGCGGATTGCAGCCGAATGCCGTTCCGCAGGATGAACACTTGATCTCGCTTTGCGGGGAGAATTCTTTCCGATTTGTCATGCAATCTCGCGGAAATTCGCCGCGGTTTTAATGTGGGGTTCATCGCGAACGGCGTTACCATGATCGCCGATCACTATAGCAGCGCGGTGTGCTGACGCCACCAGGGTCGCAAGCCGCCTGCGAAGGGAAGACGAGAGATGTCCCGCGATTCGCAAGCCGCCCTGATTGCACTCCACCGTTTCGGCTTCGGAGCCCGCGGGGGCGCTTCCGGCGATTTCACCAACGCCGCCTCCGATCCCCGTGGTTTTGTGAAGGCCGAGCTGCTCCGCCCCACCGGTGCGCTGCTGGAGGCGCCTGGACTGCAGGCAACGCCTGCATTGGCGCAGGCCGCCTTTGCCTATCAGCGCGAGGTGAAGCAGGCCCGGGAGGCTGCCGCCAAATCGGGGCAGGGCGCCCCGCTCTCTGAGGACAAGCCGCAGCGGCGCAACCTCTCGCTCAATGCCAATGCGATGGAGATGGCCTCGCAGCTTGCCACGCAGGCCGCTGACAATGCGAGCGGCGGCGTGGCCCCGGCCGCACCCGAGACGATGCAGCCGAATGCGGCCAAGCCGCAGGCCGAGGCGCAGCCGCCCAACGTGATCCAGAAGACGTTTCGCGCCGAGGCCCTGGCGCGGCTGCAGCGAGCCGTGCTTGCCGATTGCGGCGTCACCGAGCGGCTGGTCGCGTTCTGGTCGAATCATTTCTGCATCTCCGCCGGCAAGGGGCAGCTCGACCGCATCTGGGCCGGCGCGTTCGAGCGCGAGGCGATCCGCCCCCACGTGCTCGGCCGCTTTGCCGACATGCTGATGGCGGTGGAACAGCATCCGGCGATGCTGTTCTTCCTCGACAACCAGCAATCGCTGGGGCCGGACTCGCGCGCCGGGCTCAATCGCAAGCGCGGCCTGAATGAAAATCTCGCGCGCGAGATCATGGAATTGCATACGCTCGGCGTCAGCGGCGGCTACACCCAGGACGATGTCACCTCGCTGGCGCGCATCATCACCGGTTGGACCTTTGTCGGACGCCAGGGCATTCTTGGCGAGCCCGGCAGTTTCGTCTTCAACGCCAATGCGCACGAGCCGGGGCCGCAGCAGCTGCTGGGCAAGACTTATCCGGCCGGCGGCGTGGAGCAGGGCGAGGCGGCGCTCGCCGACATCGCGCGCCATTCCTCGACGGCGAAATTCATCGCCACCAAGCTCGCCCGGCATTTTGTGGCTGACGATCCGCCGCCGGCGCTGGTGGCGCGGCTTGCGGAGACCTTCAGCAAGACGGACGGCGATCTCAAGGCCGTGTCCTTGGCGCTGGTCGATTCCAACGAGGCCTGGTCGGCGCCGCTGACCAAGATGCGCAACCCCTATGATTATCTGGTCGCAACCGGCCGGCTGCTCGCCCACGTGCCTGAAGATCCCGGCCCCTATCTCGGCGGGCTCAATGTGCTGGGCCAGCCGCTGTGGTCGCCGGCGGGGCCGAACGGATTTCCGGACACCGCGGCCGCCTGGGCCGCGCCCGAGGGCATGAAGCTGCGCCTCGACATCGCCGCGCAACTCTCCTCGCACGTCGGCAATGCTGTCGATGCGCGCGACCTGCTCGAATTTGCCTTTGCCGACGCGGCATCGATCGATACGCGGCGCACCATCGAGCGTGCGGAATCGCGCCAGCAGGCGCTGGCACTGCTTTTGATGTCGCCGGAATTCCAGAGGAGATGACGATGGAGTGCTGTGAAAGCCGTCTGCTCACGACGCGGCGCGCGCTTCTTCTCGGCGGCGCCAGCTTCGCGGCCTGGGCCTATTTGCCGAAATTTGCGCGCGCGGCCGATGGCCGTGATCCGCGCATGGTCACGGTGATCCTGCGCGGCGCGCTCGATGGCCTGGCAACCGTCGCCCCGGTCGGCGATCCCGATTATGCCTCGCTGCACGGCGCGATCGCGCTGACGCGCGACGGACCGCACGCGGCACCCATGCTGGACTCGTTCTTCGCAATGCATCCGTCCATGCCGGAATTCGCGCGGATGTATGCGAACAAGCAGGCCGCCGTCGTCCATGCCGTATCGACGCCCTATCGCGACCGCTCGCATTTCGACGGCCAGGACGTGCTGGAAAGCGGCTTTGCCGGCCCCGGTCGCGTGCAGTCTGGCTGGCTCAACCGCGCGCTGCAGGCATTGCCGCAGGGCGAACGCGTCGCAGGCGCGCTTGCGGTCGGCCCGACCACGCCGCTGGTGCTGCGCGGATCCGCCCCGACCGTCGGCTGGGCGCCGGTGGCGCTGCCGCAGGCCGATGACGACACCGCCATGCGGCTGATCGAGCTCTACAAGCATCGCGATCCCGCGCTTGCGACCTCGCTCACCCAGGGCATTTCGCTGGAGAAGCAGGCACGGGGTGACGACATGAAGGCCAAGCCAGGCGGCGGCGCGCCGGCGCAGATGCGCCAGGTCGCGCGCGGCGCGGCCAAGCTGATGGCCGCCGATGATGGTCCACGCATCGCGGCGCTCGCCTTCGATGGCTGGGACACGCATGCGAACGAAGGCGGCCCGGTCGGCCGGCTCGCCAACCTGCTCTCGGGACTCGATGGCGCGCTGGCCGAATTCGAAAGCGGCCTCGGGCCGCACTGGCGCGACACCGTGATCGTGGTCGCGACCGAGTTCGGCCGCACCGCGCGGATCAACGGCACCGAGGGCACCGACCACGGCACCGGCACCATCGCGCTGCTCGCCGGCGGTGCGGTGAAAGGCGGCCGCGTGATCGCGGATTGGCCGTCGCTGAAACCTGCAAGCCTCTACGAAGGCCGCGACCTCGCGCCGACCACGGATCTGCGCGCGGTGATCAAGGGCGTGCTCGCGGAGCATCTCGGCATCAGCGAACGCGCGCTGGCGGACGCCGTCTTTCCGGACAGCGCCGCCGCAAGGCCGATGAGGGGCTTGATCGCGTGACGGCCCTGAAAAGGCCTGGCGAACTCAGGTCGCGGGAAGACGATCAGATGCCCGGGCTCAGGCCTTGATATCGAGCAGCGTTTTGGTCATGCGGTTGTCCGCCGCCATCACCTTCGCATTGGCGGCAAAGCTGTAGCTTGCGATCATCTGGCCGACCAGCTCGCGGGAGAGGTCGACATTGGGCGCGGCGACGAGGCCGTTCTGGTTGGCGAACGGGGCCTGCGGATCGGATACCGCGGTGGTCGACGGCGTGACCGTCGTGACCGTCGTCTGGGTGCCTCCGCCGGCGCTCGCGGTCTGGACGACTTCGAGCGGCGCATAGGCCGTTGGCGCCCCGGCAGGGATGGTGCCGTCCGCGTTCGGGAGCGCGCCCGTGCTTGCGGCATTGGCGATATTCGAGGCGGAGACCTCAAGCCGGCGGGCCGCCGCGTTCATGCCAGACAGTGCGATGGTCGAGATGCTGCTCATCAAGGGCTCGCGCAAGAGGTCGTCGCGCCGCCACTTAACGCACGCGCCTCATAAGCAAGCCTCAATGTTGGAGACCGGATTTCGGCGCTGCGGACAACACCGCGTTTACCATCGGGTTCTGCCGACTCGCTCAAGAATGCGAATGAGATCTCATCGCTTCATAGGCGAGCCATTTGCCGGGCGTCGGCGCACATGATCTGATGGATGAGAATTTCGGTTGTTACGTTTGATCCCCAACGAACTTTCGGCCGCGAGATTTCAGTTCAATGGCCTCGAACCAAGAATATGATTGAACTATCACTTCTTGGTTCCTGCAACCGCGCTGCAATGGCGGAAGCGGGCTCGCAGGTGCCGGACGCGATGGATGAAGTCGTTATCGCGCTTTCGAATCCCGGGTCGCGCCGTGCGGGTGCGATGCCAATCTGCCGGGCAAGGCTTAAGATTTCGTGTGCGGCGGTGCGGGAGCAAGCCCCACCTCGCATCGCGCCGCTCGCAGAGTGAGGACGGGAGGGCCGCACCTACTTCGTGATCTCGTCGATTTCCGCGATCTCCTGCGCGGTCAGGCTCCAGGCGATCGCCTTCACGTTCTGCTCGACCTGTTCCACGCGCGTCGCACCGGCGATCACGCTTGCGACCTGCGGCCGTGCCGCGAGCCAGGAGAAGGCGAGCTCCAGCAGGGTACGGCCTCGGGTTTCCGCGAAGGCTTTGAGCCTGTCGACGATCTCCTCGTTGCGCGACGTGACATAGCGGTCGCGCAGCGCCGGCGCCTTGGCGAAGCGGGTGTCGGCGGGCGCTGCGGCGCCGCGCTGGTATTTGCCGGTGAGCAGACCGCTTGCGAGCGGAAAGAACGGCAACAGGCCGAGCTTGTATTCCTGCGCCGCCGGCAACAGGTCCTTTTCGATGCCGCGCACGACGAGGCTGTATTCATCCTGGCAGGAGATGAAGCGGCTCACATTCATCGCGCGCGCGGTGAACTCGGCTTCCGCGATGCGCCAGGCCGGGAAGTTGGAGTTGCCGATGTAGCGCACCTTGCCCTGCCGGATCAGGTCATCGAGCGCGCGAAGGGTTTCCTCGATCGGCGTCAGCGGGTCGTAATCGTGCTGCTGATAGAGATCGATATAGTCGGTCTTCAGTCGCTTCAGGCTCGCTTCCACGGCATCCATGATGTAGCGCCGCGAGGCGCCCTGTTTGGTGCCGTCGACTGCCATCGGTTTGGAGAATTTGGTGGCGAGCACGATGTCCTTGCGGCGGTCGCCGAGCACGGTGCCCAGCACCGTCTCCGAGCCGCCCATCCCCGCATAGATGTCGGCGGTGTCGAACAGCGTGATGCCGAGGTCGAGCGCCCGATGGATGACCTTCCGCGACGTCTCGAGATCGGTGCGCTGGCCGAAATTGTTGCAGCCAAGCCCGACCGCGGAAACGCGCAGGCCCGAGCCGCCGAGATTGCGAATTTGCATGGAGCAGCCTTGTCACAAGAGGGAAGCGGCCATTGTGGCGCGCGCGAAGGCCCGCGGCAAGCCGCGGTTCTCGCATACAAATCATGTGATGGCGAGAGAAGGAGCGCTGCGACCAGCCGAAACGCGCACCCCTCAAAAAGGTGCGGCCCCGGTCAGACGCGGCGACTGACGGGGACCGCTGGGGCGCATGATCTGTGACGGGGGGCCTGATCAGACGCAGGCATAGCGTAGCCATGCATTGTAACGTCGCCGTGACAGTTGGACTTATCCACAGGCGGCCGATTCGCGTCAGACCAGCTTGCGGTAGACGATGAAGCCGGAGCGTTCGGCGACACGGTCGTAGAGCTGTTGCGCGGTGAGGTTGGTTTCGTGCGTCTGCCAATAGACGCGCGGCGCGCCTGCAAGCCTGGCCTGCTCGTAGACGCCCTCGATCAGCGCGCGCCCAATGCCCTTGCCGCGAGAGGCCTGTGCGGTGAACAGATCCCGCAAGTAGCAGTCGGGCGCAATCGCAATGGTCGAGCGGTGGTAGAGGTAGTGCACCAGCCCGAGCAGTTCGCCCTCGCTCTCGGCGACCAGCGCATGCATCGGCTCATAGGCATCGAAGAAGCGCAACCAGGTGATGTCGGTGATCTCGCGCGTGAGCGCGGTCGCACCGGAGCGGCCGTAGAAGGCGTTGTAGCCGTCCCACAACGGCAGCCATTTGTCGAAATCGTCGCGGCGGACGGGGCGGATGGAGAGGTTTGACATTCGTTTCTTCCTGAAGGCTGCGTCCAGCCAACCATTCTCATTCCAGCAAGTCCAGCGCACGCTGCGCATTGATGTGCCCTCGCCCCTTGTGGGAGAGTGGAGCGCGGAAATACGGCAGTGAGATCAGCTGGTTGGGATTTTGGTACCCCTAGAATTACCCTGACAACTTCTTCACGGCGACATCATGCGCCAGACGGGCTTCCTATTGGACCTGCCGACTCGAAATCCGCCGCCGCTCGGCCTATCTTGAGGGCTCCTTAGCATCACCGACCCGCCAACGCCTGATGTCCTGGTCCCTCCAATTCGACGACCCGATCACGCTTGCCGATGGTCGCGCGCTGCTGACGCTGCGCGATGCGGCCAACCACATCATGACGCTGCCGAAGAGCGAAGCCGCGCTCCCTCATTAGCAGCTGGCCATCGAATGCCTGATGGCTGCAGCCGAGAAGCGCGGCATCGTGATGATGGCGCACATCGCGATGCTGAAGGCGCTGCGCCACGGTGAGCCGATCGAGCCGGCGGCGCCGCGCAAGAAGGTGGCGAAGAAATATCGGCTTGGTCTGATGTGAGGTGAGGTGGTGTCATTTATGTTAGTGCGCGAGCTTATGAAGGCAATACGCCGCCACTGGTGGGGGGCGTTCCGCCACGGTGTGAGTGGGAGTACGTTCGGCTCGGGAATTGCCATAGCCGCTTTCATCGTTGCCTATGCTCAGCAGCGCGATCTCTTCGCGGCACTCTTCCCGGCGCGGCTGCTAGCCTCGTTTTGGTTCACACCACTTGCCTATGTTGTTACTTCCCTGCTGCTCGTCACGCTATTCCACGCATTGGTGGTTGCGCCGTATCGAGCATGGAGAATGCTCGACCCATTCCGGGTGGTTAAGGTTGCATCGGACCAACAGGACGAACATCCGAAGGGTGCATTTCCGGCCCAATCGGCATTCGTCGAAATAGAAAACCGTTCATATCAGCAGAGGTCGAATTGCCGCTTGCACGTGTTGCAGATAGCTGGGTTTGAAAATCAGCACCATGCGTTGCCTCGGCTCGTATCTGAGTTCTCTCTGGCGTCTGGTAAAACTCAAAGGATAAACTTTCTTACATGGACGACGAGGAGCCCCCCCGCTTGGAAACGATGCGAGCTTCATGTTGTGCGGACCGCCGGGATGGGGTTGGGGCGGCAATGTCGTCCAGCTGCCTCGCGGCGAACACGACATCGACATCAGTATCAGCGTGCCTGAGGCCAATTCTATCATCGTACGTTGCCGCGTTTGGGCTGACGGCAATAGTCTACGGGCAGCTTTGCGGGACCATTAGCTCATAACCGATGGACCTCTTCCTTCGCCGCGTTATCCACCCCCAGGCCCACGACAACTATCGCGTGATCCTCAAGCACGACGGCACCGAGTTCGAGATCGGCAGCATCGGCATCCAGCACGGCAGCGGCGGCAGCGTGTTCTGGGCATGGGGGATCAGGTATTATCAGCGCCGCGACCCTGGTTGCGGACCGCCTCAAATTTCTTGAAGCGCTGCGATACATTTTGTTCGATTATGAAGCCCGTCAGAAGCTCCGCGAGCGATCTCAGCTGCACAAAATCTTGGAACAGAACACGTGGATTTTTGGGGAAGAGTATAATCTCTGGGCAAGCGACAAGGACCTCACAACCGTTCTAAAAGCGCACCGGGACAAGCTCGATCCTGACCTCGTCATCGATGATCCCGTCAAGGTAATCGACAAGTCCAGAGGCATAATCGATCTAATGCTGTCTCGATCACAGCGCCGTCACCGGCCGAACGATTTGGAGCATTTGGTGATCGAGCTAAAAGCGCCGAAGGTCGTGATTAATGCCGAACATCTGATGCAAATCGAAGGGTACGCCTTGGCTATTGAAGAAGATCCCCGCTTCGGCCGCATCGATGGCCTCCATTGGCATTTTTGGATCATCTCAGATCAGTACAATAAGCAGGTGGAAGCCCGGATACGGAACGGCCCCGACCCGCAACGTCGCCTCATTCAAAAAGGTGAGCGCGTCATGGTCGGTGTAAAGACATGGGGTGAGATACTTGAAGAGAACAATGCGCGGCTTCAGTTCGTGAAGGAGAAGTTAGAACATCGCGTCGATGATGGCCAAGCGCTAGCGTTTCTAGCGGAAAGACATCGCGAGTTCCTTGAAGGCATTTTGATCAAGGGCGACCGAGCAGATGACGCGTCAGAAACAACCGTCGAGAATGTAGGTGGTGATCAAGGTGGATGAGGCCCCGGCCCCAAGCGACCGGGGTCGAGGCCTCCGGTTCACGGTCGCGACCCACGCGTGGGTCGTGCGCCCGCCACGCCAGGAAAAGGAGAAAAGCCTGGCCGCAGGCGCTCGGCTTGATCTGGTTTCCTACCACCCATGAATCGGCAGGAACGATCTTCACCGAGTGGCACGGGCTGACGGACGTCGGGTCAACCGATGCCGAACTGAAAATCACGACCACAGCACGGGCAGCGCCGCGAGATTGCTCCTCAAATCGCGCGCTGCATCATTGCGGCCGCGCGTTCACGGACCTGGCGGTTTTCCTCCTGTTCGCGCTCAAGCGCCTGTTGTTCGCCCAGGGCGGTCGCTCGCTCGTAGTCGCGGCGGCGCTGCTCGTCACGGGTTCGCAGCTCTTGCCACCAGTCACCACCATCACCACCGCCGCATCTTGCGATGCAATCCGGCCTCTCCCACAAGGGGAGAGGCGATCCTTCGCTGCTGCTGCATGTTTCAATGAAGCCAAGATAGATCGGCAGGCCCGGTGCTCGCCTACTCCGCCGCCCGCAAATGCTTTGCCAGCGCGCGGTCGCTGCCGCTGCGGAGTGCGCGGAAATAGTCCGCGCTGCCGGGATCGTCGGCGTGGCGGACGAGGTCCGTGACCGGGGTGTAGCTCAGCATCCGCCCGCCGCCTGCGAGCGCCGTGCAGGAGAAGCGCAGCACGGTGCCGTCCTTGAGGCGGATGTTGATCGGCGTGGAGTCGCCAATCCGCATCATCTCCATCCGCCGCGCGATGAAGGCGTTCAACTCGTCGGCCGGCAGCTCGAAGGCGCCGGTGTCGCGGCCATGATACATCAGCGCGACAAAGGCAGGCTTGGAATCGGCTTTCGCATCGGGCAGGCCGAAGTAACAGCGGAAGGCACGGTTGATGAACTCGGCGCGGGTGTCTTGATCAAGCAGCACGATGCCGATGTCGACCTCGTCCAGCGCGGCCGCCAGCCGTGCCGCGAGCGCGTGCTCGGCGCGCTCATGCGCAAAGGAGTCCATGAGTTGCCGGCGGACGAGCCCGGTGATCGCGGCAGTGCCGCCCGCCGTCATCGCGAGCATGGCCAGCCGGACCAGGTCGGAGATCTGGTAGCCGGGCGTTGCGCGGTGGTTGAAGAAGAACAGCGCCAATCCGACAATCGCGACCGCGGCGCTGGCCAATGCCGAGCGGAAGCCGCTCCACGAGCCGGCAAACGCCACGATAAGCACCAGCAGCGGCGCCGGGTTGGGAACACCGATCAGGGTACGATCGATCGCGGTCGCGGCCAGCATGGTCGCTGCCGCCAGCACCGGACCGGAGATTGCGCGCCCGTCGAATTGCATGCCAGTTCTCGCCCGCAGGCTGAAGCTTAAGCGGGAGACGCGACGGATGCTCGCCGGCGGGAGGCTTTCTTTGCTGCGATGATGAAGCGCAGCTTGCGCTGACGGCGCGAGTTTTAGCGATCTGTTGGACCAAATCGCAGGGAATGGCGCTTGCCGCGCGGGTTAGCCCAGCACCGGCATCGCCATGCTGGCTTTGGTCGCCAGCACGGTCATCAGGCACAGCGAGAGCGCACCGAGCGCGAGCGCTGCCGCGACCGCGTCAGTGAGGCGCGACGATGCGACCTGGGTATTCTGGCCGCCAAAGCCTCTCGCGCCGGACAACCGTTTCATAGCCCAACAGATCCTCACGCGCGCCAAGCGAATCACTTGCGCGGATAGCGGAATCTGGCACGGTGCGCCGGCAAGATTGCGGCGCCAGCGGCGTCGAAAATCGCGGGATCGCCGCAAAGGTTAACGGTTCGGGCGTTGTTGTTAACCTTTGGCGTGATTTAAACCCGTCCCCCTGAGAGCATGTGAAGTTTTAGATCCGTTACCCTGAGGCGCCCGTCGCCAACGGGTCCGCGCGAACGCGCGGCCCGATGACAGGCTCCGCGGCGGGCCTCGAAGGGCGACGGCCCGGCTCTCGCTAGCCGGGGCCGCGCATGCTTCGAGGCTCGCTAGCGCGAGCGCCTCAGGATGACGGATCGAGATCGCGCCTGTGGTAAGGCGATGAAGCTCCTCACATGCTCGCCGCAATGCTCGGCGGCTCGTCGACGACTTCCTCGGGCTTCCACTCCATCGAGACGAAGCCCGGAGTGTGCTCGACGCGCTTCAGCCAGGCGCGGATGGAGGGGAAGGTCGAGAGGTCGAAGTCGCAGCGGTCGGCGACATGAGTGTAGCCGTAGAGCGCGATGTCGGCGACCGTCAGCTGGCCGGCGGCGAAGTACTCATGGTGCTTCAGGTGATTCTCCATCACCTGCAGCGCGCCATAGCCGCGCTCCATCCAGTCCTCCAGCGCATGCGTCTGCAGGTCGCGGCCGCCTTTCACCAGTGCGAGCCAGAAATAGGCGGCGCCGATATTCGGCTCCAGCGCATGCTGCTCGAAGAACATCCATTGCAGCGCCTCGGCCCGCTCGATGCGCGATTCCGGCGCCAGCGGCGTGCCGCCGCAGACATACCAGAGGATGGCGTTGGATTCGGCGAGGTAGCGTCCCTCCGCGACCTCGAGCAGCGGCACCTGTCCGCTCGGATTTTTGGCAAGGAAATCCGGCGTGCGGCTCTCGCCGCGAAGGATGTCGATTTCGATGGCGTCATAGGGGGCGTTCAGAAGCGCCAGCGCAAGGCGGACCTTGTAGCTGTTGCCCGAACGCTGCATCGAATAGAGCTTGTACATTCTGGCGGATCGACCTGATGATGCGAGGGAAGCGACGCGAGCTTTCGTACTTGCGCCGCAACGCGGCTAAACAATGATGCTCTTGTTAAAATGCCGCAAGGGCCAATCCTTGGAAAAAGTCGAAAAGCTCTGCCGCACTGCAAACGCAGACAAGAAGTTTCCAACACACATCAACAATTCGCATCACAGTTTCGCTACGCCAAAAACCGCACTCCAATTTCGCTGCACATGCGCATGCCTCGCACGCTCACGCGAAAAGAAGTCGCGCGAATCGGACAGTCAGCGGACAAGGGACAGCGGGTTTGTCTCATCGACGGCGTGCGCCAGGCGGATCGTTTTCGAACCGTCACCCTGAGGTGCCCGCGTTAGCGGGTCTCGAAGGGCGACGGCCCGGCTGCAACAGCGGGCCGTTCATCCTTCGAGGCTCGTGGAGCCTGTCATCGGGCCGCGCTTCGCGCGGACCCGTTGGCTCGCGCCTCCAGCGACAAACGGCTTTGCCGTTTGCGCGGGGATGACGGGTCGAGAGCCCGACCGAGCCGCAAGTGACAATCGCATGCCAGGTGCATGCCGCTCGGAGCAATGCATCCCTCGCTCGGAGCAATACTGGCCCCCGATTACCAGATATAAGCTGTTTGCCCGCCCCGATTGGCAGATGTTGCGCGATGCGTCCAGACACGCTCAGGCATTCGTGAAAGTCGGGCCGTTTTCGCCAAAGTTTCTTGCAGCGCAACGCGTCGCGGCCTAGGGTAGGGGCGTTCCCCCATCATGACGAGTCGTGGACGCGAAGATGCCGTTCCACGCCTGCAAGGAGGCCATAATGCCGTTTCTGTCCGCTGCGCTCGACCGTGTGAAGCCGTCCGCCACGATTGCGGTCACGGATAAAGCACGCGCGCTGAAAGCGGCGGGCCGCAATGTCATCGGTCTCGGCGCCGGCGAGCCGGATTTCGACACCCCGGCCAATATCAAGCTGGCGGCGATTCATGCCATCGAAGCCGGCAAGACCAAGTACACCGACGTCACCGGCATCCCGGAGCTGAAGGAGGCGATCATCGCCAAGTTCCAGCGCGAGAACGGGCTCGCCTACAAGCCGAACCAGGTGATCGTCTCCACCGGCGGCAAGCAGGTGCTCTACAACGCGCTGGTCGCCACCCTCAATCCCGGTGACGAGGTGATCATCCCGGCGCCCTATTGGGTCAGCTATCCTGAGATGGTGGCGCTCGCCGGCGGCGAGTCCGTGCCGGTGGTTTGTCCCGCGGAAACCGGGTTCAAGCTGAAGGCGGAGGATCTCGAGAAGGCGATCACGCCGCGGACAAAATGGCTGATCCTCAACTCGCCGTCGAACCCGACGGGCGCGGCCTACACCCGCGCCGAGTTGAAGGCGCTCACCGACGTGCTGGTCAGGCATCCGCATGTCTGGGTGATGACCGACGACATGTATGAGCATCTGGTCTATGACGACTTCCAGTTCACCACGCCGGCGCAGATCGAGCCGAGCCTGCTCGATCGCACGCTGACGGTGAACGGCGTCTCCAAAGCCTACTGCATGACCGGCTGGCGCATTGGTTATGCCGGCGGCCCGGCACAGCTGATCAAGGCGATGGCGACCATCCAGTCGCAGTCGACCTCGAACCCCTGCTCGATTGCGCAATGGGCCTCGGTGGAAGCATTGAACGGTCCGCAGGATTTCATCCCGGCCAACAACAAGGCGTTCAAGGAGCGGCGCGATCTCGTGGTTTCCATGCTCAACCAGGCCAAGGGCATCGATTGCCCGCGGCCCGAGGGCGCGTTCTACGTCTATCCGTCCTGCGCCGGCACTATCGGCAAGACCGCGCCGTCGGGCAAGCTGCTCGGCAATGACGAGGATTTTGTCACGGAACTCCTGGAGAGCGAGGGGGTCGCTGTGGTGCAAGGCTCGGCGTTCGGGCTCGGGCCGGCGTTCCGGATCTCCTACGCGACCAAGAACTCCGATCTGGAAGAGGCGTGCAAGCGCATCCAGCGCTTCTGCGGCAACCTGCGCTAGAGCCAGTCTGAACGAGTGCTGAATAATCGAAGGGCCCGTGAAAGCGGGCCCTTTCTTTATGTTTGCGCGGGAATCTGGAACAGGCATTCGTCCTGTGCCATAGAGACAGCACCGGGATCACCGGTCATCATTGGTCTTGGCTCGCATCACATTCTTCAGCCGGAGTTTACTTCATGCGCCGCTTAACGTCCGCCGTCGCGATCGCCGCGACCATGCTCACCACAGCTGTCGGGGTCGCTGATGCGCAAGCACCTGCGCGTGTGCGCATCGGTGTGCTCGAATGTCGCGGCGGCGCCAGCATCGGCTTCATCGTGGGCTCGGTGACCAATCTCGGCTGCGTGTTCCGCGTCGAGGGCGTGCCGGAAGACCGTTATGTCGCCACCATCCGTAAAGTGGGCGTAGATCTCGGCATCACTGAGGAGACGGCGCTGGGCTGGGCGGTCTACGCGCCGGTGGAGCGGCTCGGGCCGGGTGACCTCTCCGGCAACTATGCCGGCGCGCAGGGCAGCGCCTCGCTCGGCGTCGGCCTCGGCGGCAATGTGCTGGTCGGCGGTTCCAACAACTCCATCGCGCTGCAGCCCTTGAGCCTGCAAGGCCAGGTCGGCCTCAATGTCGCCGCGGGGCTGGAGAGCCTGGAACTGCGGCCGGGGCGATAGCGCTTTTCATTCGCTCCATCATCTCCCTCTCCCCGTCCTTCACGGGGAGAGGGTTGGGGTGAGGGGCTCTCTCCACGAATTCGGTAGCACTGAGTTCGCGGTGAGAGCCCCTCACCCGCAACGCATCTTCCGATGCGTTGCGGCCTCTCCCCGTGAAGGACGGGGAGAGGCGAAGAACCGCAGCGCAGCGAAGTTTTTTTCATGCTTGCCAAACCTCCGACGCAGGCAGAGCATGGCCGATTGCCGACCCAATCACGGGCCGAGCTCCACATGAAGGAGACGGCGAATGGGACAAGACGTCAGAAGTCCCCGAGGTCCACGGTGCATTGCACTGGTGGGCCCTTTCCAAAGCGGTAAAACCACACTTCTCGAAGCAATCCTGGCGCGCACCGGCGCGATCCCGCGCGCAGGCAGCGTCGATGCCGGCACGTCCGTGGGCGATGCCAGCGCCGAGGCGCGCCATCACAAGATGAGCGTGTCTCTCACGGCTGCGACCACCACTTTCATGGGCGACAGCTACACCTTCATCGACTGTCCGGGCTCGGTGGAGTTTTCGCATGACATGCGCGCGGCGCTGCCCGCGGTCGATGCCGCCGTCGTGGTGTGCGAGGCCGACGAGAAGAAGCTGCCGCAGCTGCAGATCATCCTGCGCGAGCTCGAAGACCTGAAAATTCCGCGCTTTTTGTTCTTGAACAAGATCGACCGCGCCAACAAGCGCATCCGCGAGACGCTCGCGACGCTGCAGCCCGCCTCCCGCGTGCCGCTGGTGTTGCGCCAGATTCCGATCTGGAACGGCGAGCTGATCGAGGGCTTTGTCGATCTCGCGCTGGAGCGCGCCTTTGTCTATCGCGAGCACAAGGCCTCCGAGGTGATCGAACTCAACGGCGGCAATCTCGACCGCGAGAAGGAAGCGCGCTTCTCCATGCTGGAAAAGCTCGCCGACCATGACGACGCGCTGATGGAGCAGCTGCTCGAGGACATCCAGCCGCCACGCGATGCCGTGTTTGATGATCTCGCCCGTGAGCTGCGCGATGGCTTGATCTGTCCGGTGCTGCTGGGATCGGCGAGCCGCGAGAACGGTGTGCTGCGGCTGATGAAGGCGCTGCGTCACGAGGCGCCCGACGTGGCCGCGACCGCGGCGCGGCTTGGCGTACCCGCATCAAAGGACGCGCTCGGTTATGTCTTCAAGACTTTGCATCTGCAGCACGGCGGCAAGCTGTCGCTGACGCGGCTGTTCGCCGGCCATCTCGAGGACGGCGCCACGTTGCAAGCCTCGTCGGGCCAGAGCGCGCGCGTCTCCGGCATCTTTGCGGCCGGCGCGAGCCAGGATGGCAAGCGCAGCTCGGCGGAGGCCGGCGATACGGTCGCGCTCGGCAAGCTCGACACCATCAAGACCGGGGACACTGTCGGGAGCGGCAAGACTGCACCTGCCGCGCTTCTCACCATCGAGCCGCTGCCGCCGGTGCTGGCGATCTCGATTGCCGCCACCGACCGCAAGGATGACGTCAAGCTCGGCCAGGCGCTGTTGCGATTGAACGAGGAGGATCCCTCGCTGACCATGGTGCAGAACCCGCGCACCCACGACACCGTGCTGTGGGGGCACGGCGAGATGCATCTGCGCGTCGCGCTGGAGCGCCTGCACGAACGCTTCGGCGTCAATGTCAAATCGCATCCGCCGGCGATCGGCTATCAGGAAACCATCAGGAAATCCATCACCCAGCGCGGCCGGCACAAGAAGCAGTCCGGCGGCCACGGTCAGTTCGGGGATGTGGTGCTCGACATCAAGCCGCTGCCGCGCGGCGAGGGCTTTCAATTCGCGGAGAAGGTGGTCGGCGGCGCGGTGCCGCGCAACTACATCCCCGCGGTCGAGGAAGGCGTGATCGATGGGCTGACGCGCGGGCCGCTCGGTTTCCCCGTCACCGATCTTGCGGTGACGCTGACCGACGGCTCCTATCACAGCGTCGATTCCTCCGACCTCGCGTTCCGGACGGCGGCGCGTGTGGGCTTGAGCGAGGGCCTGCCGCAATGCCAGCCGGTGCTGCTGGAGCCGATCCACAGCGTGGAGATCGTCTGCCCGACCGACGCCACGGCCAAGATCAACGCCATCCTGTCGGCGCGGCGCGGGCAGATCCTCTCCTTTGACACCCGCGATGGCTGGCAAGGGTGGGACTGCGTCCGGGCGCTGATGCCGGAATCCGAGATCGGCGAATTGATCGTGGAACTGCGCTCGGCGACCGCCGGCGCCGGCAGCTTCACCCGGAACTTCGACCATATGGCCGAGGTCACGGGCCGCGCCGCCGACCAGATCATCGCCGCGCATCGGGATGCGGCATGATTTGATGTCGTTGCCGGGCTCGCGCGAGGAACGCACGAAGCCCGGGACGATATAAGGTCTATGCTCGACAGCTCCCGCAATGTCATGCTCGCCTGCGCGCTCACTGCGCTGGCGGGCTATGTCGACGCGATCGGCTATTTGCACCTCGGCGGCCTGTTCGTCTCATTCATGAGCGGCAATTCGACGCGCCTTGGCGTCAGCCTCGCCGCCGGCGATTGGATCAATGCGGGTGCCGCGCTCACCTTGATCGTGCTGTTCGTGATCGGTGCGGCCGGTGGAAGCCTGATCGTGCACAGCCGAAGCAAGCATCGCCAGCCTTGGCTGCTGCTCATCGAGACGCTGCTGCTTACGCTCTCGGCGCTGAGCTACGCGCTGGGCCTGCCTGTGATCGCGGTCGCAGCCATCGTGCTGGCGATGGGCCTGGAGAATGCGGTGTTCCAGATCGAGGGCGGGCTGGGGCTCACCTACATCACCGGTGCACTGGTGAAGGCCGGCCAGCTCATCGCCGCCGCGCTCACCGGCGGGGCGCCCCTCGCCTGGGTTCCGAACGTGCTGTTGTGGGCGGCGCTGGTGGTCGGGGCCGTGCTGGGCGCTGTGGCCTATCACTGGATCAACCTCGCCGCGATCTGGTTTGCTGCGGGCTTTGCGCTCGCCTTGAGCGGCGTCGTCGCAGTCACGGTGCATCGATGATCTTGATTGTCATATTGACGATCATATTGACTCGGGCCCTCGCTTGGCGGATTGGACGGGCATGAGCGCCGCCGACCAAAGACTGCCCGCCGCCTGCCTGATCGGATGGCCCGCCGCGCATTCGCGCTCCCCGCTGATCCACCATTACTGGCTGCGCAAGCTCGGCATTGCCGGCGGCTATACGATCGAGGCGGTGCCGCCGGAAGGCTTTGCCGATTTCGTCATCCGGCTGAAGCTTCGCGGCTTCGTCGGCGCCAATGTCACCATTCCGCACAAGGAGCGGGCGCTGGCGCTGTCCGCTCCGGACGCCCGCGCGCAAGCTGTCGGCGCGGCCAACACCTTGTGGTATGCGGACGGCGAACTGCGCTCGACCAACACCGACGTCGAGGGCTTTCTCAATAATCTCGACGCATCCGCGCCCGGTTGGGACCAGGCGGAAGACGCGGTGGTGATCGGCGCGGGCGGCGCCTCGCGTGCGGTCGTGTTCGGTCTGATCGAGCGCGGCCTTGCGCGCATCCATCTCGCCAACCGCACCTTCGAACGGGCGCAGGCGATGGCCGATCAGTTTGGCGAGAAGGTGCGCCCGATTGCCTGGGGCGAGATCGGCGCGGTGCTTCCGAAGGCGGGGCTCCTTGTCAACACCACCTCGCTTGGCATGTATCGCCAGCCGGCCTTGAAGATCGACGTGGCGCGGCTGCCGCCGCAGGCGGTCGTCTCTGACCTCGTCTATGTGCCGCTCGAAACTCCGCTGCTCGCCAATGCCAAGCAGCGAAATTTGCGGACCGCGGACGGGCTTGGCATGCTGCTGCACCAGGCGGTGCGCGGCTTTGAGCTGTGGTTCGGCAAGCGCCCTGAGGTGACGCCCGAGCTCCGCGCGCTGGTGGAAGCCGATCTCGCGGGCACGTGAGCTGCGACGCCTTTGCGCGTTCACATCACCGCTCGCGCGGTTGTGAGGCGGAATATCATGAAAGCTTGGGTGTCTGGCGCTAGAGCAGGCCAACCAACCACCTGCTCACCCCCTGGAGACTTTCATGCCGAACCGACCTTCGATCCCCGCACGCCTGCTGATCGCCGTTGCAATGCTGGCCGCCTTCACCCTTCATGCCGCCGCCCAGAAGTCGCCGACGCCGACGCGCGTGCGTGGCACCATCGAGGCCGTCGATGGCGACGTGCTCAGTGTGAAGTCGCGCAGCGGCGAGGACGTCAAGCTGCACATGACCGGCAACGTCCTGATCCTCGGCATCACGAAGATTGCACTCGCCGACGTCAAGGTCGGATCCTTCATCGGCACCACCACGGTGCCGGGACCCGACGGCGCGCCGAAGGCGGTCGAGGTCCACGTCTTCCCGGAAAACATGCGCGGGACAGGCGAGGGATCATACCCCTGGGATTCGCGCCCGAACTCCACCATGACCAATGCCACCGTGTCGGACAGCGTCGCCGGTGTCGACGGCCAGACGGTCATGGTGAAGTACAAGGACGGTGAGAAGAAGGTCGTGGTCACGCAGGATACACCTGTCGTCACCTACATTCCCGGCGACAAGGGTGATCTCAAGCCGGGCGCCAAGATCATCGCCTTTGTGAAAGAGCTTCCCGACGGCTCGTTCGAGACCACCCGCATCAGCGTCGGCCGCGACGGCCTCACCCCGCCGATGTGAGCTGACCGTTAGCGGCAGCGAAGGCCCTTTCCACGAGTCGTCTCGGCTTTCGCCGGGACGACAGGGAATAGCCTTGCCACCCCGGGGTTTGCGAGTCGACCATCACAACTGCTCCGGAAAGGACAGGTCATGCCGAAAATCCTATCCACCCTGCCGCGCGTGCTTGCCGGCGTCGTCCTTTTCTCCACTGTCGCTCTCGCCCAGCAGGCGCCGACGGTGCGCATTCGCGGCACCATCGAGGCCGTCGACGGGCCGGTGCTGAGCATCAAGACCCGTGAGGGCAATGATGTGAAGGTGAAGACCACTGACAATGTCGCGGTGTTCGCGGTCGTGAAGACCTCGCTCGCCGAGATCAAGCAGGGCTCCTATATCGGCGTCACCGCCATGCCCGAGCCCGACGGCACGCAAAAGGCGGTCGCCGTGCATATCTTCCCGGAAAACCAGCGCGGCGCCGCCGAAGGCTTCCGGCCCTGGGATCTCCGTGCCAATTCGACCATGACCAACGCCACCGTCGCCGAGACGGTCGCCGGCACCGACGGCCAGCACATCCTGGTCAAGTATAAGGACGGCGAGAAGAAAGTCGTGGTGCCGCCGGAGACGCCGATCGTCACCTTCGTCGAAGGCAGCAAGTCGGAGATGAAGCCGGGCGCCAAGGTCATCATCTTCGGTGCCACCAAGAAGGACGACGGCACGCTGGAAGCGGGCCGCGTCAATGTCGGCCGTGACGGCATCACGCCGCCGATGTGATGTTGCTGCTAACGGCAGCAAAGGCCCTCTCCACGAGTCGTCCCGGCTTTCGCCGGGACGACCTCGTCATTGCTGGGCTTCACACTGCCAGCACGTGATCGTCGATCTCGGCGATGGTGTTGACGCCGCACAGGCCCATTGTCGTCAGGAGTTCCTTGCGGATGATGTCGATGGCCTTCTCGACGCCGGCCTGGCCGCCGGCCCCTAACCCGTAGGCATAGGCGCGGCCGATCATGCAGCTCTTGGCGCCCAGCGCGAGCGCCCGCATCACGTCCTGGCCGGAGCGGATGCCGCCATCGAACATGATCTCCATCCGGGAGCCGACGCTATCCACGATCTCCGGCAGCACTTCGATCGACGACGGCGCGCCGTCCAGCTGACGGCCGCCATGGTTGGAGACGACGATCGCCTGCGCGCCGACCTTGGCGGCTTCCTCGGCGTCCTCGGTATCGAGGATGCCCTTGATGATCAACTTGCCCGGCCAGATCTTGCGGATCCAGTCGAGATCCTTCCAGGACAGCGTGGTGTCGAATTGCGAGGCCGTCCATTCCGAGAGCTTGTCGAGGCTCTCGGTGTTCTTCACGTGGCCGGCGATATTGCCGAAGGTGCGGCGCTTGCCCTGCAACACGCCTGCGACCCAGGCCGGCTTGCTGGCGAAATCCAGAAGCTTCGACAGCGACCATTCCGGCGGCACGCTCATGCCGTTCTTGATGTCGGCATGACGTTGTCCGATCACCTGCAGGTCGACGGTCAACACTAGCGCGCTGCATTTGGCGGCGATGGCGCGCTCGATCAGCTCCTTGATGAAGCCGCGGTCCTTCATCACGTAGAGCTGGAACCAGAACGGCTTTTGCACCGCTGCGGCGATATCCTCGATCGAGCAGATCGACATCGTGCTTTGGGTAAAGGGAATGCCGGCCGCTTGCGCCGCTCGGCAGGCATGGATCTCGCCGTCGCCATGCTGCATGCCGAGCAGACCGACCGGCGCCAGGATCAGCGGCATTGTCGAGGGCTCGCCGAGAATCGTGGTCGCGGTGTCGCGCCTGGAGACGTCAACGAGGATGCGCTGCCGGAACTTGATCTTCTGCAAGTCCTCGCGGTTGGCGCGCAGTGTCTCCTCGGCGTAGGAGCCGCGGTCGGCATAATCGAAAAAGGCTTTCGGCACCCGCCGCTTGTGCAACAGGCGAAGATCCTCGATGCAGGTGATGTGCTTCATGAACGTTCCCGGCCCCAAACTTCGCTTTGGTATTGTCCGTCTTGTAATCCGGATGCGCGGTGTCATCTAGCACGGTTGAGGCGCCTGCCAAATTGATCGGGCGCATGGAGGCTGTGATGACCCGGTCTGGTTCCAAGCCCAAGCACGTGAGGAAGCACGAGACGAAGCAGGCGCACGGAGCTGCCGAGTCGGACGAAAGGCAGAGGCTCGAGGAGGCGCTTGAAGAGGGCCTGGAGGAGACTTTCCCGGCCTCCGATCCCGTCAGCGTATCCCAGCCACTGGAACCCAAAGGCAAGCCTTGAAGCCCGCAAGCGAGGCAAATCACAGCGTTAACAAGGCCTTAACGACGCGGCGTGACACCGGGCCCCGGTAATCATTCATCATATTTTTTGAAAGGCTTTTAGCGGCGAAGCCATTATAAGACCGCGAACAAGTGGGACCTACCTGAAAAGTGGGACTTTGAAGGTGGGACTTGGGGCCTGCTCGCAAGTTATGCGAGTATCGGGGCATGCTGGGGGTTACATGAGCCGCAATTATTTCGGTACCGATGGCATTCGGGGACGCGCCAACGGCCTGATCACGCCGGAGCTCGCGCTCAAGGTCGGACAGGCTGCGGGGCTCGTGTTCCAGCGCGGCGAGCATCGCCACCGCGTCGTGATCGGCAAGGACACGCGGCTGTCCGGCTACATGATCGAATATGCCATGGTCGCGGGCTTCACCTCGGTCGGCATGGACGTGCTGCTGGTCGGCCCGATGCCGACGCCGGCGGTTGCCATGCTCACCAAGTCGATGCGCGCCGATCTCGGCGTGATGATCTCCGCATCGCACAATCTGTTCGAGGACAATGGCATCAAGCTGTTCGGCCCGCAGGGCTTCAAGCTGTCCGACGATGTCGAGCGCCAGATCGAGCAGCTGCTCGGCGAATCCCTCGACAAGCGCCTGGCGCAGAGCGCAAGCCTGGGACGGGCCCGCCGCATCGACGGCGTGCATGACCGCTACATCGAATTCGCCAAGCGCACGCTGCCGCGCGACCTCTCCCTCGATGGCCTGCGCGTCGTGGTCGATTGCGCCAATGGCGCGGCTTACAGGGTCGTGCCGGAAGCGCTGTGGGAATTGGGCGCCGATGTGATCTCGATCGGCGTCGAGCCCGACGGCTTCAACATCAACAAGGAATGCGGCTCGACCTCGCCCGAAGCGTTGGCGCGCAAGGTGCGCGAGATGCGCGCCGACATCGGCATCGCGCTCGACGGCGATGCCGACCGCGTCATCCTGGTCGACGAGCGCGGCCACATCGTCGACGGCGACCAGCTGCTCGCGGTGATCGCGCAGAGCTGGAAGGAAGACGGACGGCTGGCGCGGCCCGGTATCGTCGCCACCGTGATGTCCAATCTCGGCCTCGAGCGCTTCCTGCAGGGGCAGGGGCTGGAGCTCGTGCGCACGCCGGTCGGCGACCGCTACGTGCTCGAGCAGATGCTCGCACGCGGCTACAATCTCGGTGGCGAGCCCTCCGGCCACATCATCCTGTCGGACTATGCGACCACCGGCGATGGCTTTGTCGCGGCGCTCCAGGTGCTCGCGGTGGTGCAGAAGCTGCGCCGGCCAGTGTCGGAAGTGTGCCATCGCTTCGACCCGCTGCCGCAGATCCTCAAGAACGTGCGCTACAAGAGCGGCAAGCCGCTCGAGGACGCCGAGGTCAAGTCGGCGATCACCGACGGCGAGAAGCGCCTCAACGGCCACGGCCGGCTCCTCGTGCGCTCCTCCGGCACCGAGCCCGTGATCCGCGTCATGGGCGAGGGCGACGACCGCATGCTGGTCGAGGACGTCGTGGACAATATCGTCTCCGCGCTGGGCCACGCCGCCGCGGCTTAACGTAGCGTCTCGATCGAGCCGCGTCGTCATCCTCCCCTGGAGGGGGAGGATCGCTCGCATGCAATGCAAGCGAGGTGGGGTGAAGCCGCAAAAATGGTCTCGCCTTGCATCTCGAGGGCTCGGCTCTCACCGAGCCACCGACGTCGCTGAGAGACTGTCATCCCACCCCGGTTGCGCATTGCATGCGCAATCGACTGGCCCCCTCCAGGGGCGGATGAAGAGAACTCGTTGCAGCGCGAGAACGCGTCAACACGGCCTGCATCGCAGCCATCGGCTATTGATGGTGGTCCGACGCGCGCTCGCCCTGTAGGAAAATCGGGTCACCCAACCCGAAAATTCCTCCAGGATTGCCACCTTGAACAAGGCCGTCGTCGTATCGCAGGAAACGCTGAGCGAACCGGTCGTCGTGCAAGACGCCTCGCCGGCGCGCGCGGCGAAGGCTGCGAGCTCGGCCTATGCGGCGCCCGTCTACATCGTGCTTGCCGGCATCAGCTTCTCGCATTTCCTCAACGACACCATGCAGTCGCTGATCGCCTCGGTGTATCCGATCCTGAAGGACAATTATGCGCTGGACTTTGCGCAGATCGGGCTGATCACGCTGGCGTTCCAGTTCACGGCGTCGCTGCTGCAGCCGCTGGTCGGACATTTCACGGATAAAAAGGCGCAGCCATTTTCGCTCTCGATCGGAATGGCCTCGACTTTCTTCGGGCTGCTCTTGCTGTCGGTCGCGCACCATTATCTCATCATTCTCGCAGCCGCCGCGATGATTGGGTTGGGCTCGGCGGTGTTTCACCCCGAATCGGCGCGCATTGCGCGGCTCGCCTCCGGCGGCCGCTACGGCCTTGCGCAATCGGTGTTCCAACTCGGCGGCAGCTTCGGCACCTCCATGGGCCCGGTGCTGGCGGCGCTGATCGTCGTGCCGTTCGGGCAGGGCAGCATCGCCTGGTTCTCGTCGATCGCCTTCATCGCGATCGTGCTCTTGTGGCGAATCGGGCTCTGGTACCGGCCGCAGATCAGGGCGCGCAAGACGGCGCCGATCGCGAAGGATCCAAATGCGCCGAGCGGCCGCCGCGTGCAGGTCGCACTCGCGGTGCTGGTGGCGCTCCTGTTCTCCAAGCAGCTCTATGTCTCGAGCCTGTCGAGCTATTACATCTTCTACCTGATCGACAAGTTCGGTGTCTCGACGCAGGCAGCGCAGATCTATCTGTTCGTCTTCCTCGCTGCGAACGCGGTCGGCGCGTTTTTCGGTGGCCCGCTCGGCGATCGCTTCGGGCGCAAGATCGTGATCTGGATATCCATCGTCGGCGCGCTGCCGTTCACGCTGGCGCTGCCGCATGTCGGGCTTGCGGCAAGCGCGGTGCTCTCGGTGATCATCGGTCTGATCATCTCCTCGACCACGTCCTCCATCATCGTGTTTGCGCAGGAGCTGGTGCCGCATCGCTTTGGGATGATCTCGGGCGTGTTCTTCGGCGTTGCCTTCGGCATCGGCGGCCTCGGCGCAGCCGTGCTCGGCAAGGTCGCCGACCACACCTCAATCGCATTCGTCTACCAGGTCTGTGCGTTCCTGCCGGCGATCGGATTGCTAGCGGTGTTCCTGCCGAAGATGCCGCGCGCGCGGGGGCGCGGGGGCGAATAGCGAATGGCGAGTAGCGGATGGGGGGCGGCCTCTCACTCGGTCGCCCCATTCGCCATTCGCCATTCGCTACTCGCTACTCGCCATTCGCCCCTTCACCTTCCGTTAGGAATTGGCGCGCCGCCTGATCAGAGATTATCAACCTTAAAAATTAGGGTTAAGTGCCGCTTAAGCTTTTGATGGCATCGTTTAGTCGTGGGTTTTTTCACGTGAGGCTCTCCTGTCTGCCTCACTGGCTAAAAGGACGAAGCCAATGCGTAGCGTTAAGTCTCTGTTGGCCGCGACTGCGGCTTCAATATTGTCCACCGCGGCGTTTGCCGCCGACCTGCCGATTGCGCCGCCTCCGATGTACGCGCCGCCGCCGCCAGCCGAGTTCAGTGGCTGGTATCTGCGCGGCGACGTTGGCATGACCAACCAGCAGCTCAAGTCGCTCACCAGCACCGACCCGAATGCGGCTGCGTTTACCTCAACCGGCATGGGTTTCGATAGCTCGGTGCTGTGGGATCTCGGCGTCGGCTATCAGTTCAACAACTGGTTCCGTGTCGACGTGACCGGGCAGTATCGTGGCCGTGCCAATTTCCACGGCACGCAGTTCGCCCCGGCCGGGGTTTTCGGCCCGACCTTCGCCGAGAACAACAACTATTCGGGCAGCAAGTCCGAAACCGTGATCATGGCCAACGGTTATGTCGATCTCGGCACCTGGTGGTGCGTGACGCCGTTCGTCGGCGCCGGCCTCGGCGCTTCGTACAACCGGATCAGCGGCTTCCGCGATGACGGCGTGATCTACAATGCGGGTGTCCTCAACAACAGCGTGACCTTCGCGAGCGATGCCGGGAAGTGGAATTTCGCCTGGGCGCTGCACGCCGGCGTTGCCTACCGCGTCACGCCGGACGTCACGATCGAGCTTGCCTACAGTTACATGAACCTGGGTGATGCGACCACCGGAGCCAACAGCAACTTTGCCGGTTCGCCGGTCGCGCAGAATCCCTGGACCATGCACAACATCACCTCGAACGACCTCAAGCTCGGCGTGCGCTGGGATCTCGACACCCCGCCGCCGCCCCCGCCGCCCCCGCTTATTCGGAAGGGCTGATTTCGCTGCTCCTCTGTCAGGAGTTGTTGACGGCGCGGGACCTCCCGCGCCGTTGTGCTGTGTCAAACCGAAACTCTCTCGGAAAACAGAGCGAAAGAAGATGCGCGATCAGAGGTCCGCGGGAACCATTGGTTAAGGTTAACGGGCGATGATCGCGCAGCGTGGAGTTTGATTTGGAGCGTTGCGATGCGTGGGTTTTTGCTGGCGGCTGTGATGTGCGGAAGTGTAACCGCCGCGAATGCTGCTGATCTTCCGATCCTGCGCGGCGGCTACACCGACGGGCTGACAATGTCGCGCCCGAACTGGGACGGCTTCTATGTCGGCGGGCAGGGAGGCTGGGGTTCAATCCAGTCCGGCTCTCTGGCCGGCATCAACGATGACCTGATCGCAAACGTCGAGCGTTTTCCAGGCGGCAACTACACCTGGAACAGCCTTGGCCGTGCACACGGTTCCAGCGCATCTGTCGGCGCCTTCGCAGGATACAACTCGCAATGGGATGACGTCGTCATCGGCATTGAAGCCAACTACATCCATGCCAATTTGAATGCGAATTCCACCAGTGCGGCAAACACGATCGATCCCACCACGCGGCAGACCACGGCAACGACCGTGTCAAACGCGACTGTCAACATCTCGGACTTCGGTTCGGTGCGCCTGCGCGCCGGCTATGCCGTCGACTGCTTCCTGCCTTACGGCTTCGTAGGCGCGGGTGTGGGCGATCAAACCATCTACCGCAGTGTCTCGGCCTTCCCGCCACCACTGCTGTCGGTGCCCCAGACCGCATCCAGCGGAAAGCTGGTCTATGGGTACTCCGCCGGTGTCGGCTTCGACGTCATGCTTATTGCCGGGCTCTTCCTTCGGGCCGAGTACGAATATCAGCGCGTGACCTCGAATATCGACTCCAGTATCAACTCCGTACGCGCGGGTCTCGGCTACAAGTTTTGAGACCGCCGCGCCGACCTGTATCCCGTCACCATTGACAGCTTCGCCGCCGCCTGTTGCTCTATCGCTTCGCGAACAGGGGCGGCGGGATGAAGATCTTCGGTGACAGCAATTCCGGCAATTGCCTGAAGGTGAAGTGGGTGTGCGATCATCTCGGCCTGCCCTATGGCTGGGTCGAGATCGACACAATGCGCGGCGAGAGCCGGACCGGCGAATTTCTCAAGCTCAATCCCTTTGGCCAGGTGCCGGCGGTGGATCTCGAGGACGGCCGCCGACTTGCGCAATCCAACGCCATCATCCGCTATCTCGCCCGCGACAGCGACCTTGTTCCTGCCGATGCCTTTGCGGCGGCGCGGATGGATGCATGGATGTTCTGGGAGCAGAACAGCCACGAGCCCTATGTCGCGGTATGCCGCTTCCAGATGGTCTATCTCGGCAAACCGCAAAGCGAGCTCGATCCGAATCTCGTGAAGCGCGGCTATGCCGCGCTCGATCAGCTGGAACAGCAATTGTCCCGCACCCGCTATCTCCTGGGTGAGGACTTCTCGCTTGCCGATGTCGCGCTCCTTGCCTACACGCGCGTCGCCCATGAGGGCGGCTTCGATCTGGCGCGGCACGGCGCCGTCAGGCGCTGGATTGCCGACGGCGAACATGTGCTGAAGCTTGCGCCCGCGCCAGGGAGTCTCGGACCATCATGACTGCCAACGCGATCACCATTCGCCGCGCGCGCCGCGAGGACGTTGGCAAGATCGTCGCCATGCTCGCCGACGATGCGCTGGGACGCGCGCGCGAGAGGATCGAGACGCCGCTGCCGGACAGCTATTTTCGCGCCTTTGCAAGGCTCGATGCCGATCCGAACATCACACTCGTGGTGGCGGAGGAGGCCGGCGCCGTGGTCGGCTGCCTGCAGCTCTGCATCCTGCCGGGCCTGAACTCGCAAGGCGCCTCGCGTGCGCTGATCGAGGATGTCCGGGTCGACAGCACTTGCCGCAGCCGCGGCATCGGCGAACAGCTGGTGCGCTGGGCGATCGATGAAGCGCGCGCCGAAGGCTGCAAGCTGGTCGAGCTTCTGACCCACAACACCCGCGTCGACGCCCAGCGCTTCTACGAGCGGCTGGGCTTTGCGCGCAGTCATGTCGGCATGACGATCAGGTTTTAGAAATGATGAGAATCTGGACGCAAGCGCATATCTATCACCATCACCCTGAGGCGCCGTAGCGCAGCGGAGGCCTCGAAGGGCGACGGCCCGGGTCTCGCAGCGGGGGCCGTCCATCCTTCGAGGCTCGCGTGCCGCGAGCACCTCAGGATGACGGTGACGGAGACGTGATCGCGTCTACAGGTCTGGGCAGCGAGGTCCGCAAATGTCGTCGATCCATCCTCTGACAGCGCTGGCCGTCGTGCTGGCCACCGCCGCGACCGATGCCGTCTATGTGATGTTCACCTCGTCGGTCGTGGCGCGAAAGCGCGTTCCGGCGGCGACCTGGAGCAGCATCTGGTATCTGCTCTCGTCCTTTGCGGTGATCAGCTACACGGAAAACTGGATCTACGTGCTGTTCGCCGCGGTCGGCTCCTGGATCGGCGCCTTTGCGTCCATGACCTTCCTGCACCGGCCGGGCGGCGCGACGCCGCCGGGCGCGCCGCCGGAGTAACGCGCCGCGGATCAATCGCCCGTGAGGACCGCGAACGTCCTTGACGATATCGGGCGATTCCCGTAAACGCGGCGGCGGGACACCTCCCCCCAACGGGAGGCTTACTATCTGGAAGGATAGATCATGACTGCAGCGAAGCCCGCTCAGCGGCCTGTCGTGCCGCATTTTTCCTCCGGCCCCTGCGCCAAGCGCCCCGGCTGGACCCCCGAAAATCTCAAGGACGCAGCGCTCGGCCGCTCGCACCGCGCCAAGATCGGCAAGACCAAGCTGAAGCTTGCCATCGACCTGACGCGCGAGGTGCTGGAAGTGCCGGCCGATTACCGCATCGGCATCGTGCCGGCGTCCGATACCGGCGCGGTCGAAATGTCGCTGTGGTCGCTGCTCGGTGCACGCCCCGTCACCATGATCGCCTGGGAATCCTTCGGCGAGGGCTGGGTCTCCGACGTCGTCAAGGAGCTCAAGCTCAAGGACGTCACCAAGCTCACCGCGGCTTACGGCGAAATCCCCGATCTCTCCAAGGTCGATTCCAATTCCGACATCGTCTTCACCTGGAACGGCACCACGTCGGGCGTGCGCGTGCCGAATGCCGACTGGATCAAGGCCGACCGTCAGGGTCTGACCATTTGCGACGCGACCTCGGCTGCGTTCGCGCAAGCCCTCGATTGGGCCAAGCTCGACGTCGTCACCTTCTCCTGGCAGAAGGCGCTGGGCGGCGAGGCCGCGCATGGCATGCTGGTGCTGTCGCCCCGCGCGGTGCAGCGGCTCGAGACCTACAAGCCGGCCTGGCCGCTGCCGAAGATCTTCCGCATGACCAAGGGCGGCAAGCTCAACGAAGGCATCTTTGTCGGCGAGACCATCAACACGCCGTCGATGCTCTGCGTCGAGGACTATCTGGACGCGCTGAACTGGGGCAAGTCGATCGGCGGGTTGAAGGCGCTGATCGGCCGCGCCGATGCCAACACCAAGGTGATCGCCGACTGGGTCGCGAAGACGCCGTGGATCGATTTCCTGGCCAAGGATGCCGCGATCCGCTCCAACACCTCGGTGTGCCTGAAGTTCACCGATTCCGCGGTCACCTCGCTGAATGCGGATGCGCAGTCGGACTTCGTGAAGAAGCTGGTTGCAATGATCGAGAAGGAAGCCGCCGGCTTCGACTTCGCGCATTACCGCGATGCGCCGGCGGGATTGCGCATCTGGTGCGGCGCCACGGTGGAAGCCTCCGACGTCGCGCTGCTCACGCAGTGGATCGACTGGGCCTTTGCCGAGGCCAAGGCGCAGCTGGCCAAGGCGGCCTGAGGACAGCGTAACGAGGTCGCAGATGACTGCGGCCTCGATTTCCAGCCATTGATCGATACGAAGATGAACCTGGCGCGAGGCGCGCCAGGCGCGCGACGTCAATCAAACGCATCGTTCATTCACGGATCACACCATGTCAAAACCCAAAGTTCTCATTTCCGACGCCCTGTCTCCGGCCGCCGTGCAGATCTTCAAAGACCGCGGCGTCGACGTCGACTTCCAGCCCAATCTCGGCAAGGACAAGGACAAGCTCGCCGAGATCATCGGCGACTATGACGGCCTTGCCATCCGCTCCGCCACCAAGGCGACCGCCAAGATCATCGAGCGCGCC
>Ga0070741_10003918_pt1 | contig 35751 bp, 35 predicted proteins | sample Coa_R1_4_FD_66440 | JGI IMG/M metagenome (GOLD analysis project Ga0070741, IMG submission 66440) | Surface soil microbial communities from Centralia Pennsylvania, which are recovering from an underground coalmine fire - Coalmine... | ecosystem: Environmental > Terrestrial > Soil > Unclassified ... | reverse complement strand
GGTTTTCCTTGTTGCATATGGTATTCCGGTTGGACTGACTCTCGCCATACAGCAAAATGACCCCTTTTTCATGATAGATTTCTCTAGTATTCCATATCATTTTCCTTATATTCCCCCCCCAGAAACTTCGGGTTTACGCCAAATTAGCGCCAAAAACAACAGTATTAACGACATAGTAGGAAAAATGCTGGCAGCAGAAAGTGGGGAGCATTATGTGATTGTGTATCCTAACACAGAGGTTTTCAGACTGATGTGCAGCCGGTATGCAAAGGAGCAGCTGGAAAACAATAATTGCTTAATTGTATTGCTACCGTACTATGACACTGTAGATAGGACGATATCAGAGCTAGAACGAAATGGCATAGATACCCGCCGCTACGGGCTGGCAGGCTTTCTAATAGTCAGAGATTCGCACCAGTTTTACCTAGGCAGCTCAATTGAAAGAGACCGGCTGGTAAAGCAAATACTTGATCACGCATTAGTGTCGCGAAAAAGTACAGTTTCTATAATAGCTGACATGGGTGCATTCTTTATGATTGACGAGATACGAAAAACAACTACGCTAAAGATCAAGGGTTTTTGTGCATACCACAAACGAGATTTTGACAACTTGAGTGAAGACAAAAGAAAGGCGCTATTTACTAATAACTATAGAGCTCTGGAAGTAAGACATTAAGTCCGAGGTGATCATTTATTTCTTCAACCGAATGTTTAACAACATCCTAAGTAAAATTTTTAATAAAATATCATGACTGCAATAAAGCAGAAACTTGATGCATTTAAGGCAGAGCTAAAAAAAGCTGACACTGATGTATACATACAGTGGGTTACATTAACATACGAAATATCCAAAGGCGCAGACTCTGCTTTATTTTACATTGAAACCGGCAAAATAAACATTGAATTTGTTAAGCGCAAGCTCATTGACATTGCAGAAGCAAAAGAAATCCAGCTTTATTCTGATTATGGCATGGAAGTAGTAAATCCAAAAGTGTATCTGGAAAAAGCAGATGTTGATGTCACTGTATATCACGAAGAAGGAAAGGAACCAGTAATAGTCCCACTTGTACTGTCAGAATTTTGCATCAATTTTACAGACTATAGAGACGGAATAGGCGGATACTTGAAAACTGAGTTTACTAAAAATAGCAAGGCAGTAACAGGCTGGGTGGATCTAGGAAATGAGCAAAAGGTTATCAGCCTAAAGAGATTGTTGGTAAAGTTTGATGCAAAGATCATTGATTAAGAGGCCGCACAAGGACTTTACAAGCCCATCTTCTATTCTTGTTTAGTATATTCTCTATGACTGGTCATGGCCTTGTGCTCGACAACTTCAGAAGGAGAGATGAATAAACAATTGCAAGTCATGCTAATATTACTAGTTCGTGGCTCCTCCATTGTATTCTTATAGTTCTGCAGTTTAGTCAGAGCAGATATTTGAGGTCAGTGAAATGATGTTATAGACAAAAATCGCAAGAAATTATTAAAGTACCATATACTAGCTACTTTATATCCACGTTTCCAAAATAGGAAAATCTACCCGATATTACGGCGACGCGACCAATCATGAAAAGCGAAGAGCCACGAAAATATTTTGAGGATGGCAAAGGAGAGCATTCTGTTTTAGTTAATGGACCGATTACAGAAATTACGTACCATGGTAAAATTGACTGGGATGTGGCAAAGAGGCTGCTAACAGTAATTTATAGTGAAGGACCAATCAGACCGACGCGCCTTGCGATGAGGGCAGGTATGAATTATGACGCATGCAAAAGATACATCATTTGGATGATGGAAATTGATTGGGTACAAGCGGATGGCATACAGAGTAACATCATTTCTTTAACTGAATTTGGCCTTCATACTTGCGCGTGTCTGCATATTGCGGGGTGACATTTTTTGATGTCACGAAATTTCATTTTGTACATTTATGGATCTTCTAGTTAATTTCTACTATGTCTACAGTGCTTACTGTAGGCTGAGCCAGCCTTATTAGCACAATTGCCGAGCTAGCACGCTAATGGCAAAAGAAGAAAGGTCGAGTGGTTTGACACCAAAGTTAGTACTGGCATTTGCGTGCATGGCACTATTGGTAGTCTCTCTACCTTCAGGCTTGAGTACTATGAATGCTAGCGCTCAAAATTCTATGTCGCGTGATAGTTTATTCTATGATGCATCTCTAGCTAAGGACAACATTAATTCAATGGCTAGAGTGACAATTGACAATAGCACAATTAATACTGCTAATTCTTCACAACCTATTCGGAACTCTACATCTGCAATAACTGTGGCAAATACTATCTCCACTACAGATGTTGTTTCAGAAAATACGACTAGTTTGGTGACAATATCTGGAGAACCACTTTTGCCATCTGATAAGAGCATAACTCGTTCCTTTTCATATGCCCTTTTGAAGTTTCAAGGGGAGGTCGCTGCTGAGCTTACAGTTACAATTACTTGGAACACTGATGGTACAACCTCAGTTTCTGACAATAGGGGTTATCAATATACTATAGGCATTCCTGCATCTCAAGGGATATTTTCTCTTTGGTCAAACAGTACAATAGTTGACCAAAGGATTGTCAGTCCGTTTATGCAGTATGACGTTTACTGGACTGCGTTGCCAAATGATAATGGTAGCGTTGACAAATACAAATATACAATTGCAGGCAGAAGTGTCAATGGCAGTACAATTTCGTTCGTTGTAGATGGCGGCAATTATGATGAATTTGATGGTACTAGATTTTTTGTTGGACAACCGGCTTCTACAGCGGTTGTTGACACTTCAGGACTGGACCCCGCGTTAGATTGGACAGCACCATCTAATGTTAATCAAAACACAGACCCAATAGAAGAGGATACAAGTGTTAGGGACGGATTAGAGTTAGATTGGTCTGATGTTGTAGCCGCAGGTTACAACGTTTACATTGATAACGGGAAATCCTCAATAGATATACCCGTAGGAGAGTCTTTTGTCATTGATCCTTACATAGTTGGAACGTCGTCAAACTATCTGTCCCCTCAAATTGACACAACATCAGAAGGGCAAGTCAGATTATTAACTACCTTTAATAGCACGACTACAAGAATCAATGCCTTCTACTATGACGGTTCCAATATAGTTTATAGAACATCCGATGATGAGGGTACAACTTGGAGCAGCGCGATATCAACAGGTTCAGGAACGCTTGCATCTGACATTTATCGCTGGACGCTAGTTGGGACAATTTATAACAATAATACCTATGTTTCGCTGCTATATTTCAGTCCATCAGGCAACAACACTAATTTCTATGCCATAAGAGGTACTGTAAGTGGTACAAGCATTAGTTGGGGCAGCCCAATCCTCCTTGGTTATACCGCTGCCAACACGTCTGCTTGCGGTAGTGGCGGCTCCTGCGCTGCAGTAACCGCAGCACCCAATTCAAATGGAACGATATTTGCCGCATTCCGATATCGATCAGGCGGGTCTTCAACATATTCATACCAGATAATGAAGTCTTCAGATGGAGGCCAGAATTGGTCGGTTTCCTTGCCGCAAGTAGATGGTTTCAGTACAAGCAGGATCTCGATGGCACTAACTGATCTCAATTCTACCAAGATGTTATTCATATATGCAAAATCAGCCAGCGCAAACCTCTTCTACCGTGTATATGATGGCTCTGCCTGGGGTAGCGAACAGACTGTCACAATTACTGGTCTTGCAACCGGCGTACCAAAGCAGCTTTCAGCTAAGACAGGTTACACACAATCGTATGTAGCATACACCAACGTGACTTCAACCGGAGGTGGAGGAGTACTGAAGATGGCCATCTTTTCCAATACTGGAGTCTTTGACCATATTGAAACAGCAGACAGCACGCTTCGTCATAACTTGCCGAATATTATTTTCTCAAGTAATGGAGATATCAACATAAACACTATTTCAAATGGCAAAGTCTACAATACGCGAAAGACTTCCGACGGGATCTGGGAAGCCCCATTTAATCCATATGGCGATTCCTTTACTTCGCCAAATATGCTTACCGCTACTTCGGTGTTAATGGGTGAGAACGGTGCGTTATGGACAGAAGGGTCAAGCAGTCCTTACACTATAAAATTCGACTATCTTGAGCACGGTCTAGTCCAACTCTCCAATACGGCTCAGAATGCTCCGGGCTATTCCGACTATTTTGAAGGCGAAAGAAGGGTTATTGACACAATCAATGGCACACAATTTGCCTTTTATTATGATGGCTCAAATATTGTCTACAAGACTTCGAAAGATTCAGGTCATACTTGGAGCTCTGCAGCTGTTTCAACTGGAACCGGAACAATTGGATCGGATTACTACAGATGGACCATTACGCCCACATACGATAACGGCACCGATAGAGTTGTTCTTCTCTACTTTACAACTTCCGGGGGTTCGACCACATATTATGCTAAGACCTTCAGCATCATTGGCAGAGTACTCTCTCTGGTCAGCACAGTGACACTGTTCTCAGTCACTAATGATGCCTCGTGTACTCCAACGGGTGTCTGTGCAGCAGCTTCTGCTGCTCTTGATTTTAACAGCACTGTATATGCGGCTTTTTCATACAAGACTGGTGGCATATGGTACAAGAGAGTTATGAGATCCAATGATGCAGGTGCAACATGGACAACATCACTTTCTGCGACGAGCATCACCACTACAGGAAGTAGGCTACCGATCACTATTACTAGTCTCGATTCGGGCAAGATGCTACTGGCTTGGGGAAAGTACGATTCCAGCTGGATGTGGTACAAAGTCTACAACGGATCCTCGTGGCAACCCACACAAAGCATTTCAAATATAGGATGGTCTACCAACACCGTAAAGCAAATTTCGTCAGATACATTGAAAGGATATGCCACTAACGGAACTGTGGAAGCATACGTAGCCTATCTGAGTAGCGGTAATCATGGCGACCTAAAGGTGGCAAGATTTGATGCCAATGGGACATACTTAGGTGTTGAAACTGCTGATAACACTATCGACCACTGGACTCCAGCTCTGTCAATCAGTAACGACGACTTGGTACGTGTCTTTACGCTTTCAGGTGGAACAGTCTATCAAACAATTAAGAACATGACTTCTGGATGGCAAGCTCCTGTTGCCTCATACACAGGACTCTACTATTCGCCGGATCAACTTACGGCACAGATAGCTGGTCCAGGGTCGTCGGGAGCTTTGTGGTCTGAGGGCAGTGCGTCACCGTATACCATTGCATACGCGGGTGTATCTACTCCGGTAAAGAGAATAGATTGCTCCATACGTGCGGACAAAAGCCACAAATGTACTGGTTCCGAAACATACCTGACTAAGACATTCAAATTTACAACTCCAGACTTTGTATGGACAAATGGAAAATGGATGTTTTTTGGCAACCTGTACATCCCAGTTGTCGATACCGATCTATACGTCGAGTATCCGGACAGTGTATATTCCAAATACACTTACACCATCAGTTCTCTAAAGAACGTCGGCCACTCGTCAGTATTGGGGACTTCAGTGGCAGGTGGAAAATCGGGTTGTACACCACATCCTACCTTGACTAGATATTGCGCCGTAGACCTTTACCTCGTACAGGTACCAACTGCAGGCCAAGGCGGCCAGTCTCCTGATCCGCTATACTGGGATGTCACCTTTACATATCGTGCGGGTCACCTGACTCCAAAAGAGTTTACAATGAGAGTGAACTTGAAATTGGGCTACGTGATCCCTGTCATTCGTTAGGTCACATAAGCTTTGGTGCTGGCATGGCAGCCGCACCGAGCCTATATTTTATTATCTGATGTATTCAATCCTCTGACATAAGCCTTAGAGTACAACTCAATCAGAGGTTTTCTTATTTCATAATACCAAGGAGGAACTTTGAGCGATTCCAATTCTTTTAGTATTTTCTGATGGCTTTTCAGCTTCTTTATTTCGGCAATCCTCTTTGAGATACGTCTATACTCATCCCCGTGACCAAACATTTCTGCAATGGCTATCTCTGCTTCTTCGCAATCCTTAGTATTATCAACAAATTTTGTATCCAAATGCATTGCTTCTATAGGTAGCGAGAAAGTAATTAACTCTTTGTCAGAATTTGGGCTCGTATAGCTACTCCCCGTGCGGATATGCGTCATAATACAGCTCACTCAATTGGCTACTCCGGGCATGATACGATCGATTTCAAAAAAGGAAGCGAGGAAGGCGAGATTGACGCTATTCCAAAAGATAAAGCAGAGAAGATTATAGAAGCTATCAATCAAGGACTGCAAACTGTAAAGACATTGCAACATGGCACAACGATTGTAAATCAACAATTATCGGTCTCCGACGAGCTGACAAAAATCGCCAAGCTCAAGGAGCAGGGAATAATAACCGACTCGGAATTTCAACAGATGAAACAAGAGCTCATAAAAAAGCTGTAATGTAGTATCTGCAAACTTGGAGTCCTAAGATTATTCCAATAATTGGGTGGCAGGATTGGTTTTGTAGCCACCTTCTGAATCAAATTTTGAATGTGCCTTTACCGCAAAAGGCTCTATTTGCACTGGTTTTATGCTAGAACAAAATGGTGTGATATGGTATTACGCGTCAAATGTTTTGTTATCGAACAGCGTGTACTGTATAATGGCAGAACAGCAATTAGATCAGATAAGAATCATTGCTGTAAAGAAGGTGCTAAGTATTCTTGGCTACGACATAATCAATCTTTTGAAATACCATTTTCATAAGTACAATATCTCGCTAGATGCAGACTCTAATGCATCATGCTCTTTTGAACAATTGTATTTTGCCTTATCTAAATTACTCGGCCCAAGTACAGCCTCATTACTTCTTGAACAAGTCTATATTGAATTAGATCGCCTTGCAGATGCACCAAAGTGCTAGAATTTCAATTTTTCATATTCGGCTAGGTAATCGCGTCCTTTTATTGTCGTAGTGTAGGTCTTGGTTTTCCTGTCGTACTCTAACAGGCCATTGCTAATTACTAAAGGCAGGTATCCGCCTGTAAATTGCTTAAAAGACAAGTATGCGTCATACATCAATCGAGTTCTACCTGTGCCTTCTAACGCTGCTTTTAGAATGTCTGCGATAATGTCATTACGAGACCGATATCGGTTTTTCTTTTCGTGTTTTGGCGTATAGCGATTTAGCATGTTGCTCTAAAATGCTTTTAGCGCGCAGTTTAGGACTAGCAAGATGCTTTACATCGATTTATGGTCGATTGTTCGTCAATGTCGGTAATAGCTGGAATCATGGTATGCATATCTTCATTTTTCATATATTATCATATGAAACGTTCCCTGTTTTTGACCACAATTGCACCCGTTATAGCGCCAACAAATCCGGCTGTCATTATAAATAACTGCAGAGATTGTGGGCCAAACTCTGGAATCATCGTTGTTCCTTGAATTACTATGTTGCTCTTGCCATAAGGGTATGTAATTGAGAGTGTTCGTACGTGCTCGCCACACATCTCTCCAGGACTTATGTGACCAACGAATGGGATTGTCGAGTTGTCATTTGAACGAGAGCTGACAGCTATGTTGTATTGAATGTCATGGACTGATTCAGACGCGATGGAACCACTAGGGCCGCTACTACATCCTCCGCCAGTGTGATCAGTAGAATTGGAATTAATCACATTCCGAGGCAGTTCGATTGCGAACGTCCTGTTTTGCCAGTCACTCAATGAACTGTCGGCCATGTGTGCGGGATTTTCGTCGTCTATTCTTATCGTTATGGTCTTGGCATTAAGATCGACAGTCATGCTTTCTAGTTTTACGTTCTTATCATCGGCAAAACCGTATTGAATTGTATAGTTTTTGTTATCTATTGTAAGATTGTAGGCATGGTCAAGTTGACCATAGAATGGAGTGGGCGTGGGAACAGGCTGAGCTTGTGCTTGATTTCCTACCAAAAATGTCAACGACAAGGCAGTTAAGGTCAGAATTGATCCCAGAGCAATCAAGACTCCTTGTAAATTTTCATAGGAGTATGCTGGCCTAGTCATCTACATCATTCTTCCCCAAAGTATGAATTTTAATTTTATGCAATCCGATGGGTAACAAGTATTTGTCAATTATGTTTCCTCCAAAAAGAAAGGCAACGACCTCATTTAATTGGTCGAATGCCAGTCCGTTGAACAGCTACCACCTGAGCATCCAGTAGTTCTGGTCCCTTCACTGAGGTTGTTAGTCTCTCCGGTGGTAACGCTTGTAAAGGCACTACCGCTTGTCGCAGGTCCAATGTATGTAGTGACATGAACATTCGTCGGGCTGGTGAATTGAGCATTTGAACTGCCACCGGCTCCTAATATGGTCCCAGAATTTTGACTCCATCTCCCGTTAAGCCCATAAGTGTCGGTTGTGTCAGTTGCTGCCCAGCAGGTCAATGTATTCAAGTTGCAGGTCGAGTGGTCGAAAATTCTGCTCTGAACGGGGAAGTCAGCGCTGTATCATTTCTTTATAGCTTTGGCAATTGGTTTCAAAAGCTGGTCAATGCGCTTGGATGCTGCGACAAAGAGAAAAGCCACTCCCACCCCGAGTAATATGCCACCTACTACGTCTAATGGGTAGTGGCCACCGACATATACTCTTGAGAAGCATACAAGAGCCGCTTCTACAGTCAAGGCTAGCGAAATAACTAACTTTCTATGTGAATGTCTGAATAATGACAGCATAGTTGCTGCACCTGCTGATACTATCAGGGCATGACCAGATGGAAATGAAAATTCATTATCCGCTTTTGTTAAAAAGTCGTTATCTGGTATTATTGGTCTAGGTCTGCCAATGGCTTCTTTTGTGATTATACCTATTGGTATCAGAACGATCATTGCAATAGCCATGACAACTGCTGTCTTTCTTCCAGCCCATCCTCCGAAAATGAACAACAAAATAGCTGTTAATGTCCATACAACTTCTCTACCATACTTTGACATAAGCACCATAAACTGGTCAAAGGGTTTGTAGTGTGAGTCGTTTATCTGCAAAAATGCAGAAGAATCTGCCTTTACTATCGATGTCTCTTCAACTTTTGGATTTATTCTGGGAGAAACAAGAGCAGCCAAGATAAGAAAAGACACGAGCAAAATGAAGGAAATGGCTAGATAGCTATTCAAGATTCCTTGATTTAAGGTAGAAAACCTGAGTTATATGAGTAGCTACCGATTGCTGCTCGTCGATGTCGATTTCGGGCGATTATACCAACCAGATATATGGAATAGAATTTGAACGATAGGTCAAAGATGGAATTGGTCGTCTTTCTCGCTTCATTGAAATTCTTTTTTGTTGAGGGTGGAGAGCAGTTCCTTGTTGGAATACATACTGCGAAGAAAATCGGAGTAAAACCCACAGCCAGGATAACAATTGCAGGAATTACTTTTGCTGCCATACTATTTTTCCTGCTGTACTTTTCTCGCTCACTGATTCCTACAAATTGGCTGGAGCTCGCACTTGGCCTAACGCTGTATTTCTTTGCCGCCCGAATGTTCATAGAGGTGTTTGAAAAGGAAGACGAAGAGAAGGAATTTGAAGAAAAAACCTTCAAGTATGGGTACATTGCAGTTGTAAGCCTAGAATCTGTAGAGAACGCGGCTGCATTGGCGGCATTGACCTTCGTTGACATAAGCGGCGCATTGCTAGGCGCAGCAATTTCCATCGCCGTGTTTCTGATTCTTGCAGTAAATATCAAGCACATAATGTCAAGAATACCTTTGAATAAATTACGGCTAATCTCTGGTATCCTGTTGACAATAACTGCGACACCGTTGATTATCTATTCGTCTGGCTTGCCTGCTCCCGTTTGGCTTCATTGGATAATTCCTCCGCTTTAATGAAATAAAAAGTCGGGTCTATCGAAAAAGTAGATCGGCTGTTGAATTAGTATCGATAGTTCCGACTCATTCCACAAAGCCCAATTTTTGACATATTTAAATTTCAATTAAAAAGGAAAGGAGCTCTTGCCGCCCCAATGGCTTCTGCCTTTCTATAGTGCTCACATCCACAGTGGGATTTAGAACCTCTGGGTCCGTTAAGGACCCGGACCCACGTTGGATCCGGGTCCAAGTTCAATTTTGATATATTCTGCTACTGAAGATAGCAAGAAGAATGCCACGGCACTGTCGGTAAAAAAATCCCGAGGTATTGCCTACCTGCTGCCATGCCAAGGCCCCAAGCCAAACTAAGACCATCAGAACAGCTTACAGAAACAAACAGGTGAAATTGAATATCAGGTTCTGATTACGGCTGTTATTTATCGCCTTGCGCGAATCCCATATCCCAGACACACCGCGCCTGCTATTGTGAAAATAGGCATCAGCTTCTGACCTAACAATATTAATTGAGTACCTTGGTTCTGTGAGGCTGCCAAGATTCTGGCGACTTGACTTAATGACGTGTTAAGCTGCGGAACTTGGTTGCCAATAGATATGATCATGACGGCACCAATCGTAAGCATTATGCTACCTTAGGCGATGTATCCACCTTTCATTTTAACTAAATAAGCCGCGTTATGATAAATATGGATTAGTGTAAGTTGCATAGACATATTCGCAGTTCTATTGTTTTTCTGCTCGCAGCAGCGAGTATGTGAGCGTGGCTGCCGCGGCAGCAAGGGTCAGCACGAATGCCGCTATTATTCCCGTATCCACTATGTTCTACCATCCCCGGCATTTCTTGCCTCCAAGAACTCGGTGTACACTTCCGGGTATTGATCTACCAAGTCAAGATTCAGCTTCAGTACATTGACATAGTCAGGCGCAAACGCACCAAGGTTTTCTGACCTGTTCCTTTCTGTGTTGAGCTGGATCAACGTCTTTAGGGGATTCTGTGGAATTCCTGTTGCTTCACTTACGCTCCCGACCTGCGAAAATGCATCCTCTGGAGTTATATCAGGATCGACACCAGAAGCTGAATCAGCTGCAGGTCTGGCATGAAAGAATTTTGGCGACGTAAAATCTTGGGCGATTAGCGCCGAGCCCACTGCCCTGCCATCAAGATTGACAATACTTCCGTTTGACTGGACTGGCAGTATCTCTTGACCTATAGCCAACAAACTAAGGGGATATGCAATGCCAGTGACCACTAGCATTACCAATACGACTCTGACCGCTGGCGTAAGCATGCTTTTCTTGCCATTATTGCTTTCATTTTGTTCCATCTTTCTCTCACCTCATCAAAATTGACAGTAAGATGTCAATTCCCTTTATGGCAACGAAAGGCAGGGCCGCTCCTCCAACACCATAGATTAGCATGTTTTTTAGGAACGTCTTTTGCGGGGGCTCCGGCTTGAACTTTACTCCTCTAAGCGCAAGCGGGATCAGAAGCGGAATGATTATTGCATTGAATATCAAAGTCGACAATATTGCAGTTTCAGGGCTATGGAGCTGCATTACATTTAGGGCCTGAAGCTTTGGATTGTTTTCGCTAAACATCGCTGGCAGAATGGCAAAGTACTTTGCAGCATCGTTCGCAATGCTAAACGTGGTTATCGCGCCACGCGTCATGAGAAGTTGCTTGCCAAGCTTTACAACCTTTAGGATCTTTGACGGGTCAGAATCGAGGTCAACCATGTTGGCGGCTTCCTTTGCCGCGGCAGTTCCGCTATTCATCGCAAGGCCAATGTCTGCCTTTGCAAGCGCCGGCGCGTCGTTTGTCCCGTCGCCAACCATTCCAATAACATGTCCTTTAAGTTGCTCTTCCTGCACTCTATGGAGCTTGTCTGTTGGCTTTGCTTCGGCCATTACTTGATCGACGCCTGCTTCTTTTGCGATGACCTGCGCAGTAAGCTGATTGTCTCCAGTTATCATGACCGTCGAAATACCCGTCGCTCGAACTTCATCCAGTTTTGTCCTGATGTTTTCCTTTAGCTCATCCTTTAGCGAAATGATGCCAATAGCCTCTTTATCTATTGCAACCACTAGCGGAGTGCCGCCAGATTTGGAAATCTCTTGCGCCTTCCACCTAAGCTCGGCTTCGTTGACGTTCTGCAGCAGCGGAAGCATCGTATCCATGGATCCTTTCAGGATCCTTGCGTTTGCATTAGATTTTATAAGATCTTCGAGCATCTTGTCAATCTTGCTTTTGCCGGTGATGCCATTTGGCAATGCTTGTTCCATCCCCTTTGAAAGTGAAGAAATAGTGTCTATTTGTTCTTGAGTGAGTACTGTTTTTCTACTTGGAATAAGCTCTATTCCACTGTATTTCGTTTCGGCAGTAAATTCCAGAGGTCTGGCTGTGAGTATCTTTTCCATTAAACTAGGGATGAATTTCTTCTCTTCAGCCAGATCGACTGTAGACTTGCCTTCATGGGTCACGTCATGTATTGAAGCAGCAAATGCCGCCTGCCCAACTTCCTGCTCTGTGTAGTTTTGAAGTGGGATGAATGCCACTGCACTCCGGCTTCCTTCAGTCACGGTCCCAGTCTTGTCAAGTATCAATACATCGCAATCTCCAGCGGCTTCAATTCCTTTGCCGGATTTTGCTACAATGTTATCTCTTCCTAGTCTTGTTATGCCTGCTACTCCGATAGCTGGTAGAAGACCTCCTATGGTGGTTGGCATTAACGCAACTAGTAGCGCTACTAACATGGCAATGTCTGACTGGTATCCCAGATAGGCCACCATGAACGGCAGGGTCCCAATCACCATGATGAATATGAGAGACAAGCCGGCAAGTAGTATGGTCAGAGCAATTTCATTCTGGGTCTTTGGTCTTGTCGCGCTCTCTATCAGGGTAACCATCTGATCCAGAAAGCTCCTTCCAGCTTCTGCGGTAATTTCGACAAGTATGCTGTCGCTTGCTACCCTTGTGCCACCGATAACGTGATCGCCTTTTTCCTTAAAAACTGGATTAGATTCGCCGGTCATCATTGATTCATCGATGAATGCTTTTCCTTCAATTACAAGCCCGTCCCTTGGCACCGTCTCACGAGCAAAGCACTTTACTTCGTCGCCTAGCTTTAGAGCGGTCGAGCTTACCACTGTCTCCTTACCGTTTACTACCTTGCGAGCAGTCACTTCCTTTTCAAGGCTTCTTAGAGAATCGACCCTTGCCCTTGCTTGAGCTTCTGACAGGGATTCTGAAAATGTTGCAAACCAGACAGTAGCAACTAGTATCGCAGACACTTCTGCATAAAATGCCTGACTCTTTGTGACAAAGTGCTCAGATATGCTTGGAAAGAAGGTTATTCCAAGAACCAGAAAGAACACTAATTCCACGGTAAACATGACAGGATTGTTCTTTGCCAAGTACTTTGGATTGAGTTTTTGAATCGAGTCGAGCAATACCTTTGAATTGATCGCTGACTTTGTAGAAACAGCTTTGCCGTTTTTGTGATTTTTGTTATTCATTTTCTATTCTATCCTCAATTTATTGAAAATGGTCCTATTACGAGGAAGGGGAAGAAGGTAAGCGCAGTCAGCAGAAATGTCATGATCAGCAGGATTGTTATGAACAGAGGCCCTTTCGTCTTTATGGGCTCGATAACTTCCTTTCTGTCTTTGACTGTGAAAGAGCCCGCAATTGCAATCATTAGTCCCAACGGGACGTATCTTCCAAGGAACATCACTATTCCGGTAGTCCAGTTCCAAAATGGCAGGTTGGCAGATGAACCAAAGTAGTCAGAGCCATTGTTGGCGGCCGCTGATGTGTATTCGTAAAGTACCTGCGTATAAGACAAGGGGGTTATCCTGTCACCGACAATGGCTTGTGCGTTTCCTGTAGTAAATGCCAGCGCAGTCGGAATCAGAATCAGAGCAGGGTGAATTAGAAATATGAATACGGCAAGCTTGATGTCCCTTGAGCTTATCTTCATGCTCATGTATTCCGGCGTCTTGCCGACCATCAGCCCTACGATAAAGAGAGTGAGGATGACATAGACAATCATTGTCATCATGCCAGTTCCATCAGCTCCGGGTATTGACTGGACAAACATCGCAAGAAGGAGCGATGTCACCGCATTGGGCGACATTCCAACGATTCCAGAATTTGTTGCTCCTGTGTTTGTCGAGATAGACACGATATTAAACAACACGCTGTTGAAGCTGCCGAATCTAGTTTCCAGTGCGCCTGGACCACTCTCTGTTACCGCTCCAATTGCAACCAGAAGGCCAAACCCTATCAGCATCGCTATCAATATAGAAACTCCCCTGCCCTTGCCAACCAACTTGCCGTACGCTATTGGAAAAGCTGCTGGAATAATGAGCATCAACATTGTCTCGTAGGCATTTGAAAGACCGTTTGGATTTTCAAATGGGTGTGCCGAGTTTGCACCATAATATCCCCCACCATTGCTTCCAAGTTCCTTGATGGACTCTAGAGATGCTACTGGCCCCAAAATGATGATTTGTTGCTTTCCTTCCAATGTTGTTACATCGACTGTTGATTGAAGTGTTTGTGGAACGCCAAGGAACATCAACAATAACGAAGAAAAGAATGCAACAGGCAGCAGAAGCGTAAGTATCACCCTTGTGAAATCGACATAAAAGTTCCCAAGCCCAAAATTCTTTCGTATGAATGCCCTAATGAATGCAAAAGACGCAGCTATTCCTGTTGCTGGAGCAACAAACATCACAAACGTAAGAGATACCATTTGCGAGAATACAGTCAGATGCTGGTCGCCGAGATAATGCTGCAAATCAGTATTTGTGACAAAGGAAATGGCAGTGTTGAATGCAAGGTCTACTGTGAAGCCACTTCTGCTGGGACTTGACAAGAATGGAATAGAGTTCTGGAATATCAGTACAAAGAATACGAAAGCGAATGCCAGCCCGTTTGTAAGCATGATGGCAAGAAAATATTCTCTCCAGGTCATTTGGCGATTCTTGTCAACGCCGATTACTCTGTAGAACCCATTTTCAATCCTTGAAAGTGTCCTTTCTAGCGGTCTTGTTTCATAAGCAATTAGCCTGGCGATGTATACGCCAAAAAGGACCGCTAAACCAAGCGTCCCGCCTATTATGACAGTCAACTGAATTATTGGGTCCAACTAGGTCACTTGTGTGCCTGAATAGTCTGACCGGCAACATCAGCCACGGATTAAAACCATTCGATCAAAGAAAAGTTTTCTTTTCTTTTTCAGGTCATTACAATATAAAGGCATCCGAAAAGTGGAAGGCGGGTTGTAGATCTGACCCAGAACTTGCTTATCATATGTTAAAAAAGAGTTAACAGTCTGACAGTTGCTCTTTACCTTCCGCCATTCGGGAGAGGCACCTGATGCACAGTTTCTCCGCCGAGCCGTGTTCATGACACCAGCACTTGCATACGAGCATACCTTTAACCTTCTTACGAATTATTGATGCACTCTCCTCAGGATGATCTATCTTGTTCAAGATCATTATGTAAAGTCTCTTCCGAATTCATGTGGTAATAAATGCAGTTTGTCCATATCTATTAACAAACTGGTACTCAGACAGTACTGCATCAGCTTGCTCCGTTTCATACAAAAATCTAGCATGTGTGATCAGATCAAAAGGTTGAAAGGGGCTCGTCAGCCACCTCAATGGCTTCTGCCTTTCTATGGTGCTCGCATCCACTGTGGGATTTAGGACCTCTGGTCCGTCCTATATCTGAACCACTTTCTAAATGTCCTCCCTTTTCACATCTTCTTAGTCAGATACTCCTGCGGAGCGTCGTGGCTCTTCGATACACCATGTATCGAGGCATGTAAAAAAGTAGAAGCATTTGAAACCGTTCTAGCAGGGAGAGGAGGTCTTTGCAACAGAATATTTCACTTGTTCTATCCCTCTCAGAGTCCTGATACTTTGAATAAAAACTGCTACCCTTTCAGCACCTCCTTGTGTAATGAATATTTCAGCATAGTCGTCTCCTTTGATGTGCATGTGCAAATTTCCTTTCACTATATCGTCATACTCATATCTCAAATGTAACAAATCGTGATCTAAATGTTGGCCTTTATGATTATAGACCACAGTAATTGTAGAGGTAATGTCGCCCTTTAGAAGGAGTAGTGACTCGTTCTCTGACAAATAGCTTCTGATGGCATCTCTTATAACTTCTGATCTGCTCGAATATCCTTTTTCAGCTTTAATTTCATCAAGTTTTCTGCGTAACATCGGAGAAAGGGAAATGCTTGTAACTGACATGGTCTACTAATTGGCGGATAGTGACTTATTAAACTTTAATAAAAATAGCCTTGTTATTAGCACTTTCTTAATATACACTAGGTGGAAAATGTCATTATCGAAAAACCGGCTTTTGGGAAATCTGTAATCCTTGGCTACATTGCTGCAATTTTGGCTGCAGCTTTGTTTGGGTCAATTTCTACAGTGGCCAAACCAACTCTATCCAACATCAACCCTCTTTTGCTATCTTCTTTTGTGTATCTATTGGCCTCTTTGACTTTGACTCCTATAGCGCATTCCAAAAAAAACAATCCTGTAACAAGTATCGATCGGAAGAATTGGTTGTTGATACTTGCTATTGCTACCTCGGGAGCCATTATAGCTCCAAGCTTATTTTTCATTGGGCTAGTAGATTCCAAAGCCTCAGATACTGCAATCCTAAGTAATGCAGAAGTTATTTTCACAGTATTGATTGCCATCACATTTTTCAAAGAAAAGTTCAAGCCTATAGGCTATCTCGCTATTGCACTAGTCATTTCAGGTACAATTATAGTTACGGCTAACTTGGATTTTTCCAGCCTGTCACTTCCTGACTTTGGCAAGAACAAGGGCAACCTGCTAATATTGGCGTCAATGGCATTTTGGGCCGTGGATAACAATCTCAGCAAGCTTGCAAGCGAGAAGATAATGGTGCCGAGGCTGGTTCAGCTAAAGGGCCTGATCGGCGGCTCGGTATTGCTGCTCTTTGTAGTTCTTGGAGGACTGCCAAACAATATTGCTTTTGAAAACCTGCCAAACGTACTTTTACTTGGCATTGGTGGCGTGGGAGCATCACTTTTCTTCTTCTTGCATAGCCTAAAAAGAATTGGTACCGTAAGGACGATGCTAATTTATTCAACCTCTTCTATCTTTGGACTTTTCTTTGCCGCCATATTCTTGAAGGAAAATATTGGAACATATCAGATTATAGCAGTGTCTATTATGTTGTTTGGAATTTATCTGGTTGAAAATACCGGTCAAAAGAATCCGAAGCAGGCATGAAGTGATAGTTTTTGTACCATCTTAAATCTCCGACAAATGTGACACGAGTTTTAATGCCTCTTGACTTTTCATCACTTTTCTTCCACAGGCTTGATATTTCTGAAATTCAAATACAATGCTATATCGTAGGCAATTTTGAGGACTCCTCCAAGGACGAATGGTGCTGAAAAGGCGGGTAGCGACTGCAAGACATATCCGGTTAATGATGGCGATACTGATTGAGATATGTTTCTCGATATATTGGTAATTCCTGCCGATGCGGTCCTCTCCTCTTCCCTAACTACCGCTATTATGTAAGATTGCCTTGTTGGCACATCCATTTGCGATAAAGCCATCCTTCCTAAGTAAAGTGCAATAGCCAATGGTAAGGTCGGTGCAAACCCAACTAGAATGAGCAAAACATTGGATGGAATATGCGTGAAAACCATCGTATTGACAAGACCAATTTTATCTGCAATTCTAGCTGCTGCGAGAAATGAAAATGCCGTCAGGACTCCTGCTATCGAAAAGATGTATGACAGGGTTGTGAGGTCTGCACCAAATTTGGTAAAGAACCAGAATGAAACTATGCTCTGAATTACAAACCCGCCTGCAAAAGAGTCAACAGCAAATAATCCTGACAATTTGCCCACAATCTTTTTTGATTCTGGCGTTAGAATCCGACTTGATGGTTTTACAAGCTCGCCGGCTAGTTCTATTTTCTTTGACAGCATGAAATAGATTGCAACGACTATTATCCCCAAAATACTGTAGAGCATAAAAAGAGGTCTTATCGAATCGACCTCCCCTAGGCCGTACTGCTGGTGAAGAATTGCAGGCAGGCCAGACAAAAGAATGCCTGCTGACATTGCAAAGGTTCCAGCCATGTTATAGATAGCATAGATGGCATTTCGCTTCTTGACGTCATCAATGGTTTGTGGAAGCAACGCCTGTTCTATTGAAAGAAACGAGCCTGTTTCTGAGCCAGTCACATTAATAGTTCCGATCAGAGCTGCCGCAATAAGCGCTAGATAGTTGTTTGTTGCAAGGAAGATGCCACCAGAAATGGACATAAGCGCGGCATAGATGATCAAAATCTTGCGTCTGCCGATCCTATCCGCGTAAAAGCTGGCAATTAGAGTGAACAAGACGCTATTCACCAGAGTCGCAGTTAGAACTATCCCGATAAGAGGATCGCTAAACCCAATTAGTTTTAGATAAATGGCCAGTACGATGCTGAGAAAGCCGTAGGCAAAGGCGCGAACCACTCTTGCAGTCAGTATTAATTTGCCGTCTCTGCCAAGCCAGCCAAGGATTGCCATTTCTATTATCTGTCCGCGAATATCATATACTTTTCAGAGTGTCTATGGCCTCTAGAAAGACGGCTTTGCGTCTGGCCTCGTCGAAAGGTTGGACTGACACCCTTATCACAGGTATGGTTATTCCATAATCTGCCAGCTTTCTTATTTTATTTCTACAATCCTTTGCAGTTCCAGACACGGACAAATTTTCGACCATATCGTCTGTTACAAGAGACAGTGCTTCTTTGTGTCTTCCTTGAGCATTCAATTTCCTTATGACGGCAACTTGCTCTTTGTATGGCGTCTTTTCTATCACTGCGTCTAACTCTGGATAAAGAAAGTAAAATAGCACGTCGGGTCTTGCGGCTTCAATCGCATCTTCATGTTTGTCCGCGACTGAGAAAATTATGCTTGAAGCTATTTCAAAATTATCTGGCCGTCTACCTTCCTCATTTAGCACGGATAGAACATGCTCATAGTATTCTGGCGTCCCTATGGAGTTTAGTATCACCCCATCTGCAACTTGTCCTGCCAGCTTCAACATTTTATCGCCTGATGACCCAAATAGAATCGGAACCCGCAATGCTTCGGGAACCAGTTTAGGAAAGAGTTCAAAATTGAAGAATTTTCCTTGGTATGAAAAGTCTTGTGCTGAGAGAAGACCTCTGATAACTTCTGCATATTCCTTTATTTTTGCAAGCGAGTTTTCCACCTTTGCCCCAAAGTATTTCTCTATTCTATTTCTATATCCTGCACCCAGCCCGATAAAGCCCATCCTGCCGTTAGAGAGTTCATCGAGGGTTGCAGTCGCCATGGCAATTTGAAATGGCATTCGTGTATGGATTGGAAAGATGCTTGACCCAAGCTTGATTCTATCAGTATTGCTTGCTATTGCAGCACCCAATACTGAGGCGTCCCTATAGAATGATTCTGCCATTGAGATATATTCAAAACCAGCTTCCTCGGCAGCTATAGAGCATGATATAATGTCTGCAATAGGCATTTTTAGTACGCTGTAAAATGTCAGAGCAAGCTTCATGGGAGGTCTTTCAGCTCTTTTCTATCGCTAGTGTCCTTTTGCAAGCTTTGATTTGCAAAACGTATACAGTGCATCATAGACTGGAAATTGCTTTGCCATGTTTTCATGATCATCTTTTGAATTGATGCTAAAGCCAGTAGCAACTGCGACCAGACCTTCTGATTGAGGAGTTAGATTTCTATTGGGAGTGTCTGCGCCCCTGACGATCTTTGCCAATTCCAATAACGCTGCGTCTTTTTTGTCTAGACTATACTTGTGTATGATGGCATCAAATGAGCACTCTTCGCCATGATGTCCCAGCTCTACATCCGCTACGTCAAATGGTGTCGCATCCCTTTCCTTCGCAACTTGCATTACTTTGTCTGCGGGAACGAATAGAAACTCTGCGTCTTTGTCAACAAAATTCTTGATCAACCAAGGACATGCTATTCTATCAACTTTTGCGTGTTCTCTTGTTACCCATTTCATATCAAATATCCTCCAATAGTAGATTATCTACCTAGGTAGTATAGCTATATAGATTTAAAGGTAACTAGGCCAGGATTGTAAAGCAGCGAGCAATCGACGAAAAATGTCCAACGCAAAATCAAGAGGAATGAAAGTTGGTGCAGTTTCGCTCTGGCTGCTGTTACTATTATCTGAAAGGCCGATGTACGGATACGAGATCAAACGAGAATTGGAAAAGAAATTTGCAGGATACTGGAAACCAAAGACTGGCACGATCTATCCTGCACTTGAAAAGCTTGAGCAGACTGGACTTGTGACAAGCCAAGTTGAATTTAGAGACGGTGCGCCTGACAGAAAACATTACGCGCTAACAGAGAAAGGGGGGAAAGAGCTTGAGCAGTCAATGGCCTATTGGACCAGAATGACAGAAGTTTTAGAGAACTACTGGGAAGCCCATCAGGCCATTTTCAGACACAAAGCGGAAATTAGCAAATCCAACCTAGCAAGGCTCTTCACGTCACTTGGAGAAGCATTCAAAGACAGCAGAACCGTGGAGTTAGTTAAGCTATTTCCATCTGCCAAGAAGATTGCAATGAAACAACCACTTGAGCCAATTGAATTAAAATTTCTTTATGCAAAGGAAAATGGAGATAAGCAAGAAATACATATCGAAATAGAATGGAAAAGCAAGAAATGAGCTAGAACATATAGTGCTTTTTAGCACGATAGTGGCTGTTTCTTGAATTGGTTCTAAGTTTGTTATTACAGCAAGGACACCGGTAGCTGCCGATAGCCTTTGGATCTATGAAAATGTTGCATACCGAACACGGTCTCTGACCGACCGCATATCTGAAACCGCTAGGCGGTTTTTTTGCTGCAAATCTGCTGCAGATTCCCTTGCACCTAGGCATTAACAAAATTCTCCATTCTGTATCTTGTATGTGTATGAGAAAGACAAAGCGACTAGCAATCCCACCATCTAGTCACACTAGCACATGTGATTATCCTATGAGCAACGTCTAAAAATATGATGTATGTTATCGATTCATGGAAAAAGAACAACAAGCAATTACAACATATCTGAAGTACAAGACCCTTGACGACTTGCTTAAGGTCATACTGTACTCTTCCCAGTCCCCCTTGGGCGCGGTTCCCATGCTTTACCATGTAGACTATAATGGCCAGCAAATACTTTTTGTCCAGACAGGAGCTGTTGCCACCAATACAATTCACTACCACGTCGAGATAGCCAAACCTGGGAAGAAGTTCATTGAATTGAAGCGTTTGACAGGAGAGTTCAACTATATCGATAGGATAGGAAGCGAGAGCATGTCTTTGTACCTCCCAATCCTCGAGCTTGAAAAGACGAGCTTTGACTTTCCTTGACCACTGACCAGTAAAAGCAACGCAGCCGGTATATGGAGGCGAATCATCGGATTTCATATACGAGAATCTCTGCCCCTTGACCATGCGCTTGCTGAGGCGTCGCTAGGAATAGACTGTTTAACTCTGGAACAAATAGAGATGTTCGGGCCCCCGGAGCTGTATTAATTCGGTCTAGGATGCTATACTGGTGAGAGTCTAGCTGTCTGAATATATCCAAAAACCCTTCGCCCGCCGATAAATAAACTTGGTTTCTTGAGCTGTCATAGAATATGTCGTCTACGTCCTTTGGAATATCAAGGCTTGATACCACTTTTCCTGATTCAGTGTCATATACTACAAGTTTTGCCGGGTCTCTGAATCCAACAAACAATCTGTGGTTCTGCTCGTCAAGCGCCATCGGAAAATTTTGTGAGGCATTACTTACCTGCCACTTTTTTATGACGGACTGTGCTTGCCTGTCAACTAATGCGATTGATTGATCTGAGGGCACATTAACGAAAATGCGATTTCCTAGCTCGCCAATTTGAAAGGACTCCGGATGCCCTGGCAGTGAAATATCTGCTACGTGCGAGCCGTTTAAATCCAAGACTGCCAGAGCTCCACCTCCATAGCCCACGAAAACCAATCCCGTATTGTTGTCATATCTGATGTTGTCCGCATCGCTTCCAAGATTTATGTTCTTGATTAAGGAGTATGAGCTAGCATTGTAAACTCCTACAGTCCCACTCCCTCCGTTTGAAATGAAGAGTTCATTGAATTTGGAGATAAATAGAACGCCTTGCGGCTCGCTCAGTCCATTTATTGAGTGAAGGCGATTACCTGAAGTTAAGTCTATGACATCTACTGAATTATTTCCAAGCTCTGCTATGAACAGGCGTTTCCCGGCTATGTCTATTGACATATGATCGATCCTGCCTTGTACACCAGGAAGTTGAATAGACTTCACAAATGCAATATCAGAAGTTTGATTGCTATTCTGGTCAGGCGAAAACACTAGTTCAAAATCCTTCTGCATTCCTTCGGCTTGCAAGTTTGAATTATCTCTGATTGTATAGATTCCTCGGATGACGTAACTTGTATTTCCATTAATGATGCTTTGCCACAGAGTATCATTGCCGACTATTGACTTGGTCAGAGTCTGCTGATCAGAAATCTTCACAGTATCTCCAGCTATGACAGGATAGACTGATGCCTGTCCTTGAATCACGTCATCAGTCTGGCTTCCTATCGACCCAAAGGCAATCTTGGTGTTGTTGTTTGCATAGATGGTATATTGCACATTATCAAGTATGGCTGTATTCTTGCCGTGATTATATGCGGCAAAAGTTGTTTGCATCCGCGCGGTGTTATCAGACGTCTTATTGACATGTATGCGATCGATAGACAAAGAGATAACAGGAGAAACAACTGCCGAGCTCTGTGAGAGCTCATCGTTGAAGAAGAGCCTATTAAAGCTGGGACCTATCATCAGCGCGAAAAAAATTGCAAGGGCTGATATGCCGCCTGCAACAATAAAGATATTTTTCCTCTCCATGGCGAGTAGATTATCTACCTAAGTAGCATATCTACCTATATAAAAGTTGGTTACCCAAGTTCAGCGACGCTAATAAAATTTTGTGTATATTGCATAGGCATGACTGAAGAAGCTGTGCTCAATTGGGACAGGGTAGTGCACAAAAACGTAAGGGCAAGCGATAGGTCGGATGTTGGAACTATCATACAGATTGGAGGAGACAGCATCAGAATTATGCAGGGACCGAATCGTCAATATGACGTTCCGAAAAGCCATGTAGAGGGCTTTGACGGATCGAGCTCTATCTGGACATTCCATATTCAGAAGTAGCTAGATACAAGATCGCATGACCGCGATGAAAACATCCAATTTTTCTTTTTTTATTTTATCTTCAGGTCTAATGACCTCTATAACTATCTGCTAACAATAATTCTGACATGATACAAATCTGCTGAATCAGTTGTCGTCCTGTCTAAAGATTGAGTTATAGTATGACGGCTCGTTTTGCTCATTATTCGGTGATTGTCTAATACCAATTTCCTTTTAAGGAACCATCTTCTCAGAATTGCATGGCATATACGATAGGTGGTAGAATAAGGGATTCTTCAAACAATCCTCTTGAAGGCATACTCGTCAAAGCATACGACATGGATCCTTTTTATGACGATTTGCTGGGATCTGCAACCACCGATGTCAACGGTCAATTTGAAATTGCGTTTGACAGGGCTGACTATGATCCGCTTGGAGTAGAGGGAGAGCCGGAGGTATATCTTATAATCACTGATTCAGAGAAAAAGTTTGTTTCAGTAGAGGATAGGCAAGGAGTCTATTCGAGGGACACCGACAATATTGGAAACGTCATATGGAGAGGTCCGGTGCTTGACAATCTCGATAACATTGGCAAATACGACATAGAAATCCTGCTGGCTCCACGTGAAATTCCAAAGACCTATGAAGCAGTGGTAATAGGCTCAGGCTTTGGTGGAACGATACTTTCTGTCCGGCTGGCAAACAGGTTTGAAGCAGAGAACAGCAAGCCCGGTGCAGCTAAGCAAAAGCGAGTATGCATTTTAGAAAGGGGACAGTGGTGGATAAGCCACGAGATACCTGAAGACCAAACAGGCACGATCGATCAAAAGCCTACGATGAGGCAATTTCTGGACAACAACAAAATGCCATACTCCATGTGGGCGTATCCTGACAATCTCAGGGGCGTGTTTAGACTACTCGGAAATTCAAGGCCGATCAACAGAAAGGGCGTGTATGATTACAGGTCGATGAAGAATGTACACGTGATATCAGCAAGCGGCGTTGGTGGAGGATCGCTCGTATATTCAAATGTCACTGAAAAGCCAGATGACTCTGTGATGGAAAACTGGCCAGAGCCAAACCAGAATCTAGTGAACGAGTATCAGATACCTGACCTTGCCAAGTGCTTTGAAGATGCAAAATTGTTCATAGGAACGAGCAAGATTTCAACCACGGCAGGAATTGGTAAATTCAAGCTGGCAAGGGCCAGAGTGTTCCAAGCAGCGGCTCAGGAAATCTCAAACAACGACAAAAGCATCATCCTCAAAGAGCCAAAGACTGATTATGACAAGCTAAATCCCTTTGACGCAGACCTGTCCATAACTGATATCTCGTTTGGCGCTTTCAATGACCCAGGTCGTCCAGATGATGCGGACAAGGCTAAATACAAAAACAATGAAACAAACACCTGCCAGCGCCAAGGGAGATGTGTGCTAGGATGCATTCCAGGCGCAAGGCATTCGCTAAACAAATTGCTAGTAGGAGCGATATCAAACAAGAAACCTCTTGATGTCCATCCCCTCTGCGAAGTAGACACAATTGAGGAGAATAAAGATAATGACCCGGCAGTTGACTCTGCATACTACAAATACAAAATTACCATCAAAGATTATCGAGATGATAGAGACGGAACTGACAGGATAGTGTATGCAAGTACAGTAGTTCTTGCCGCAGGCTCTTTGGGATCGACAGAAATACTTCTCCGGTCAAGTACAAAGCTAAAGCTTAGTAAGAAACTAGGGCACAAGTTCACTACAAATGGCGACTTGCTAGGCGTCATCAATCCCACTAAGGAAGTGGTCGATGCGTCGCGCGGTCCCGTCGTAACTTCAATAGCTGCATTCAAGGGCAACAATGGCAAGTTTTCCCATACGATAGAAGACAGTGGAATACCAAAGATGTTTGGTGAGCTTTTTGCCACAATGTTTGACGCAATGGCAAGCCAAAAGTTAGGTTCCACATCTACCGGAGGTCTAAGGGCAGGAATAGCTCATAGAATCTTTTCAAGATATGGACCAAGTACAGCGCTGATTCTCAGCAATCCCACTGGACTCTTCAGCAAGCTGATTTTAAACAACGACAGAGTGATGTCTGTATTGACTGGACTACTTGATGGGCAAGGGCTAACATATTCTGATGAAATAGAGTCCACGCTTGCCAAGGTCAAAGATCTGATAGGCGACAAAAAGAGGCCGCTTGCAACCCCTGAAGAAAGAGTGCACAACATACTGATGCTTTCTGGCATGGGAGTAGACGAAGCAAAGGCTCAGCTTGTTCTAAATGGCAATGGAAAAGTGACTTTGAAGGAGACATATGATCTCAACCATCAGGTATTCAAAGAAATCATTAGAACAATGCAGAGGTTTGCAGAGCTGACAGGAAAGAACGGCAAGGACAGCCTAATTGTGCCCCTGTGGGACTTTAACGAATCAAAAGGCAGGACGCAATTTGTCCTGCATCCACTCGGCGGCTGCCCCATGGGAAATAGTGCAAGCGAAGGGGTTGTGGACGCACTTGGAAGGGTATTCAACGGCGAGACAGGAGACAAGGTATACGACGATCTTTACGTGATGGATGGCTCCGTGGTCCCCGGTGCTATTGGCGTAAATCCATCACTGACGATTTCTGCACTTGCTTTCAGAACTGCAGCATACATTCAGAATAAGGAATAGGCTTGCAAACAGCAGAGAAAATCGAGACGACCACCGGCGTGCTGAATGATAGAAAGGTCGGAAAAGAAATAGTATCTGAAGAAAACCCGGATAATAAATCAGAGATATGGTTTTCACATCGAGAAGACAGATACAATGCAGAGTTGAGGGGGACTCAGAAAGTTTTCTACTGGACGGGCAATCCGCAAATGTGGGACTGGGACAACTGCACTGTATCTTGGCTGTCAAGAAGCAAGGATGCATCAGATAACAAGACAGTAAGAATCGTAATCCGGAGCCTCAATTCAGTTTTCAGTGAATATCGGAAGAAAGAGGTGAAATTACGATATATGCTTGGATTTGATATTAAAGCAGGGGAAATCCAGCCTCCTGAAGAAGAAAAATACCGAGAACCCCTCGACAACAAGACAAGAACATATGGTCAGGAAAGAATTCGCTGGATTGTCAAACTTGATAACGACCATTCTATATGGCAGTGGAAAGAAGAAGGAAAAACAATCGAAAGCAGCAAAATCTATGAAATCTACAGGGGCATTGTCAAATCGTTTGAAGAACCTTATGTGCCAAATTCAAAGAATTCGTTCAATGTAGTCGCGTACGATGACAATGACATCGGAAGAAAGATTGTGCCTGTGGTCTACCAGCCGGCAATCGACTCTTGGAAGAATTTTGTTCGGGAAGTGCATTGTCATTCGCTAGAAGGCGGACAAAGGATTGAAGTTACAATACTTTTCAATAATGAGGAGCTGAGAAAACACAAGATTGCAAACCAGATCTATGAATGGTTCAGAAGCTGGTTTTATGGAAGAACAATTGATGTCGAGACATTCATTATCGAAATAAAACAAGACAGCCCGGAGCTATTTGATTTTCCCTCTATCTATAGCGGGGAAAATGGGATTGAAACAGATTCTATTCATATCAACAAATACTGCATAAATATCAAATACTATTTTGGCAATCTGAGACATCCAATAGTTTTCATAAACACATCAAACCATGCTATGGGCGAACACGATACCAATCACAGATTGTGGAAATGGGAATACATAGCATGGCAGAAGGATGGTCCAATTGAGTTTGGCGAGAAATCAAGAGAAGAGATAAACAACAGCTTTAAACCCAAATTGAGATTCTGGTGATCAGAATATTTTTGGAAGGATTGGTATAGCTCTGCCAATTCAAACGCAACGAGAGGAAAGTACTACCTTATATTGCCAATTAGCAACAAAAACCAACACGAATATTCATAGTTCATCAAGATGAAATTGAACTAAACTGCATATCAATAAATTCGGCAGGGGCTTTGTAGCTGCCCCCAATAGCTTCTGCCCTATGGTGCTCGCATCCACTGTGGGAGTTAGAACCTCTGGGCCCGCGTTATCTCAATGTTAGTCGCATTCTCGCAGGCTATTGCCGTTGTATTTTAGCATGCATTCTACAAAGCTTTTATGATCTTGGTCAACTTAAGAAAAACTCGTCTGGCTTGTAAGTCGTTGCTAACTGGCAGCGAGGGCATTTGATAGTTGGTCTTTGTGTTAGTTTGTTTAATTCTTGACGAAAGTCGCTTACATGAATTGATGTTTCAAGCATAGACCCGCAGCGTTTGCATTTTACTGAAAAGTAAGACATTCGACTCTTGTTACTGCCGCAGCCTTTACTTTTAAGTGCTAGCCAAATTAGTTATAAATTTCACACCACTTTCGTAAGCGTTACAGGTTCTTGATTTTGCCGGTCAGCCCATTTTATGATTTGGCGGTTTGCAATTGCTTCTTTACAGCCGTGCATATTTGTAACAGTTTGAAGGGTTTTTGCAGAATATCTTCGTGTGTAATAGAAGGCAAATGTTCGCTAAGTTCTCTGGGTGCTACTTCATAGGCTGTCATTATTACCACTTTCACACTCGGTTTTATTTCTCGTATCAGACTCGCTAGTCTAATACCTGTCATTTCTGGCATGCGAATATCAGTTAACAGTAAAGAATAACGACCGGGGTTTGCCTTGAATATTTCATAAGCATAAACAGGGTTTGTAAATGTGTCAACGTCAAACCCCCATTTTTCTAAATATCTACGTATGATCGATATAATGTCAAATTCGTCGTCAACGACCATTATTCTACCGGTTTCAGACACAGAATAGTAATGGCCGGTATTAGTATTAAGTTAGGTGATTGCTAGCTTTGCTAAAGTGTTTTTGCAAATTGTTCTAAGACAAGATTTTGCAGTTCAATTTAGTAATTACATCATTCTTTTAACTTCTGTCGCATAACATTAGTTCTATTATCATACTATAGCATTGCTTCAATGAAGCCTGACTGCAGGCTTACCAATGTACCATCTGTAAATGAAGTACGCCGCTGCAATTATCGCAACTGCTACCGCCAGCGGCCAGAGATAATAGATAACGAGAGCTGCAATTATTACTAGCACGCCTACTATTAGCCAGTCTAATGCTCGCATAGGGCGCGCCATGCATATTATCGCGCACTATTGCTTTTGAACATTTGAGAACAATTTTGAAGGCGGTTAAAAACTGCTAAAACTTCGTTAAGAAGCTTGTGCTATGCGCGCTTTTGCGATAAGATTTACTCTAAATTTGATCTTTGTCGAACCCTTAGAGTAATCATGATCTGGCTTGACCTTTGCAAATAAAACATAATTGACACACCTCGACAAGTTATCACTGAAAGCATGAATAAAGGCATAAGCGTATGTACGTAATGATTAATTGTACACTAGCACAAAATTTGTCTGTTTGTTAATTATCTCGCAGTCTTGCCTATAGCCCATTCGAGGCCCTTCTTTGTAAGCACGTACTTATGAGTGACCGTATCAAATTCCAGCCAGTGATTATGCTTCAAGAAACTAACCCACATTGTAACTAATTGTTCGTCGCCTTGAAACTTTTCAATAATTTTATTTTCTGGTTCGCCCTCGCACAGGCTTTCTAAAATGTATAATGCTTGCTCTAGACCGCGTAAAGCTCTTGGGTTGATAACAGTCGAGCTTGCCGTTACTTTCACCTTCAATTAGCTAATACTTGCTTTGCTAATAAGCCATGATTAACATTGTTAGCTCGATTCGTTAAATTTTGTTCATGGCTGTATTGAAACTGATTTTACTTGCTAGGGCCGTATGTTGCGTGATTCTCAAGAATTGATTTGTAAATGTTTGCTAATTGCAAATGGCGATTGATAGCTATGTCGCCACCCTTTGCACGTGCTTCATCTACCTGTGCTAATTCGGCTGCAATTCTGTCCAAGATGGATCTCTCATAATTATTATAGATCGCCTGCAATGTGTCTTGTGCCTTTTGCTTGCTCTGTTCGTCTAAAGCGTTGATTTTGTTCTTAATTTCTTGCATGTACTTTTCAAACGCTTCTCTATCAATTGCGCCGAACGACAATGCAGCATAGAGTAATGTTCTAGAATTATTTAAGGCGATGGTACATTTTTACATCAACAGCCAGAGAGATTTGATGAAATAGGACCTTATAGTCTCAATTGTTGGGTCTCAAATCTATATGAATTTGTATCAAAAAAGCAATAGCTGTCAATCTCGCCCTTTACACTTATAGTTTGATTGCGGGACTAGCGTATGCGAACAGTTATCGCCCTCATGGCTAGTCTGCTTGCCTTGTCTTTCGCTGGTAGCGTACCCGCCAACGCGCACCCACCACAGTGTTACGACTATTGCCATAGCCGACTGCCAATTAGCGATTTTACCGTTATCGAAATTGCTGTCGTCGCTGGTACAGGTACAGCATTTTTCATGTTGACGCGAGCTAGAGCAAGCTTGAAAGGCAAGTTACCGGAATAGGCGCATGCCTTTCTTTTGTTCATAATCGGTGCACCTTACAGCTACGCCAGCACCAAAGAACAAAATTTCAAAGAATGTCACAGCGTTAGGTAATTTGTATTCTATCGGCGGGCAGTATTCGCATCCTAAATGCTGAAATGATAGCCAATAATTATAGAGATCGTACGATAGCAAGATAATGCTAAAAACTATTAGACCATAGCCAAGAACATTAGCTTACTCGTAGCCTGATCTAGTCGATTCTCGTATTTTAAGAGATTAGTTTTGCAATAAAAGAGTCGAGTTAGTCAGTCGCGCAAGCGAGTATTATCATGGTTGACATAAAAGATCATATTGCATCGTTCACATTGTTCTTTAACTGGCGGTAATTTGCCCGTCTCGTCTGTCACAAGCTCTAAGTCTTTCCTGTTTATGGCACTATTATAGACTTTTGATATTTGCTCAAAGCCACACTTTTGACACTTAATGATAAATGCCATGTAACTAACTACTCAATTATGTCTTAAAAACTCGTTAGAATAAAATAAAAATTTTAAGGGCTATTCAGTCTCTAGCCTGAAGGCGGCCCTGTTATTTGCTTAATTGCAGCCAAGCGGTAAAGGTTTGTTTATTGTAGTTTTCAAATATTCGATCGCGTGTGTTTTCTGTGCTCACAAATGCCTGCGAAGTAGTTGATCGATGGTTTGAGTCCCTCTGGACCCACTACTATTATCAAGAAATATTCAGTCAGATTTTGAAGGTCCCGCAGTTTCAGGGTTGCTGACTTGAAGATTGTTCAATACTCTTGTAATGCCAGGTGTGCGCCAGGCCTCCGCCCCTACCTTTCGCCTTTGCTCGTAATTTTTCACAGTCCCTGTCAACGTGACAACCGCGTTTGCGACTGACACGTTTACTTGAGACAGTTCGGGTTCTGCAAAGTTTGCCAAGACGTCATTTTTCAGTTCTTCATCGCTCTTGCGGCCGGGCATTTGTGCCGAGCTGTAAGGATCATTTCCCCAGTAGTACCCTGCATAGTAGTCGTCTGCAGGCTCTTTCCGTGGCTCTCCCCCGACTTTATTTTTCTCGTTTTCGCTCATGGCAGATGGTATTGGTTGTCAAATAATGAATTTAAGGAGTATAGTAAAACGTGATAGAAGCTATTCGAGTAAAATCTGATTTGTAAACGACATAACCAATTAATAAATGAAACAAAGAATAGAAGATAAACTTGACCTACGACGAAGGTGATGGTGAGGAACTAAAACGGCTGCTGCAAGTCGTCTCTGATAAAGGCTTGCAAGTCCTGACGGTAGCCGAACTGGACAGGCTTCGAGCACTGCTTGAAGCAAAGGACTATGGAGACAACAAAAAGGCAGGCAAGTCAAAAAAGAAGCTCTTAAAGCAGATCAATTCTGCGATGTATGATAGGCATAGGCCGCGGCGAATCCTGTGATTTACCCAAGCTCAAGCGTCGTGACTCCATAGATCCTGTAAATAGGCAGGTCTGGTATCTTCAAGTTGTACATTCGGGCAGTCTCGAAAACCTGTTCCATTCCTATCCTCTTGGCTAGTCGCAACGCGTCTGCATTTCCTTCAGGAATATCAATAAACACTTTGTCATCTGTCATACCTTTTGTCAGAGCAAAAAAGAGTTGCTCTGCTATTTGTTCATTGTCTGCAAATAATGGCCCGATTTTATGCCCCATGATACATGGCCGAATTACGCCATAGCCTGACAGCCAGCCCGCGCTCTGCCCATGCAGCGAAACGTATCCTAAAGTCCTTGCACCTTTTTGCCGCATCCACCCTTTCAGAAACTGTCGGCGCGGCACAGGAGACATTTTGCCATCATATTCTAAAATATCGTCAATATTGAAAGAAACCAGATCCACTATATTTTTTGAAATTGCGACATTGCTGTCCACTTTTCCGCCGTACCGAAGGTTTCGATAAGCGAACCTGAATCCATGTTTCTCGTAATCTTTACGGCGCGCTAGGACGCCGTCAAGCCCGATGTTTCTTGCTCCAAGATGCTTCATCGCATGCTTCCAGAGCTGTATGCCATACCCTTTGCCCCGGTATTCCGGCCTTACAATGTAGAGGCCCAAGAATCCAAAGGTTTTGCCGTATGTTACAGCTGAAATGCAGCCAACCGGAACGTCAGATAGGAAACCAATAAAGTGACCAGAAGGATCAGCATTGTAGAAGGAATCGGCGTCTTCATGTCCGGGATTCCATCCTTCATTTTTGGCCCACTCTATAGCCAGATCCATCTCTTGCCTTTTCATAGGTTTTATTGTCAGTTTAGAGCCGGGCATGAATTGTTAGAGCTTGCTGCAGTGCCTAAAAGAGTTTTATGATGTGCTAGTGTTTTGTGCCGATGTGTATGGCCAGCATGATCTTTTCTTCAAATTCTGCTCCGCAAACAGGGCAATGATATATTGACTTGCTTGCATTTTGTTGACGCACTGGGTGCGCCCCTAATTTGAACAATTGCTTGTTGCAGACTCTTGCTCAGACCGCCTTATTAGCCTTCGGGAAAATTGGATAGGTACAAAATAATAGCAATAGGTTCTAGGACGCTCGGCAACAAAGGCGCTTTATATACCAAGGTCCTACGAACGCATGCCTGTCTATTAGTCATAAACAGGCGTGCCGTCTGACCTAAACTTTTTGATTCTTCTTTCTCCGCCTTCCGACCCTCCAGACGAGTTTGATTCTGCTATTTCTTCATTTGCAGGCCCGCGCCGCTTTCGCGCTCCCCTCGAGGCAAAGAGTACTGCCACAAGAAAGGCGAATATCCCTGTTGTCACGCCGTATATGAACACCGAATCGGCCATGCAATCGCTTAGCTTATTGTCGAAGATAAAGTTATCGTATTGTTTTTTATCTCATGCAACGCCATTTCAGGTGTGTAGGATAGCAATCCTCTCGACATTGAGCCGCCTTTCTGCGACCTGTGCAAGACGAAGTTGGATAGTCCAGCAGAATTCAAGGAGCACCTTAGGACAAAGCACAACATTCCCGCTTAACGCTCAGTCCGCAGTAGTTGGTTGTAGAAGTTTCTTCTGTATTGTGTCACCATTGTATTTTTAAGCCAAAAATAATGAAGCAAGTATCCGGCTATGAGCAGCATCAAGTACAAAGTTAATCATAACCCGGTGACCTATGATCACCGGACAAGGACGTACCGCGTTGGAGAAACCGCGTTTGGTTCGTACCAGGATGCAAAAGCCAACCAGTGGCAGTGCGAAAAGTGTCAACGCGCTTTTGCCAGTTTCAAAGAACTTAGGTCCCACAAAACAACAGATCATTCGTATTGAATATAATACGGGTGGCATCCAGACACTCTGAAATTCAGGGGTCGTTGTCTAGCTTGGCAGGATGCCAGCCTCGGGCGCTGGAGGTCGCTGGTTCGAATCCGGCCGACCCCATTGATATTCTATAAATACGCAATGATTACTGCAAGCTACATTGGCGGTTGAAGAAGAAACAACGGCAGGAGTGACAAAAGCAGTCAAGACAGTGGCGATCGATGTCGATTCTGTCCTTGCCGACGTGATGCTTGTCTGGGCAGACGAGTACAGTAAGCGGAGCAAGACAAAGGTCACGAAAAGCCAGATTGTCAACTGGGACATCCCGACGGTCCTGCCAATAACGCCAGACCAAGTGTACAAGTACTTCAGCTACGTCTGGAAGTACCGGTGGCACGAAATTCCTTCAACCGAGCCCGGGATAGGCGATGTCACGAAAAGGATTCATCGCAAGGGCTACAGGATCTCGATAATCACAAAGCGCGAGAGGCCGACGGTGCCGTACGTCGCCAAGTGGCTTGACCTAAACCGCGTTTATACGGATGAGCTGTTGTTTATCTACGACGCAGTGCCAAAAGCCAGCTACCCTTTTGATGTCCTTATAGACGACGCTCCAAAAAACCTAGTAGACATCGTTGCCCCAAAGTCGGCGATACTGTTCAACCAGCCATGGAACAAGAACTTTGACTGGCCGGTGCGTGTCAATTCTCTCAGCGAAGCAGAAAAACTTCTCTAGCGTAGCGTCATGTAGTGGTTGCAACCACATACGCCAAAGAGGCATTTTGATGCCCCCTGAATATGGTATTTCATCGGATGCCCGCAGGTGCATAGCCGCTCCCGGACTTGCAAGAAATTCAATTTGATGCTGCTGTATAGCGCCACTGGTTTTGGTTGACTTGCAGCTATATTTTACAGAAGCATCACTATTCTAGAGCATTGTATGAAATTAAGCTACCCGAATTAGCGCTGCAGTTCTATGAGCGCCCTATTTATGAGCGACGCAAGGCCGGTATATTGCATAAGCATCGTCACGGCAGAGTCAAGCGCGTCAGATCCTCGAAAACCCTCGTCATACTTCATTTCCACCTCTCCCCTGTCCGTGTCAACTACTACTGTAAGAAGAGAGTAGTCTCCAAGATCCCTGTCTTTTCGCTCAACGTATTGCCTCATCTCTATCTTTTTTATGACAAAGCCCTGGTTCTGCTGGTTGCCTCCGGCCAGAAGGACCTTTATCTTGTCGGGCGGTCGGTTTGTCCTGCCCGGGTCGGTGTCGCTTGCCTTCATTTGTAATCGAGGAACCTTACCCATTCAGGGAACCAGAGGTTGTTCTCAGGCACCCCGATGCCCTTTGCAAGTATGGCCGGCGAATTATAGTAGACAGAGTCGGATCCTATCTCCCTTGCAATATTCTGGTTCAGCATATTGATGTCTGGCACCTCTCCCACGTACTTGTTTGCCACAAGGTCGCGGTTCTGGGTGTACAGCCCAACCTGCCTGCCATCCACCGTCGGCACGTAGCTGACTATGACGTCTATCCGCTTTGCGCCGGCCTTTCTCAGGTAGTATATTGTCTCGCGGGTCGTGCTGCCAGTCTGGATTGTACCCTGCACGGTTGCGATGTTTTTGCCCTGTGCGAGGTTTTGCATGACAAACTTGAGCGACCTGCCAGTAGTGAGCAGCTTGTTCTTGCTGACCTGCTCTGAAAAGTCGATCATGTGGTCCGCGTCGTCGTACCTGTCCTTGATTATGCCTTCGGCAAGCTCAAAAGTGTGAAAATGTTTTTGGTATTCAAGCCCAAAGCCAAGAGTCATTGGGCGGGTATAGTCCGGCTCAGCATAGGCAGAGTCGATGTCTGGCAATTCTTTTGACATAAAGTTTGCCTGCTCTCTGCCAATGTTCTTTCGGATCTGATAGATACTCTTGCCGTTGACGGTTGCGACGACGTTTGACTCCCGTATGAACTCAAATGGGTCCATCATCATCCGGGAGTTTGACGTGCTTGCTAGAACTTCTAGCCCGCCTTTCTTGCTCATCTTCAATAACTGGCCGGGCGGGACGTCTGAAAACTCCATGTCTATTAGCGAGGTCTTGAGCGAATTCTCTGAAGCAATGATGTTCAGGGTCTTGTCCCTGTTGGTCGCCGTGACAAGCGGCTTGAACCCTGTGCCGTCGCGGTACGCGTAAATCTCGTCACCCACCTTTATTATCAGGTTGCCCCGGAGGTGCCTGTCCAGAAACTCGGCCGCCCTCTCGGCGTTCTTCCTCTCGACTAAAAGCTGGGTGAAGATATGGTAAATCTTGAAGAGCGAATCAGAGTCTTTTGCAGGTCCGATGTATGGGTGCAGGTGCAGCTTTTCAGTGTCTACAAAGAACCCGTCAAACGCCACCCAGACATTGTTCATGCTCGGGAAGGGCGGCTGTCTTTTTGATAGGTAGCCTATCCCGCTGCTTCCGCGCAGCTTTTCCTTCTGCGCAACGTTCAAAATCGTCTTGCTGTCAGGGAGCGAGCCTTCGGCGCCGGCCGATCCGTTGCCCACCATCATCTTCCAGTAAGCCTTGCCCCTGTGCTGGAGCAGCCTCATCGCGTCTACAAGATAGTAGATGACATTGTTGCTCTTTGATTCCGACGCGGCGTGACTGTAAATGGCTACGATGCCGGCCAACTACTTTCTCACCTTTCCTCAAAGTGGCTAAGGATAAAAATCTTGTCAGTTGGTCGGGGCGAACATTTGCTTCTGCTTTTCATACCTCGCAATATCGCCTTCAAGCTGGAGGGTGAGTCCTATGCTGTCAAGTCCTTCAAGCAGGAACTTTTTCCTAAATTCGTCTACCTCAAAATGCATCTGCCGATTGGCTGCCGTCAC
>Ga0070741_10003917_pt1 | contig 35759 bp, 36 predicted proteins | sample Coa_R1_4_FD_66440 | JGI IMG/M metagenome (GOLD analysis project Ga0070741, IMG submission 66440) | Surface soil microbial communities from Centralia Pennsylvania, which are recovering from an underground coalmine fire - Coalmine... | ecosystem: Environmental > Terrestrial > Soil > Unclassified ... | reverse complement strand
CTCGTTGCGCGGCTCAGTGTGCATCTACCAGGGCGAGGAGCTCGGGCTGCCGGAGGCGGGACTGCCGTTCGAGGCGCTGCGCGACCCCTATGGAATCGCCTTCTGGCCGAACTTCAAGGGTCGGGACGGTTGCCGCACACCCATGCCTTGGCGCGATACGGCAAATGCAGGTTTCACCACGGGTACGCCGTGGCTGCCGGTGCCGTTGGAGCATCTGCCGCTCGCGGTGTCCCGGCAGGAGGCCGACCCGGGCTCGCCCCTCAATGCGTTCCGTCGCTTTCTCCGCTGGCGCAGCCGTCAGCCCGCGCTTTGCTGCGGCGACATTCGCTTCATCGAGCTCCCCGAGCCGGTGCTCGCGTTCACTCGTACGCTCGAGTCCCAAGTGGTTCTGGCGGCCTTCAACCTCTCGGATCGCCCTCAGGCGGTGAGCCTGCCGGCGCTCGCGCCCATTACCTCCCTCGAAGACCATGGCCTCAGCGCAGGGCGGGTGTCCGGCCGCAGGCTCGAGCTCCCGGCGCACGGCGTCTTCTTCGGCCATGTGGCCCCCGAACAACGGCTCGGACTTGGGTAAGGCACGGGCCTTGGCTTAGACTAGGGGGAGCCACGAGTAGACAGGTCGAGGGGGTGGCTCCGGTCATGCGTGACAAGCGACGCAGGCCCAATTCATTGGACATCGCGCATCTTGCCGGTGTCTCGCAGTCGACGGTGTCGCGCGCGTTGCGCGCCGACCCGATGGTCAGCGCGTGCACGCGTGAGCGTGTGCTCGAGGTGGCGCGCCAGCTCAATTACCACGTCGACAAGAACGCCTCCAACCTTCGGCGGCGCCACTCCGGCACGCTGGCGCTGCTTTTCTTCGAGGACCCGACCGCCGACGACTCGGCGATCAACCCGTTCTTTCACTCGATGCTGGGCTCGATCATTCGCGCGTGCTCCAGGCACGGCTACGATCTCCTGGTCTCGTTCCAGGACCTGCTGCGCGACTGGCACGCTGACTACGAGGACAGCCACAAAGCGGACGGAATCATTCTGCTCGGCTACGGCGATTACGTCGTTCACCACAGCCGCCTGCAGCCGCTGATCGAGAGAGGCGCTCATGTGGTCCGATGGGGCCCCGTTCTTGCCGAGCAGCCCGGGGTCTCGATCGGCTGTGACAATGTGTTCGGCGGCCGTTTGGCTACGGAGCATCTGCTTCGCCTCGGCCGGCGGCGGATCGCCTTTTTGGGTGAAATCACACCATGTTCGCCGGAGATGGCTGCGCGATATCGCGGCTATCGTGCTGCGCTGACCGACGCTGGACTGGAACACGACCCCCGACTTCAGGCGGGGGCGATCTCGACGGAAGGCTCAGGCTACGAAGCCATGCACGCGCTGATCGAGCGCGGGGTGCCGTTCGACGCCGTCTTTGGCGCCAGCGACCTGATTGCCGTCGGTGCCCTGAGCGCGCTGGCCTCGGCCGGGCGTCGGGTACCCGAGGACGTGGCAGTGGTCGGTTTCGACGGTATTCCAATGTCCGCCTTCACGCAGCCTGCCCTGACCACCGTGGCCCAGGACACCAAGCGGGCCGGCGAGCTGCTGGTGCAGACGCTGGTGCATCTGATCGGAGGCCAGCCCGCGGCCTGTGTGACCCTGCCGCCACGGCTCATCGTGCGCGGATCGTGCGGCGATCCCGCGGCAGGAAGCCCCTGAGGATTGGCCTGACCCTTGCATGTCGGTTCCACGCAACATGCGGCGATAGTTCCGCAGAGCGATAATGGCGCTGTCACGCTCACGGCGCGGGAAATCGACAGATGCCCCACACCTATCTCTTCCAGCCGGCTCATTGGACTGGCACCGGAACGTTCTGGTGCGCAGACGGCCAGCCGCTGCCGGCGGAGTGCCGCACCGAGGTGGCTCATAGAACCGAGTGCTGGCTGCTCTCCGGCACGCTCAAGGTGCTCGGGTCCCCACCGGTGGAGTTCGTCAACGCCTATCAGATCGACCCGCCGGGCAAGGACGGCACCGCGCTCAAGTGGAGCTCGGAGAGCGCGACCCTCGGGAAGCTTCATGGCACCTTCTCCGTGATCGGTACCGCCATCACCTCCGTTTACCGCTGCGAGTCCTCCGGTTACCACGGCGCCGAGCATTATCGCCGGATCGATGACGACACTTACGAATCGGCCGGGGTGCTGCTGCTCGAGGACCGGCAGCTCTCGTCCTGGCAGGTTTTGATCAGGCGCGCTCCGATGACGTCGAAAGCAAGCGACTGAGCGGCCCAGTGCCGCGCCTTGCGCCGCGGGCACGCAGAGTCACAGGGCTGGCCCATCAAAGATACAGGTAGTGATCGATCAGCAGTGCCGCGAAGAGCCACATCAGATAAGTCACCGAATACCGGAACACGCGCATCGGCAGCTCCTTGCGGGCGGTGAGCTTGAGCGCCAGCGCGTAATAGAGAAAGCGCACGTTGAGCACCAGCGCCGCTGCCAGATAGAGGAGGCCGCTCATCCGGGTGAGGAATGGCATCACCGTCACGACGGTCAGCAGCACGGTGTAGAGCAGAACCTGCAGTCGCGTGTGCTCCACTCCATGGGTGACCGGCAGCATCGGAATGCCGGCGCGCGCATATTCATCCTTGCGCGCGATCGCCAGGGCCCAGAAGTGCGGCGGTGTCCACACGAAGATGATCAGGAAGAGCAGCAGCGCGTTGGGATCGATCGTGTTGGTGACCGCGGCCCAGCCGAGAATCGGAGGCGCCGCCCCCGCAGCCCCGCCGATCACGATGTTCTGCGAGGTGGCATGCTTCAACCATACGGTGTAGATCACCGCGTACCCGATCAATGACAGGAAGGTCAGGGCCGCCGTCAGCAGATTGACCAGGAACGACAAAATCGTCATCGCGATGACGCCGAGCACTGCCGCGAAGATGAGCGCCCGCCGCTCCGTGAGCTGCCGGCTCGGCAACGGGCGCGACTGGGTCCGCGCCATCTGCTCGTCGAAGCGCCGATCGAGGACGTGGTTGATCGCGGCCGCGCACCCTGATGCGAGAGCAATCCCGAGTGTCCCGCAGATCAGCGCTCTGAGCGGCGGCCAGCCGGGACTCGCCAACAATGTGCCTACGATGGCGGTGAACGTGATGAGCGCGACGACGCGTGGCTTCGTCAGCTCGTAGTACCGCCGCCACGCTGGTGGGGCGGCGGTCGCGCATTCCGAGGTGGTTGCCACCGCGAGCCCGTCAGGCCGTCCGCACCGCACGTACGGCGTGCAGCTTGGCGGTCAGCGCGAGAATGGCCATGAGAAGCAGCGCCGCTCCGGCGGTGTGGGATGTAGTCAGCCAGAGCGGGAACGTCGTCAGGACCATGGAGATACCGATCGCAAGCTGCAGGCCCAGCGCCGCCAACACGAGCCAGGCCCGCCGGCGCGCCATGGCGAGAGAGGGCCGGCTGATGACATAAAGAGCCGCGCCGAGGAACGTCAGCGTTACCGTCAGCGCCCCCAACCGGTGGGCGAAATGGATCGCCACGCGCGCCGGGTTGGCGAGAATGCCGCCTTCGTAGTTGATCCACAGGCCGCGCCACAGCACGAACGCGTGGCTGAAGTCGGCGTGCGGCCACCAGGCGCCCTGACACATGGGAAAGTCAGGACAGGCGATCGCCGCATAGTTGGCGCTGGTCCAGCCGCCAAGAAAGAATTGCGCCGCCAGCACGACCACAGCGGCGATGGCAAGACCGTATGCGACTCGCGCTGCCGCGATGGCATCGGACCATGCTCTGGACCCGCGCTCGGGTACCGTCTGCAGCTGTACGGCCCCACGAGGACGCTGCTGCAATCTGAGCCACAACCACCAGAGAAGTGCGAGGGTGGTCATCCCGAAGAGGAGGTGCAGCGTCACGATGAGGGGCTTCAACAACCATGTCACCGTCAGCATGCCGAGCAGCGCCTGCACGATCACGGTGGCGAAGAGGAGCAATCCATACCCGGTACCCACCACCTTGGGTGGGCGTGCGGCGATCGCGAGAGCCGCGATCACGATGATGACGCACCCCAGGGTGCCCGCCGCGTAACGGTGGATCATCTCGTGCCACGCCTTGCCCGCCTCGAGCGGCCGACCGGGGAACCGCGCCTGGCTCGTCGGGCTCTCCGCCGCCCCCGCAGGGCTGACGTGACCGTAGCATCCCGGCCAGTCGGGACAGCCGAGACCGGCGTCCGTGAGCCGCACGTAAGCGCCGAGCACCACGACCCCGAGACAGAGCAGCACTCCGAAAAGCGCGAGGCCGCGCATCCAGCGGTCGATGGGCATCGGGGTCAACGTGTCTCCTCTGGGATCTGTGCCGGACTTCAGCCGATCTGGGAAAGCCCGAGCAGCTTCTTCAGGTCTATGAGCAGGCCGCCCGGATCACGCCTGACATCGTAACGCATCATCAGATTGCCCAGCGGGTCGACGACGAACAGGGAATTCGGGCTATCGGCCACCGGGAACTCGCTGAGGAGCCGCGTGCCCTGCGCGCCGCCTGCATCGAAAACGGCGATGCCGGCTTGCTCCCGCGCCAGATACTCCTGCGCACAGCAGTTCTCCGTCGCGAGAAAAACCCGTGCAACGCGCGTCATCTCCGTGCCCAGCGCGAGCCGGGTCTGGCGCATGACGTAGAGGGATTGGCGACAGGAGGAGTCACAACGTCCATCGCCGACGTAGACGAGCGTCCATTTGCCGTGAAACGCGGCAGGATACGCGGCAGAGCGCTCCCGCGAATCGGCGGCGGAGAGCGGCACGCGCGGCAGTGTCACATCCGGCAGAGGCCGGGCCGGGCTGATGAGCTCGCCGTGGTTGACGTGGCCTGCCGGCCGCCAGCCGGTCCCGTAATAGAGCCAGAAGGAGGCGAGCAGCGGCAGGAAAAAGAGCGCCGCGAGCCCGGCGAGCGTGCGCAGGTTGCGCGCGCGAAGATCACCGGCGCTGAGGTTGCGCGGCTCCGTGCCTGCACCCCCCGAGGCCGGCGTTCGCGAGGAGGAATTCACCGGGAAACCCCGTTGCTCGGCCGGCGGTCACTTTCGGCGGGGCGCTGCGCTTCGCGTTTGGAGCTCAGCATCACCCACATCACGAGTGCTGCGATGGCGAAGCACCACCACTCGAAGGCGTAAGCGAAATTCTGCATCGGCGGAATCCCCGCGAGCCGCCAGTCGCGCACGTAGCCGTCGGGCTCGTGAGGATCGAGCAGGAGGATGTGAGGGTCGAGCGGGCGGCCGAGCACGCCGCTCAGCTGGGCCAGCGTGGGAAAGCCGGTCACCCGGGGCCAGGGGCCCTTGGCGGGCGCCGGTGCGCGCCCGCTCGCGAGGCCGGCGGTGGGCAGATCGCCCACGCGGCCGGTGACGGTCACCGCTGCGGCGGTTTTGATGGAGACATCGGGCAGGTTGCTGCGGGTGCCGAGGAACGGGACCCATCCCCGATTCACCAGCACCACATCGCCGCCCGGCCGCACGAGCGGAGTCAACACCTGGTAGCCGTCGACATCGTGATAGGTCATGTTGTCGAGGAGGAACTGATGCGCCGCATCGTAGGTGCCGGTAAGGCTGACGCGCTGATAGTCGGGTATCTGCGTGAGCGGCGCCGAGCCGAGCGCGACCACCTCGCGTGCACCGCGCTCGAAGCGGGCGTGCTCGGCCGCCCGGAAGGTCCCTCGCCGCCACTGCCAGCGCCCGAGCGCGATGAATATGACGCACAGCGCCAGCATCAGCAGGGTGAAGGCCGGCGAAGGCGAGAACTGACGACGCCCGAAGCTCAGGTGCATGGGTAGAGGGGATGCTTTGGCGCTACACTGGAGCCCGTCATGCCAGAGCTGTTTCGCGTCGTCGTCCTCATCGCGCTCGCGGCCATCGTGGTGAGCCTGGGCTCGGCCCTCTACCACCTGTCCCGGGGCACCCAACAGGACTCGGCGAAGATGGCGCGCGCGCTGACGATCCGCATCGTGCTCTCCATTGCATTGTTCGCGCTCATCATGCTCGCCTGGTACGCGGGGCTGATCACGCCTCACGGCGTGATTCCCCCGCATCGCTAGGCGGCTACAGCCAATAGACGAACACGAAGAGCCCGAGCCACACCACGTCGACGAAGTGCCAGTACCAGGACACTGCCTCAAACGCGAAATGCTGCCGCGGCGTGAAGTGCCCGCGCAGCACGCGCAGCCAGACTACCAGCAGCATGATCGCGCCGATGGTCACGTGCAGACCGTGAAAACCGGTGAGCATGAAGAACGTCGAGCCGTAGATTCCCGTCGTCAGCCGCAGATTGAGCTTCGTATAGGCATCGTAGTACTCGTGCCCCTGCAAGGCGACGAAGGCGAAGCCGAGGACGAAGGTGAATGCCAGGAAGAGCTTGAGCCGGCCGCGATTGCCGCTGCGCAGCGCGTGGTGGGCGATGGTGACGGTGAGGCCGCTGGTCAGCAGGATCAGCGTATTGATCGCCGCGATCCCGTAGGCGCTCATCGCCTCGAAGCTCTCGCCACCGATGTGACCTGGCCCGTTGGTCGGCCAGGCGGCCTCGTACCGGGGCCACAGGATGAGATTGGTCAGCCCTTTGACGCCCTGACCTCCGAGCCAGGGCACGGCGAGCACGCGCGCATAGAAGAGCGCGCCGAAGAAGGCACCGAAGAACATCACCTCGGAGAAGATGAACCACATCATTCCCATGCGGAATGACCGGTCGACCTGCGCGTTGTAGATGCCGCGCTGATTTTCCCCGATGACGGTGTGGAACCAGCCGCCGAACATGTAGAAGATGAGGATCGGACCCGGAACGAACGCCCACGCACCCGTCCAGTCGTTGAGGTAGGCGACCGCGCCCCACATCAGGCAGAACAGCGCGACCGCGGCAACGATCGGCCAGGGACTTCCATGGGGGACGTAGTAGTGGTCGTCGCCGTGGGCGTGTGCAGGGGCGTGTGCGTTTGCCATGTCGTGACTTTCGTGAGTACTCGTGTTGGCGGGGGCCGCTCAGTGGGATCCCCGCACCAGCATCATGACGATGAAGCCGAAGTAGAAGGCGAGCACGATGAGGGACACCACCAGGGTCGTACGCCGCACTCCCTTACGCCGCTGTGCCTGCTGCTGCGGCGTCAGCATCGGCTGATTTCCGGTCGTTGCTGCAGGCATGATCGCCTTTTCCACTCAGTGCTCCGCGCCACGGGCAATCATTGCCTCGGTCGGCGGTGTCGTCCAGGAATGATACGGCGCCGGTGAGGGCAGCTCCCACTCCAGCCCCCGCGCGCCGTCCCAGGCCCTGGTGCCCTCGACCCGCTGGCCGGAGCGCACGCACTTCCAGATGATGTAGGGGAAGAGGAGCTGCGACAGTCCGAAGGCGAAGCCGCCGATCGAGGACACCATATTCCAGTCGGCGAACTGCACGGCGTAGTCGGGAATGCGGCGCGGCATGCCGGCGAGCCCGAGGAAGTGCTGCGGGAAGAACAGCACGTTGAAGAAGATCGCCGACAGCCAGAAGTGCCACGTCGCCAGGCGCATGTCGTACATGCGGCCGACCCACTTGGGCAGCCAATAATAGACCCCCGACATGATGCCGAAGGCGGCGCCCGAGACCAGCACGTAGTGGAAGTGGGCCACCACGAAGTACGTGTCCTGGTATTGGAAGTCAGCCGGCACGAGGGCGAGCATGAGGCCGGAGAAGCCGCCGATGGTGAAGAGGAAAAGGAACGCCAGAGAGAACAGCATCGGAGGCTCGAAGCTGAGCGAGCCGCGCCACATGGTGGCCGTCCAGTTGAACACCTTCACGCCGGTCGGCACCGCGATCAGCATGGTGGCGAGCATGAAGAAGAGGAGCGCGGAGAGCGGCAGCCCCACGGTGAACATGTGGTGCGCCCAGACGATGAAGGACAGGAAGGCGATCGAGGCGGTGGCGTAGACCATTGCCTCGTAGCCGAAGAGCGGCTTGCGGGAGAACGCCGGGATGACCTCCGAGACCACGCCGAAGGCCGGGAGGATCATGATGTAGACCTCGGGATGGCCGAAGAACCAGAAGATGTGCTGGAACATCACCGGGTCGCCGCCGCCGGCGGCATTGAAGAAGCTGGTGCCGAAGAAATGATCGGTGAGCATCATGGTCACCGCGCCGGCGAGCACCGGCATCACCGCGACGAGCAGGTAGGCGGTGATGAGCCAGGTCCATACGAAGAGCGGCATGCGCAGCAGAGTCATGCCCGGCGCGCGCAGATTCATGATGGTGACCACGACGTTGATCGCGCCAAGGATGGAGGAGATACCCATCATGTGAATGGCGAAGATCAGCATCGGGAAGGAGCTGCCGAACTGCAGGGTGAGCGGCGGGTACATGGTCCAGCCGCCGGCGGGCGCGCTCCCCGGGACGAGCCAGGAGCTGAGGAGCAACACGAAGGCGAACGGCAGGATCCAGAAGCTCAGATTGTTGAGGCGCGGCAGCGCCATGTCGGGCGCGCCGATCTGAATGGGGATCATCCAGTTGGCGAGCCCCACCCACGCGGGCATGATCGCCCCGAAGATCATCACCAGGCCGTGCATCGTGGTGAGGGAGTTGAATACCCCGGCATCCACGAGCTGCAGTCCGGGCTTGAAGAGCTCCGCGCGAATCACCATCGCGAAGGCGCCGCCGGTGAAGAACATGATGCACGAGAAGATCAGATACATCGTGCCGATGTCCTTGTGATTCGTCGCGAACACCCAGCGACGCCAGCCGTGCGGCTTGTGATCGTGATCGTGCGCGGCGTGCGCGTGGACTTCGGTGTGCGGCTCGGCCATGGGATCTACCCTCTCGGAAACTTCAGGTCCTGTCGAAAACCATCAGGCGCTGTCGGGGCCCGTGCGTCAGCTCGATGAGGCCATGCTGGCGGCGGCAGCCTTTTCCGCGGCTGCTTCACGTTTCAGCCAGGCCTGGAAGTCGCTCTTGGAGAGCGCCTTGACGACGATGGGCATGTAGCCATGGCCGCGGCCACAGAGCTCGGCGCACTGGCCACGATAGATGCCGGGCTTGTCGGCATCGACCTCGAACCAGGACTGGTTGATGTAACCGGGGATGGCGTCCTTCTTGATGCCCAAGTCCTCCACCCACCAGGAGTGGATCACATCCACCGCGGTGAGGAGCAGGCGGATCTTGGTGCCGACCGGGACGACGAGCGGATGGTCGACGTTGCGCAGATAGTTCGGCACGCTGTAGGGGCTGATGCCGGAGTCGAGCTCACTCGCGGCCATGCTCCTGGCATCGAGCTTCGAGATGAAGCTCACGCCCTTGCCGACGTACTCGTACTGCCAGCCCCACTGAAAGCCGGTGACCTTGACGTCGAGCTGCGAGTGGCTGTCGTCGTTGATCAGCACCAGGCCATGCGCGGCCGGAATGGCCATGCCGATCAGGATGAGCACCGGAATCGTGGTCCAGATGATCTCGACCTTCGTGTTGTGAACGAGGGTCACATCCGCCACGGCGCCCCGCGACCGGGTATGAAAGATGATCGACCAGATCATCACTCCGAAGACGAGGATGCCTATCGCGACGCAGACCCAGAACGCCATCATGTGAATGCTGTAGACGTCCCGGCTGATGCTGGTGACCCCCACGGGCAGGTTGAGGAGACTCCAGCCGGACGCCGTGGCCTCGTCGGCGGCCCCGGCCGGCACCGCCACAACGGTAGCGGCGATCATCGCCAGTATGCCGAGCCACATGCCGGGCCGTATTCCGAGTCTTACGCGATACATCGTTGTCGTGCCTTTCACGCGCGTGCCCTCGCGGGAGGGCCCCCTCGCGCTATAGCTAGGGCTAACCAAAACTGAAAACCCGCTGCGCCCCCTACTTGGGTCCCAGAGCCAGGGAGGGCGACTCGTTGATGCGGCCGATCAGGCGCTGAAGCCTCATCGCCAGTCCGCACCGCTCTTCTTCCGTGAGAAAGCTCCCCAATTCGCACTGCCGGCCGTGCGACTCGATGGTCAGGCGGCTCGGATGCAGCTTCGAGGCTGGACGGCGCAGTTTAACCTGAGCCCAGTGCCGCGGGAACACGGTTCGCCGACAATAGGCGCGATCACGCTCTTCGACGCTGACGTCGGCGTCCGTGAGGGTGATGATCTCGGCGCGATATCGGCGCGCAAGGCTGGCATGCAGCGCCCACGCGAGGAGGAGCATCTCGAGAGCTGCGAACGGGAGGATGGGCCACATGCCTCGCAGGGCGAGGAATCCGGCGACCGCGAAGGAAAGCGTGCAGGCGCTAGCAAAGAACAGCATCGCCCCTCGCAGAGTGAGCGAGCAGTTCGGGCAGATCACGATGCGCACAGCCTGCGGAAGCTCCATGAGTCGCCGGTGGAACGGACCAGAGCCCGCTCCGGCCGCCTCCTTTGGCTACTGACATAAAATGGTAGGACGGCGGATGCAGCGCAGCAAGCGGCGCGCGCGGCAGTCAAGCTCTGTGTTCCATGGAGAGCGCATGTAGTCGCGCAGCGGCCTCGCTCACGTCCGGCGAGGTGCTTGCGACCGCCATGAACGGCAAACGAGCCAGGGGGGGTGCTCCCAAGCGAAGGCTGAGGGTGGCCACATTCTCCGTGGCGCGCTCGAGGTCCGGATCGATGTGGTTGGCGACCCACCCGCAGAAGGGAGCGCCGCGGGCGGCGATCGACTCGCGCGTGAGCAGCGCGTGATTGAGGCAGCCGAGGCGGATGCCGACAACGAGAATCGTGGGCACGGCGAGCTCGAGGGCGATGTCGGCTATGGATGTCGTATCGCCGATCGGCGCCAGCCATCCGCCCGCTCCCTCCACGATCACGCAATCGGCGGCGGCTGCCAGCGACTCGAACTGTTTGCGCAGGCGGTCGAGCTCGATGACGATGCCACCTTCTTGCGCCGCGATGTGAGGAGCGATCGGTGGGAGAAAGCAGTAGGGGTTCACGGCGCTGTAGTCCGCCTTCACGTTGGCGGCGGCCATCAGCGCGAGCGCGTCGGGGTTGCGGAGCCCCTCGGCTGTCCGCTCGCATCCCGAGGCGACCGGTTTCATGGCCGCAACGCGCAGGCCGCGAGCAACGAGCGCGCGGGTCAGCGCAGCGGCGAACAAAGTCTTGCCAACACCGGTGTCGGTACCAGTGACGAAGAAGCCATTGGGTTTCATGATCGGGCGCCTCGCTCTCGTCGTCGGATCCTGGAAGGCGGTATTCTGACTTCGCCGCCGGCTGCGGGCGTCGTCGGCCTGCCCGCACTGCCCCACGCCGCTCCGTAAACGATCTCGTAGGTGGCCGGCAGTCTGCCCTCCCTGCGAAACGCCTCATAGGCAGAGAGGACGCGCTGCAGACGGCTGCGGCCGATCAGCGAGCGCGGGCGGCCGGAGGTGGAGTTGTGCGCGCCCAGGGCTTTGAGGTCGCGCATCAACGCTACGCCGTCCTCGTAGGTGAGTTGCGTCCGATCGACGTCCAGCACGGGCTCCTGCAGGCCCGAGCGCACCAGCGCATCGCCTATGTCGTGCACGTCGAGGAAGCGATTCACGTGGCTGTAGGCGTCGGCTTCCGCCCAGGCGCTGCGCAGCTCTTTGAGCGTGTCGGGACCGAATGTGCTGAAGGCGAAGAAGCCCTGCGGTTTGAGGACGCGGCGCACCTCGGCAAAGACCTCATCGAGAGGCTCGCACCACTGCAGCATGAGGCTGCTGAAGACGATATCGACGCTTGCAGCATCGAGGGGCAGCCGCGCGGCCTCGGCGCACACACGCTCGAAGCGGCGGAAGAGACTCTGGTGGCGAAGAGCTGCCCGCAGCATGCCGGGCGCGAGATCGAGGGCGATCACACGCGACCGGCGGTAGCGGCGTTTGAGCTCGGCCGTCATCCGGCCGGTGCCGGCACCGAGGTCCAGGATGACCTCGGGATGGAAATCGAAGGGCGTGAGGCGGCCAATGAGCTCTTCGGCCACCCGCAACTGCAGCACGGCCGCGGCTTCGTAGGTGACGCCTGCCCGATCGAAAGCCGCGCGCACGCCCGCTTTCTCGAGTTGGAAGGGTTTGGGGTCAGGCAGGCTCATGCCGGCGGCAGGAAGTCGGTGAGGAGCGCGCCGAGCTGCGGCAGGTGCGAAAGGAATGGCGCGTGCGCTGCGCGTCGGATCTCGACGTAGCGCGCGTTGGGAAGAGCATCCGCGAGTGCGCGGGACGCGGCGGGCATGGTCACGCGATCATATTCGCCCGCGATCACGAGAGTGGGCAGTGTGATCTGCGCCAGGAGCGGACGCAGATCGGTATTGCGCAGCAGCTCGAGACCGCAGGCCAAGGCATCGAGCTGCGGGCGGCCCGGATTCTCGAGCTGCCGCTCGAGACCCGTCCCCCGGTGTGGCGAGTTGGATACGGACCGGGCGCCGTGGGCAAAGAGCGCCGTGCGCAGCTGCGACAGCGCGGCGGCGGCCTCTGCACTGCCGCGCACCTGCAGCTCGAGGAAGTCGCTCACGGTGCGGCGATAGTCGGCGCGCAGGCCCGCCGCCTGTTGCGCGAGGCGCTCGGGAGGCGCGCCATGGGGCCAGTCAGGGCCGGCGGGCAGACGCGGCGTCGCAGCAATCAGCACGAGGCGCTGGAGACCCTCGGGCCGGCCCGCCGCCAGCTCGAGGGCGATCTGGCCGCCGAGCGACCAGCCCAGGAGGAAATAACTCTCTGTCACGGCGGAGACGGTCTCGCGGATCTGCGCCGCCTGCTCCTCGAGCGAGGAGCGCCCGGGCAGCCAGTCGCTGCGTCCGTGTCCGGGGAGGTCGATCGCGACGATCCGGAAGCGATCCTGAAGCATCGCCGCGAGCCCGTCCCAGACACGCAGGTTGAGTCCCCAGCCGTGCAGCAGCACGAGTGCCGGGCCGCTGCCGCGCACCTCTGCGTAGAGCCCGCTCATGAGGCGAGCGCCGCGGCGCAGATGCGGCCCAGACTCTCCACCAGGGCATCGACCTGATTTTCCCGGTGCCCGGCGGTGAGCGTGATGCGCAGTCGTTCCTGGCCTGCGGGAACCGTGGGCGAGCGGATGGCCACGGCCCAGAAGCCGGCTTCGAGCAGCGCCTGCTGCGCACGCAGAGCGGCCCGCGCCGAGCCGAGGGGAATCGGCTGGATCGGCGTAGTGGATTCGGCGAGCGGCACGCCGACCTCCCGCGCACCCGCGCGAAAGCGCGCCGTCAGCGCGAGCGCGCGCTCACGCCGCCAGGCTTCCTGCTGCGCGATACTCAGTGCTGCGCGCGTTGCCGCAGCTACCGGTTGCGGTAGAGCCGTCGTGTAGATGTAGGAGCGCGCCCGCTGGATGAGGACGTCGATCAGCTCCTCCGCGCCCGCGACGAAGGCTCCGAAGGAGCCGAATGCCTTGCCGAGCGTGCCGACCAGCACGGGCACCTGATCGGTACCCAAGCCCGCGAGCTCCACCGCGCCGCGCCCGTTGCGACCCAATACGCCGATGCCATGCGCGTCATCCACGACCAGCCAGGCATCGTGCGCGCGAGCGGCCTCGGACAGGGATGCAAGTGGTGCGATATCCCCATCCATGCTGAATACCCCGTCCGTAGCCAACACCGCGGCGGCTGGCGCACCCTCGGCGAGCAGCCGGCGAGCGGCGGCGGCATCGCAATGGGGATAGCGGCGCAAGCGAGCGCCGGAGAGCAGCCCCGCATCGATGAGCGAGGCATGGCTCAGCCTGTCGAGCAGCACCGATTCGCCGCGGCTCGCGAGCGCGGTAACGACACCGAGGTTGGCCATGTAGCCGGTCGAGAAAAGAAGCGCCCGCTCGCGGCCGGTGAAAGCGGCCAGCTCTTCCTCGAGCGCTGCGTGCTCCCTCCCGTGGCCGCTGATGAGATGCGAGGCGCCGCTGCCGGTGCCGCACCGTGCCGCGCATTCCGCCATTGCCGCGGCGAGTGCCGGATGGGCAGCGAGCCCGAGATAATCGTTGCTGCTGAAGTCGATCAGCCGCCGGCCATCGACGATCACTTCCGCGCGGCTGCCCTTGTCGGGATAGGCCTCTACCGTCGCGCGGTGGCGCCGCAGATGCTGACGCTCGATCTCCTCGAGCGCCGGCTCAAGCGGCTGTCTCTTCATTGCGAGTGAAAGACGGCGGGCTGCCCTCTGGGACTGATGGCAGCGTCCCCGGATTGTTGACTAGGCAACTTTCGGGCCTGAGGCCGAGCCGCGCGAGCAGCCTGCGATCGCGCTCGACATCCGGGTTGCCGGTGGTCAGCAGCTTCTCGCCGTAGAAAATCGAGTTGGCACCCGCCAGGAAGCAGAGCGCCTGCAGCTCATCGCTCATCTCCTGCCGACCGGCCGAAAGTCGCACGTGCGAGCGCGGCATCATGAGGCGCGCGGCGGCGATCGTGCGGACGAACTCGAGCGGGTCGACCGGCGCGCTGCCGTCGAGCGGCGTGCCTGGAACCTGCACCAGCTGGTTGATGGGCACGCTCTCCGGATGCTCGGTAAGGTTGGCGAGCGTCATCAGGAGCTTCGCCCGGTCCGTCACGGATTCCCCGAGGCCGAGAATGCCGCCGCAGCACACCTTGAGCTGCGCGCCCCGCACGGCTTCCAGCGTATCGAGGCGGTCCTGATAGGTGCGGGTCGTTATGACTTTGCCGTAGAACTCCGCGGAAGTATCGAGGTTGTGGTTGTAGTAATCGAGGCCCGCGGCCTTGAGCTCCTGCGCCTGCTCCGGTGTCAGCATGCCGAGCGTGGCGCAGGTCTCCAGACCGAGCGCACTCACCGCCCGGATCATCGCGCTCACGACCTTGAGATCCTTCGCCTTGGGCGAGCGATACGCGGCGCCCATGCAGAAGCGCGTTGCGCCGGCCTCTCTTGCGCGCGCCGCGTGCTGCCGCACTGACTCCACCTCCATCAGCTCCTCCCGCTCGAGGCCCGTGTCGTAGCGCACACTCTGCGGGCAGTAGGCGCAGTCTTCGGGACAGGCGCCAGTCTTGATCGACAGGAGCGTGCTCATCTGTACCGTGTTGGGCGTGTGGTGCTCCCGATGCACCCGCTGGGCATGGAAGAGGAGGTCCATGAGCGGCATCGCGAGGAGACTCTCGGCCTCCGGCAGGGTCCAGTCGTGGCGAACGGTTCCGAGAGCGGTCAGGGTCATGCGCGCCTCCGGCGGAAGTGGCGGCGGGCATGTTCGCGGGCCGCGCGGCGGATGTCAACGCAGCCGCCCGGACTGGGTCGACATTTGCTCATTTTCTGAGCGTTCAGCGTCTCAATAGATGTACGGCGAGCGCGATACCGACGCCGATGGCCCCGGACACCGCGATGAATACCGCCGCCGCAGCGCAATCCTTGACGATCCGGATCTGCGGATGAAAGTCCGGGCTCAGATGGTCGGCCAGCGCCTCGATGGCGGTGTTGAGGAGCTCCGCGGCGAGGACCGCCGCGCTCGCCAGCAGGACCGCTGCCCACCAGAGCGGTCCGGGGTGAAGCACCACTAGCGTGGCCAGCACGAGGACGAGCAGCATGGCCTCGAGGCGTATGCTGCGCTCGGTGCGCAGCGCATACAGCAGCCCCGCCAGGGCAAAGCCGAAGCGCCGCAGCAGATTCAGGTTCTTGTGATCTTTAAGGGGCGTAGACGTACTGCAGGAGTATGCCGATGAAGATCGCCATGCCGACGTAGTTGTTGTTGAGAAATGCGCGCAGGCAGGCGGCAGGCTCGCGCGCGCGGATCAGCCACTGCTGGTAGAGGAAGAGCAGCGCCGCCACCACGATGCCGGCGAAGTACCAGCCGCCGAAGGCCATGTCGCGGCCGGCGAGCACCAGCGCGAAGAGCATCGTTGCCTGCAGCGCGCCGACAGCCAACCGGTCCATGTCGGCGAACAGGATGGCGCTCGATTTCACGCCGATCTGCAGGTCATCCTCCCTGTCGACCATGGCGTAGAGGGTGTCATACATCGCCGCCCAGATGACCGCGGCGATATAGAGCACCCAGGCGATGCGCGGCAGCGAGTCCCGTTGGGCGGCAAACGCCATCGGCACGCTCCAGCCGCCGAAGGAGATGCCGAGATAGAGCTGCGGCAGCGGGAAAAAGCGCTTCACGAAGGGATATGACACCGTGAGGATGGCGCCGATCACGGCGAGCTTCACGGTGAAGGGATTGAGTCGGGTCACCAGCCACAGCGCGGCCCCGCCGAGCACGACGAACAGCGCCAGGGCTTCCGTCGGGGATACGCGCCGTGCTGCGAGCGGCCGCTCGCGGGTGCGCTTCACGTGCGGGTCGATGTCGCGGTCGGCGAAATCGTTGATGACGCAGCCCGCGGCGCGCATCGTGATCACGCCCAGCGCGAAGACGATCAACACCTTCTGCTGCGGCCTGCCGGCGCCGGCCACCCACAGCGCCCAGAGCGCCGGCCAGAGAAGCAGCCAGGTGCCGATCGGGCGGTCGAAGCGCGCGAGCCGTCCGTATTCCTCCAGGCGCCGGGCGAGGCGGTAGTAGAGCGGGGCCTGTTTGGTCTTTGCAGTGAGATCCAGGTCGATTTGGCCTGCGGTGGTGTTCATGTGTGTTGACGCTTATCCGACTCGCCCATATTGCTCACCGCTCCCGATCCACCGGGCCGCCAGTGCCGCAATATTATCCGGGTACTCGGCGAGCAGCAGCTCTGCGGCTTCCTGCACGTGCGGCAGGAGGTCGGCATCGCGCGTCAAGTCCGCCACGCGAAGTTGCGCCAGCCCCGTCTGCCGCGTGCCGAGGAGCTCACCGGGGCCCCGCAGCTCGAGATCGCGGCGGGCGATCTCGAAGCCGTCGTTGCTCTCCCGGATGACCTTGAGGCGCTGCCGTGCCAGCGGCGAGAGCGGGCTGCGATAGAGGAGCACACAGGTGCTGGCCTCCGCACCGCGGCCGACGCGCCCCCGCAACTGGTGCAGCTGTGCCAGGCCCATGCGCTCGGCATTCTCTATCACCATGAGCGTCGCGTTGGGGACGTCCACCCCGACCTCGATCACAGTGGTTGCAACCAACAGTTGGATACGGGCCGCCTTGAAGGCGAGCATCGCTGCGTCCTTCTTCGAGGATGGCATTCGTCCGTGCACCAGTCCCACCTGGACCTCGGGCAACGCCTCTGCGAGGGCGGCAGCGGTTTCCTCGGCAGCCTGCGAGCGCAGCTCATCCGACTCGTCGATGAGCGGACAAACCCAGTAGACCTGACGGCCGCTGCGGCAGACCTGGACGATGCGCGCCACCACTTCGTCGCGGCGCTCCTCCGGCACCACGACCGTCCGCACGGGGGTGCGGCCGGGCGGCAACTCATCGATGACGGAGATGTCGAGGTCGGCGTACGCCGTCATGGCCAGTGTGCGCGGGATCGGAGTCGCGGTCATGATGAGCTGGTGCGGATGGCGCCCGAGCTTGCTGCCCTTCTCTTTCAGGCGTAGCCGCTGCTGCACGCCGAAGCGATGCTGCTCGTCGACGATGACGAGCGCGAGGCTCGAGAAATCGATGCCTTCCTGGAAGAGCGCGTGCGTCCCGACGATGACCCGCACCTCGCCTGATGCGATCGCCTCGAGCGCGCTGCGGCGGGCGCGCGCCGGCTGCCCGCTGGTGAGCAACGCCACGGGAAGGCCCAGCGGGCGCAGCCACTCGCTCAGGCTCCGCCAGTGTTGCTCCGCGAGGAGCTCCGTCGGCGCCATCAGCGCGGCCTGCAAGCCGGTTCCGGCCGCTCGGGCTGCCGCGATTGCGGCGACGACTGTCTTGCCGCAGCCGACATCACCCTGGATCAGCCGAACCATCGGCACCCTGGAGCGCAGGTCACTGTCGACTTCGGTCAAAGCGCGGGCCTGCGCGTCCGTGAGATTGAAGGGCAAGGAGGCGGTGAGACGCGCCGCAAGGCCATCGGGATCCTCGAGCGGCCAGGCGGGGTCGGTCTTGGCCGACCGCTTCAACAGCCGCAGGCTCGCCTGATGCGCGAGCAGCTCTTCGAATGCGAGGCGGCGCTGTGCCGGGTGACGGCCGGCCGCCAGCTCCGCAAGCTGTGCCTCGCGCGGCGGACGATGTACGTACCGCAGCGCATCGCGTAGCGGCAGCAGATCGAGTGAGCTCAGGACCTGTGCCGGAATCCAGTCCCGCACGGCTGCCCTGTCGAGCTCCTGCAAGGCCTGCGCGATGAGTGCTCGCAGCCGGCCCTGCGGGACGCCCTCGGTCAGTGGATAGACGGGCGTCAGAGTCTCTTCGGGTGCCGCCTCCCCGCCGCTCACGCGACGATACTCGGGATGCACCATCTCCAGGCCCTGTGGGCCGCGGCGCACCTCACCGAAGCAACGCAGCCGCGTGCCGCGCGCGAGGCTGAGCTGCTGCGACGCCGAGAAGTGGAAGAAGCGAAGTGTCAGAAACCCCGAGCCATCCGACAGGCTGCACTGCAGCTGCCGCCGCCGGCGATAGGCGACCTGCGCGAGCTGGATCTCGCCCTCGACGACGGCCCGGGTGCCTGCAAGCAGGGAGCCGATCCTGACGACGGTGGTGCGGTCCTCGTAGCGCAGCGGCAGCACGAAGAGCAGGTCCTGTACTTGCGCGACGCCCAGGCGCCCGAGGCGATGCGCGAGCGCCTCGCCGACACCGCGCAGTGCGGTAATGGGCCGTTGCTCTTGTGAAGCGCTGGATCCGGGCATCCTGCCCGGCCCACCGCCGTCCCGGAAAAAAAGCGTGGTTTTTTCCCGAGACTCGGCCACTTGCGGTGGCCGGGCACATCCTTGTGCCTGAGTTGCCGTGTCACGTTTAGCCAAGGTAGAGGACGCACTCGGCCTCGACGCGCGCGCCGCGGGGCAGTTGCGCGACGCCGATGGCCGCACGCGCCGGATAAGGCTGCGGGAAGTAGAGGGCCATGATCTCGTTGACCTTGGCGAAGTGGGTCAGATCCGTGAGAAAGACGTTGACCTTCACGGCCTGCGAGAGGCTGCCACCGGCAGCCTCGGCGACGGCCTTCAGATTCTCGAACACGCGGCGGATCTCCGCCTCGATGTCGCCGCTCACCAGCTCCTTGGTAGCCGGGTCGAGCGGGATCTGCCCGGAGAGATACAGCGTATCGCCGGCGCGCATGGCCTGGGAGTAGGTGCCGATCGCCTGCGGCGCTCGCTCGGTATGAATCGGTTTGCGGCTCATTATGCTCTCTCACCCATTGTCAGGATTGGTATCCGAATCGTCGTTCTCATCGACGCTCTCGATATCGGCATCCGCGCGCTCACTGCGCGCGTGGGCGGCAATCGTCCGGCTGACCCGTGTCACATCGGGCATACGGCGGATGACACGCATCACGCGTGCGAGATGCTTGCGGTCACGCACCTTCAGCTCGAAAGTCAGGATGGATGCGTCGCCCTCCTGCTCTTCTATGGAGACATGATGGATGTTCGTCTCGGTGCTGGCGATGGCTGCGGCGACTGACGCCAGCACGCCGGTGCGGTTGACGACGTAGATGCGGATCTCGGAGTTGAATAGCCGCTCGGGCGCGGGCCGCCAGCTCACCGGCAGCCATTTCTCGGGATGCTTGCGATAGTCCTCGACGTTGACGCAGCGCTCGCGGTGGATGACGACGCCGCGGCCAGCGGAGAGAAAGGCGAATACCGGGTCGTACGGCAGCGGGAAGCAGCAGCGCGCATAGGAGACGAGCAGGCCCTCGGTGCCCGCGATGGCAAGGGGTGCCGGCGCATGCGAACGCCCATCCGCGGGCGCTGCCGGCAGCAGGCGCCGCGCGACCAGCGGCGCCAGGCGCTCGCCGAGACCGATTTTCTCGTAAAGATCATCGAGATCCTTCATGCCGAACTCACCGAGCACGGCCTGCTGCACCTCGGGGCTGACATCCTCCAGCGCCAGCCGGAACTCTCCGAGCGCCTGGTTGAGAAGCCGTTGGCCGAGCGCGATGGCCTCCGTGCGGCGCAGGCTCTTCAGGTAATGCCGGATGGCATTGCGTGCCTTCGCGGTGACGACGAAATTGACCCACGAGGGATTCGGCATCGCGCCCTTGGCCGTGATGATCTCTACGGTCTGGCCATTGCGCAGCACCGTGCGCAGCGGCGTGAGGCGCCGATCGACCTTGGCCGCGACGCAGCGGTTGCCGATGTCGGTATGCACCGCGTAGGCGAAATCCACCACCGTGGCGCCGCTCGGCAGACGCAGGATCGTGCCCTTCGGGGTGAAGACGTACACCTTGTCCGGAAAGAGATCGACCTTGACGCTCTCGAGGAACTCCTCCGAGCTGCCGTCCTCCTGCAGCGCCACCAGGCTCGACAGCCACTCGCGCGTGCGCTCCCGCTGCATCGAGTCCGCATCGCCGCCGCTCTTGTACTTCCAGTGGGCGGCGATGCCGGACTCGGCAACACGATGCATGTCTTCGGTGCGAATCTGCGCCTCGATGGGCACGCCGTTGGGGCCGAAGAGCGTCGTATGGAGCGACTGGTAGCCGTTGACCCGCGGGATGGCGATGTAGTCCTTGAAGCGCCCGGGCATGGGCTTGAATACCGAGTGCACCACACCGAGTGCGCGATAGCAGGTGTCCGGCTTATCGGCGATGATGCGCAGGCCGTAGACGTCGACGATCTCCGCCAGCGAAGCGCGCTTGCGCAGCATCTTCTTGTAAATGCTGTAGAGGTGCTTCTCGCGCGTCTCCACCCGCGCATGGATCTCATTCTTGACGAGGGCGCCGGTGAGCTGCTGCTCGAGTTTCTTCAGGAACTCCTTCTGGTTGCCGCGCGCCTTGCGCAGCGCGCGCGCCAGCACCTCGTAGCGGTGCGGGTAGAGCGCCTCGAAACCGAGGTCCTCGAGCTCGAGCTTCAAGTTGTAGAGACCGAGGCGCTCGGCGATCGGGGCGTAGATCTCCAGGGTCTCGCGGGCAACAGCCCGCCGCCGCGGCAACGGCATGGCCTCGATGGTGCGCATGTTGTGAGTGCGGTCGGCGAGCTTGACCAGGATCACTCTCAAGTCGCGCACCATCGCGAGGAGCATCTTGCGGAAGGATTCCGCCTGCGCTTCCTCGCGGCTCTTGAACTGGATCGCATCGAGCTTGGTGACGCCATCGACGAGCTCGGCGACGTCGGCGCCGAAGCGCGCGGCAAGCTGGTCCTTCGGCGTCGGGGTGTCTTCGATGACGTCGTGCAGGATTGCCGCGATCAGCGTGTCGGCATCGAGGTGCAGATCGGCGAGGAGTGCCGCCGCCGCTACCGGGTGCGCGATGAAGGGCTCACCGGAGAGGCGCTTCTGTCCTTTGTGGGCGGAGGCGCCGAACTCCGCTGCCTCCTCGATCCTCGCTACCTGGTCGGCCGGCAGGTATTTACCGACGGCGGCCAGAAGCTCCTTGAGTCCCGGAGTGCGCCTTCCGCCGGGGAGCAGTCCCAGGAGCGAAGACGCATAGTCCATACGAAAGGCCGGGGAGCTTCAGTCCCCCAGCCCGAACTGCGGCGCGCGGAAGCTCGATTGAGCGTCGAGCTCGGGAATCGCGGGCTCGGCCGGAGGCTCGGGCTCGCGGAGCATGTCGAGCGTGACATTGCCGGCGGCAATCTCGCGCAGCGCGACCACGGTCGGCTTGTCGTTCTCCCAGCCGACAGTGGGCTCGGCGCCATTGGCAAGCCGGCGGGCGCGCTGGGCGGCCAGGATGACGAGCTGGAAGAGGTTATCGACGTTCTGCAGGCAGTCTTCGACAGTGATACGGGCCATGGTAAAGGTACGAATAGTGACGAGCGCCGGCTGGCGCGGGAGATGGCCTACTATAAGCCCATTGGAGTGCTCAGGCTAGCAGGCGCTCCAATAGTGGCGCCAGCTCGGGGCGGCCGGCCGCCAGCCCCTGCGAGCCTGCGGTGACGATGGCCGTGAGATCGGCCACCGCTCTCTCGAAGTCATCGTTCACGACCACGTAGTCGAATTCCCGCCAGTGTGACATGTCGCTCACGGCATCACGCAGGCGGCGGGCAATCACCTCGGGGGAATCGGTCGCGCGGGTGCGCAGCCGCTTCTCCAGCGCCTCGCGGGAAGGAGGCAGGATGAAGATGGTGACACAGTCGGGCATTGCCGCCCGCACCTGTCGGGCACCCTGCCAGTCGATCTCGAGCACGATGTCTTCGCCCTGCGCGAGCCGCGCTTCGACGGGCGCACGCGCGGTGCCATAGAGGTTGTCGAACACGCGGGCATGCTCGAGGAACTCCCCCTCGGCCACCAGGTGCTCGAAATCCGGCACGCCGATGAAAAAGTATTCCCGCCCGTGCTCTTCGGTGGGGCGCCGCGGCCGGGTGGTGTGGGAGACGGACATCTCGAGCCTCGGCATGCGCTCGAGCAGCGCCTTCACCAGTGAGGTCTTGCCGGCGCCGGAGGGTGCCGCCACCACGAAGAGCTTGCCGCGCATGGTGGGCGTCGCTACGGCCGTCCCGAGCTCCAGCGCTTCTCGGGCAGCGGCGACCCAGGCGCGCAGGGCCTGAGCTCGGTGGCTGACTTCGTTCTTCGCTGCAGGGTCGAGCTCCGCCGCCGTACACTGCGCATTCGCAGGCAGGAAGATCGGGTCGTAGCCGAACCCGCCGCTACCCCTTGGCGCGAGCGCAATGCGCCCTTCCCAGGTGCCGTGTGCAATGATTGGCTGCGGGTCGTCGTGCCGGCGCACGTAGGCGATCACGCAGTGATAGCGCGCCTGGCGAAACTCCATCGGCACATCGTGCAGCTCGGCGAGGAGCTTATGAAGGTTGTCGGCATCGCTGGCGCCTTCGCCGGCAAACCGCGCCGAGCGCACGCCCGGCCGGCCCTCGAGCGCATCGACCTCGATCCCGGAGTCATCCGCGAGCGAGGGCAGGCCCGACTCCCGCGCTGCGTGGCGAGCCTTGATGAGGGCGTTGTCGAGGAAGGTGGCGCCGGTCTCCGGCGGCGAGTCGATGCCGAGCGCGCTTTGCGCAATGAGCGCGAGGCCCAAAGGCCGGAGGATCGCCGTCAGCTCTGCGAGCTTGCCGGTGTTGCCGCTCGCCAGCACCGTTTTCATGTGGCGCGGTCCGCCAAGGTCTGTGTCTGCAGGGAGAACAGCCGCTCGATGCCATCGGAGGCCAGGGCGAGCATGGCGTCGAGCTCGTGCCGGCGGAAGGCATGCCCCTCGGCGGTACCCTGCACCTCCACGAAGCCTCCGCCGCTGCGCATCACGACATTCATGTCGGTTTCCGCCTGCGAGTCCTCGCGATAATCGAGATCCAACACCGGCTGGCCGCCGACGATGCCGACGGAGATGGCGGCCACCTGGCCATGCAGCGGGCTGGTGGCGAGCGTGCGCTGGGCGATGAGCCGCTCGCAGGCGCGCGCCAGCGCGACATATCCGCCGGTGATCGAGGCGGTGCGGGTGCCGCCGTCGGCCTGCAGGACATCGCAGTCGATGGTGATGGTGCGGGGCCCGAGCGCCTTCAGATCGATCACTGCACGCAGCGATCGTCCGATGAGACGTTGGATTTCCTGGGTGCGGCCGCTCTGCTTGCCGCGCGAAGCCTCGCGCGCCGAGCGGGTGTGCGTCGAGCGAGGCAGCATGCCGTATTCCGCAGTGATCCAACCCTGGTCCTTGCCGCGCAGGAAGGCAGGCACGGAGTCCTCGACACTGGCGGTACACAACACCTGCGTGTCACCCACTTCGATCAACACCGAGCCTTCGGCGTGCTTGGCGAACCGTCGTGTGAAAGTGACGGGGCGCATCTCATCGGCCGCGCGTCCGCTGGGTCGCGTCATGGCTGCCAGCGAAGCGCTGCCGCGGAGGTGTTGTCGCTGGCCGCGCCGGCGCGCGTCACCGCTCTCTGGCCCAGCTCGAGCAGCTTCTCGCGAAGCGAGCTCGGCGAGGAGAGCTCCGCAGCCAGCTCGGCGTCCTTCACCCCACTCCACAGACCGTCGGTGCACACCAGCAGTACGTCGCGAGGCTCGAGCGGACGTCGCCGGGTGAGCGCCATGTCGGGAAGGATGGGATCTCCGCCGAGACAGCATTCGACGTAGTTGCGCATGGGATGCGCCTGAGCCTGCTCCGCGGTGATGAGGCCCTCGCGCAGCAGTACCTCGACGTGGCTGTGATCGCGGCTGCGGCCGACGAGCGCCCCGCCGCGCAGATGATAGATGCGGCTGTCGCCGACGTGCGCCCACCATGAGGCGCCCTGCTGCACCAGGCAGAGCGCACAGGTGGCCCGCGGCCGCTGCTCGAGCGGCAGCGGTGCGCCGAGCCTGACCACTTCCTCGTGAGCGCGGCCGAGGATCAGGTGCAGGAATCCCAGCGGATCGAACAGCGGCAGCGGCGTGTGCCAGAACGCATCGAGCACGATCTCGCGCGTGATTTCCGCGGCGCGTGCGCCGTTGGCGTGCCCGCCCATGCCATCGGCAACGACCAGCAACGCCGCATGGTCCGCCACCGCGGCGGCGACCCGGTCCTGGTTCTCCTCGCGCCCGCCCAGGAGACTGACGTCGGCGTACTCAACCCGCAAGAATAAGTCCCTGCATCTGTTAGACTTTAGAGCCCCTTTTATATCACCCCGCAGCTCCGGGAGCGTAGCGTTTAACCAATGATTGCCAGCATGACCGGCTTTGCGCGGCGCGAGATCTCGGGTCCCTGGGGGACGCTCGTTTGCGAGCTGCGCAGCGTCAATCACCGCTTCCTCGAGGCCGGGTTCCGCCTGCCGGATGACCTGCGCTCCGCGGAGGGCGAGCTGCGCCAGCACCTCGCGCGTGAGGTACGCCGCGGCAAGGTCGACTGCGTGTTCACTTACCGGCGCGCGCAGGCCTCGGAGGCGGGGCTCGAGGTCGACACCCAGGCGCTCGAGCGACTGCTGGCTCGCCTGAAGGACCTCGGCCGCTCCTTTCCGGCACACACCGTCAATCTCATCGACGTGTTGCGCTGGCCGGGCGTACTCAAGGAGGACACCGCCGGCGGCGAGGAGCTGATGGTTGCCACCAGAGCGCTCTTCGGCAGCACGCTCGAGGATCTGGTGGCCGCGCGGACGCGCGAGGGCCTGCGGCTCAAGGAGATTCTGGAGCTGCGCTGCACCAGCCTGGAAGACCAGGTGCGACAGGTGCGGGCGCGACTGCCCGACGTGCAGACTCATTTGCGAGCCCGGCTCGATGAGCGGCTGAAGGAGCTCACCGCGAACGTCGATCAGGACCGCTTGGAGCAGGAGCTGGCGGTTTTGCTGCAGCGCCTCGACGTCGATGAGGAGCTCGAGCGTCTATCAGGTCACATCCAGGAAGTGCGCCGCGTTCTCAAAGCCAACGAGCCGGCCGGGCGGCGGCTGGATTTTCTGATGCAGGAGCTCAACAGGGAAGCGAACACTCTGTCATCGAAGTCCCAGGACCTCGACACCACCCGCAGCGCGGTCGACATGAAGGTCGTGATCGAGCAGATGCGGGAGCAGGTGCAGAACGCGGAATAGGGTCCAGGGGTGTCGAGGCGCATCCATCGCCGTCCTGAATACCCTGTATTTCTAGTGGTTTTGGCCATGAATGGCTACTTCCATCCAACCCCATATCGGCTATGCTGTAGCTAGTGCGGTAGCTGATTTGTAGCTAAGTCCGTGGCTGCTATTCGACGATCAGGGCGGCTTGCGACGGCCGAAACACTTCGCAAATCACCCAATCGAGAGCCACCGGATCGAATCCTTGCGGATAGAGGGGTCGAATGGAGCGCGCGAAACTCACTACGCTCGCGGTTGAGCGGGCGCACCGATCGGGCGAGCGGATGCTGCTCAGTGACGGCGACGGGCTGTATCTGCGCAAGCAGACTCGCGATGGCGCCTCGTGGACGCTGCGCTATCACTTCGCCGGCCGTGAGCACTGGCTGACCCTCGGCCACTACCCCGCCATGTCACTTGCACAGGCCCGCATCGAGGCGAGGGAGGCTCGTGTGCTGCTCGACAAGCAGCAGGACCCCCTGAGCGCGCGCCGCGCCACTCGAGCCGCGCAGCGCCAGCGCGGCTCGTTTCGAGAGTTGTGCGAAGAGTGGTACCGGAACGAGATCATCGGCCGTGGGATCAAGCATCCAAGCGTTCCGCGCCGGCACCTCGACAAATACCTGTTGCCCAAGCTCGGCCGCACGGCGGCGGCGGAGGTCACCGCCGCGGACATCGCCCGCGCGATCGACGAGGTCAAGGGACGAGCACCAACGGCGGCAAATGACCTGCTGCGCTTCGCCCACCGAATCTTTGCGTTTGGCGTGCGTCGGCGCATGGTCCCTGCCAACCCCGCCTTCGGTTTCTCACCGCGCCTCGATGGAGGCGGCACCGAAAGGCCCCGCAGCCGCGCCCTGAGCCTCGATGAGCTAGCGCAGCTTTTCGAGAAGGTCCGCGAAACGCCGAGCTTCGGCGCCGCCAACGCACTTGCACTCAAACTACTGCTCGCACTCTGCGTCCGCAAAGGCGAACTGCTGGGCGCCCGGTGGGAAGAATTTGATCTCGACGGTAGCACGACTCAAGGCGCGGTCTGGCATCTTCCCGCGTCCCGTACCAAGACAGCCACCGCCCTCGACATTCCGCTCGTGCCCGAGGCGGTCAGTTGGCTACGGGAGCTCAAGACGCTCGCGGCCAGGAGCGAATATTTGTTCCCGAAGCGCCGGCGCGACCCTCGTGAGCGCGTACCGCATGTCGGTCTCGATACGCTGAACGTAGCTCTGGAGCGCGTGCCGCACGGCCTGCGGCCCTTCACACTCCACGACCTGCGGCGCACCGCGCGGACCCGGCTCGCCGCGCTGGGTATCCGGCGCGAAGTTGCCGAGCGTTGCCTGGGGCACCAGCTGCACGGGGTCGAGGGCACCTATGACCGACACGACTACTTCAAGGAGCGGCGTGCGGCGCTCGAGCAGTGGACCGCTCTGCTGCTCGAGACCGAGCGCGGCGATCGCAAGGTAACAGCGATCGGCCAGCGGTCAGAACAACGCAAGGCGGGGTGATCCCGACAGCGGCCGAAAGGACCGAGCCAGCGTTCGCGCAGGTCAGCGGCGCCGCCGCTTGGCACCCTTCCAGTCCCGGTTGATCCAGTTCAGATCAAATCCCTTGGGGTCGAACACACCGCCAATCCAGCGCGTCATGTCCTCGTGTTGCTCGTGCCTACGCTCGCCGAGCGCCCGAAGGAACTCCGCGTAGCCGTGCGGACCGCCGACGTCCTCGGGTGGGCAGGCATTCTCCCCGGCGACACAGACTGGAAGGGGGAACTCGCCGGCCGCCGAGGGCGGTGCGGACTCGATGACGATCCGATGTGCCCAGCCATCCCCCATGTCGTAGCGGTACTCGAATTCTCCCCTCGGCCCCAGCTCTGCCACGACGGCAGCGACCGAGACTCGACGTTCGTCTAGATAGCGGTGGGCTTCCTCCTCTGACCAAGCCTCCCTAATCCACCAATCGGGCGCGACCAGGCCCGCTCCGATCTCGAATTCATGCGCGTGGGCGTCCGTCCAGCCCATCACCCATTGCAGGTAACTGTGCAGGGCCGCAAGCGTCCAACTGTTGGGGACGAGCACCCGCCGCCAGACGAGCGGCGCCACCTCTGGTCTCGGGGTTCGTCGCACTCGTATCCATGGCGACCTCGATGCGCCTTTCCCATTCCTCGATGTCCCGTTCGGGCGCCGGTGAGTCGCGCTCAATCCGGCTGACCTCCTGACCGATATCGGCGACCTGCTGTGCCTCCGCACCGATCAGATCGAACAGCGCCCAAGCGAGCCCCCGACTGATCTCCGTCAGATAAACGCTCTGCAGACCGTTGCCTTCAGGGGTTAACGGTGCGTATTTGTCAGCCAGCTGAGAACGCAGTCGCGCAATGTGATCCTTGGGACGGACTGCATTGGAAAGACGCTGCCAGCGAACGCCCACCCGCCAGCCGATCTGGCTCCAGTTGGTGCCGGTGAGGTTAAATTCTTCCGGCTTCGGGCTCTCCCGGCAATAGCCAGTGACGATACCAAGGGCTGCCACGCGCGTATCGCAGAATGACAAGACGATGTCGCCGGGTGCGACCTCGCGCATGAACTCGTAGAAGGGATTCCGATGTCCGTTCTTGTTGCGCTTGGGCGACCAGAGATAACCGCCCTCGATCTCCTGGCGGAAGGTCTGATTCTGGTTGACCCACCAGTAGCGCACGCATCTACGACGGATTCAGAAAACCGGCTGATGCGGTCGGCTCCGCGAGCATGTTCATTACGAGCCGGATCATCACCTCCTTATCCTTGGGATCGGATTCGGCCACCAACAACGCCAGCGCCGCGAGCCCCACATCGTTGATGACCGGCTCGCCCCGGCGTGTGACACGGCCGTTACGGTGCAGGAACTCGACGAAAAGGAAGGAGCCAATGCGCTTGTTCCCGTCGGAGAAGGGATGATTCACGGCGTGCTTCCGCCGCGCGGGGCAAAGTGCCACCCGGCATCCCTTGCGGTTCCACCAGCAGCCCGTTGTCGTAGCGCTGGAGCAGTAGGAACGTCTGCGTGTACCGCGCGATGATGTCCACCAGACCGCGGCCCTGGTCGCTGGTCAGCGCCTCGCCGGAGGCTGCCCTGCGCACGAGAGCCAGCGCAGATTCCAGCTCGCGGGCGTTCTGCTCGAGGCGCTGTCGATTGAGGGTATAGCCGCGGACCAAGTGGTCGCGCAGGGTGCTGGTTGCCCACTGGCGGAAGCGTATCCCTCGATGGGAATTGACGCGGTATCCGACGGAGATGATCGCGTCGAGGTTGTAGTGCTTGACCCGGCGGTGGACGCGGCGATCGCCTTCGGATTGAACTACCGAGAAATCCTCGGTAGTTGCCGATTCCTTTAACTCGTTGTCCGAAAAGATGTTTTTGAGGTGCAGGCCGATATTGTCGGTCGACGACTCGAATAGCTCGGACATCTGCCTCTGCGTCAGCCAGACCGTATCCCGCTCCAGCCGCACGTCCACCCGCACGGAGCCGTCCGCCGCTTCATAGACCAGAATCTGCCCGTTGGCGATCTCGCTTGGTGCGGTCATTGTCCCCATCAAAGTCCCTGGAGCGATGTGCCGTCGCCGCCGATGAGCAGTCTACTCTTTGTCCCGAACGCCGCCGTAGCCGTAATTGCTGGTGCTTTGCGACTTACTCAGTTCGTTGAGTAAAAATACTCAACGATATGAGCTCGCGACGCACCGCGAAGCCATCGGCGCCGCAGTCGCTTCGCAGTTCAAAGGGTCGATGGGAGGGGTAGAGAAAGAGCTGTAGCTAGACCCGTAGCTGATCAGCCGGATGGTCGATTTAACAGCTTTCAAATCAACGAGATAACCTCGGCCGACGCGAGCAGGTGCAGAACGCGGAGTGAGCCAGACCCCAACGGGTCAGGCGCGTTTCGCGATCTCCACGTAATCCCGGCGCGTCGGCCCGGTGTAGAGTTGCCGCGGGCGGCCGATGCGCATCGAGGGGTCGGCGATCATCTCCTGCCAGTGGGCGACCCAGCCGACGGTGCGCGCGATCGCGAACATCACCGTGAACATCGAGCGCGGAATGCCGATGGCGCTATAGATGATGCCCGAATAGAAATCGACGTTGGGGTAGAGCTTGCGCTCGACGAAGTAATCGTCCTTGAGGGCGATCTCCTCCAGACGCAGCGCCAGCTCGAAGAGCGGCGTGTCGGTGCGGCCGAGGCGCGCCAGCACCTTGTGGCACATCTCCCGGATGATCTTGGCGCGCGGGTCGAAATTCTTGTAGACGCGGTGGCCGAAGCCCATCAGGCGGAAGTGACTGGACTTGTCCTTGGCGAGGCCGAGGAACTTCGGGATGTTCTCCGCGGTGCCGATCTGCTCGAGCATCGCGAGCACCGCCTCGTTGGCTCCGCCGTGCGCCGGACCCCAGAGCGCCGAGACACCCGCGGAAATGGCGGCGTAGGGATTGGCGCCGGTGCTGCCCGCGAGCCGTACCGTCGAGGTGCTGGCATTCTGCTCGTGATCGGCGTGCAGGATGAAGAGCAGATCGAGCGCCTGCGCGGCGACCGAATCAACGTGATATGGCTCGCACGGCACCGCGTAGAGCATGTGCAGCAGGTTGCTGCAGTAGTCGAGATCGTTGCGCGGATAGATGTACGGTTGCCCGAGGGCGTGCTTGTGAGCCGCCGCGGCAATCGTTGGAATCTTGGCAATGATGCGGTGGGCGAAGATCTCCCGCTGGCGGGGGTTATGGATGTCCATCGTGTCGTGATAGAACGCGGACATCGAGGCCACCACCGCCGAGACCATCGCCATCGGGTGCGCGTCGTAATGGAATCCGTGGAAGAACCGCAGCAGCGACTCGTTGATCATCGTGTGATGACGGATGCTGCCCTCGAATTCCTCCAGTTGCTTGCGCGTCGGCAGATCGCCGTGCAGCAACAGGTACGAAACCTCCATGAAGGAGCTTTGCTGCGCCAGCTGCTCGACCGGATAGCCGCGATAGAGCAGTACGCCGGCATCGCCGTCGATGTAGGTGATGCGGCTTTCGCAGGAGGCCGTGACGCCGAACCCGGGATCGTAGGTGAAGACGCCGAGATCCTTGTTGAGCGCCCCGATATCGGCGACGGAGGGGCCGATGGTGCCCGCTCGGACGGGCAGGGTGACCTTGCGGTCGGAGGCTCTATCGACGAGCTCGAGGGTCTTCTCTGTCATTCGCTGGACGCTTTGCGTTTGGCCTCTGAGACCCGCCGTCGCGAGCTGCCAATGCTTCGGAAACGGCCGTCGGCGCCAGCGGGGGAGAATTGGAAGGTTTACACGGTCCACGCTCCGAATCAAGACGCAATTGCGCCGCCTACCCTACCGACGGGTAGAAAAGCGGTGGAGCGACTATAGAATGGGTTTCGGATCCCAAGCAGTCGCTGCCGTGCTCGAAACCCCGCCGCTCGCGCTTTATGTGCATTTTCCGTGGTGCGTGCGCAAGTGCCCGTACTGCGATTTCAACTCGCATACCCTGCATGGCGAGCTCGAGGAGCGTCGCTACATCGAGGCTCTGCAGTGCGATCTCGCGACACAGGCGCCTGAGGTCGCCGGCCGCGAGGTGATCAGCGTCTTTCTCGGCGGCGGCACGCCGAGCCTGTTTCCCCCTCGCGCAGTGGCGGCGTTCCTCGAGTCCGCCCGGCGGCATCTCACACTGGCAGCCGACCTCGAGGTGACCCTGGAGGCGAATCCCGGCACGATCGAGCGCGGTCGATTCGCGGAATACCGGGCGGCGGGGGTCAACCGCGTCTCCCTTGGCGCCCAGTCATTCGACGACGCGCGCCTGGCTGCGCTCGGGCGCATACATTGTGCGGCGGAGACCCGGCGTGCCGCAGCGGAGCTGCACGCCGCCGGCCTCGGGAATTTCAACATCGATCTGATGTACGGCCTGCCGGATCAGGATCTCGCGGGCGCGCTGACCGACATGGACGAAGCGCTGGCGCTCAGCCCGAGTCATCTCTCCCACTACCAGCTCACGATCGAAGCGGGCACCGTCTTCGCCGGGCGCCCACCGAAGCTGCCCGCGGATGAAGCGACGGATGAGATGCTGGATGCCTGCCGGAGCCGGCTCGAGGGGGCGGGGTTCACGCAATACGAGGTCTCCGCCTACGCCGTGGCGGGGAGGCGCTGCCGACACAATCGCAACTACTGGCTCTTCGGCGACTATCTCGGCCTCGGCGCCGGGGCGCACGGCAAGCTGACCCTGCCTCGATCTGCAGGGGTGGTGCGTACCACACAGGTGCGCGAGCCACGCCGCTACATGGCATCGGCGGGACGTGGGACCTTCACGCGCACACCGGTCCCAACCGATGAGCTGCCGTTCGAGTTCATGCTGAATGCGCTGCGGCTGGTCGAGGGATTCGACGTGGGGACCTTCACCGCCAGGACTGGGCTATCCTGGGAGAGCGTCGCGGCAACGATGGCGAAACTCATCGGCGAGGACTTGATCGTCGTCTCGGGAGCGTGTTATCGGGCGAGCCCGCTCGGCCTGCGATTCCTCAACGAAGTGCTGTTACGTTTCGTGACGGAAATCCCCAAAACAGCCGGTCAATCGGAATTGTCAACGGCTCTGCAGCCTGCGCCAGCGCTGTCCAAACGCGCTTTATTCACAGGGGTGGGGGGTGGGAACGTAAAATGAGCACATTAGCGGTCAAACCGTCCATGTAGGTCAATGATGTGCTCGCAAGGCCATGAAAAAACAGGACAAAAATAGGTGGTCATTTTTTAGCCATTGCAATAAATATGCAATATAGCCGGGAAATTTTACCCATGGCGGGATGCTCACCCACAGAGTTATCCACAGCTTCTGTGGATAAGGAGACCTTGGGCTCGGCCGAGGATACGTACAACTCCCTAGGAGCGTGGCCCTGAGCCCGGCGGCGCCCGTCGAAACGCTTGTCGCGCCTGGAATCGACGGCTAAACTCGCCGGCCCTTTGAATCGAAGCCGCCCGGCCCCATCTACGGACGGACCGCGCCACCGCCTGAGATTGCCATGAAACCCGATATCCATCCTGCGTACAAAGAAATCACGGTCACCTGCACCTGCGGCAACTCGTTCAAGACGAGCTCGACGCTCGGACATGACCTGCAGGTGGAAGTATGCTCGAGCTGCCACCCGTTCTATACGGGCAAGCAGAAGATCGTCGACACCGCCGGCCGGGTGGACAAGTTCCGCAAGAAGTACGGCGCTGCCGCCGGCAGCGGCAAGTAACAGCGCTACTGCTCGAGCAGCGCCTCGACCTCGACAGCACTGGCCCGCTTCATCGGCCGGCCATCGACCGGGCTCACGGGAGCCTGACGGATGCCATCCGTAGGAAAGACGGTGACATCGATCGCCTGATCCGCGACCTCGAAGCGCAACCCCGGGTAGGCAAGGATCCGCTCGGGGCTCATGCGCACGCGCCTCTCGGTGACCTCGTGCGATATGCCGTGATCGATCAGCTTCAGCGCGACCGATTCGGCGCAGTCGGCAAAGAGGTGCAGCTGCACCTCAGAATGCTCCGTCGCGGTGCCGCTCAGCACCGGGCCGACGAGGCGCGGCTCGAACTCACGCAGCTGCTGCATGGCAGCGAGGGCCGCGCGCCGCTGCGCCAGCAGTGATTCCTCGTGTGTCTCGCGGCCGAAGAGGCGCTGGTATTCCGCCAGCGCCGTCTCGATTTCCGTGTTCTTCGGCAGTGCGGGCACGCCATCGTTGACGCCGAGCCTCTCTGCCGCCTTGCGCTTCGCGACGAAAAAATCGCGGATGCCATGCTCGGCCATGATGCGCGCGGCTTCTTGCGCCAGTGCGCGCCGCAGATTCTCACCGCGAGGTGTCGGGTGTCTTCTCGCCATGGGGCTCAGAATATCGAATCCGCACCGGATTGCGCCTGAGTCCCCTGTGCCGCTGATCCCGGTCCGGGCGCTGCCGTCGGCAGGTGGTTGGCCATGAAGACCTCAGCAATCCCATCGGGATTCTCGTCGCTCACCAGCGCGCCGCTCTGAGGGGAAACGCGCAGCGTCACGACGCCGGATGGCATTGGACGCTGCCACTGAGGAACACCCGCGAGCGCATAACGCATGAAGTGCATCCAGATGGGTAGCGCCGTATGGGCGCCCTCATCGCCCTGGCCCAGCGGCCGATTGTCGTCGTAGCCCACCCATACCGTCGCCTCGAGCCCGGGTGTGTAGCCGTTGAACCATGCGTCACGGTAGTCGTTGCTGGTGCCCGTCTTGCCGGCGATGTCGTTACGATTGAGGGAGAGCGCCCGCACGGCTGTGCCGTACTTGATGACGTCCCTCATCATGGATGTCATGAGGTAGTCGTTCTGGGCGCTGATGACCCGCGGCGCGAGCCGATCGGGTGGCAGCGGCCCCGGGCCGCCGCGCAACGCATCGGCCTCGGCGAGGAAAGCCGCTGGCGTCGGCGCGGGCTTCAGGTCGCTCAGCGAGGCCGGATCGCTGCACAAATCGCAGGCGATGCGCGGGGTCGCCTGCCGGACGACTTTGTCCGAGGCATCGACGACCCGGTCGATGTAGTAAGGGTCGACCTTGAAGCCGCCGTTGGCGAATACGGAGTAGGCGGTCGCCATCTGCAAGGGAGTCGCCGGCAGCGTGCCGAGCGCAAGCGTCAGATTCTGCGGGAGGGTCTTCGGGTCGAAGCCGAAGCGGCCGGCATACTGGCTGACATACTGCAGGCCGAGATCGCGCATCAGGCGGATCGAGACGAGGTTGAGCGAATGGGCGAGCGCCACGCGCAGCCGCACGGGGCCGCTGAACGAGCGGGTGTCGTTTTCCGGCCGCCACGTGGTCTCGAGGCCGCCTCCTCCAACGACCACGGGGGCGTTGAGGAGCGTGCTCGCCGGAGTAAAGCCATCGTCGAGCGCCGCAGAGTAGAAGAAGGGCTTGAACCCCGAGCCCGGAAGCCTCTGCGCCTGGATGGCGCGGTCGAACTTGTTGGCGAAATAGTCGAAGCCGCCGACCAGCGCGGCAATCGCCCCGTCGTTGGGATCGAGTGCGACGAATGCGCTCTGGGCCTGCGGCACCTGGGCGAGTTGCGCGTGGCCTTCCTTGTCTGCGACCACGTATACGACATCACCACGTGCGAGGACGTCCGCGGCCGTCTTCGGCGCCGCACCCAACACGTCCTGGGTCAGGGCCTTGCGCGCCCAGGAAAGTCCGCTCCAGTCGATGTTGGCGAGTCCGCGCGACCGAACATAGACCTGGGCATCCTGCGTCCCCACCTTCACCACCACGGCCGGCTGGAGCATGCCGAGAGGCGTGTACTCGTCCACCAACTGCTCGAGTTGTGCCGCGGTGGCGTCGGCGGCGAGCACGGTGCGGCCGACAGGACCCCGCCAGCCGCGCTGCCGGTCATACTCGATCAATCCGAGCTGCACGGCGCGGTTGGCGAGCAACTGAAGCCGCCCATCCACAGTCGTGTAGACGCGATACCCGGCCGTCTCCGCGGCGGGTCCGTACCACTGCTCCATTTGTTGGCGGACCATCTCCGCCACGTAGGGTGCGTTGACGTCGACGTGCGGAGCGTGCGCGCTTGCATCAACGGCGGCGTGGTTGGCGGCCTCGGCGTTGGCGGCGTCGATGTAGCCGAGGTCCAGCATCCTCTGCAGGACGTACGAGCGGCGTGCCGCAGCAAGCCGTGGATGGATGATGGGGTTGTAGAGTGATGGCGCCTGAGGAATACCGGCGAGCGTCGCCGCTTCCGCCACCGTCAGCTGATCGAGGCGCTTGCCGAAGTAGGTTTGCGCTGCCGCCGCGACCCCATAGGAGCGCTGCCCGAAGAAGATGACGTTGAGATACAGCTGAAATATCTCCTCCTTGGAGAACTCGTGATCCATCTCATAGGTGACGAAGGTCTCCTGCAGCTTTCGGCGAAAGGTCTTGTCGAGTGTCAGGAACATGTTGCGGGCGGCCTGCATGGTGATCGTGCTGCCGCCCTGGACTTTCTTGCCCGCGATCAGATCGACCATGGCCGCGCGTGCGATCGCGAGCAGGCTGATGCCGCTCTCCTGAAAGAAGCGGTGGTCCTCAGCCGCGAGAAACGCGTCCCGCACCAGGGGCGGGATCTGGTCGTAGCGGACCGGCGTGCGCTGCTGGGCGCCGATCTGCGCGATCAGGTCGCCGGTCGAGGTGTAGATGCGCAGCGGGACTTTCAACTCGACGTTGCGCATCTGCGCGCTCGTCGGGAGCGAGGGCTGCAGATACACATAGCTGCAGGCGTAGAGGTACACCCCGAAAAGTGTGACCAACATCACACCGCCGAGGACGGTGACTCCAATCCGAACCTGTTTCCATTTCACAGAAAACGACTCTCTCTGCTTGCGCTCCCGGCGGGGGCTATGCATAGTAGCGCCCGTTTCAGGGCAAACTCACCGAAAGGTGGGGACGCAAAGCCTCCGGTCTACGGGACACATGTGCCTATGACAGCGGGGTTGCCGGTCGGTTTCTAGACCGTCCTCGCAT
>Ga0070741_10003916_pt1 | contig 35761 bp, 28 predicted proteins | sample Coa_R1_4_FD_66440 | JGI IMG/M metagenome (GOLD analysis project Ga0070741, IMG submission 66440) | Surface soil microbial communities from Centralia Pennsylvania, which are recovering from an underground coalmine fire - Coalmine... | ecosystem: Environmental > Terrestrial > Soil > Unclassified ... | reverse complement strand
AGCGGGCCGTTACAATTCAGGCGTATGGAGTTCTTCGGCGTCGGGCCGCTCGAGCTGGTCGTCATCCTCGTGGTCGCGCTGATCTTCGTCGGCCCGGAGCGCCTGCCGCGGCTGGCGGCGGACATCGCCCGCACGATCCGGGACATCCGCCGGTACACCGGCAGCATCGCGGCGGAATTCTCGCAGGTGCTGGAGGAGATCGAGAAGGAGACCGAGGACGACCGGACGCAGTGGAAGGAGATCGGCGAAGGGCTCACGGGCGCGGCGAAGTCCGTGAGCGACGCCGTGCGCGCCGCCCGCGATGAGGCGGAGGGGGCGCGGGTCGTGCAGTCGCCGAAAGCGCCGCCCGCGCCGCCCGAGGCGACCGAGCCGGCGAGGCCCGATGCGACGGCGGAGCCGCGGGCGGCTGAGTCCGTGGCGCCCGCGGCCACGACCGCCTCGCCCGCCGACGCCGCGCCACCTCCGGCGGCGCCGGCCGACCACCCGGCGAACCGCGCGGCGCCCGCAGCGGAGCGCGCCGGGGAGCGGCGATGACCGCGCAGGCCCGGCCCATGACGCCGGCCGAAGAAGGCAAGGTGCTCACGATCATCGAGCACCTGCAGGAACTGCGCTATCGCGTCACGATCTGCGCCATCGCGCTCGTCGCGGGCATCGGCGTATCGGTCTGGCCGCTGACGACCTACGCCATTCACTTCCTCGTGCAGCCGGCGAAGGACCAGGTGCACGACTTCAAGCTGCACCAATTCCAGCTGCTGGACTACTGGAGCACGTACTTCCGCGTCTCGCTGCTGCTCGGCATCGCGATCGCGATGCCGGTTATCGTGTACGAGATCCTGGCGTTCGTCGCGCCCGGGCTGACGAAGAGCGAGAAGCGCTGGCTCTACCCGATCGTGCTCGGCGCGACGTTCATGTTCGTGCTGGGGATGGCGTTTGGCTATTATGTCGAGCTTCCGCCCGCGCTGCGCTTCCTGCTGCACGCGAACACGAAGGACGTGGAGCCGACGATCGGCGTGCAGACCTACATCGACACCGTGACGCGCCTGCTGCTGATCACGGGGCTCGTGTTCGAGATGCCGTTCCTGATCATGGGGCTGGCGAAGATCGGCGTGGTCACCGCCGGCAGGCTGTGGGCGTGGAAGCGTTACGCCGTGCTGCTGGCGTTCGTCGTGGCGGCGGTCGTGACGCCCTCGATTGACCCGGTGACGCAGACGGTCGTGGCAGCGCCGATCCTCGTCCTCTACGGCATGGGGATCGTGCTGGCGTGGATGGTCCAGGGCAACAGCTTCCTCGCGAGCCGGCGCTAGGCGGCCCGCGCGCGGGCTCGGATGAGCAACGCGAGCGCCGCGTGCCCCTGCGCTGCCGCGAGGTCCCCTACGTCGATCGGGCGGCGGGCGTGATGTTGCGCGCGCGCCGGACACCTGTAGTTATGTCTAGCATAATATCGATCACCGGCTCGATCTCTTGCGCCGCTCCCTGCTTGCGGGCGGGTTCCTGTGCTATCATCGCGCGGAAGGTGGCGAGGATACGAAGGCGCTAGGGTCGCGAACCGGCCGTTCCGCCGTGACCGGCATCGCGGGCGGCACGTTCAGTGGCCTGACGGGCGTGGGCGGCGGCGCCGTCATGGTCCCGCTGCTGACCGGCCAGCTTGGGCTGAGCCAACACCGCGCCCACGGCACCTCCCTCGCGATCATCCTGTTCATCGCAGCGTCCGGCGCCGCCGGGTACTGGCGTGCGGGCAACATCGACTGGCGGCTCGTCGCGACGCTGGCGCCGGGCGCGGTCGTGGGGGTGTACGTGGGGGCGAAGGCGATGCTCCGGGTGCCGGCGCCGCAGCTACGCGCACTGTTCGGGCTGTTCCTCCTGTTCGTCGCCTTCCGCCAGCTCGTCTGGCACATCTCCGCCGGGACGCCGCACGGCGGCGCGGTGGCGCTGGTCATCGAGCTGGGGTTTGGGTTCGCGGGCGGGGTGCTTGCCGGGGTGCTCGGGGTGGGGGGCGGCGCCATCTTCGTGCCGGCGATCGTGATCTTCGGGCTGGCGCACGCGAGCGCCGGCGACGACGCCCAGAAGATCGCGCAGGGCGTGTCGCTCGCGGTGATCGTCTGCACGGGGTTCTTCGGCACGCTGACGAACCTCCGCCAGGAGACGATCGACACGCCGGTGCTGCTCGCGGTGCTGTTGCCGGCGATGGCGGCGGCGTTCCTGGCGTCGCAGTTCGCAAACCGCCTCGACTCCGACGTGCTGCGGCGGGTCTACGGTGTCGTGGCGCTCGGGCTGGGCGTGCAGATCCTCTACACCACCGTACGCGGGCGGGGACGAGCGATCGAGATTTCGGCGATATGAGCACGGAAGCGGTCGAGGGAGTGGACCGCCGGAGAGCGCTGGCATCGATCGCGAAGCAGATCGCCCTCTGCCGCGAATGCGCGCTGGCGCGCGGGGCGACGAACCCGGTGCCGGGCGAGGGGAGCGCCGAGGCGGAGATCGTGTTCATCGGCGAGGGGCCCGGGTTCTACGAGGACCAGCAGGGGCGGCCGTTCGTCGGCGCCAGCGGCAAGTTCCTCGATGAACTGCTGCGCTCGATCGGGCTCGACCGGCGGAAGGTGTTCATCACCAACATCGTGAAGCACCGGCCGCCGAACAACCGCGACCCGCTGCCGGAGGAGATCAGCGCCTGCCGCCGCTTCCTCGACGAGCAGCTCGCGGCGATCCAGCCGAAGGTGATCGTGACGCTCGGCCGGCACTCGCTGCAGCGCTACTTTCCGGGCGAGTCGATCGGGCGCATCCACGGCCAGCCGCGGCGCAAGGACGGCTTCATCGTCGTGCCGATGTACCACCCGGCAGCGGCGCTGCACCAGCAGAGCCTGCGCCGGGTGATCGAGGCGGACTTCCAGAAACTGCCGTCGCTGCTGGCGCGCGCGCTCGGCGGCGAGGCGTCGGCGGCTGAGGCGCCGCCCGTGGCGCCGCGTCCCGCAGCGGCGCCGGCACCCGCGCCGGTCGCGGCCGCGCCGGCGGCGGACCCGGAAGCGCAGCAAATGCGGCTGCTCTAGGAGGCAGATGAGCGACGACCGGCTGCGCGTGATCCCCCTCGGCGGTCTCGGCGAGATCGGCAAGAACATGATGCTCTTCGAGTACGGCGACGACGTCATCGCCGTCGACTGCGGGCTCATGTTCCCGGCCGAGGACATGCTCGGGGTCGACCTGGTGATCCCGGACGTGAGCTACATCATCGACAACCGGAAGAACCTGCGCGCGATCTTCATCACGCACGGGCACGAGGACCACACGGGCGCGCTCCCGTACATCCTGCGGCAGCTCAACGTGCCGGTGTACTGCACGCCGCTCGCGCACGGGCTGATCAGCGTGAAGCTGAAGGAAGCGCGGCTGCTGCAGACGACCGACCTGCGCGAGATCCGGGTGGGCGATTCCGTCGAAGAAGGGCCGTTCACGGTCGCGCCGTTCCAGGTCGCGCACAGCATCCCGGACTCGGTGGGGTACGCGATCAGGACGCCGCTCGGCATGTGCATCCATACCGGCGACTTCAAGCTCGACCACACCCCCGTGATGGGGCAGTCGACCGACCTGTCGCGACTGGCGCAGCTCGGGGACGAGGGGGTGCTGCTGCTCTGCGGCGACTCGACCTATGCCGAGATCCCCGGCTACACGCCGTCGGAGACGATCGTCGGCGAGTCGATCTTCCAGCTGATGGCGAAGGCGCGCGGGCGGGTCATCGTCACGACGTTCGCGTCGCTGATCGCGCGCGTCCAGCAGGTGTTCGACGCGGCGGAGCGCACGGGGCGTCGGGTGTTCATCACCGGCCGAAGCATGATCGACAACGTGAACATGGCGATCGAGCGGGGATACCTGCGGGCGCCGGAGGGCATGCTCGTGAGCGTGCGGGAGCTGCCGAACGTGCCGCACGAGCAACTGGCGATCGTCACGACGGGCAGCCAGGGCGAGCCGACGTCGGCGCTGACGCGCATGGCGAACCAGGACCACCAGCACGTGCGCATCGTCGAGGGGGACACGGTGATCCTCTCGGCATCGGCGGTGCCGGGGAACGAGGCGCTGGTGCACCGGACCGTCGACAACCTGTTCCGCCTGGGCGCCGACGTGCTCTACAACCGGATCGCCGATGTGCACGTGCGCGGGCACGCGGCGCAGGAAGAGCTGAAGATCGTGCAGTCGCTCGTGAAGCCGAAGTACTTCGTGCCGGTGCACGGGGAGTACCGCCACCTCGTGATTCATGCGAAGGTCGCCGAGTCGATGAACCAGGGCACGGAGAGCTTCATCCTGACCGACGGCGACGTGCTCGAGATCACGCGCGACCGCGCGCAGTACGGCGAGCCGATCCCGGCGGACTACGTGTACGTCGATGGGCTCGGCGTCGGCGACATCGACCACGTGGTGCTGCGCGACCGCAAGCACCTCGCCTCGGACGGGATGGTGGTCGTGATCCTGGCGATGGACAAGCAGACGGGACGCGTCGCCGGGCGTCCGGAGGTGGTGTCGCGCGGGTTCGTGGACATGGACGAGAGCGAGGACCTCATCGAGCGCACGCGGCAGCAGGTGCTGCACTCGCTCGAAGGCGCCGACCACATCGTCGAGTGGGGGGCGGTGCACGCGCAGGTCAAGGATTCCGTCGCGAAGTTCCTGTACGACGAGACGCGACGGCGGCCGATGGTGCTGCCGGTGGCGGTGGAGGTCTAGGCGGTGGCCGCAAGGACGCGGGCACGGGGTCCGAGCCGCGGGACGCGCAAGGCCGCCCCGAAACCGGTCGGGCGCCGGCGCGGCGGGCAGTCGGCGTACCAGACGGTGCACGACCTGCTCGTGCGGCGCGAGAGCATCGGCGTCGCGCTGTGGATCGTGGCGCTGCTGGCGATCCCGTGGCTCGTGCCATTCACGTCCGGGCTCGCCGATGCGCGCAACGGCTTCGTCGAGACGTTCGGCCTGCTGATCTTCGCCTGGATCGGGCTGCTTGGGTACGCCGGATGGCTCGTCGTGCGCGACGAGCAGGCGCGGCTCTGGGCGGACTGGAAGCCGTGGGCGATCGGGCTGCTCTGGGCCATCTTCCTCTCGGGGTTCTTCGGGTTCTTCCACCCGCACTGGTCGCTCGGCGATGTCTCGCTCGCCGAGCACACCGCCGGCGGCGACCTCGGCGACCGCCTCGCATCGAACCCCCTGGGCGTGCTCGCCTGGCTGGCGATCGGCATCGCGGCGTTCGCGATCGCGTTCCCCGAGATGGCGGCCGCGGGGATGCGTGAGGCGCCGAACGCGCTCCGCGTCGCGTGGGGCTGGCGCATCCCGCATCGCCTGGGCCACGGCGCGCGGCGGGCGTTCGAGTTCGTCTTCCCGACGAAGCCGGCGCCCAAGGGCTCGATGAAGGTGCCGATCGACTCCGTGATGTGGGCGCAGACGTCGGGCGCGGCGGTCGCGGACCCCGAGGAAGACGTCGAGGACGACGAGCTGGAGCCCGTGCAGGGCGAGCTGTTCGCGGAGGAAGCGGAAGGCGAGGACGACGAGGAGCCGGAGGCGGTCCAGGTCGACGCGGACGGCAACCGGCGGTCGCGTGGCGGCTGGCAGCTGCCGGCGATGGAGATCCTGGCGGAGAAGGCGCCGCAGGAGGGTGCGCGCGCGGACAGCGCGATCCGGGCATCGGTGATCGAGGAGACGCTCGCGAGCTTCGGCGTCGACGCGAAGGTCGTGCAGATCAACGAGGGCCCAACGGTCACCCAGTTCGGCATCGAGCCGGGCTGGGACGTCAAGACGCGCACGGTGGTCGAGCGCGACCGCGACAACAAGCCGGTGCTCGACAAGGACGGCCAGCCGAAGACGCGCATCGAGGAAGTGTCGCGCACGCGCGTGCGCGTGCAGCAGATCACATCGCTCGCGAACGATATCGCGCTGGCGCTCGCGGCGCCGTCGATCCGGATCGAGGCGCCGGTGCCCGGGAAGCCCGTGCTCGGCATCGAGGTGCCGAACGCGACGTCCTCGCTCGTGACGTTGCGCAGCGTGGTGCAGAGCCAGCCGTTCCAGCGGGTCGCCGCGAAGAGCAAGCTCGCGGTGGCGCTCGGGCAGAGCGTGGCAGGCGAGCCGGTCGTGGCGGACCTGGCGAAGATGCCGCACCTGCTCATCGCCGGCGCCACCGGATCGGGCAAGTCCGTCTGCATGAACGCGATCATCTCGTGCATCCTGATGCACGCGTCGCCGGCGGACGTGCGGTTCGTGATGATCGACCCCAAACGCGTCGAGCTGTCGTCGTTCGCGCCGATCCCGCACCTCGCCTTCTCGAACATCGTCGTCGAGATGGACAAGGTGGTGGGCACGTTGCAGGCGGTGATCCACGAGATGGAGGCGCGCTACCGGAAGTTCGCCGCGATCGCCGTGCGCAACATCGACGGGTACAACCGGAGCCCGCGCGCGCTGGACCGCATGCCCTACTGGGTGGTGATCATCGACGAGCTGGCGGACCTGATGATGGCGGCGCCGTTCGAGGTCGAGCGTCAGATCTGCCGGCTGGCGCAGCTCGCGCGCGCGACGGGCATCCACCTCGTCGTCGCGACGCAGCGGCCGTCGGTGGACGTGATCACGGGGCTGATCAAGGCGAACTTCCCGACGCGCATCGCCTTCGCGGTCAGCTCGCAGGTTGACTCGCGCACGATCCTGGACATGGCGGGGGCGGAGAAGCTGCTGGGTCGCGGCGACATGCTCTACATGGCGCCGGACGCCGCGAAGCCGAAGCGACTGCAGGGCGTATTCGTGTCCGACGAGGAGATCGAGCGCCTCGTGGACTTCTGGACACAGGACCGCTTTTCGACGATCGAGCGGCCGACGTTCGACCACCTGCTCGACGCGGCGAAGCAGGAGCTGGAGCAGGAGGGCGCGTCCGACGAGATGCTCGAGCGCGCGAAGGAGCTGGCGTACGAGCACAACCGCATCTCCACCTCGCTGCTGCAGCGGCGGTTGCGCATCGGCTATCCGCGCGCGGCGCGGCTGATGGACATGCTCGAGGAGGCGGGCGTCGTGGGGCCGGCGGAGGGCGGCGGCTCCCGGCAGGTGTATCCGCCAGAGGAGTCGTTCGCCGCCGAGGCGGACGAGTTGAAATTCTGAGGACGGCCGCATGGTGAACGCAGACGGCCAGGCTCCACTGCTCGACGTCTCGATGACCGAGCAGGAGTTTCCCCGATACGACCCCTCGCACGGGACGCCGGATCCGATGGTGCGGCGGGTGATCACCTTCCGCCTGCGGAAGGGCACGGCGCGCTTCGAGCAGACGGACTACGGGCACCCGGGGCGATTCAACGACTGGGAGCCGCGCGGCGTCGACTCGCCGCTGCAGGGGCACGCGCCTCAGCTCAAGGCGGCGTGCGAAGCGCTCGCGGCGTTGCTGCAGGCGCCGCTGCCCGGCTAGCGCACGAGATCCTGCAGGTCCGCGGGCACCTGCACCGTCAGCCGATAGATCGCGCCTGACTCGGGGTCGCTCACGTAGACCACGCCGTCGTCAGTCACGGCGATCCCCGTTGGCCGGACGCCGCTCTTGATCGTCGTGAAGCTGAACTGTCCGCGCTGCTTGCCGGCCCGGTCATAGATCACGATGCGCTGGTTCAGCGGATCCGTCACGAACAGCAACTGCCGGTACACCGCGATCGAGGGCACCTGCGTCCCGGTGCCGGCGACGCCGCGGAACGTCGTCGACGCCGCGCCGTCCGGCGAGACGACGATCCGCTTGCCGTCGAAGTCCGCAAGGAAGATCGTCCCGTCGTCCGCGACGGCGACATCGGACGGTTGCAGCGCCTTGCGCTCGGGGGGCGCATCCGAAATCGGCAGCTTCTCGACGTTGCCGCCGCCGAGCGGGACGCGGAAAACGCCGCCGCCGGACGGCGACGAGACGTACGCGTCGTCGCCGCGGACCGCGACGCCAAAGGCGCTGGGGAACGCGCCTTCGAAGCGCTGCAGGACGTTGCCCTCGCGGTCGAGCACGAAGAGCGAGTGGCGGTTGCGGTCGAGCGCCGCGATGCGGCCGTCCCCGGCGACCGCGACGTCGCCGATGATCTCGGCGGGGAGGCTCACGCTGCGCGCTGATCCATCGGGCGCGATGAGGAACAGCTTTTCGCGCGACGCGGTGACGATGGTGCCATCCGGCGCGGCGGCGACGCCGAGCGGCTGCTCGAGGCCGTCGAAGGTCCGCCCACCGGCTCCCCACGCCGGGTCCGGAACGAGCGAGACGAGCGACGGCGGGACGAACGCGCCGGATGGGGGGCGGAACTCGCTCCCGTCGACGAGCTTCCAGTCGCCGCCCGGGCGCTTCAGGTACAGCGCGAACTCCGGGCGGTCGGGCACGGTGTACTGGAGCGAGAAGAGATGCTCGCCGGCGCCGAGGTCGACAGTGCCCTCCACCCGGCGGGGCGGGTGGGAGCCGCCGTTGTCGGCGACGAGCTGGTCATCGACGAAGATCTGTGCCGAGGGGCTGCCTTCGACGGCGAACCCGTACTCGCCGGCTTCGCTCACATCGAGGATGCCGCGGTACTCGGTCGCCTGCATGCCGGAGGGGAGCGTCGCGACCGCGAACGGCACCCTCCCCTGAAGGACGGGCGCGACGCTGAAGTCGCGGACGTTGCGGTACAGCGCCTGGAACCCTCGGTCGCCGAGCGTCCGGTCGTACAGGACGTGCGAGGCGTCCTCGGCGGCCGAGTCGAGCGCGACGCGCGCGCTGGTCTCGCCGGGCGCGGGGATGGCGGCGATGATCTCGACGGAGTGCTCGCCGATGGGCAGCGTGATCGGCTCGCCCATCGTGAGCTGTCGGTCACCGGCGGCGACCTCTTTGCCATCGACCCGCACGCGCAAGGACCCGGGGCCGGTGAGGCTGAAGCTCACGTTGCCGGGCGCCGTGGAGATCCAGACGAACCCACGCCAGACCGCCGTCACGGGTCCGTCGCGCAGGTCGTCCTGCGACCAGGCGCGTCCGACGAGGTCCTCCGACTCGCGCAGCGGCGGGGCGGAGAGGTCGTCGCCGCGATAAAGCGTCATCGGCAGGCGGTGCAGCGCATCGATATCGGACGCGGGCACGACGATGCGGTCGTACACGGGCTGCCCGAACTGGTCATCGACGACGCGCACGTCCGCATGGGGATAGAGCAGGTGCAGCGTGGGCAAGATCGCATCCTCGCGGGGGTCGAGCACGATGAACGCATCGCGCTGGGCATCGGGGAGGATGACGCGGTTGGCGGGGACGTAGTCGCTGACCTGCTTGCCACGCGTCAGCACGCGGAACGCGGGGTGGCCGTTGTACTCGCGCGCGACGTAGGTCGTCCGGTCGCCGGCCTGCGCGGCGGCGGCGCGCGCGGTGATGGTGTATCCCGGCTGGAATCCCTCGAAGACATCGCGGTTCTTCGCCTGCTCCTCGAAGAACTGGTGGTAGTTCAGCCCGGCGCTCGTCCCGACGAGCGCCACGGCGACGACGGCGAAGACCGCGCTACCCGCGCGCGTCGGCGTAAGGGTGCGATGGAGGAACGCGACGGCAAGCCCGACGATCAGATACAGCGGGGGCAACGCGCCGACGCCGCGGATCGCGCTCGGGTTCTCGATGCTCAGCGTGAGGGCGCCGGGGAGCAGCGCGAGCACGAGCCAGGGGACGAGCGCGCCGCGGCGCCAGTTGCGAAGCGACCAGGCACACACGACCAGGCCGAGCACGAGGAGCGCGGCCGAGACCTCGTCGAGCATCGGCGCGCCCGGCAAGTTGTGGCGCCCGTTCGGGTCGCCGTGCGCGTTCATCATCTCGAAGGAGGCGCGGATGTTGTGCTTGAGCGGCTCCCACGAGTGCTCGCGGTCGATCTGGCGGAAGACGCTGACCTCGCGCGTCCGGCGGAGGAACTGATCCTGGTGGGTGAGCGCGAACTGGGCGAGCGGGAAGATGACGACCGCGAATGAGACGGCGTACAGCACGATGCCCGGCACGTTCCGGCGGACGAGGGGCCACTGGGTGGCGGCGATGTACGCGAGGTAGAGCGCCATGACGGCCGGCATGAGACGGAACGACGGGTAGGTGTAGATCCCGGCGGCGAGCGAACCGCCCGCCAGGAAGAACGAGAGCCGCTCTTTCTTCTCGAGCCCCCGCACCAGGAAATAGACGGCCATCACGCTGAACAGCGGCACCATGGCCGCATCCCAGGAGATGCGGCTGAACGTGACGGCCCAGCGCGACACGGCCAGCAGCGCGGTGGCGACCAGCGCAGGCGCGGGGCCCAGGAGCCAGCGCGCGAGGAAGTAGAAGGCGATGACGGCGCCGAGCCCGGCGAGCGCCGGGACGATGCGGAACGCGAAGAGCGTGTAGCCAAAGGTCTTGAAGGTGAACACCATGAGGTACGGGTAGAGCGAGGCGCGCCCGAAGTTCGTGTCGCGCCAGACCGTGAAGTGATCGCCATCGATGATCGACAGCGCGTCGGTGCCGATGATGCCCTCGTCGTACCAGAGGCCCTGCGGGAAGCCGAGCAGGCGGTAGAAGCGGAAGAAGATGGCGATCGCGAGGACGAGCGCCGCCGCGATCAACTCCCACCGGCGCCAGGGCGACCAGCCGAGCGCCAGGCCACCGCCATCGAGGCCGGCGATCTCGCGGCCGGCGCCGCGACGCCAGAGGACGAAGCCGGCCGAGGCAAAGAGCAGCGCAGCGGGGATGAAGCCGTACGCCGGATGGGGGAACCCGAGGCCGCGCGTGATGCCGAACTGGCTCAGCAGCGCGACGCCAAGGCCCGCCAGGGCGAGCGCGGGGGCGAGCGCGGCGCGGGGGTCGATGCGCGCGCGCCACGACGCGCCCGTGGACGCGGGGGCGGGCGGGCGCTCCTGGGTCTCCGAAGTCATCGCACTCCCGGACGGCGCAAGCGCAGGGCGTGCGAATTATACGGAGGACGGAGCGGGCGTCGAACCGGGCGGTCAGGCGCCGGGGGGCACGAGGCGGGATGCGCCGGCGTCGGCGGGGATCTCGCGCTGTTGCAGCAGCCAGAGGCGGTAGTACCGCCCGCGGCGCGCGAGGAGCTCATCGTGCGTGCCCTGCTCGACGATCTCGCCGTGGTGCAGCACGATGATGCGATCGGCGTCGCGGACGGTCGCCAGGCGGTGGGCGATGATGATGCTCGTGCGGCGCGCGGTCAGCCGGCCGAGGCTGTCCTGGATCAGCGCTTCGGTTTCGGAGTCGATGTTCGCCGTCGCTTCGTCGAGCACGAGCATGACCTCCGGGTCGAACGCGACCGAGCGCGCGAAGGCGAGCAACTGCTTCTGCCCGGTGCTGAGGTTGGCGCCCCGTTCGACGAGATGGTGCTGGTAGCCGTCCGGGAGCTGGTCGATGAACCGGTCGGCGCCGACGAGCCGCGCGGCGTTGCGCACCTGCGACATCGAGATGCTGTCATCGCGCAGGCGGATGTTCTCCTCGATCGTGCCGGTGAAGATGAACGGGTCCTGCAGCACGAGGCCGATGTGCCGGCGCAGCTCCTTCTGGCGCGCCTTCGCGATGTCGATGCCATCGACCAGGATGCGCCCCTCCTGGACATCGTAGAAGCGCAGCAGGAGGTTGATCAGGCTGGTCTTCCCGGCGCCCGTCGCGCCGACGAACGCGACGCGCTCGCCGGGGCGGATGGTGAAGCTGACGTCCTTCAAGACCGGCGTCCCGGTGGTGTAGGCGAAGGTCACGTGCTCGAACGCGACCGCGCCGGCGATGCGCTCGGGCATGGGCAGCGCATTGGCGTCGTCCTGCACGCCCTCCGGCTGGTCGAGCAACGTGAAGATGCGCTCGAGGGCCGCCATCGCCGACTGCAAGATGTTGAAGCGGTCGGCGATCTCGCGGACGGGGTTGTAGTACATCGCCACGAGCTGGAGGAAGGCTACGAGGCGGCCGATCGTCAGCGACTCGCCGAGGACGAAGCGGCCGCCGACGACGATGACGATGCCGGTCGTGATCGCGCTGACCATCGCGACGACGGGCTCGAACATCGCGTAGGAGTAGACCACTTCCATGTTCGCGTCGAGGAGGCGGTCGTTGTGCTCGCGAAACTCCTGGTAGTCCTTGCGCTCGCGCCCGAAGAGCTGCACGAGGAGCATGCCCCCGATGTGCTCGGCGACGAAGGCATTGAGCCGCGCGACGTAGAGCCGCTGGTTGCGGAAGGCATTGCGCATGACGACGGCGAACCAGCGCATGACGACGGCGAGCACGGGCATGATCGCAAGCGTGATCAGCGCGAGCTTCCAGTCGACCCAGAGCAGCACCCCGGCGACCCCGAGGATGATGAAGACGTCCGCGATGATGCGGTTGGCGCCGGCGGTCAGCAGGTCGTTGAGGGCGGCGATGTCGTTCGTCAGCCGCGTGACGAGCCGGCCGATCGGGTTGGCGTCGTAGAAGGCGATGGACATGCGCTGCAGGTGCCGGAACAGGCGCATGCGGATGGCGTTCATCACGCGCTGCGAGACGAGCACCATGAGCAGCGACTGCGCGTACTGGAAGACGAACATCAGCACGAGCGAGACGATGAAGATGGTCGCGATCCACCAGAGGTCATCGGTCTGGCCGTGGGCGATGTCGCGGTCGATCGCCTGCTGGACGAGCAGCGGCTGCACGAGCGTGAGCCCGGTGGAGAGGAGCAGGAGGCCGATCGCGAGCGCGATGCGGCCGCGGTACGGCCGCATGAAGCCCATCAGGCGCCCGACGAGGCGCGCGTCGTAGACCTTGCCGATGACGTCGTCGTCCGGGTTATAGCCGGAGACGTTCATGAGCCCGCGGCCTCCTCGATCGGCTCGCCGTCGTCGGCGAGCTCCTGCTCGAGACGCTGGCGGCGGTCGAGGCGCGCGTAGGCGCCGTCGCGCGCGATGAGCTCGTCGTGCGTGCCGCGCTCGATGATGCGGCCGTCGTCGAGCACGACGATCTGGTCCGCCCAGCGCACCGCAGAGACGCGATGGGCAATGATGATGGCCGTGCGGCCAGCGATGTAGTCGCGCACGCCCGCGAGGATCCGCTCCTCCGTGTACGCGTCGACGTGCGACAGGGCGTCATCGAGGACGAGGATCGGCGCCCGGCGCGCGAGCGCGCGGGCGATCGCGGTGCGTTGCTTCTGGCCGCCCGAAAGGGAGACGCCGCGTTCGCCGACCATCGTCTCGAGCCCGGCAGGGAGCTGCGGAAGGTCGTTCTCGAGCTGGGAGAGGCGGACCGCCTCCATGAGGTGCTCGGCGTCCACGTCGCCGCCCCAGTTGACGTTCTCGGCGAGCGTCGCGGAGAACAGGAACGACTCCTGCGGGACGAAGGCGACGGCCTCGTGGAGCTGCGCGAGCGGGATATCGCGGACGTCGTGACCGTCGATCGCCACGCGCCCGGACCGCACGTCGTATACGCGGGCGATGAGGTTGACCAGGGTGGTCTTGCCGGCGCCGGTCGGGCCGACGATGGCGAGCGTCGTGCCGGCGGGGACGTCCAGGTTGACGTCGTGGAGCACCGGGCGGTTGAAGTAACCGAAGCTGACGCGCTCGAACGTGATGCTGCCGCGGATCGGCGGCACCGGGGCCGCGCCGGGGGCGTCCTGCACGACCGGCTTGCGGGAGAGCACCTCCTCGACCCGGAGCATCGACGCGGCCGCCTGCTGGTAGCCGTTCAGCGTCCAGCCGAGGTTGATCATGGGCGCGGCGAGGAGGAGCACGTAGCTGATGAACTGCACGAACTCGCCGAGCGTGATGGCGCCGTTCTTCACCTCGAAGGCGCCCATGCTGAGGACGATGACCTGGCTGAGCCCGACGAGGACGGCGAGCATGGGCCAGAGGGCCATGGAGAGGCGCGCCCAGGCGAGGTTCATGCGCTCGAACTCCAGCGCCTGCTGCTCGAAGGCGCGCGACTCGTTCTCCTCCTGCACGTAGGCCTTGACGACGCGGGCGCCCGAGAAGTTCTCCTGGACGAAGGTGGACAGGTTGCCGAACTGCGTCTGGACGGCGTAGAAGCGCTTCTCCACCACCTGCTCCACCCAGACGAAGACGAGCGTGATCACCGGGAGGGGCAGGGCGGCGATGAGGCCCAGCTTCCAGTCGAGCACCAGCATGAAGGCGAAGGCGTAGACGAAGAGGAGCGCCGAGCGCACGAGGTCCATGAGGCCCGGGCCGAGCATCTCGCGGATGGTGGTGATGTCATTGGAGACGCGGGCCATGAGGTCGCCGGTCTGGTTGTCCTGGAAGAACTTCTGGTCGAGGGCCTGGATGTGGGCGTAGACATCGTTCCGCAGGTCGTACTCGATCTTGCGGGAGGAGCCGCTGACGTAGACGCGGGTGACGAAGCGGAGGCTGCTATCGATGACCTGGAGGCCGATGGTGATGGCGGCGAAGAACAGCAGCTTTCGCGTCGTCACGTCCTGCCGGAGGCTGTCCACCGCCTTGCCGAGCACGAAGGGCGCCATGATGCTCGCGCCGGCGGCGAGGGCAAGCGCGAGGAGGCCGATCCCCATGCGGCGGCGATAGCGGAGGATGTAGGGAAAGAGCCGGGAGACGAGCAGCAAGGGACGCCTTTGACAATCGTTACAAATCCAAGTCTACGCCAAGCAGCGGGCGCGCAGGTAGGGTAGAATCGTTGGCGTCAGGCGAAGCGGACATCGTGACGCGCACTTCACGTATCGCTTGACACAGGCGGAGCGGCGGGTTTATTTGATTCCACCTTTGGGTTGGAGGGGTTCCGCGATTCCGTGAAGGGAGACACACCACATGGCGGGTAGCTACTGGGACAAGATCGCGGCCCAACGGGTTTCACGGCGACGGGTCCTGCAGTCGGCGGGCGTCGCCGGCGCAGCTGCCGGCGCGGTGTGGCTCGTCGGGTGCAAGAGCAGCAGCAACAACGGCGGCAAGACCTCGACCTCCGGGGGCGGGACGCCCGAGGCGACGGCGGGCGCCGGCTTCGCCAACGGCGGCGGCACGCCGAAGGCCGGCGGGCGCTACAACGTCGGCACGTCGGTGGACTTCGACACCTTCGACCCGCACATCTCGATCGCGGGCGGCGTCGCGTACTTCCCGCGGCTGTACAACGCGGTGATCAACCGCTCGCCGCGCGACGCGAGCTTCAAGTTCGACGACCTGGCGTCCAGCCTGGAGCAGCCGGACAACACGACGTACATCTTCCACCTGCGCGACAACGTCATGGTCGGCCCGAACAAGCTCGGCATCCCCGAGCGCGCGATGGACGGCAACGACATCAAGGCGTCGTTCGACCGCATCAAGAACCTGCCGCAGTCGAACGCCTACGCGTTCGTCGGTGAGTGGATCGACTCCGTCGATGTCTCGGCGGACGCCAAGACAGTCACGATCAAGACGCCGAAGCCGTACGGGTACTTCTTCCTGCGCATCGGCAGCGCGATCAACCTGATCGTGCCGAAGGAGCTGATCGACCAGGCCGACAAGATGAAGAACGCGTCGGCCGGGGGCGGGCCGTTCGTGCTCAACCCGGGCGACTACACCGAGGGCCAGAACGCGCTCCTCACGAAGAACCCGACGTACTACCGGAAGGACGACAAGAACAACAACGCGCAGCTGCCATACCTGGACGAGATGTTCATCAAGATCATCTCCGACCGCTCGGCGCTGCAGACGGCGTTCAAGTCGCAGCAGACGGACCAGTACACGGCGCAGAACGTCGACGAGTCGAACAGCCTGCAGTCCGGCAACAACTACACGATCGTGCGGGACTCGACGAACACCTTCATCGCGGTGACGCTGAACCCGACGAAGGACCCATGGAAGGACGACCGCATGCGCAAGGCGGTCGGCATGGCCCTGAACCGCGACGAATACGTGCAGCGCGTGTACAAGGGCGAGGCGAAGCCGAACGGCATCGTCCACTGGTCGCTCGGCGACTACGCGCTGCCGCCGGACGAGGTCGCGAAGCTCCAGCCGTACGACCCGAAGGGGGCGCGTGACTTGATCAAGGCGGCGACCGGGAAGGACACGGTCGACGTGACGTTCATGTGGCCGGCCGACTCGATCATCGAGGAACACAACCAGCACCTGCCGATCTGGCTGCAGCAGATGCAGGACGCCGGGTTCAACGTGAACAAGGACCCGCAGGCGTTCACCACCTGGCTCGACAACTACACCAACCTGAAGTACGACGCGAGCCTGGCGCTGAACCAGGTGTACGAGTACGCGGAGTTCGAGATGGACTTCGAGCACTCGGAGGGCCCCGCGCGCAACCACATCTACACGATCGGTGTGGGCGCGCTGTACCCGGAGATCGACGCGGCGATCGACGAGTCCAAGGGGATCACGGACCCCGAGCAGCAGGCGGCGAAGGTGCGCGACGTCCAGCGGCAGATCTACGACAAGGGGCCGATGTTCTACCCGCTGGTCACGCCGTTCTCGTTCACGCTGTACCAGCCGTATGTGAAGAACATCCCGACGGGCCTGGGGGCCTCCGGGCTGTTCCTCAACACGACCTGGCTGGACAAGTAAGGAAGTAGGGGAAGACCCCCCGGCGGGCCGGGGACGGGGTACAGCATGCAACGATTCATCGCGCGCCGGCTGATCATCGGCGTGGTGATCCTGTTCTTCCTATCAGTCACGGTGTTCTTGCTGCTGCACATCGTCCCCGGCGACCCGGCCAAGCAGCGGTGCGGGCTGGGCTGCAAGAGCGAGCAGATCGCGGCGATCCGCCACGAGCTCGGGCTCGACAAGCCGATGTTCCCCATCACGTTCGACGGCGACGCGCCGATCATCCATTTCAACGGCGACAGCCAGTACGGCAACTGGCTGAAGGGCCTGGTGACGGGGGACCTCGGGACGTCGCAGTACTACCACGAGCCCGTGTCGCGGGCGATCAAGCACCGCTTCCCGGTCACGTTCGAGTTGATGGTGCTGACGATGATCTTCACGATCGTCATCGGCATCCCGTTCGGCATCCTCTCGGCGATCTTCCGCAATTCGCCGGTGGACTACGCGGCGCGCGTCTCGGCGATTCTGGGCCTTTCGGTGCCGAACTTCTGGGTGGGGACGCTGGTGCTGACGATCCCGGTCGCGTACTGGGGCTACGCGCCGCCGCTGGGGCGCACCGTGAGCTTCACGCACGACCCGGTCGGAAACCTGCAGCAGTTCGGGCCGCCGGCGATGGTGCTGGCGCTCGCCTCCGCCGCCGGCGTGATGCGCCTCGCGCGGTCATCGCTGCTCGAGGTGATGCGCCAGGACTACATGCGCACCGCGCGGGCGAAAGGCCTGGGGGAGCGGATCGTTATCCTGCGGCATGCGATGAAGAACTCGCTGATCCCGGTGGTGACGGTGCTCGGCCTGCAGATGGCCGGGCTGCTGGGCGGCGCGATCATCGTCGAGCAGATCTTCGTGCTGCCCGGCATCGGCCAGTACGTGTTCATCGAGCTGTTCAACAAGGACTTCGAGGTCGTGCAGACGATGACGATGTACATCGGGGCGATCGTGATCCTGTTGAACCTCGCGGTGGACGTCAGTTATGCGTGGTTCGACCCACGCATCCGATACTCATGAGGGGCTGAACGTGGCCAAGGAAATCGCCGTCCGAACCCCCGGCGCCGTCACGGATATCTTCGCCGAGCCCGAGCGCGGGCGGGCAGCGGAGTTCTTCCGGACGTCCTGGCGCCTGATCCGGCGGAACCCGCTGGGGTTCTTCGGCCTCCTGATCATCGTGTTCTTCGCGATCGTGGCGCTCGCCGGGCCGCCGGCTAAGCCGTTCGGCCTGAGCATCTTCGGCCCGGGGTTCGCGCCGTACGGGCTCAACGACTTCCGCGCCGGCCAGCCGAACGAGGGCCTGTCGCTCGCGCACCCCTTCGGCACCGACAACATCGGGAGGGACATCCTGAGCCGCGATATCTACGGGGCGGAGATCTCGCTCTCCGTCGCGTTCATCTCGGTGATCGGCGGCGCCGCGCTGGGGACGGTATTCGGGATCGTCTCGGGCTACACGGGCGGGATCACGGACTCGATCACGCAGCGCCTGGTGGACACGGCGATCGCCTTCCCGGGGCTCCTCCTGCTCCTGATCATCGTGCAGGTGCTCGGGCCGTCGGAGAAGACCGTGATTTTCGCGATCATGCTCGGCATCATCCCGGGCGTGACGCGCGTGGTCCGGGGGGCCGCCTTATCGGAGAAGAACAACCAGTACATCGAGGCGGCGCGCGCGGTCGGCGCATCGACACCGCGCGTGCTCTTCCGGCACATCCTGCCGAACGTGCTCGCGCTGGCGATCGTGATCATGACGACGCTCCTGGGCGCCGCGATCCTGGCCGAGGCATCGCTGGGGTTCCTGGGCCTCGGCATCCCGGAGCCGGCGGCGTCGTGGGGGCGCGATGTGAGCGCGGCGCGGAACAGCCAGCCCGTGCACGTGCCGGCGGCGATCTTCCCCGGCGCGGCGATCGCGCTCACGGTGCTCGGGTTCAACATGCTCGGCGACGCGATCCGCGACATCGCCGACCCGCGGCTGCGCGGCAGCCAGTCGTAGCGCGCACCGCATCCGCAGCAACGAAGGCCGCGCGGCTCGCGCGGCCTTCTTCGTCGCTCCCCCGCGCTCCGCGTCGATGCAGCGCTCTGCGCCCCGGATGATCCTCGATTCGCGAAGCCGGCCTCATCCTTGCCCATCGCGGTACGCTGAAGTAGCGTTGGGCCGCAACGCCGCGGATTGGAGGGCGATAACCGCATGCACGAAGAGCCGGCCTCGCGATACTACACGTCCCAGCGGCTCAAGTTGCACTACGCCGTCTGGGGCGATGAATCGAGACCGCCGCTCCTCCTGATCCACGGCAACCGCGACCATGCCCGCACGTGGGACGACGTCGCGGTGCGGCTCAAGGACGACTATTGCGTCTACGCCGTCGACCTGCGCGGGCACGGCGACAGCGACTGGGCCGTCGGCGGGCAGTACAGCCTGCCGGAGTTCGTGCTCGATGTCGCGATGCTCGGCGAAGAGCTCGACCGCTATCCCCTGACGGTGATCGGCCACTCACTCGGCGGCGCCGTCGCGCTCGAGTACGCCGGCGTCTTCCCCGACCGCGTGCAGCGGCTGGTGGCAGTCGAAGGGCTGGGTCCGCCCGTGCGCGAGCCCACGCCGGCATCGGCGCGCATGCGGCAGTGGATCGAGCACATGCGCGAGTTCGACCGGCGGCGGCCGCGCCGCTACGCCTCGATCGAGGCCGCCGAGCAGCGGATGCGCGAGGAGAATCCGCACCTGACGACGGAGATGGCGCATCACCTGACGGTGCACGGCTCCCGCGCGAACGACGACGGCACGCTGAGCTGGAAGTTCGACAACTACGTGCGCCTGCATTCGCCCTACGAGTTCAACATGGCCGAGGCGCGGGAGATCTGGAACCAGATCCGCTGCCCGGTCCTGCTGATCCGCGGCTCCGAGAGCTGGGCGTCAGACCCGGAGGCCGACGGCAAGGCCTCGGCATTCCACGACTACCGCGCGGTCGTGGTGCAGGACGCCGGTCACTGGGTCCATCATGACCAGCTCGATACGTTCATGGGGCTCGTGCGTGATTTCCTGGCGTCCGGGTCAGCCGCCCAGGAGCGCTAGCGCCGCCCGTCGCGCCTCCGCATAGACGTCCGGCTCGCCGAGGGCGTCCAGCGAACGGTTGAGCACGGAGGCGTCGTCTTCCGGCGTCGCCTGCACCGTCCGGCGCGCCTCGCCATCCGCCCAGCGCTCGCGCACGTGCAGGTGCCCGCTTTCGGCGTGGAGTTCGAGGCTGCGCGTGGCTTCGGGCGTGGTGATGCGCACGTGCTGCAGCGGCAGCGGCGGGCCGCCGGGCGCCGCCCGGACGTGCAGCGTCACTCCGCGCGTGCGCTCGTACAGCGTCGCCTCGACGCGGTCCGGCGCGCAGGAGAGATCGGCGAGCGACAGGCCCAGGCGGGAGACCAGCCAGCCGGCGACCAGCATTGCCTCGCTCGTCAGCCGCGGCGTCGCGCACGTGATCTCGACCGTCTCGATCCGGCGGAGCTGTGCGAGCCCGTCGTCGCCATCGAAGAACTGCGCGACCAGCTCGCGCCAGCCGGCGGTGCGGCCCCACGCGAAGTCGGTCGGCTCGACCTCGTGCTTGCGGGCGACGGCGGCGATCGCCTGCAGCGCCGAAGGCGGGTCGCCGAGGCGCGCGGAGTCGAGGAACACGCGGTCCGCCGCGTCGAGCACGTCGGCGGCAAGCTCGTCGTCCGGCGCGACGCCGATCAACCACGCCGCGACGACGAGGTCCGGGACGAGCAGCGCGAGGACGGCCGACGCCAGCTCCTGGTGCTGGGCCGCCGGCGCGCGGAGATGGACTTCCTCCGAGCAGACGTGGCGGCCGCCCGCGGGGGAGCGCCAGCAGCGGGCGCCGATGGACGACGCGAGCCGCGGCGTCGACTCGTCGATGAGGGCGAGGATGCCGCGGCACGGGTGGCGCTGCGGCAGCACCTCCATCGCCGCGTCGAACGCGGCGACGGCCTCGTCACCGCGGCCGACGGCGACGAGATTGAGGACGCGCAGACGGACGGAGGAGCTGTCGTAGCCTTCGGCGGCGGTATCGCGCCAGATGCGGTTGAACTCGTCCTCGATCGCGCCCGGATCGACGGCAAGCGGCTCCTCCGCCAGGCGCTCGATGCTGGCTACATCCGGTGCCACTCGCGTCCCTCGCGCTCGATGAGCTGGCGCGCCTCTTCGGGCCCCCAGCTCCCGGCCTCGTAGAAGCGCAGCGGCGAGGCGCCGCCTGCCCACGTGTCGAGCACGGGCGTGAGGAGCTCCCAGGCGGCTTCGACGCCGTCCCAGCGGGTGAACAGCGTGGCATCGCCGATCATGGCGTCGAGCAGCAGGCGTTCGTACGCCTCGGGCGGTTCCACGCCGAACGACGTGCCGTAGCGGAAGTCCATGGTCACCGGGCGCACGTCGCTGCGCGTGCCCGGCACCTTCGCGCCGAACCGGAGCGAGATGCCTTCGTCCGGCTGGATGCGCAGGACGAGCAGGTTGGGCGCAGGGGCGATGCCCGCCATCTCGCGGAAGATCTGGAGGGGCGCGCGGTTGAACGTGATCGCGACCTCGGTGGCGCGCTTTGGCAGGCGCTTGCCGACGCGCAGGTAGAACGGCACGCCGGCCCAGCGCCAGTTCTCGATGCACAGCCGCATGGCGACGAACGTCTCGACGCGCGAGTCGGGCGCGACGTTCGGCTCCTGGCGGTATCCCGGCACCGGCTCGCCGAGGATCGCGCCCGCGGTGTACTGCCCGCGCACGGTCTCGGCGGAGACGTCGCCGATGGGCAGGATTGCGCGAAACACCTTCGCCTTCTCGTCGCGCACCGCGTCGCCCTGGAACGAGGCGATGGGTTCCATCGCGACGAGCGCGAGCACCTGCAGCAGGTGGTTCTGGACCATATCGCGGAGGGCGCCCGCTTCCTCGTAGTAACCGCCGCGGGCTTCGACGCCGACGGACTCCGCGACGGACACCTGCACGTTATCGACGTAGCGCCGATTCCAGATCGGCTCGAAGATGCCGTTGCCGAAGCGGAACACGAGGATGTTCTGGACCGTCTCCTTGCCCAGGTAGTGGTCGATGCGGAAGATCTGGCGCTCGCGGAACACCATGCCGAGGGCCTGGTCCAGCTCGCGCGCAGACGCCAGGTCGCGTCCGAACGGCTTCTCGACGACGAGCCGCGCCCAGCCGCCGTCCGGGCCGCCGCGCGAAAGCCCGGCTTCGCCGAGCCGGTGCGCGATCTCGGCGTAGGCCGTCGGCGGCGTCGCCAGATAGAACAGCCGGTTGCCCGCGGCGCCATGCGCGTGATCCTGCTTCGCCAGCCGCTCGCCCAGGCGCACGTACGCGCCGGAGTCGGCGAAGTCGCCGCGGACGTAGTGCAGGTTGCGGGCGAACGAGTCCCAGATCTCGTCCTGCAGGGGCTCGCGCGAAAACTTCGCGACCGCCTCTTTCATCGCGGCGCGGAACTGCTCGTCGCTCCACTCGCGGCGGGCGAAGCCGACGACCGAGAAGCCGGTGGGCAGCATGCGCTCGCGCGCGAGGTTGTACAGCGCAGGCATCAGCTTGCGGGCCGTCAGGTCGCCGGTGGCGCCGAAGACGACGACGGCGCATGCCTGCGGCGTGCGGGGCAGGCGCAGCCCGGCGCGAAGCGGGTTCGCGGCCGCGACGCTCGCGGTGGCCGTCATGGCGGCGGCCCCTCCGCGGGCTTCACCGGGTGGCCGCCGAATTCGTTGCGCAGCGCCGCCTGCACCTTCGCGCTGAACGACGACTGCTGGCGGGACGAGAAGCGGCGCATGAGCGAGAGCGTGATGATGGGCAGCGGGACGTCCTGGTCCAGCGCCTCCTGCACCGTCCAGCGCCCTTCGCCGGAGTCCTGCACGTAGCCCTCGATGGCCTGGAGCCGCGGGTCGCGCGCGAACGCGCGCTCGAGCAGCTCGAGGAGCCAGGAGCGCACGACCGAGCCGTGGCCCCAGATCGCGGCGATGCGATGGAGGTCGAGCTCGAACTTCGAGCCGGCGAGCAACTCGAAGCCCTCGCCGTATGCCGCCATCATCCCGTACTCAATGCCGTTGTGCACCATCTTCACGAAGTGCCCGGCGCCGCTCGGGCCGACGTGCGCGTAGCCGCCTTCCGGCGCCAGCGTCCGGAGCACCGGCTCGATGTGGCCGACGGCGTCCGCGCTGCCGCCGGCCATGAGGCAGTAGCCTTCGGTGAGACCCCAGATGCCGCCGCTCGTGCCGCAGTCCACGTACGCGATCCCGTGGGCCGCGACGGCCTCCGCGCGGCGCATCGAGTCGTGGTAGTTCGAGTTGCCGCCATCGATTAACACGTCGCCGCGCTCGAGCAGCGGCGTGAGTTGCGCGATCGTCGACTCCACCGGCGCGCCCGACGGCACCATCATCCATACCGCGCGCCGGGGCGAGAGCCTGCGCACGAGGTCGTCGAGCGATGACGCGCCCTCCGCGCCTTCCGCCACGGCCGCCGCGACGGCATCGGCGTTGAGATCGCTGACGACGACGCGATGTCCGCCGCGCAGCAGCCGCTGCGTCATGTTCGCGCCCATGCGACCGAGACCCACCATGCCGATGTCCATGCCTACCCCTTTGCGCGCGCCGCCGTCGCCTGCCGCACCGCCTCGACGAGGCGCCCCAGGCCGGCCCGCCGGTCGGCGCCGAGATGCACGCGCAGCGCCGGGCGCCCGTGCGCGTGCAGCGACTGCAGGTCGCCGATCGCCTGCGCGCGCTTCAACTGCCCGAACGTGTACGGATAGCCCGGGATCGGCAGGTCCGCGGCGTCGTCCGCGGTCACCTGCAGGAACACACCCTCCGGCGGACCGCCCTTGTGCAGTTGCCCGGTCGAGTGCAGGAAGCGCGGGCCGTAACCGAGCGTCGTCGCCGCGCCGGTCGCCTCGAGCACGCGCTTCCGGATCTCCGCGAAGGCACGGGCGCTTGCGTCATCATCCAGGACGTACGCCGTGATCGCGAGGTACGCGCGCGGCCCGACCGCACTGAGGAGCTTCGCCACCGCCGGCTCGAGGCCGAGAACCTCGCCTGCCGGGTCGAGCGCGAGCGCGCCGTCGCGCTGCGTGCCCGCCGGATCGAGCGCGTGCGTGCGCTCGAACTCCTCGAGCACGCGCCTGGTGTTATCCTTCGACTCCTGCACATTCGGCTCGTCGAACGGGTTGATATCGAGCGCCTGGCCGGCGACGGCGACCGCGAACTCCCAGCCGAAGAAGAGCCCGCCGAGGTCGCGGGGCTCCTCGATGTCGATGACGACGACGGGATGGCCTTCCGCCGCAAGCGCGCCGGCGAACGCATCGATCTCGCCGTTCTCGCCGGCCTCGCGGCGCACCTGCACGAACACGCGGTCGTGGCGGTAGCCGCGCGGCGACGCCTGCGGCTCGCCGTCGACGGGCACGATGCCGCGCCCGAGCTTGCCCGTGCTCTCGGCTATCAGCTGCTCAGCCCAGAGCCCGAACGCGGCGAGCGACGGCTCGACGAGGAACGTCAGCTTGTCGCGGCCCTCGAGCGCCAGCTCTCCCAGCGCGGCGCCGAGCACGAGGGCATCGCTGCGGCCGGCACGCGCCGCGTCTGCGGCGGCGACGCCGCTCGCGAGCAGGCCGGCGACATCGACGCCCGCAGCGGCCGCCGGCGCGAGCCCGAAGTACGAGAGCGCGGAGTACCGCCCGCCGATGTCCGCGGGGTTGATGAAGACTCGCCGGAACGCGTGATCGCGCGCCAGCGTCTCGAGCGGCGTGCCCGCGTCCGTGACCGCGACGAAGTTCTCGCCCGCCCGATCGCCCTTCGCGCGCGCGACCCGCTCCCGGAAGAACGCGAACAGCGTCAGCGCCTCGAGCGTCGTACCGGACTTCGAGGACACGAAGAACAGCGTCCGCGCCGGGTTGACGCGCCCGGCGACATCGGCGATCGTCGCCGGATCGGTGGTATCCACTACGTGGAGCCGCCGCGCACCGAAGATCCGGGCGAGGACCTCCGGGGCGAGCGAGCTGCCACCCATGCCAAGCAGGACGCACTGATCGAATCCGGCGCGCACGTCGGCGGCGAACGCATCGAACTCGCCGGCATGCGCCTGCATCTGGGAGGCGAGCGTGAGCCAGCCGAGGCGGCTGGCCACGGAGCGGCGGCGGGCATCGTCGCCGCCCCAGAACGCCGCATCGCGCTCGAAGATCCGGCTCGCCGCATGCCCCTCGACGAGCCGCGCGACGCGCCGCTCTACCGGCTCCGCGTAGCCGCCGAGGAGGAACTTCATCTCACGCGGCCGACACCTTCTGCCGGATGCGGTCCGCCTTCTCCGCGGTCGTGTTGCGGATGCCGTCGAACGACCTGGAGAACGCCTCGACGCCCTCGCGCTGCAGTTCGTCCGTGACCTCGCGGAGCGAGATGCCCGCCTCGCGCAGGTCATCCAGCACGCGGAGCGCGCCGTCGTAATCCTCATCGACCGTGCGGCGCACCACCCCGTGGTCACGGAAGGCGTCGATGGTCTGCGGCGGCATCGTGTTCACGGTGTCCGGGCCGATCAGCTCCTGGACGTACAGGATGTCGCTGTACTTCGGGTTCTTGGTACCCGTGCTCGCCCAGAGCGGGCGCTGGAGCTTCGCGCCCTGGCGCTGCAGGCGCTTGAAGCGCTCGGACGCGAACACCTCCTGGAAGCGGCGATAGGCGACCTTCGCATTGGCTACCGCGACCTTGCCGAGCAGCGACTCGAGCTTACGCTTCTCGGCGTCGCTCGATGCCGAGGCGATCTTCGCCTCGAGCCGCTTGTCGGTAGCGGTGTCGACGCGGCTGACGAAGAAGCTGGCGACGGAGTTCAAGTTGCGCACATCCTGCTGCGCCGCGATGCGCCGCTCGAGGGCCTTCAGATATGCCTCCATCACGCGCTCGTAGAACTCGATCGCGAAGAGGAGCGTGATGTTGATGTTCACGCCGGCGGCGAGACACTCCTCGATCGCCGGGATGCCCTCCTCGGTGCCCGGGATCTTGACGAGCAGGTTCGGCCGTTCGATGTTCTTCCACCAGCGCTTCGCCTCGTCGATCGATGCCTGCGTCTCGAACGCCTTCTCGGGCGACACCTCGATGCTCACGAAGCCGTCGGAGCCGCCCGATCCGTCGTACACGGGGCGCAGGATGTCGCACGCGTGCTGGATGTCGGTGATCGCGAGGTGCTCGAACAGCGCCGCCGTCGGCACCCCCTGCCGCACCAGGTCCGCGATCTGCGCATCGTAGTCGTCCCCGGCGCCGATCGCCTTCTCGAAGATCGTCGGGTTGGCGGTGACGCCGCGGATGCCGTCCTCCTCGGCATAGCGGCGCAGGCCGCCGTCTTCGAGCATGTTGCGACGGATGAAGTCCAGCCAGGGCGACTGGCGTTGCTTCTCATACAGCTCGACCATCGGATTAGCCATCGACCTTCTCCTTCTCCCCGCTGTACTGCTCCTCGATCGCGAGCACCTTGCGGAGGCGGCGCACGTGGCGCTCTTCGCCGGAGAACTCCGCCGCCGCGAAGGCGCGGACGAGCTCGACGGCGACCTCCGGCCCAATGACACGCGCGCCGAGGGCGAGCACGTTCATGTCGTCGTGCTCGACGCCCTGGTGCGCGGAGTACGTGTCGTGGCAGACGGCACAGCGGATGCCGGGGATCTTGTTCGCCGCGACCGATGCGCCGACGCCGCTCCCGCAGACCAGCACGCCGCGGTCAGCGCGGCCGGATGCCACCGCATCGCCGATCGCGCGCGCGAAGTCGGGGTAGTCGACGGGCGCCTCGCTGTCCGTGCCCAGGTCGAGCACGGCATGTCCCTGGCGCGCGAGCTCGTCGATGATGACGCGCTTGAGTGGGAATCCCGCGTGGTCGGCGGCGACGGCGAAGCGCATCAGCGCCGCACCCCGCTCAGGCGCTCGGCCAGCGCCATCGCCCGCTCGGCGACGTGCTGCGATGTGAACCCGAGCTGCTCGAGCACAGTCTTTCCGGGCGCCGACGCGCCGAAACGGCCGTCGATGCCGATGGAATCGCCGTCATCGCCGACCCAGCGCCGCCAGCCGAGCGTCACGCCCGCCTCCACGGAGAGCCGCGATCGGATATCCGGCGGGAGCACCTCATCGCGGTACGCCTGGTCCTGCGCTTCGAACAGATCCCACGACGGCATGCTGACGACACGCGCCCGCACGCCCTGGTCCGCGAGGAGCGCCTGCGCCTCGACGCACAGCGTGACCTCCGAGCCCGTGCCGATGAGGATGACGTCCGGGCGGCCGTCGGGCGCTTCCACGAGCACGTAGGCACCGCGCAGGAGCCCGCGCGCGCCGCCGTCCTCCGTCGCGGCGAGATTCGGCACCGCCTGGCGGGTGAGCGCGAGCGCCGTCGGCTGGCGGTTCTCGACCGCGACCTTCCAGGCCATGGCCGTCTCGTTGGCATCGGCAGGGCGGATCAGCGTGAACTCGGGGATCGCCCGGATCGCCATCAGGTGCTCGATCGGCTGGTGGGTCGGGCCGTCCTCGCCGAGCCCGACGCTGTCGTGCGTGAACACGAAGATCGAACGGAACTTGCTGAGCGCGGCGAGGCGCAGCGTCGGGCGCGCGTAGTCGGAGAAGACGAGGAACGTGCCGCCGTACGGGATGACGCCGCCGTGGGCGGCCATGCCGTTGACGGCCGCGAACATGCCGTGCTCCCGCACGCCGAAGTGGATGTTGCGCCCGGCGGGCGTCTCGGGCTGCTGCGTGCCCTTGCCCTTGAGCTCGGTGTTGTTCGAGCCGGTGAGGTCCGCCGAGCCGCCGATCAGCGTTGGCAGCGCATCGGCGATGGCGTTCAGCACCTGCCCGGAGGCAGCGCGCGTCGCGACCGGCTTGTCCCGCGCGGTGAAGCCCGGCAGCGCGGCGTCCCAGCCATCGGGCAGCCGGCCGGCGATGGCGCGACGCAACGCGGCCGCCTCCTGCGGATACGCGCGCTCGTAGGCGGCGACGCGCTCTTCCCACTCGCGCTGCCAGCGCGCGCCGCGGCCGATCGCCTCGCGGAAGTGGTTCCGCGCCTCGTCCGGCACGTAGAAGCTCTTGTCCTCGGGCCAGCCGTAGGCGCGCTTCGTCAGGCGCACCTCCTCTTCGCCCAGCGGGTCGCTGTGCGCCTTCTCGGTGTCCTGCTTGTGCGGGCTGCCGTAGCCGATGTGGGTGCGCGCGATGATGAGCGACGGGCGGTCGCGCTCATCGCGGGCCGCGCGGATCGCCGCGTCGACCTGCGCGTAGTCCATGCCGTCGATGCGCTGGACGTGCCAGCCGTACGCCTCGAAGCGCGCGCCGGTGTCGTCAGTGAACGCGAGGTCCGTGCTGCCGTCGATCGAGATGGAGTTCGAGTCGTAGAGGTAGACCAGCTTGCCGAGCTTCTGGTGCCCGGCGAACGACGCCGCCTCGTGCGAGATCCCCTCCATCAGGTCGCCGTCGCTGACGAGCGCGTAGGTGTAGTGGTCGACGACGGTGTGGCCGGGGCGGTTGAACGTGGCGGCGAGGAAGCGCTCGGCGAGCGCCATGCCGATGCCGTTCGCGAACCCCTGGCCGAGCGGGCCGGTGGTGGTCTCGATCCCCGGTGCGAGGCCATGCTCCGGGTGCCCCGCCGTCGGGCTCTTCCACTGACGGAAGCGCTGCAAGTCGTCCATGGTCAGCGGGTAGCCGGTGAGATGGAGCAGCGCGTAGAGCAGCATCGACGCGTGCCCGGCAGAGAGCACGAAGCGGTCGCGGTCGAACCAGTGCGGGTCGGCGGGATTGTGCTTCAGGAAGCGGTCCCAGAGGACGTAGGTCATGAGGCCGGCGCCCATGGGCGCGCCCGCGTGCCCGGAGTTCGCTTTCTGCACGGCATCGATCGCCAGCGTGCGGATCGTGTTGACGCAGAGTTCGTCGAGCTTCGGGTCAGCCATCCGGTTGCGGTCCCTTCCAGGCGCTGCGTGCGGCGGCGGAGAGGCGGGCGTCGCGGCGACGGACGGGTGCCGCGACCCGGGGTGCGGTGGGGAAAACGGGCGTCATGCCGCTCTTCCGCGAACGTGGTCTCAGCCTGCGGGCATTATACCGCCCGATATCGTATGAACCGCCTAACATTTATGTAGTATCCGCGCCGGACGGCGCGTACCAGGGAGCGATCAGCCGAATTGCCGCACGACGGCTGCCTGCACGAACTCCAGCAGGATGATCGCGATCATCGGCGAAAGGTCGATGCCCAGGCGCGGCATGAAGCGCCGGATGGGCTCGAGGATCGGCTCCGTGATCTGGTTCAGCGCGACGATCAGCGGGCTCCGCGGGTCGAGGTTGAACCAGCTGAGGATCGCGCGGATGAAGATCGCGATCACGAGAATGCTGATGAACAGGCTGACGACCTGCGAGACGGCCGTGCTGCCCGTGTCCTGCCCGAACCCGAACATCTACGCCCCCAGCTCGCGCGAGCGCTCGTACGCGGCCTCGATCGCTTCGATGATGGCGCCGCGGATGCCCGCGCTCTCGAGCGCGATGAGGCCGGCGGCCGTCGTGCCGCCGGGCGACGTCACCTCGTTGCGCAGCGCCGCGGGATGCTTCCCGGTCGCCTCCGCGTACTTCGCCGAGCCGATGAACGTCTGCAGGGCGAGCAGCTCCGCGACGTCGCGCTTGAAGCCGACGTGGACGCCGGCGTCGATGAACGCCTCCAGCAAGAGGAACACGAAGCCGGGGCCGCTGCCGGAGAGCGCCGTGGCCATGTCGAGATACTTCTCGTCGTCGACGTGCACCTCGTGCCCCATGGCCGCGAGCACGTTCGCGATGGTCGCGCGCGCCGGATCATCGACCTCCGGCGTTGCCGTCCAGACGCTCACGCCCTGACCGATCGCGGCGGGCGTGTTCGGCATCACGCGCACGATCGCCGCGTGGCTCAGCATCGTCGCGATCTTGCGGATCGGCACGCCCGCCATGATCGACATGATCGTCTGGTCGCGGCGAAAGCGCCCTTCGACGCGGTGGGCCGTGCGGTCGAACTCCTGGGGCTTCACCGCGAAGATGACGAGATCGCCCTCGTCCACCGCTTGCACGAGGTCCGATGTGGTGCGGACGCCGTAGCGCTGGCGGACACTCTCGCACCGCTCGTCGTTGATCTCGGCGACCAGCACGTCGTCCGGCGCGAAGACCTGCCGGGCCAGCGTCGCGCTGAGCAACGCATCGCCCATGAAGCCGCATCCGACCAGACCGAGCTTCATCCTGCCATCCGCGCCGGTGTGGCGCGCTCCCCGAAAATGGCGCGGCCGACGCGCACGAGCGTCGACCCCTCTTCTACGGCGACCTCGAAGTCGTCCGTCATCCCCATGGACAGCTCGCGCAGACCGAGCGCATCGCGCAGGGCGCGCAGCCTGCGGAAGACGCCGCGGACGTCCTCGGGCTCCGCCGCCTGCGGCGCCACCGTCATCAACCCGAGCAGGTCGATGTTCGGCAGCCGGGCGACGGCGCCGGCGGCGGCCGGCGTCTCTTCCGGCGCAAGACCGAATTTCGACGATTCGCCCGCGACGTTCACTTCGAGCAGCAGCTTCACGGGCCTGGTCGTCCGCCGGCTGATCGCCTCGGCGAGGCGGACCGAATCGACGCCGTGGAGTATATCAAAGCAGGCCAACGCGACCGTGACCTTGTTCGTCTGGAGGTGGCCGACGAGATGCCATGCCGGCGAGATGCCGCGCGCCCGCAGCGCCTCGATCTTCGGCGCCGCCTCCTGGACGCGGTTTTCGCCGAAGTCGCGGAGGCCCGCGGCGTGCGCGGCGGCGACGGCCTCCGGGGCATGCGTCTTGCTCACGCCCACGAGGGTGACCTCGTCCGGCACGCGGCCGGCGCGCTCGCAGGCCCGCGCGATGCGTTCCCGGACAGCGGCGATGCGACCGGCGACGCCGTCGTTCATCGCGCGAGCGGGAGCGTCATGGTGACGGTCGTGCCGCGCTTCGGCGCGCTGTGCATCTGCAGCGAGCCGCCGTGGGCATCGACGATCTCGCGGGCGATCGACAGGCCCAGGCCCGCGCCGCCGAGCGCGCGCGACCGCGCCTTATCGACGCGATAGAAGCGCTCGAAGAGGCGCGGGATCTCGTCCGGTGCGACGCCGATGCCGGTGTCCTCGACATCGACGACGGCGTGCCCGCGGTCGGCCCGGGCGCGCAGGGTGACGCGCCCGCCGGCGGGCGTATATTTCACGGCGTTGTCCAGCAGGATCAGCAGCACTTCGCGCACGCGCTCGGCGTCGGCGTAGACGGTGAGCGCGCCGTTCACCGCCTCCTCGAAGCGCAGGCCGGCATCGGCGGCGAGCCGGGCGGCCGCGCGGCCGGCGGTCCGCGCGAGCTCGGCGAGGTCGATGCGCGAGCGCGACAGGTCGATGCCCTCCTGATCGCTGCCCGCCAGCAGCAGGAGGTCATCGAGGAGGCGGGTCATGTAGCGCGACTCGGCGACGATGTCGCCCACGGACTCGTCCTCGGGTCTGGCGGCGGCGATGGTCTCGGCGTTGGTGCGGATGACGGCGAGCGGCGTGCGCAGCTCGTGCGAGGCGTCGGCGACGAACTCGCGCTGGCGCTGGAAGCTGCGGCGGACGGGACGGATGGCGATGGCGGCGACGCCGAGGCCGCCGACCGTCGCGAGCACGAGGCCGGCGAGCCCGCCGCCCGCCATGACGATGGCGAGCGTGCGCAGCGATTTGTCGCGCTCCTCGAGCGACTTGCCCGACTGGAGAAAGCCATCGAGCTTGCCGGCGCTGTTGTATACGGGCTGGGTGCGGAGGCGCACGTCGTGCCCTTCGACGTGCGCCGAGCGCCAGTCTTCGCCCCCGCGGGCGCGTGCCGCCTCGAGCGCCGCCTGGTCAGGCAGGCCCTCCTGCGGCACCTCGCCCGGGTTGCCGGCGATAGAGCCATCGGGATTCACGAGCAGCACAAAGACATCCGCCGAGCGGCCGAGCGACTCGCTCGCGAGCACGGCCCGCACGTCATCGAGCCCAAGGCCGATGGGGTTCTGCGACGGCAGCGACTGCTGCTCGCGCTGTTGCACGGCGACGAGCGCAGCGTCGCTCACCTCGCGCATCGCCGCATCGACCTCGTTCGACAAGCGGTGGTCCACCCAGACGAAGACGATGACGCCGACGACGACGAAGGCGAGCGCGAACGCCAGCACGTACCACGCCGTCAGGCGCCATCGGAGGGCTTCGAACATCTACGGCTTCAGCGTGTACCCCACGCCGCGGACGGTGTGGATGAGCTGCGTCTTGAACCCCTTGTCGACCTTGTTCCGCAGGTAGTGGACGTAGATATCGACGACGTTGCTGGCGAAGTCACGGTCGTACTGCCAGACGTGGTCGAGGATTTGGGCGCGCGTCAGCACCTGTCCCTGGTGGCGCAGCAGCAGCTCGAGGAGCTGGAACTCCTTCACGGTCAGCTCGATCTCATGGCCGTTGCGGATCGCGCTGTGGCGCGAGATATCGAGCGTGAGGTCGCCCGCACGGAGCTTCGTGCCGCCGTTGCTCATGGCGCCGCGGCGTCCGAGCGCACGCACGCGGGCGAGCAGCTCGGCGACGGCAAACGGCTTCACCATGTAGTCGTCGGCACCGGAGTCCAGGCCCTTCACCCGGTCCTGGACGTCCGTGCGGGCGGTCAGCATGAGGACGGGCGTGTGCGTGCCGTCGGTGCGCAGGCGCTTGCACACCTCGAAGCCGTCCATCTCCGGCAGCATGACATCGAGGATCATGACGTCGAACTCGGCGCCGCGGGCGGTGTCGTACGCGGCCCTGCCGTCGCCGACGAGCTTCACGCGGTGCGACTCCTCTTCGAACACGCGCTTCACGGCACGCGCCAGGCGCAGGTCATCTTCGGCAAGCAGGATGTTCATGGTTCACCTCGCGGCCGAATTGTATGGGCCGCGGATTGGACATTGATTGGAATCACGTTGCAACTGTAGCACTCCCGGAGGCCTCCCGGACCCGCGGCACCAGGCTCTCATCGAACTGGCGGAAGCGCTCCTCGCCGAGGGCGACGAAGGCATCGCGCGCCCGCTCAATGTCACGCGCCAGCGCCTCGGTGTCGACGCCGAGGTACGCCGGGCGGTACTCCTTCAGCTTCTCGCGCGCGGCGTCGAGCAGCTTGAGGATGCCGGGGTACTCGCCGCGCGCGTAGTGGACGAAGGCGGCGGCGAGCTGGATCACCGCCTGGAAGAAGACGCGCTGCGGCCAGGGCGTGACCATCCAGAGGTCTTCGAGCGTCTCGTGGGACTCGAACCAGTAGCCGTCGTTGTACTGGTCGACGGCCCGCCGGAACTCGTCGAGGCGGGCGGTCAGCTCCGGCTCGGTGAGCAGCGGCTGGTTGCGCATGGGGGCGCGCGCCATCGCACCTCCCTCGATGCCCGTCCGCGCGGCGTCCGCTATTGTACCCGGCGAGCCGTCGCGGGCCGTGAGGGAGGGACAGCATGAAGGCCGTGCGCATCCACCAGCCGGGGAGCGTGGACAACTATGTGTACGAGGACGCGCCGGAGCCACAGCCGGGCCCGGGCGAAGTCCGGGTGCGCGTGCGCGCGGTCGCGCTGAACCACCTGGAGGCGTGGGCGGCGAAAGCGCCGCCGCACGTGCGCTACGACGGGCCGCGCATCCTCGGCGCGGACGTTGCGGGCGTGATCGATAGCGTGGGGCCCGGCGTGCGCAGCGCGACGGCGGGCGCGGAGGTGATCGTGCACCCCGGCGTGAGCTGCGGGCACTGCGCGGCCTGCCTCGATGGCGCGGACAACCTCTGCCCGCAGTACCGGCTGCTGGGCCAGGGGCGCGACGGCGGCCTGGCGGAGTTCGTGGTCGTGCCGGAGGCGAACGTCTTCCAGAAGCCGGCGGCGCTGTCGTTCGAGGAGGCGGCCTCGATCCCGCTCGTCTTCACGACGGCGATCCACATGATCCTGACGCGCGCCGCGCTTCGCTACGGCGAGACGGTCCTCGTGAACGCCGCCGGGAGCGGTGTCGGCATCGCCGCGATCCAGGTCGCGAAGCTGCACGGCGCGCGGGTCATCGCCAGCGCGGGCGCGGACGCCAAGCTCGACCGCGCGCGGGCGCTCGGCGCGGACGAGGTGATCAACTACACCACGCAGGACCTCGCCGAGGAGGCGCGCCGGCTCACCGGCGGCCGCGGCGTCGACATGGTCGTGGAGAACGTCGGCGCGGAGATCATGGAGAAGAGCATCAAGGCGCTCGCCCGCAACGGGCGCGTCGTGACGTGCGGCGCCACGGCCGGCAACGACGCCACGTTCAACGTCACGCGCTTCTTCCTGGCCCAGCAGACGATCTACGGCTCGTTCATGGGCACGAAGGCGGAGATGCTGCGTTACGCGCCCTGCTTCGAAGACGGGCGGCTGAAGGCGGTCGTCGACCAGGTCTTCCCGCTATCCGAGGCGCGCGCGGCCATCGCGCGCCTGCTGCACCGCGAGCAGTTCGGGAAGATCGTGCTCGTGCCGTAGGCGCGCTACTGGCTCTTAGGCACGAACTCGACGGCGTCGACGGCGATCGACGACGCGCAGCACGTCCCCGTCGCGCTATCGACGTACACGGAGTCGCCGCTCGTTCCGCTGAACACGTACGTGCCGAGCGAGACCCAGACGTTCGAGTAGAGGGCCTGGTTCACCGGCCGCGTCGTGCAGCCGCCGGAGTAGCAGATGCGATACGTCACGGTCGCCGTGCCGGTGATCGACGGGACGAAGACGCGCGCCTCGTACTTCGTCCCGGGCGCGAGGGGCGCGCGCCAGGTCGCGGTCACGGCGGCGGTCGAGCCGCTGTCGTAGGCGCGGCGCACCGCGTTGTCGTAGCCGCCGCCCGTCAGCGTCGCGTACGTCCCGGTGAGCGTCGCCTGGTTGTCATCGACCACCTGCGTCGTCCGGTAGTCGGCGGCGGTCTTGTTCCAGTTGTAGGTCGAACCGGCGCCGACGTCCTCGTTCGCCGACCCGCTCGCGAAGTTGCTGAGCGCCCGAAGGAAGTTCGTCGCCGGGCACGGGCACGAGCCGTCAGTGTTCACGTAGCGATGGACGTCGTTGTCGTAGACGAGCTCCATGTAGTCGTGGCCCGGCACCGCGCCGAAATTGCTCGACCAGTTGCCGAGCGTGCTCACGACACAGTTGTCGGACGACGCGGGGTCCGAGGTCCGGTCGAAGACGATGTACTTGCCGGAGTTGATCTTGTGGAACCCCTGGTAGTAGGCGTAGCCCTTGTGCTTGGGCGCCCAGCTCGAGAAGCAGGGGATGCCGAACCCGTACGCTTTCGTGATGTTGGCGAGGTCCTGGGTCACCTGGCCCAGCACGTCGGCGCCGAGCGAGTGCCCGTAGACGTAGACCTGGCCGGCGCCGGCGGAGCGCGCCTTGTTCACGAAGCTCTTCGCCTTGCTCACCCCGTCGCTGAACGCCCAGCCGTAGATGATGTTGGTGCGCCAGTAGTCGAGCTCCATGATCAACACGCGGCTGTTGTTCGAGGTCTCGAGATAGTCCGCGAGCGGCACCTCCCAGTCGCTGCGCGACTGCGAATTGCCGAGCGGGTTGTACCCGGGCACGAACAGGTAGACGCTGCCGCCGGACCGCAGCAGGTCATGGATCGCCTGCGCGGACTGCGTGCCCGAGCTCGCCGCCCGGTTCGCGATGTCCCAGGCGTCCTGGTCCGCGCCGCGCGTCGAGAGCCAGGTCCCGTCCTGCGAGGTCCAGGGGATGTTCGCCGGGTCGGTCACCGGCGGCGCGTAACCGACGTAGACCGCGGCTTCGGCGCGGCCGACGAAGAGCGCCGTCGAGACGACGGCGACGACGATCGCGGCGATGAACAGGCGCCCGCGCATCTGCTCCCCCTTGCGCGCTGCACGTCCCCCGTGCGGTCGGAAATTGCGCCGATACTAGGTTTCGGCGCCCGCACCGTCAAGCGTCCGGGGCGCGCAGGCCCTGCCGGCGGCCGGGATGGCGCGCGGGCAACCACGACCGATGCTGGCTGGCCTTCGCCGTCCGTCGAGCGTGCCCGGCGGGCCGCTTCGGGGGGCGCGCTGCCCCCTACCCCTAACGTGCACGTGAGGGTACATTCTCGGCGCGCCGCAACGGCGCAGGAGGACGCGATGGCCGAGTACGCGAAACCGCTGCCGGTGCCGAGCCCGGACACGCAGCCGTTCTGGGACGGCTGCAAGCGCCACGAGCTGATGCTCCCGCGCTGCAAGAGCTGCGAGCAGTTCTTCTTCTATCCACGCCCGTTCTGCCCGCGCTGCTTCTCGTGGGACATCGAGTGGCAGCGCTGCTCCGGACGCGGCACCGTGTACACGTTCGCGATCCAGTTCCGGCCGCAGATGCCCGG
>Ga0070741_10003915_pt1 | contig 35764 bp, 26 predicted proteins | sample Coa_R1_4_FD_66440 | JGI IMG/M metagenome (GOLD analysis project Ga0070741, IMG submission 66440) | Surface soil microbial communities from Centralia Pennsylvania, which are recovering from an underground coalmine fire - Coalmine... | ecosystem: Environmental > Terrestrial > Soil > Unclassified ... | reverse complement strand
TGCAATCCGACCTACTTCACGGTCGGCAACCTGGTCCAATATCTCCAGAATCTTGAGGAACAAGGCCTGACGCGGCAGGAGATCATCGACCGGTATGTGTTCTTCACGGCGGGCGCCTGCGGTCCGTGCCGGTTTGGAATGTATGAAGCCGAATATCGCCTGGCATTGCGCAATGCCGGGTTCGATGGCTTCCGGGTGCTCCTGTTTCAGCAGTCTGGCGGCCTGAGCCAGTCCGATGCGGAAGCGGGGCTGGAGATGAACCTGGACTTTTTCCTGGGCATTCTCAACGCGCTGAACTGCGGCGACGTGCTGAACGAAGTTGCGTATGCGATTCGCCCGTACGAGGTCGCAGCGGGCGAAACCAACCGTCAGCTCGAGCGCATGATGGACTACATGCACGAGGTCTTCCGCAAAAAACAACCCTGGAAGATCGGTGGCAGTCTTTCGAAATATCTCGGCAGCTTCCGTGACACGGCCGAATACATCGGCAAGTTCGTCAACCAGCTCAAAGGCGAGGAATATATTCCGGCGCTGGAGCGCTGCCGCGATATGTTCAATGAGGTGGAAGTCGACCGCCTGCGCGTGAAGCCCATCGTCAAAATCACCGGCGAATTCTGGGCGCAGACTACGGAAGGCGACGGCAACTTCAACATGTTCTCGTTCCTGGAGCGCGAAGGTGCGCAGGTGCTGGTGGAGCCGATCGGCACATGGATCATGTACATGCTGCATCAGGTTGTGCAGAAGTACAAAGACCTGAAGGGACTGGATGACGGCGCGGTGCTGCCACCGCTATGGCGGCTGGACAAGCGCGCCAAGATCGAATGGAATTTCCGCAACAAGGTGGCCAAGCTGAAGCTGGCCGAAGCGATTTTCAAGAACGAGTATCACAAGATCGTAAATGCGCTCGGCGGGATTGCACACCACCTCGCCGATCAATATGAGCTGCAGCGCCTGGGCCATCCGTTCTACAACTCGCGCGCGGGCGGCGGCGAAGGCCATCTGGAAGTTGCCAAGAACATCTATTACTCCAACAAAGATCTCGCCCACATGGTGCTTTCGCTCAAACCGTTTGGCTGCATGCCCTCCACGCAGTCCGACGGCGCGCAATCGGCGGTAGTGTCCAACTACAAGGACATGATCTATCTTCCGATCGAAACATCCGGGGAAGGCGAGATTAATGCCCACAGCCGCGTGCAGATGGCCCTCGGCGAGGCCAAGGCCCGCGCCAAGCGGGAGTTCGCCGAGTGCCTCGAAAAGGCGGGGCTCACCCTGGAGCAATGCCGAGCCTACGTCGAAGCGCATCCGGAGATGAAGCGGCCAATGTATCGAGTCCCGCACACCAACGGCGTGGTCGGCACGGCCGCCAATTTCGTGTTGCACATAGCTGAGCGCATGAATAGCGAAGGCCTACGCCCGCAGATGCTCGAAGCCGCCGCGGTGAACTAGAAGAGGGCACATGGAGAGGCAATTTTTTATCGGGATGGACGTGGGCTCCACGACGGTGAAAGCCGTCGTCGTGGACGCGGCGACCGACCAGATCCTCTGGTCCGACTACCAGCGCCACGATACCAAGCAGCCTGAGAAGGTTTTGGAGTTCCTCAAACGATTTCCTGCGGAGATCGAGGGGTTCACGGCCGCCAGCTCCCGGATGTTCATTACCGGATCGGGCGGCAACGGTCTTGCCAAGTTCCTTGGCGCCAAGTTCGTTCAAGAAGTCAATGCCGTTTCGCTCGCGGTGGAACGGCTCTATCCCGAGTGCGGCTCCGTGATCGAGCTCGGCGGGCAGGATGCCAAGATCATCATCTTCAAGAAAGATCCGGAGACCGGGCGCAAGAAAAAACTGCCGTCGATGAACGACAAGTGCGCCGGAGGCACGGGCGCCGTCATCGACAAGATCAACGCGAAACTCCGCATTCCCGCCGAGGAGCTCTGCAAGATGGGCTACAAGGGACTGAAGCTTCATCCCGTCGCCGGCAAATGCGGAGTCTTTGCAGAAACCGACATCAACGGCCTGCAGAAGATGGGGGTGCCGCCGGATGAGCTGATGGCCTCGTTGTTTGAAGCCATCGTCATGCAGAATCTCTCGGTGCTGACCCGGGGCAACACGCTCCAGCCCGTCGTCCTTCTACTCGGCGGTCCCAACACCTACATTGCGGGCATGCGGGACTGCTGGAAACACAACATTCCGAAGATCTGGGAAGAGCGCAATACACCGCTGCCGGAAGGGGTGCCCCCCGAAGATCTCATCCAGACTCCCGAGAACGCGCAGTACTTCGCAGCGATCGGATCAGTTGAGTTCGGTAAAACCGAAGAGGCCGACGTTGGCCGATATCTGGGCTGGGAAAAGCTGGAGTGGTACATCAATGTAGGCCGCGAAGAGGAGAAGAAGAAGCGCGGAGGCACTGGCGGCCTTGCAAAAGACGATGATGACCTGGAGCGCTTCAAGGCCAAATACCGGCACAAGAAATTCATTCCAGCCGCATTTCAGCCGGGTGAAGTGGTCGAAGGCTTCGTTGGAATCGACGGCGGGTCCACTTCGACCAAGGCCGTTCTGATCTCGAAGGACACAGAGCGGCGCATCCTCTGCAAGACTTATCAGCTCTCTAAGGGCAATCCGATTGAGGACACCATGGAGGTGCTGGCGAAGCTGGAGAAGCAAGTCGAGGCGCAAGGAGCCACGCTGAAGATTCTAGGTGTGGGCACCACCGGTTACGCCAAAGACATTCTGAAGGACGTAATCGGGGCGGACGCGGCGCTGGTCGAAACGGTTGCGCACACGCAGGCCGGACTTCACTTCTATGAGGACATAGACGTCATCTGCGACGTGGGGGGCCAGGACATCAAGATCATCATCCTCAAGGACGGCCGTGTTAAGGATTTCAAGCTGAATACACAGTGCTCCGCTGGCAACGGCTATTTCCTGCAATCCACGGCGCAGGGCTTCAACGTTCCGGTAGAGCAGTATGCCGACACAGCATTTTCCGCTAAAGGATTTCCACAGTTCGGCTACGGTTGCGCCGTGTTCATGCAGTCCGACATCGTGGATTTCCAGCGGCAAGGATGGAAGCCGGAGGAGATCATGGCCGGGCTATGCAACGTGCTTCCAAAGAATATCTGGCTGTACGTATCGCAGATCCCGAATCTCTCGGCCATCGGCCGGCGCTTCCTGCTGCAGGGAGGCACGCAATACAACCTGGCGGCAGTCAAGAGCCAGGTGGATTTCATTGAGTCGCGCTTCAAGGGCAAAGATGTACAGGCGGAAGTCATCGTACACGAGCATTGCGGGGAAGCCGGCGCGATTGGGGCGGCGCTCGAAGCCGGGCGGCTATGGGATAACGGCCGGCAGACCACGTTCATCGGGCTCGAGGCAGTTCAGAAGATCCAATACAAGACGACGCGGAACGAGTCCACCCGCTGCTATTTCTGCAAGAACAAGTGCCTGCGCACCTTCATCGATGTGAAGACGAGCGTGCTCAACCCGGATTATCGTCCTCCGGTGAAGACCAAGGTCCCGCTCGAAGCCGGCGCGCAGCGACTGATCATCGCCACGTGCGAAAAGGGCACGGTCGAAAACGTGGACGATATGCGGCAGATTAAGGGCAACCTGGACCGCATCAAGAAGGCCAATCCGAATTTCGTGGAATTGGCTGCCAAGGCCGTATTCCGCGTGCCGGACACACCGATCGTCGCTGACCCGCTGCCTAAATTTGCGCTCACAGCTTCAGCCAGGAAGCGCGTCGAGTTGATGAAAAAGCGCTCGGAGATCCGGATCGGCATGCCTCGGGTGCTCAACATGTACTCGATGACGCCCGTGTTCACTGGATACTTCAACTCACTGGGGATCAAGGCGGAGAACATCGTCTATTCCGATTACACGAGCGAGCAGTTATATAAGGAGGGCGCCAAGCGCGGGGCCATTGATCCTTGCTTCCCCTCCAAGCTGGGCATTCCTCACGTGCATAATCTGCTGTACATGGTGCATGCGAAGAAGCCGCTCGACATCATTTTCTTCCCGATGATCGACTGCCTTACGAGCGATCTGCAAAACACGCAGTCGACGCGGGCCTGCCCCACAGTGGCAACAACTCCGGAAGCCGTGAAGGCGGCTTTTACGAAGGAAGGCGACCTATTCCAAGAGAAAGGCGTTCTGTTCCTGGACACGTTCGTCAATATTTCGCAGCCGGAGCTGTTCGAGCGCCAGCTTTACGAACAGTTTAAGGACATCCTCGGTCTTTCCGCAGAAGAGAATGCCCGCGCCGTTCAGGAAGGCTACCGGGCACTCGACTACTTCAACAACGTGACGATGCGGGGCGCTGCACGGGAAGTGCTCGAAGAGCTGGAGCGCGAGGACCGGCTGGGAATCGTGCTCCTCGGCCGGCCGTATCACAATGATCCGGGTGTCAATCACGAAATCCTGGAAGAGTTCCAGAAGCTGGGGTATCCGGTCTTCGCGCAGGACTCCTTGCCGATCGATGACGATATTATCTGGCGCTTGTTCGGCGATGAAGTCGCGGCCGGCGAGATTCCGCATCCCATGGCCATCACGGACGTGTGGAAGAATTCATATAGCGAGAACACTTCCCGTAAAGTATGGGCAGCCAAATATGTGGCGCGCCATCCGAACTTGGTTGCGCTCGAGCTTTCCAGTTTCAAGTGTGGGCATGACGCTCCGATTTACACCGTCGTCGAGGAGATCGTCGAGCATTCGGGTACTCCGTACTTCTGCTTCAAGGACATCGACGAGAACAAGCCAACTGGCTCGATCAAGATCCGGACCGAGACCATCAGCTATTTCCTGCGGCGCTACCGCGAGGACATGATCCGCAACAAGGAAAAGGCGAAGAGCGTTGAAGCCAAACTGGCGGAATTCGAGGCTCGGCTGCGCAGGCAGCTTCTGCGGGAGAAACTGGAGAACGACGCTCTCGTAAAAAGCTCTTTCGACGGCGGAGCGATGCCGCAGATCCACGTCAGCCTGAACGCAATTCAAGCGGCCAAGCCGGCGCCGGAATACGAAACCATCTCGGGAGACTGAGAGCTCTTGCAACCTGAGCACGCCCGGCGGCAACGCCGGGCTTTTTTTGCGTCTGCGGCATTGAATCGCTTTCCCGCTGCTGCGTGTCTTGTTCTGATCTTCCTTGGTATCGCGGGCGGCGCCGAGCAGCCCCTTTTCGAAACGGGTGTTGTCGCGCGGTCCTCCGGGGGTGAATACGCGATCAATGCGATCCCTTGCATTACCAGAACTCCGGCGGGAAATCTGATGGCTGTATGGACAGCGCACCGGGCAGGACCAAACCCGAAGCTCCGCGTCGTCGGCGCGCTCTCAACCGATGGCGGCAAGACCTGGACGGCGCCTCGTGTTCTGATTGACAATCCCGGCAAAACCGATGCGGACCCAACGCTGATTATGGACGGCAAGCGCATTCTCGTGCTGTCGACCACGCTTCCCGTTCCAGGCAAGATCCTAAATTCGGAATTCTGGCTTACCGCGAGCGACGACGAGGGCAGGACGTGGAGCAAACCGGTGCTTGCCGCGCATGACCATGTTTACGCGGAAGGCAAGGTACACGTCGGGCACAAGCTGCGGGACGGGCGCCTGGCTGTCGGTTACTCGTGGGATCTGTTTTGCGAAAAGGGCTTGAGCCCCGCCACAGAAGGCGAGATGGATACGGTTGCCGGGCTGCTGTTCTCTACCGATGGCGGCCTGCACTGGACGGCCGGCGGCGATATCTATGCTCGACCCGCAAAGATCACGCCCCACGCGGTCAACGGGATGGATGAACCGGCAACAGTCGTCCTGGAGAACGGCGACATATTCGCGCTGCTGCGCAATGGGACCGACCACCTATATCAGAGCCGCAGCAGTGATTCGGGCAAGACGTGGTCCACGCCCGTGCCCAGCCCCCTCCAGGGTCACAACGCTCCGGCAGCACTGTGGCGGCTGAACGGCAGCAACGACGTGGTCGTGCTCTGGGACAATTCGCCGCGGAATCGCTATCCGCTTACGGCCGCCCTTTCGACCAACGGATGCCGCACGTGGTCCAAGCCGCGTCCGGTGGCCGAAACCGGCGGGGAGCAGGTCTCCTACCCTTCGGTGACCCAGGATCGAAGCGGGAACATCGTTGCCGTGTGGCAGCAGGACTTGCCGGGCCGCAAAGGACGCGAGATCCGAATCGCCCGGATGAATCGCGCGTGGCTGTCGGAGGAATAACAGCCAGCGCCGAAAGCCCCGAGCCATCCAGTTGCTTCGTCCGGACATTTACCGTACATATAGATTCTAGAGCTGGGAGAAACGGCATCTGTAGGAGTTGTGGTTGACGCATTGGGCGAGCCTGCCAGGGCCTTTTACCTGCATCATGAGTTCATACCGCTCGCTGATCACCCCAATAAGCTTTCCTCGCGATGGCCACGATTGAGGCGGCGTTTCAGGCAAGGTAAACCAGCAGATATGGCACGCGCGGCGGTTACTGTAGCCTACCGTGCTTTCCAAACAAGGAGCGCCAGCCCCGCCAAGAAGCCTGCCCAGGCTTGATACTCCTGGTTCTTGAGATAGAGAGAAAGACGAAACGGCGCGCGATCGTTCCCGCCTTTCCAGCGCGGCAGCAGCACCGGGACGCGCGCCATGTAATCCGCGTATTGCGGAAACAGCTCGCGCAGATGCTGCTCCTCAAGCTCAATGACGGGCAGATAGACTAGCAGGAACACGGTGCCGAAGAGCACGCCCAGGCCCCAACTACGAGACGCAATCACCAGGCCTGCGGCCACCACCAATGTTCCGAGATATAGGGGATTGCGCGTATAGGCGTACGGTCCGGTGGTGGCCAGCGACTGGTTTTTCGCCAGGTGCCCGGCCGCCCACCCGCGCAGCAAAAGACCCACAATTGAGATCGGCACACCGGCTGCCAGCGAGTCTCGTGTCGGCGCGGAGAACCAGGCGAACGCAGCCGCCAATAGAAACCCGCCGGGAACGCGGAGCCGCGCCGCTAACTGGGCCCAAGCGCGGGGGAAGCGTGATGGCGGCATCAAACCAGGCAACCGGCGGAGCTGGTCCGGCAAATCAAAAGAGACTTGAGGCTATCGAATACGCGATCCGGAGAGATCTCGTGCATACTCCGGTCTATGCGTGTGTGGCGCTTATAGCTCGTGACAGCCTGGCCGCTGCGCAGCACTGTAATCGAGCCGCCGTATGGGCCGTTGCGCGCGGGATCGGTTGGCCCGAAGATTCCAACCCCCGGCTTGCCGAGAGCGGCTGCCAGATGCAGAGGTCCGCTATCGACGCCGACCACTGCCGTAGCGCGCCGCGTGGCATAGATCAATCCGGAGAGCCGCGAAGCGCGGGTCAAGACTCCCGGAACCTGCGCGAGCATGCCGGCGGCCGAGGGCGGCGCGTCCAGCACCAGCGGAATGCCGAGCTCTTCGCGCAAGCGCGCGCCAAGGCGGGCATAGAATTCGAGCGGCCACTGCTTAGATGACCAGCCGGCCAGCGGACAGGCAAGCACGAAACTCCCTTCCGGCAAAGGCCCCTCCGGCCGCCCTGGAGGCAGCGGAAAAGCTCGTAATACGCTGGACGCCCCCGCAGCCGTGGCCAGATCCAGATTGCGATCCACCACGTGCTCGGCCTTGCTCAGCACCTTGTTGGAGTAGAACAGGACGGCAGGCCGTTCTCGAACCTGCGTGTAATGGAACCCGAAAATCCGATCCGCGCGCACGACAGATGCCAATAGCGCGGACTTAATCAACCCCTGAAAATCCACGACGAAATCGAACCGTTCGGCGCGTAGGTCGCGACAGCTTTCCAGGATAGAACCCGGAGAGCTGCGCCGCAGCATGGCTACACGATCGATGAAGGGATTTTCTTCGAGCAGCGGCGCCCACTGGGGCTCGACTGCCCATGTCAAATGCGATCCGGGAAAACTGTGCTTGAGCGATGCGACGGCAGGAAGAGTATGAATAATGTCGCCCATCGCTCCCAGCCGGACTACCAGGATACGGGTGTCGCTACCCTGTTTTCCGCCGGTGTACATGTTCAATCAACTGTCGTACTCGCTGTTCATCAGCCTCTTCCAGCCGCACCGGTTCATAGTCTCCGAGCGCGGCAATTAATTGGTCCATCTGATCCGGTTCGGCAGTTACCACGTAGTCTACCATGGCCAGCGCAGCAACCAATTCCGCGCGGGCGCGCAAGGAGAGGATCGGATCGGGCGGCTGTGCAATGACCGCCAGAAGGCGGCATGTAGGCGTGCTCTCCTTCACAGCACGCAATTGCGTGACGTGGCCGGCCAGGAGAACATCGAAGTAGCCTGTCACAAACCGTATTGACGCCTGACGCTCATGGAGGTCCCGAATTGTGCGGATCGCGGCATCGAACTCGAGAATTTTGGCGCGGGTGTCCATTTATTGCTCGCTTTCCCTCCACAGCTCGTCAGCGGCAGCAACTACGCGGCTGGCCGCAACGCTTGTCATACAGCGATGATCGATGGGGCACTCTCGCAAAAGGCAGGGGCTGCACTCGACCGGTTCCCGGATTACGCGGACGAGCGGCCCTGCCGGCCCGGTAGCCGTGTCATCGGTCGCGCCAAAAATCGCTACGGTAGGAACGCCCAACGCTGAAGCGATATGCATAGCGCCGGAGTCATTGGTAAGAAACACGCGGCAAGCGGCGGCAGCTTCAATAAACTGCCGAAGACTCGTTTCTCCGGCGAAATTGTGCACGGGAGCAGCAGACCCAATACAGGCAGCGACGTTCTCACAAAGGCCTCGCTCACCTGCCGATCCGAACAGCGCCACCGAAGCGCCACGGGTCCGAGCCAGATGCCGCGCCGCTTCCGCGAAGCGCTCCGGCAGCCAACGTTTTGCATTTCCGTAAGCCGCGCCCGGGCTCACGCCGATCACCGGTGGTTCCAAACGAACATCGCGCAAGCGCGTGATTCCGGCAGCGGCGGCTTGATCGCTCGATTCCATGCGAATCGAGGTCGACCCCGGCAGCCGCTCAAGAAGACCTGATCGGCGCAATAGTTCCAGGTAGTAGAAACGCTGGTGCCGCGGAATGTCGCCCGGCTCGGGCGGCTGAATCGGATCGGTCAACAGCCATCCCCGCCTATCCCGCGCATATCCCACGCGCCGCGGTATGGCGGCGAGCCGCGCGATAAGGGCCGCTTCAAATGAGTTCGGCAGCAGGATCGCCCAATCAAAATGTTCCTCGCGCAGCCGCTCTGCAAGCTTCCACTTCGCTCCAAAATCCCGGAGGCCGCCCGCACACTCGAACGGCATTACGCGATCGACGGCTCGCTCACAGGCATATAGATCGGCCACCCAAGGCCGGGCGAGGGCGACGATCTCGGCCGTGCGAAATCGCTCCCGCACAGCGCGGACCGCCGGTAGCGACATGACTGCGTCGCCCACCCAGTTCGTGGCGCGAATCAGAATTTTTGAAGACGTGTGGGACAGCACGCCATTGTAACAGAGCCCATCCCGCAGGGCTTAGTTAACCGGGCCAGACCCAGTTCTTGATCTCCGGCATATCATCGCCGTGTTCAACGATGTACTGGCGATGGTCCACTAACTTGTTATGAAGCCGTTGGCGGAAGTGTGCTGTCACGACGCGAAGGCGTTCCACTCGTTCGAGCACATCAATCGCCAGGTGGAAGCGGTCCGCATCATTGAGCACGCACATATCGAAGGGAGTCGTAATCGTACCTTCCTCCTTATAACCGCGCACGTGCAGGCGCTGATTCGTCCGCCGGTAAACGAGCCGGTGGATCAGCCATGGATATCCATGAAACGAGAAGATAATCGGCTTGTCCGTGGTAAAGATGGCGTCATATTCCCGGTCCGAGAGTCCATGCGGGTGCTCTGTCGAAGGCTGCAGCGTCATCAGGTCTACGATATTGACGACCCGGATCTTCAGGTCGGGAACATTCTGCCGGAGCAGATCGACAGCCGCGAGGGTCTCAAGCGTAGGCACGTCGCCGCAGCACGCCATCACGACGTCGGGCTCGGTACCCTCATCGTTTGAAGCCCAGTCCCAAATTCCCAGGCCGGCAGTGCAGTGCCGGACGGCCGCTTCCATGTCCAGCCACTGAAGCTCCAGATGTTTGCCCGCAACGATTACGTTCACATAATGCCGGCTTCGCAGGCAATGATCGGCAACCGACAGGAGTGTGTTCGCATCCGGCGGCAGATAGACCCGGACAATTTCCGCCTTCTTGTTCACGACGTGATCGATAAATCCGGGATCCTGATGGGTGAAGCCGTTGTGGTCCTGCCGCCACACGTGGGAGCTCAGCAAATAGTTGAGCGATGCGATCGGACGCCGCCAGGGAATGTGGCGGGTGGTTTTCAGCCATTTGGCGTGCTGGTTGAACATGGAATCGATGATGTGGATGAATGCCTCGTAGGAGGAGAAGAACCCGTGACGGCCGGTCAGGAGATAGCCCTCCAGCCATCCTTGGCACATATGCTCGCTCAGCACTTCCATGACGCGTCCGTTGGCAGCCAGATTTTCATCGCCGGGGACGCGATTTGCCATCCACTCGCGGTCGGTCACTTCAAATACCGCATTTAGCCGGTTGGAGTTTGTTTCATCGGGTCCGAAGATGCGAAAATTGCGCGACTCCATATTCAGGCGGAGGATATCGCGCAGAAAATTTCCGAGTACGCGCGTGCTTTCAGCAAATGTCTTTCCCGGCTTCTCGACAGCCACGGCATAGTCCCGGAAGTCGGGGATCCGAAGATCGCGCAGCAAAGTTCCGCCGTTGGCATGCGGATTGGCGCCCATGCGGCGATCTCCCTTCGGAGCCAGTTCGGCGATCTGCGCGCGCAGCCGGCCGTGTTCGTCGAACAGTTCCTCCGGCCGGTAGCTCTTCATCCACTGCTCCAGTTCTTTGAGGTGCTCAGGCTTTTCGGCAATTTCTGAGAGCGGCACCTGATGGGCGCGGAACGTGCCCTCCACTGGTTTGCCGTCCACCTCCTTGGGACCGGTCCACCCCTTTGGAGTTTTCAAAATGATGAGCGGCCACACGGGACGCGTCGTGACACCGTTGCTGCGCGCATTCTGCTGAATAGCGCGAATCTCCTCCACAACCGTATCGAGCGTGGCTGCCATCTTTTGATGCATCTGCTCCGGATCGTTGCCCGCCACTTCGTAGGGCTTGTAGCCGTAACCGATGAACAGGTCGTTCAGTTCCTCGGCGGGAATGCGCGCCAGCAGCGTGGGCCCGGCGATCTTATACCCGTTCAAATGCAGAATAGGGAGCACCGCGCCGTCCTGGGCCGCATTGAGGAATTTGTTGGAGTGCCAGCTTGCCGCCAGTGGACCGGTTTCCGCTTCCCCGTCTCCGACGACGCAGCAGGCCAGCAGATCCGGATTGTCGAAGACCGCTCCGTACGCGTGCATCAACGAGTAACCCAGTTCTCCGCCCTCGTGAATTGAGCCCGGTGTCTCGGGAGCCACGTGACTCGGAATGCCGCCCGGGAAAGAGAACTGCTTGAACAACAGCCTCATGCCTTCCTCATCCTGCGAGACGTTCGGATAGATTTCCGAGTATGTGCCCTCCAGGTAGGTCTGCGCGACCAGTGCGGGCCCGCCATGGCCCGGGCCTGTAATGTAAATCGCGTTTAAATCGTACTTGCGGATTACCCGGTTCATGTGAACGTAAATGAAATTCAAACCGGGCGTCGTGCCCCAATGACCCAGCAGCCTGGGCTTGATGTGCTCTTTACGTAGTGGTTCGCGTAATAAGGGATTCTGATACAGATAGATTTGCCCAACCGACAAATAATTGGACGCTCGCCAATAGGCATCCATCAATCGCAACTCTTCGACATTCAACGGTCCCGCTGCTGTTTCGGCGATGCTTGCCATGTCGTGCTCCCTTCCTCAGATTGGGACGGCCTACGTTGACTTCGCGCGACCGTATTTCTATCTTCGCAGTATCTGACGCTTGAGGACATTACCAGCGTGGCGCGGAACGGCTGGTGTGTTGAACTGAGTACGGATCCGGCGTTTCTCGGCCGCATCGGCCGAGCTATCGGAGTTTCCGGCAATCGTGAAATCAACTAGCTCAGCCTGACAAGGTAATGGAGTCGCCGGCCGGTCAACTATCAATGAGCCAGAAGAGTGCAGCACCAGTTCCCAAGGCGACTACACAACTCCAGCGCCAGATGGGCACGCAGATCCGGTAACGTTTTTGGACCGCGCCGAAGACAACGAAAATGGTTGCTGTCTGGCCTGTACCCGGCATTCGCACTGATGCACAGCAGACTCTGGCGAGGCGAACGGGATGCGAGAATATGCTCCCAAGTGCGGCAGATTCGCCAGTAGGCAGAAGGTTTATAGATGCTCCCCGGCGGCTGTGCCCGCCGGCTCAGGATTCGCGGCGGGAGCCATACAGATTCAGAGATCGGCCAGCGCGCGTTTGCAAACTCCGCTAATCCTGGAAGGGCTGTTGCGCTCCCTTTACCGCCGGGTTCTCGAACCGCACCCGTTAGCCCATACCTTGCTGACCGAGCAAGTTCAATCAGGACATTGTCAGCCCGGAGACTACTCACTCGGCGCTCACTGCTGTGCGGCGCGTGAACGCGTTCGTCGATTGCGATCGCGCGCTCGACCAGGAGATCTCAGCGGTACGCCGGCTGATCGAGAGGCGCGAAATTCCGGTGCTGCGGTAACCGTCAGATCCGCTTTTCAATCGTGCCGATCTGGAGGACGGTCTCGGTGTTCTTGTTATACCAGTGATAGGGTTCTCCGCCAAATCCGAATAGCTCGTTTCCCACTTTGATCCATGGGCAGGTGGCTACGCCGTAAGGCATGAGGCCCACCTTCGAATAGACATCGCGCCGCGTATCGTAACAGAGCACTACGTCGCCATAGCCTGTCCACAGGCCGGAGCATTTCCCCATGGACTTGCCCGCCCTGTACGTCTTCGTCTCCGAGGTCCCCATCAACAGAATGAATCGATCATCGATAACCACTCCTGCGCCGCCGAGGAGCGGAAACGGAACCTTGCGGATAGCCGTCCAACGGTCGGCATCGGCATCATACGAGAAGGCATCCCGGTAAACCGGAACGCCACCTTCGGGAATCGGAAGCTCGTATTTCGTCATTAATGCACGGAGCCGTGGAGTCGCGGCGCGATCGGGATTTGAGCCCCCGAACGCGTACAATTTGCCCTTCACTACCGCGGTGGTGACCAGCGCGCGTGAACCGGCTGGGTAAGCTGCCATAGGCTCCCATCGTGGGTTGGAGCGGCCCAGGCGCATCCGCCAGTTCGGCAATGCGGGAAGATCGCGCTGTTCGGACGGCGTCCCGGTAGGATGACCTGCCACCAGGAACAGCCATCTGCCTGGAACGAGCCCAGTTCCCGCCAGCCACCGCCCTTTTCCTTCTTCCGGCGGCAGGGAAGTAAGTGCATGCCACGACCATTTACCCGAAGCATTCCGCCGTAGTTCGCTGACGTTTCTTCCAGCTGAGCGCCCGCCAATAAGGACCAAGCGATCGGCATCGGCCACACCTTGGGTATAAGCGGTTTCATAGGGGACCGGAGGCGCAGGCTCGTACGCGCCGGTTTTGATTTCGTAGCTATAGACCAGGTTTTTCCGTTCGGGCATCCAGAGCCCGCCGGCGATCAGGATTCGACCACCGATTGCCGCGGTGGCCCCGCCCTTCCACGAAACAGGCAGATTCGGGCCCGTTCTCCATCGAATGCGGAATGGACAGTGATCCTCCACTCCATCGTATTCGCGGCTGAATGGAAGCGATTCGCCGGCCGTATTGAGCTCGTTGATGAATGGAATATTCGCGGCGTCATTGCGCCATTCCGTGGATGTATCTATCGCGCTTGGTTTTGCGGATTCGAGAAGAGCGGCGGAAAGAGCGCCCCTCAAAAGTGAGCGGCGGGCAATTTGCAATTCGACGGTGTCGGACATTGCTACCCATTGAACCGCAAAACGCCCCGCTCGCTCTGATCGCGCTGCGGAATAGGGCGATGCGACTAGTGATGGCCGCCGAATGCGTACCGCATGGCGGAAAGCAGCTTGTCGGCGAAATCCGCCTCACCCCTCGAAGAAAATCGCTGATACAACGCGGAGCTCAAAACCGGCACCGGGACTCCTTCATCGATCGCTGCTGCGATGGTCCAGCGGCCTTCGCCGGAATCCGAGACCCGCTCAGAGAATCCCGCCAGGTCGGGCTGCGAAGCCAAGGCGGCGGCTGTCAGGTCCAGGAGCCAGGAAGCGATCACGCTACCGCGGCGCCAGACTTCCGCAATATCCGGGAGGTTGAAATCATAGTGATAGCGCTCCGGATTCTGGAGCGGCGCCGTCTCGGCATCAACCGGCCGCGCTTGCTTGCCGGCGTTGGCGCGACGCAGGACGTTCAGGCCCTCGGCATAGGCAGACATGAGCCCATACTCAATTCCGTTGTGGACCATTTTGACAAAATGCCCGGCGCCGGGGGGACCACAATGCAGATAGCCGTCCTCGGCCGTGCTGCGCGTGGCGTCGCGACCCGCGGTTTGGGAAATCCCGCCACGGCCCGGCGCAAGAGTCTTGAAAATCGGATCCAGGCGCTCTACGGCGGCGCGGTCGCCGCCGATCATGAGGCAATAACCGCGCTCCAGGCCCCAGACGCCGCCGCTGGTTCCCGCATCCACATAATGGATTCCCAGGCGCGCCAAGTCCTTGGCCCTGCGCACGTCGTCTATGTAGTACGAATTACCGCCGTCGATCACAATATCATCCGCCTGCATCCGTCGTGCGAGTTCGTCTAGTGTCGAATCCACAACAGCAGCGGGAAGCATGAGCCACACAGCCCTCGGCGGCGTGAGCTTGGCCAAGAATTCCTCAATCGACGTCGCCCCATTCGCGCCTTCCTTTACCAACTGAGCGATACTGGCAGCGTTCCTGTCGTAAACCACACATTGATGGCCGCCGCGCATGAGGCGTCGGACCATATTGCCGCCCATTCGGCCTAAACCGATCATCCCTAGCTGCATTTTCAATGGAACCTTTCCACCACATTGTCCAGCAAATTCGCTGCCGGTTCCGCTTCACTCAACGTAGGCCGCGTAGAACCGCGCTTTTCCGGATGAGGCGCCTTCGAACCTGACGCGGAGGCGGAATGGCGCTGCCGGAAGTGTGATGGGAGCTCCGCTGCGCTCGGTTACTTGGACCTTCAGGCCGGATTGTTGCACCACGGGCGCACCTGCGCCGGAGAGTCCAATAATGGGCGCGCCGAGCTTGTCGATCACTTCCACCTTCAGCCAGCTCTCCGGTCCAAGTCCGTCCACGTTGCAATACAACGAGGCTTTTGGGCCGGCGCTCGCGAGAGGCGCGGTGGTGAATTGAGCTTCGCCCGGAAAGATCGGCGAAAGGTATCCAAACCCATCGCGCCGCATCATGGCAAGGCCCACTTCCCCAGGCGCTGGATCGCTTCGGGAAAGATCCCAGTTGCCGTAGTAGATGTACGTCTGCTCGCCGACATTGACATAGCCCTGGCCGTGAATCAGCCCGCGCTGATCCCACTCTCCATCGCGGCCGGCGGGGATGAACGGGAAGTCCGCGACGGGCTCGCGGAAGTGAATGCCGTCATCGCTGACGAGCAGACCGAGATCCATGCGCCGCTCACTGTTCACCAGCGCTCCATGCCACAAGCCGTAGAGCGCCACCAGCACGTTGCCGCGGTTCCACACGCCGGCAGGCTCGTGGGCTTCCTCCAGGCTCTCCCTCACAGAACGATAGCCGTGGCGCTGAAACGAGAACGATTTGTCATGAGACCAGTCGATGAAGTTGCCCGACCAGTGCGTCACCATTGTGCGCCGCACGGGGCTTCCGTCCGGCAAGTTGATATCGGGCCAGAGCTCCTGGCCGGCCACGTAGTAGATGCCATCAAATTTATACAAACCGCCCAGCTCGAAATTGTTCTTCACCGGAAACGGCACCTCGTTCGCGGTAAACCACGGACCTTTCGGAGCGGGGATTGCCAGCCGCCAGTGGAATCCATCCGCGCTGAACAGGGGTAGCATGGTGGAAGGAATATTCCGGGCACGCGCCACTTCCTTCGGGTCTGCGGATTCGTAGTAACGCGCGTACACCGCCATCTTGTAGCGCTTGTGCGGGTCTGGATCTTGCGGCTCATACAATACGAAACAGGAAAGAGGACCGAGGCGCCGCATATCGATGGCCGGTGATACCTCCACCAGGTTGTTGCGCTTGTTTCCGTGGAATTCCGTGAGACCGAGCTCCGGCTTCGACCACCGGATGCCATCATCGCTCTCCGCATAAGCCAGGCGAAACGATGCATCTACGCTGTTGACGGCTTCGGCATCGGAGGCGGCCAAGTACCACATGCGGAACTTATTGCCGATGTGGATCACGCTGCCATAGAACTGCGCACGGAAGGCGTCGACGGAACCCGGCGGACCGCGCCGCACAACCGGATTGCCCGGAAATTTCTTAGGGTGCTCCAGCGTCAGCTTCAGGTTCAGCTTGTAGGGAATGGCGTGGTCGTCGAAAGAAAAGATATTGATTTCGGCGGAAAGCAAGGTGCTGCCGCAGGCCAGGGCCAGAGCATGGATCGCGAGAAGATGTTTCATCAAAATTCGAACCGGCCGACGAGTTGGATCTGGCGAGGTCCGGCCGCGAGCGATCGTATGACGCCGAAGTTGGAGCCCCCCAGTGTGGCGGCAGGCGCGTCCAGATTGACCCGATTGAACAGGTTGCTCGCCTCCATGCGCAGAATGGCGCGCATTCCCTCGCGAATCGGAATCGACTTCTGCAGCGCGAAATCGACTTGAGCGAGACCCGGAGCACGGACGATGTTTTTGCCCTGATTTCCCCACGTGTACTGCGCGGGCGCCGCGAACGCGCTGGTATCGAACCAGCGGCTGCGCGTGCGCTGATCCACAGGCAGATTGGGGTCCCGAAGCACATTCGCACGGTTGTTGCTGAGGCCGTTGTTCAGCACCTGCCCGGTGACCAGCACGGAGAACGGAAATCCGCCCTGCAGCGTGATCAAGCTTGCAATCTGCCATGAGCTCAAGATAAAGCGGGGTAGCCGGGGAAGAGCCTTTGCAGACGGCAGATCATACACGAATAATGTGACCCAGCGGCGCCGGAAATCGTAATCTTCAGGGCCGTAGTCGTAGCGAAAGTTGTAAGGGTCTGTGAGAATGCCGCCGTCGGTCCCGCTCAGAAGTCCGAGCACCTTGGAAAAGGTGAACGCGCTTTGCACCGTGAAGCCGTGCCAGGTGTTGATGCGCACGCTGGTTTCGAGCGCATTGTAGCTGGAATCATTAATGGGCAGATAACCTGTGCCGCCGCCGATTTGCGGAATCGGGCGCCGCGCCTGAATATTGCCAGGGCCCGGCATGGGATAGTTCATCCGCACCAGGGCCGGGAACGCCAACGCATGCTGTCCTGTGTACCCGGCCTCGAAAACGACGCGGCGCGTGGGGCTGACCTGAACATTGAACGTGTACTTCTGTGAATACGGATCGTGACGCCGCAAAGGGCCGTAATAAAATCCGAGCGTCGGCGCCGACATGACCGACAGCGCGCCGCTGGAAGGGAACCCCTGGCGGACGATGTTCGGTTTCTCGAGTTCGCCCGGGATATCGAGGTCCGTGAAGAACGGTGGCTCAGTTCCCGCGTTGCTGAAGTTGTTCCCAACTGTTACGCCATAGAAGATTCCGTAGCCTCCTCGGAAGACGAGGCGCTCATTAGCCGCGTAGGCGAACCCGAATCGCGGCGCCAGATTCCGGTAGTTCGTGCTGGGAATCACCTGGTCGAGGGGAGCGTAGCGGAACGTGGGCGGCAGATTGCCGTTTGGAAGCCCGAGCGCGTTAGCGACAATCATCCGGGTGCCTTCCGGCACTACGCGCTGCTGGGCGCCGAAATCGAAATTCACCATACGGTCGCGAAGTTCGTGGTACTGAGGATTGATCTCGTGGCGCAGGCCCAGGCTCAACGTCAGCTTTCGAGTAACGCGCCAGTCATCCTGCGCGAACCACGCAAACCGGCTGGCGCGCAGGCGAATGGCATCAAAGACGTACTGTGTCTCGTAGTCGACCGCGACACCCAGCAGCGCATCCGCGACGCCGTTGCGTCTGGATTCCAGCGCCTGCCCCACCACGGGAGTGGAATAGCTGCCGTTGAACTGAATGGTGGCATCTCCCGGCAGGCCTTGCGCGCGGTCCGAGCGGATGCGCCCCACTTCCACGCCGAACTTAAGCGCGTGATTTCCTTTGTGCCAACTCAGCGTATCGAGCCACTGAAAGGAGTGCTCCACGACGATGAAGGGCGAGGGCACGCTGGCGATGGGCCGCACCGTATCACCACTGGTGATGTTCTGCATCCGAAGACGGGGGAAGCCGGCCGCGGCCGGATTGATCCCGAGGCCGGGAATGTTGAACTGGGAAACAACATTGTCATGCACCAGGATGTCGTTGCCGGAACGGCCATAGTTGTAGCCGGCGCGTGCTTCATTCACCAGGTTCGGACTAAGAACTTTGATATAGCTGACCCCGGCATTGCTTCCGTTGAGCGTTGCCTGCGCGCCGATGCGGTTGTCGGGCAGCCAGCCGCTGCGAATGCGTCCTCCGCGCTGCTGCGTATAGTGAACGTTTACGGTGTCGGTCTGCGAGACGTTGAAATCCGTCTTCACGGTAAAACCGTTCTGTTGGTCCCGGTTGGTCTGCGTCGTGATGTAGTTATCCTGCACGTTGGGATTCGGATCTTTGTAATTGGGATCAGGATAGTATTTGAGCAGGCCGGCGCCGATCGGGTCGATCCGGTCCCTGGGGATAATGTTATCGGGGAAGGGGGTGCGAATCAGGCGTCCGGGATTTGCCGGGTCGGGGTGATTGCTGAAGGGATCGGCAATAGTGAAACCGCTCTGGCTGAAGTCGCCGCCCTTCTGGAGCGCGGTGGGCACAATTTGCGTGGTTACCACGTTGTTCGGGAATCTCAGGCCCTCATAATTGCCAAAGAAGAAAATCTTATTGCGCTTGATGGGACCGCCCAGGCCGCCGCCGAACTGGTTGCGCCGAAGCGGCTGCTTTGCGGGGTTGGTGCCGGTAAAATCATAGGGACGCGCATCGAGGGCATCGTTCCGCAGATAGTCGTATGCGAAGCCGTGAAACTGATTGGTTCCCGACTTCAGGGCCAGGTTGACAACTCCTCCGCCAGAGCGCCCGAACTCCGCCGCAAACTGGCTTGTCTGGACGGCGAATTCTCCCAGCGAATCAATTGGCGGAACCACGCTCATACCGCCAATCAGCTCGTTATTCATCGACACTCCATCCACGATGAAGTTGTTCGATTCCGACGAGAGGCCCGAAACGGTAACCGCTTCGCCGGCGAAATCGCGCCGGCGGTCGGTCTTGGAGCCGCGCGTTGTACCCGGGACGACGGCGGCGATGGCAAGGTAATTACGACCGAAGATCGGAACGTTCTGCAACATCTGCTGAGAGACGGCCCCACCGAGTTCCGGCGAATCCGTCTTCAACAGCGGAGCGGCGCCGCTTACCTCGACTGATTGATTGACTTCTCCGATTTCAAGCGTGAGATCAACGCGCACTCGCGCCTTCACCGTAAGCGGAACAGCTGGGTGCACCGCCCGCTTGAACCCCTTTAATTCGGCGCTCACCGTATAGGAGCCAAGCGAAAGGTTCGTTACAACGTATTCGCCCGCTGCGTTCGTGATCGCCTGGCGCGCCAGGCCGGTCTCAACACTGGTAACCGTCACAGCGGCGCCTGGCACAGCCGCGCCTGACGAATCGAGCACCGTTCCCAGTATGGTTGCTTCCGTGGCCTGAGCTGGTGCGATCCCAGGCACGGCCAGAATCGCTAAAGCAAGCTTGGCGGCCAGAGTGCCGGCCGATCTCTTATGGCGCATTATCTTCTCTCCCTGTGACGCTTCGGTTACACGAAGCGCTTTATGCGAGCCACCGGTGACTAATATTGCGGAATCCGCGCTCGCCGTCTAGTTCCAGATAGTTGCGGGAACGTGACAAGTCGTTCCAGAACGTCTGCAGAGTGTAAGAATGGGGAGAGGTGGGTTCGTCAGACGAGAGTGCGATTGAAGCGTTCCGGCGGGAACTGCGAAAGATTCTGGACAGCCCGGAATTCGTTGGTTCCCGGCGGGTGAGCGAATTTCTGGAATTCGCCAGCGAAGCCGCGTTCCGCGGAGAAACCCACCTGGGGCAGCGCGACATCGCCGAACGGGTCCTGCACCGAAGCGATGATTTCGATCCGGTCGATGATGCTTCGGTGCGCAAACTGGCCACCTTAACCCGGCAGAGGCTCGAACACTATTTCTCTAATGGCGGCGCGAACGACCCGGTCGTGGTTACCCTTCCTCCCCGCTGCTATGTTCCGCGGTACCGGCTCCGCGAGACGCCAGCGAGGCCGCTCGAAACCGCGGAGCCTGCACGGGAACTTCCGGAACGTACAAAACGGTTCGGCCGGTTGACTTTGCTGCTCTCAATCGCGTCTCTCGCCATCGGCATGGCGGTGCTGCTAGGTCTTCGCGCGATAGCCCTGCGCCCGGCGAACTCCGCCCCGCAGTTCGAGATCGTGACGCAGAAGGGCGATATCATGCATCGCATGCTGGAGCTGGCTCCCGGCGCGATCCAATTGGGACCTGAAGTCGGCGTATCCGACGACGTCACGGCCCGGCTGACGTTCACGCCGCAAAAGGCGACGCAGCAGGCGGGAATATTGATCTTTGAAAATCCCGATCACTATGTAAAACTGGCCCGCCACTTCAATACGCGTACACAATTGGAATTTGGACTGGAGAGCGGCGGCGTGTACCGGAAGACGCCCGCGACGTTCACTTACGATCCGAGCGGGCAGACGGGAGCGCCCGTTTGGCTTTCGATCCGCAGGACCAGCAACATCTATCGGGCGTTCATCAGCGGAGACGGCCTGGAATGGCGGCGTGTGGGCGACACGCTTGAAATGCCGGACCCGATGTCACACCCGCGTCTGGCTGTTTTCGCATTCAACGGCAAAACCAACGCGCCATCTGCCAAAGCAGTTTTTGATCGAGTAAGTCTGGGCATCGGTTTTCATGACCGGCTTGAAAGCGAGACATCTCTGCCCGAATTCGATGGCTGGACCAGCGAGAATTCCTGCGGAGTGCCGGGCCAGGTTTCCATTCAATCTTTCGGACTCGAGTTCCGGTTTTTGGGCGAGCGCAAACCATGTTTATGGAAGCTGACACGTTCCGCGCCGGCCGGCGACTGGAGCTTTACCGCTCTCATTGACCACCTTCCCGTATCCGGCGACTACGCCGGGCTGAGCATCACCGGCAGACGCGGTACAGCGCGGCTCATCCGATGGGGATTGAACGATGGCTCGATCACACTCGAGCAGATCCAGCAGGAGCAGACCAGCGCATCCGATTTTCCAGGCAGCCCCCCGCTCCTTCTGCGTTTGGAAGCGGCAAAGGGAATCATGACCGGCGCCTTCAGCCGGGACTTTTCGACATTCACGCGCATTCCCGCATCGGTCAAGCTGAAGGACTTGGGCGACAACTTGAGAATCGGGATCACGGCGGGTATGAGCTCCTGGACGGGCCTGGATAATCTGCCTCCAGCTCGTTTTCTTTTCGTGCGCCAGGATGTCCGGGCACTCGTTCCCTATCGAATAGCGGCGGCTGGTGGGACCTAGCCTCCGCCGACGAACTGTACGATCTCCAACTGAGAGCCCGCTCGCAGCGCCGTCGAGGACCACTCGGCCTGCTTCACGATTCGCCGGTCCATTTCGACCGCCAGTCTTGCCGGCTCGAGCCCGAGGTCTTCTAGAAGTGAGAGGATTGTGTCCCCGTCGGCTACGCTGCGCGCCTCGCCGTTCACGGTGATCTCGATTGCGTTTTTACGTTCCGGATTCATTGGATTCCGCTCGGTTGACACCCCGATTTGCCAACTATTATAGTCAAACTTAAGGACCCTTCCATCCGGAACATCTGATGCCAGATACGTACGCGGAAACGTACTTCCCTGTCCTGCTGCAAGCGGTGATCGCGATGGCCGTTGCTGCCGGCATCCTGATCGCTTCCTACGTGCTCGGCAAACGCGTGCGCAATCGTGTAAAAGATCTGCCTTACGAGTGCGGGATCACACCAACCGGAGACGCGCGCGAGCGCTTCAGCGTAAAGTTCTATCTGGTTGCGATGCTGTTCATCCTCTTCGATATCGAAGCGATCTTTCTCTATCCGTGGGCAGTTGTCTTTCGCGAACTGAAGATGTTTGCATTCCTCGAAATGTTGGTCTTCGTAATTCTGATTCTTTCGGGCTTTTTCTACATCTGGAAAAAGGGAGCGCTGGACTGGGCTGAAAGCGAGCACCGGCCGGTGCGAAGGACCCGATAGAGCGACATGCTTCCTGAGGAACTGAAGGAACACGCCATAGCGGCGGCTGTTGAGACGTTCGATTCTTCGGCGCTTGTTTGGGGCAAATATCATCGGGGCGAGTTGACGCTAGAGATCGCGCCGGCGAAGATTGTCGCCGTTTGTGAGTTTCTCAAATCATCGGAGAAGTTCGAACGCCTGAGCACAGTAACCGGCGTAGACCGGTACCCAGCCGAGCCGCGGTTTGAAGTTGTGTATCACCTGCACTCGGTGGAACGGAACCAGCGCCTCCGGCTGAAGTGCCGATTGAGCGGCAGCGATCCGGCGATCGATTCGGTGACCCCGGTGTGGCGGTCGGCCAACTGGTACGAGCGTGAAACCTTTGATCTATACGGCGTGCGGTTTCGAAATCATCCGGACCTGCGCCGTATCATGCTGCCTGAGGAATACGAGGGCCATCCGCTCCGCAAAGATTATCCAGTGACAGGAGCTCGGGTTTGAGAAGGCAGGCATACCGGTGAGCGAGGCAACCATTCCGGGTATAACCCAGATCATTTCCGAAGAGCCGGCGCAGGGCGCCAAGCCGCGCAGCATGGTGCTGAATATGGGCCCGCAGCACCCGTCGACCCATGGCGTGCTCCGTCTCCAGATGGAGCTTGATGGAGAAACGATCGTTTCCTGCCGGCCTGACATCGGCTATCTGCACACGGGCATCGAAAAGGAGTTCGAGGTTAAGACATATCAGCAGGCCGTCACGCTGACTGACCGTATCGACTATCTTGCCCCGCTTTCGAATAACCTGTGTTACTGCCTGGCGGTGGAGAAGCTGCTAGGCCTGGAAATCCCTCCCCTGGCGCAGTGGACGCGCGTGATGCTAACGGAGCTGACGCGCCTCAACAGCCACCTCGTATGGCTCGGCACGCACGCGATTGATATCGGCGCGATGAGCGTGTTTCTCTACTGCTTCCGGGAGCGCGAGGAGATCCTGCGCATCTTCGAGATGTACTCGGGCCAGCGAATGATGACCAGCTATTTCCGGATCGGCGGGCTGGCGCTCGAGCCGCCCCGGGGCTGGCAGCATCGCGTCAGAAAGTTCATCGATGTTTTCCCGTCGCGCGTGGATGAATATGAAGATCTGCTCACGGGCAACCGTATCTGGACCGGGCGCACGCAGGGCGTGGGCTATATTCCGCTCGAAGACATGCTCGATCTCGGCGTTACCGGACCGATGCTGCGCGCAGCCGGTTTGAAATGGGATATCCGCAAAGCGCAGCCGTATTCGAGTTACGACCAGTTTGATTTCGAGATTCCAACCCGGACTGAAGGCGATGTGTTCGCGCGGTACCAGGTCCGGATTGAGGAGATGCGGCAGAGCGCCCGCATCATTAAACAGGCGCTGGAGGGCATGCCGGGCGGCCGGTGGGCCGCCGACGCCCCTCACGTCGTTCTACCCGATCGCGAAAAGATGAAGACTCAGATGGAGGCCCTCATCTATCATTTCAAGATCGTGACGGAAGGCTTTCGGGTGCCTGAAGGCGAGGTGTACCAAACCATCGAATCTCCGCGTGGAGAGGTCGGCTACTACGTGGTCAGCGACGGGACCACGCACCCGTACCGGGTCCATGTACGGGGTCCCAGCTTCGGCAATCTGCAGGCTGTTCCGACGATGGTGCAAGGCACGCTGATCGCCGATGTGATCGCCTCGATCGGCAGCATGGATTTCGTTCTGGGCGACACCGATCGATAGAGTGTGAAAAACGCGTTTTATCGGGCCGCGCCTGCGAAAGTGCGATCCTTGTCCGCTGCGCGGCGGGAGTTGCAATGACGTTTTCTCCGGAGTTAGAAGCACGGTTCGACAAGCTGCTGAGAAGCTATCCGCCGGGCCGCCAGCGCTCGGCGATGATTCCCATGCTTCTTTATGCGCAGGACGAGATCGGCTCGGTGACGCCGGAGCTGGTTGAAGAGGTAGCGCGGCGCATCGGCGTTTCTCCGCTTCAGGTGGAAGAGGTGCTGACCTATTACTCCATGCTGCGGCGCAAGCCGCTCGGAAGGCACCACGTCCAGATCTGCACCAATATTAGTTGCCTGCTCACTGGCGGCGAGGAACTGTGGGAGCACGCCTGCCGCAAGCTGGGAATCGGCCACAAGGAAGCAACAGCCGACGGCCACATCTCGCTCGAAGAAGTGGAGTGCATCGGCGCCTGTTCCTGGGCCCCCGCTTTGCAGGTGAACTATGATTTTTATCACAACGTAACGGTGGAGCAGCTCGACCGGCTGCTCGACAGCCTGAGAAAGGCCCAATAGCGAATGCTGTATAACGAACCCAGCCCGCTCGAAGTCAAGGTGCTGACGCGCCGCTTCGGCCTGCCGAACTCCGCCTCCATCGAGACGTACCTTCAGACTGACGGCTACCAGGCATTTCGCAAAGCGCTCGGGATGAAACCCGAGGAGATCATCGAGGAAGTGAAGGTCTCGAACCTCCGGGGGCGCGGCGGTGCGGGATTCCCTACTGGCATGAAGTGGAGCTTCGTGCCGCGCACGTCGCCTAAGCCCAAATACATCGTGGTGAATGCCGATGAGAGCGAGCCAGGCACGTGCAAGGACCGCCTGCTCATCGAGAACGATCCGCACCAGTTGATCGAAGGCGTGTTGATTGCCGGCCTGGCGGTGGACGCACACGCCGGCTACATCTATGTACGCGGCGAATACCGCTATCTGATCGAAATCATGGATCGCGCCATCGCCGAAGCGTATGAGCGCGGCTATCTGGGCAAGAACCTGCTTGGCTCAGGTTTCGATTTCGACCTGTACACGCACACAGGGGCGGGGGCATACGAGTGCGGCGAGGAATCGGCGCTGCTCGAATCGTTGGAGGGCAAACGCGGCGTGCCGCGCATTCGCCCGCCGTTTCCGGCTGTAGTGGGCGCGTTTCAGTGCCCCACGATTTTGAACAACGTAGAGACGTTTTGCGCCGTGCCGCCCATTATTCGTGACGGCGGCGCTGCGTTTGCCGCGCTCGGCGTTCCGAAGGCAGGCGGCACGAAGCTCACCTGCCTGAGCGGCCACATCAATAAACCTGGTGTCTACGAGCTGCCCCTTGGGTTCCCCGTCATGAAGATGATCGAAGAAGTAGGCGGCGGGATGCGAAACGGCAAAAAGCTCAAGGCGTTCATCCCTGGCGGTTCTTCGTGCCCGGTCCTAACTGCGCAGGAGTGCGAAGGACTCACCATGGACTACGACGCCATGGCCAAGGCCAAAACCATGCTCGGCTCGGGCGGCGTAGTCATCATGGACGAAGACACCTGCATGGTGAAAGCCGCGCTGCGCATTATGCGCTTCTACGCGCACGAAAGCTGCGGTTGGTGCATTCCCTGCCGGGAAGGCACCACCTGGCTGCGCAAACTGCTGCAGCGCTTTCACGACGGCATGGGCCAGCGCAGCGACATCGGCCTGATCGGCGATCTCGCCAAAAACATGCTGGGCCGCACGTTCTGCCCGCTGGGCGACGCCGCCGCGATGCCGACCATCTCGATTGTGGAGAAGTTCGCGCACGAGTTCGAGGATCACTTGAACGGCAAGCCGTGTCCTTATGAGAAGGCCGAGCGGCTGGCGATTGCGTAAGAGAAGAATCCGCATGGCTGACCTGGTGAAACTGACAATTGACGGCCGGCTGATCGAGGCGCCGGCCGGGACGCTCGTCATCGACGCCGCCAAGCGGGCCGGTATCGAAATTCCCGCATTCTGCTACTACGAGGGCCTGGCGCTGCAGGCAGCCTGCCGCATGTGCCTAGTGGAGGTGGAGAAGATGCCCAAGCTGATGGCGGCATGCACGCTGCCGGTGGCGGAAGGCATGGTGGTACGCACCGAGACTTCGACTGTCGCGGCAGCCCGGAAGTCGACGCTTGAATTCCTGCTGACCAACCATCCTCTCGATTGCCCGGTGTGCGACAAGGGCGGCGAGTGCGAACTGCAAGACATGGTATTTCGCTACGGCGCGGGTGAAAGCCGCTTCACGGAGAGCAAGATTCACGTTGAGGAGAAACAGTGGTCCCCAGTTGTTTTCTTCGACGCACCGCGCTGTATTCTCTGTTTCCGGTGCGTGCGCATCTGCGGGGAAGGCATGGGCGTGGGCGCGCTCGGCGTGGTGAATCGCGGCGCCGTTTCGGAGATCGCACCTAACCATGGCGACCACTTGGAGTGCGACGAATGCGGCATGTGCATCGACATATGCCCGGTCGGCGCGCTCACCAGCGGCATCTACCGCTACAAAACGCGGCCGTGGGAGATGAGCCACGTCGGCACCATCTGCACACACTGCTCGAACGGCTGCCGGACTACGCTGGGCGTGCGCAATGACCAGATCATCCGCGGCAACAATCGCGACCGCTCCGGGATCAACGGCGAGTTCCTGTGCATCAAGGGGCGGTACGGCTTCGACTTCTACAATCACCCGGACCGGCTGCAATCGCCCCTGGTGAAAGTGAACGGGAAGTTCGAGCCGGTCTCCTGGTCGCAGGCATTGGAGACGGCGGCGGCGCGCCTCCGCGAGATCTTCGATCGCGGTGGCAAGACCGGCGTGATCGGCTCGAATCACACCACTAACGAAGAAAATTATTACCTGCAAAAGTTTGCGCGACGGGTGTTGAAGACGCCGAACATCGACCATCACCGCACAGGAGACATAGCGGCGCTGTTGGACGCGCTGAGCGGAAAAGCCGGCAAGCTTGCGCGGACCGACGATCTTTACCAACGCAAGGCCGTGCTCGTTGTCGGAGCCGACTTGGCGCTTGAACAGCCGCTGCTCTCCTTCCAGGTTCGCGCCAACTTCCGGCATCACCAGGCCCGTGTTTATGTGGTTACCGCTGGTCCGGTGCGTGAGGACAAATATGCGGCCGCAAGCCTTCGCGCTTCGGGCGAAGCCGAGATCTTCGCGGCAATCGAATCGCTGCGCGAGCGGCTGGCGGCGGAACCGGAGCTGGTAATCGTTTTTGGCGATGCGATCAAAGGCACGGCGGTCGCGCGGCTCGTCGAGTTCGGCGAATCACTCCGAACCGCAGTGAGCTACGTCTGCCTCCTGGATTATTCGAATTCGCGAGGGGCCTGGGACATGGGGCTGATCCCGGATCCGGGCGGATTGACGCTGCCGGAAATGCTCGCTTCCGCAGATCTGGAACTGCTTTGGGTCGTGGGCGCGAATCCCCTGAAGAACGCCCAATTCCAGTCCCGCAATGCTTTCGTCATCGTTCAGGACCTGTTTCTGACCGAGACCGCAAGCAGGGCCGATATCGTTTTTCCTGCGGCGTCGGCCTACGAAAAGAACGGGACCGTTACCAACGTATGCGGCGAGGTCCAAAGATTGAAGAAAGCCATCCAGGTGATGGGGACCAAGCCCGACCTGGAGATCATCGGCCTGCTGGCCCGGGAAATGGGCGCAGCCGCGTCAATGGGACCTTGGCTGGCCGACACGGTTTTCGAAGAGATCCGCCGCAGCGTGCATGGTTATGACGTACCGGCGCCGCTGATCGCAACCGGTGGAGCCGCGCAAACAGCACCGGTTAACGGGCGCGTGAGGCTCGATGGGCGGCCCGATCTGATCCGCTCCGCGCACGACACACTCTTCACGTCGGGCACGCTGGGGCGGTATTCTAAAGTACTGAACTCCGTAGTAGAAAGTCGCAGCGACCGCTAATGAATTTCTTCCTGCTTAGCCTGATCAAGGCTGCGGTGGTCGCCTTCGTGCTTCTGACCACACTGGCGTATCTGCAGTGGGTGGAACGAAAGGTGATCGCGCACATTCAGGTCCGGTTAGGGCCTTCGCGCGTCGGGCCGCATGGGCTGCTGCAGCCGCTGGCCGACGTCATCAAGCTCATTACCAAGGAAGACTTAATTCCGCCTCACGTCAACAAAATTCTGTATCTGGCCGCTCCGTTTCTCGCCGTCACAATGGCGCTCATTTCGATTTCGGTGATTCCGTTCGGCACCGAGATCAGTCTTTTCGGCGTGCGGACGTGGATGCAGCTTACCGATTTGAATATCGGCGTGCTGTTCATCCTTGCAGTATCCTCCATGGGCGTTTACGGGGTGGCGCTCGCAGGGTGGGCATCCAATAACAAGTACGCGCTGCTGGGCGGGCTGCGCAGCTCGGCGCAAATGATCAGCTACGAGCTGCCGCTCAGTCTGGCGGTCGCCTCGCCGTTGCTGCTCGCGAATACGCTTAGCCTGCGCGAGCTGGTGGAGAAGCAGGCCGGTTTTCAGTTCGGATTTTTGCCGAATTGGAACATTTTCCAAGGACCGTGGCCGCAGATTATCAGCTTCGTGGTGTTTCTGATCGCGGGCTTCGCGGAGACGAACCGCGTTCCGTTCGATCTGCCCGAAGCCGAAAACGAGCTAGTGGCCGGCTTTCATACCGAATACAGCAGCATGAAATTTGCTTCGTTTTTCATGGCCGAGTACGCGAACATGGTTACGGTCACGGCGATGACCACGATCCTGTTTCTGGGCGGGTGGCAGCCGCTGTTTCCCGAGCGCTTCGGCTCCCATTATGTACCGACGCTGGCTTTCGCAATCGCGGGCGCCGTGTCGCTGTATCACGGACTGAACCCGGCAAGAAAACGCGACCGGCTGACACTGCCCGCGGCCGCTATTGTGTTTTTTGCGATCGCCTTCGCATTCGCCCTTCCAGCGGTACAGTCGGCCCTGGTTCCTCTGTTCTGGTTTGCCGCGAAGACGGGATTTCTTCTGTTCGTGTTCATCTGGGTGCGCGGAACGCTGCCGCGCTTCCGTTATGACCAACTCATGGGCTTCGCCTGGAAGTTCCTGTTTCCCGTCGCGCTTTTGAATCTGCTGGTAACGGGCATCATGGTGGCTCTGTTTTCCTGAGATGGACGTCTTTCTGTTTTTGCTCTTCGCGATTATCGCGGTGGTTTGCGCGATCAACGTAGTCGTGCAAACGCATCCGATCTCGAGCGCCATTTCGCTGGTCGGAGTGATGGGCTCGCTCGCTGTTCTCTACCTGCTGTTGGGTGCTGAATTCATTGCGGCCGCGCAGGTGATTGTTTACGCCGGCGCGATCATGGTGCTGTTCGTGTTCGTGATCATGCTGCTGAATGCCGGCAGCGAAGTTCGGCGCGGCCGCTCGATCGTGGTGCAGCTTTTGGGCGTACCTCTCCTGATCGCGTTTCTTGGCCTGATGGCTTACTTCGTCCAGCGGCTCTATCCTTCGGCCGCCTCGGTCAAGTTCGGAGCGTTTCGGGGAGGCACGGCGCTGGCCGTCGGCCGGGCGTTGTTCACGCAATACTTGCTGCCGTTCGAGGTCACTTCGGTACTGATTCTGATCGCCATCGTGGGCGCGATCGTTCTGGCCAGAAAGGAACTGGACTGAAATGAGTGGTGTTCCGGTCTCCTGGTATCTGCTGCTGAGCGCGGTGCTGTTCGCGCTGGGCGTCGCGGGCTTTTTGTTCCGGCGCAATGTGATTACGGTGTTCATGTCGATCGAGCTGATGCTGAACGCCGTCAATCTCAGCTTTGTAACCTTCTCTTACCAGCTCCGGCAGGTTAACGGACATCTGTTCACGTTTTTCGTAATGGTCGTGGCGGCGGCGGAAGCCGCGGTGGGACTGGCGATCATTCTTACGGTATTCAAGAATCGCGGCACGCTCAATATCGACGAAGTGAGCTCGATGAAGGATGAGCTGCCGCGGGAGCCGGAGCAGCCCGTCAAAACAGTCGAAACCGTAGACATCACCGGCCCACTGGTCAAGACATAATCGATGCAACATCTCTGGCTGATACCGACTCTTCCTCTGGCCGGATTCCTGCTTAACGGGATCGCCGGCCGCCGCTCGTCGAAGGCCATGATCAACATCGTGGCTATCGGCTCCGTGCTGCTCTCTTTCATCTGGGTTGTGAAGACCCTGATGGCTTTGGGCGATCTCGACCAAACCTACATCGAGCGGTATTTCACCTGGATTCAGAGCGGCGCGCTAAACGTGGGCTTCGACTTTGCGGTGGACCGCCTTACGGCGATCATGCTGCTGGTAGTAACCGGCGTGGGCTCTCTGATCCACATTTACGCGATCGGTTACATGGCCCATGACGAAGGCTACTACCGATTCTTCGCCTACCTGAACCTGTTCATGTTTTTCATGCTCATCCTGGTCCTGGCGGCGAATTACCTGCTGCTGTTTGTCGGCTGGGAGGGTGTGGGCCTGTGCAGCTATCTGCTGATCGGCTTTTACTTCTTAAAGAGGAGTGCGACCGATGCCGGGAACAAGGCGTTCATCGTGAACCGGATCGGCGACTTCGGCTTCTCGCTGGCGATGTTTCTAATCTTCCGCAACTTCGAATCGCTCGATTTTGGAACAGTCTTCGCCGCGGCGGCGCAGAAGCCGGAAGCGCTTCTCACGACGATCGGGCTGCTGCTGCTGGTGGGGGCTTGTGGAAAATCGGCGCAGATCCCGCTCTACGTGTGGCTGCCGGACGCGATGGCCGGCCCTACGCCGGTATCCGCGCTGATCCACGCGGCCACGATGGTCACGGCGGGCGTCTATATGGTGGCTCGGTCTGCGGCGATCTACACTCATGCGCCTGCCGCGCTGCACATGGTCGCCCTTATCGGACTGTTGACTGCCTTCTTCGCTGCGACAATCGGCCTGCTGCAAAACGATATCAAGAAGGTCTTCGCTTACTCCACGGTCTCACAATTGGGATACATGTTTCTGGGGGCCGGCGTGGGTGCGTTTTCAGCCGGAATCTATCACCTCGTCACGCACGCGTTTTTCAAGGCCCTGCTGTTCCTCGGCGCTGGCAGCGTCATTCATGCGCTCTCCGGGGAGCAGGATCTTCGCAACATGGGCGGGCTGCGTCATAAGATCCCCGTCACGTTCTGGACCATGATGTGCGCGGCGGTCGCCATCGCCGGCGTGCCGCCATTCTCCGGCTTCTACAGTAAAGATTCTATTCTGCTTGCAGCCTATCATCACGCGCCCTGGATGTACTGGGTGGGTGTGATCACGGCCGGCATGACGGCGTTTTACGTTTTTCGCGCAATGTTCCTGGCCTTCTTCGGCACATACCGCGGCCATGAACACCCGCACGAATCGCCGCCCGTGATGACCGTGCCGCTGGCAATTCTGGCGGTGCTTTCGCTGGCCGGCGGCTATTTTGCGAAGGTGCCGGAGTTCCTGGGCAAGCTGTTTCCCACTGCGGAAGAACCGCACGACATCACATTGGTAGCAATTTCGGTCATCGCGGGACTGGCAGGGATCGCGCTTGCCTATCTCTTCCATGTGGCGCGGCCGGGTTTGGCCGATTCGCTCACTCACAACTTCACCCTCTACAGGCTGGTCTACAACAAGTATTTCGTAGATGAGATTTACGATGCCGCAATCGTGCGGCCTGTCGTCGATGGCTCCCGCACCGTCCTCTGGAAGGGCGTTGATGCGGGCCTCATAGACGGCGCGGTAAATGGGATCGGCAGCAACGCCCGCGGGCTCGGCGGCTTGCTAAAGCTCTTCCAGTCGGGCAATATTCGCAGCTATGCAACGTGGGTCGTGTTCGGGTCCGTGTTCGTGATTGTAGCCCTGGCGGTGGCGGGAGGGCTGCGCTGATGCTTTTAAATCTTCTGCTGGCGCTCTCTCTTGGCGGTTTCCTGGCGCTGCTGCTCATTCCACGAGAGAATCACCAGGCGATTCGGACGATTTCGCTCGGGCTCTCGTTGGCAGTCTTCATCGCGTCTCTGGGCCTGGCGGTCGGCCTCCGGGCCGATCTGCCGGGGAGGCAGTTTGCCACCGACCGCGTCTGGATCGAGTCGCCAAACATTCATTACCACGTTGCCGTGGACGGACTCAGCATCTGGCTGGTCATCCTCTCCACCTTTCTCACTCCCATCTGCATTCTAATTTCGTGGCGATACATCCAGACCCGCATCAAGGAGTTCTACGCGTTTCTGCTGCTGCTCGAATTCGGGCTGATCGGCGTTTTTGTGGCGCAGGACCTCTTCCTGTTTTACGTGTTTTGGGAAGTCTCTTTGGTTCCGATGTATTTTCTGATCGGAATCTGGGGACATGAGCGGCGCATCTACGCGGCGGTCAAGTTTTTTCTGTACACGATGGCGGGCTCGGTGCTGATGCTGGCCGCAATCATTTATCTCTATAATCGCGCGCAGACATTCAACTATCCGGCCATTATGGAAATGCTTGCGAGCGGAAAGATTTCGCTGTCGAGCCCGCAGCAAATGCTTCTGTTTCTGGCGTTCTTCGTAGCCTTCGCCATCAAGGTTCCCTTGTTCCCGCTCCACACGTGGCTTCCGGACGCGCACGTGGAAGCGCCTTCGGCCGGCTCCGTGATGCTCGCGTCTGTGATGCTGAAAATGGGCTGCTATGGCCTGGTGCGCTTCTGTTTGCCGATGTTTCCGGGCGCAGCGCGGACGTGCGCGCCGTGGATCGTCATCCTGGCGATTATCGGCATCATTTACGGTGCTCTCGTGGCGCTCGTTCAGCCCAACATGAAGAAACTAGTGGCTTATTCCTCCGTCAGCCATCTGGGATTTGTCGTGCTCGGAATCTTTTCCTTCACGCAGCAGGGCATGGACGGAGCGGTGTACCAGATGCTGAACCACGGCATTTCGACAGGCGCGCTGTTCGTGATCGTCGGCTATCTTTATGAGCGCCGGCATTCGCTCGCGATTGCGGATTTCGGCGGGGTTGCGACGCCGGCGCCGTGGCTTTCCACAGCCTTCCTCATCACCACGCTTGCGAGTATCGGCTTGCCTACATTGAACAACTTTGTGGGCGAGTTTCTGGTGCTTCAGGGCGCCGCGTTAGTCAACTTCCGGTGGAGCGTGTTCGCCGCCATCGGCGTGATTCTCTCGGCATGCTACATGCTCTGGCTATATCAACGAGTCTTCTACGGTGATGCTTCCGCCGAGGTCCGGACCCATGTGCCGGATCTGAATGCGCGCGAGTGGGCCGCTGTTGCACCGCTGATCGTCATGATGGTGTGGATGGGAATGTATTCGCAAACGTTTCTTCCACCGGTCAGCCGGGCAAATGCGCAGGTTCTTGAGCAGACCAAGGTGAATGTGCAATTCCGCGTGAAGCGGCCGGCGGTTTCGACGGATTCGGTCGCGGAGGTTGCAAATGCCCGCTAGCATTGTGCCCAGCAGCGCCGAGATGCTCCGTTTTTTGCCGGAGATCGTGCTGGTCATTGCCGGCACGCTCCTTATGGTGCTCGATCCGTTGATTGGGGGCCGCTCGCAGAGAGCATTCGGCCACATCAGCATCGCCGCCCTGCTTGCCGCTATAGCGGCCTCGCTCTGCGCTTACAGAAATCCGGGACCGGCCTTTGGCGGCATGCTCGTGGTGGACGGCTTCGCCACTTTCTTTCGCGTGCTGGTGATCGGAGTCGGTATTCTGACCGTGCTGCCTTCATACCGATTTCTCCGCCGGGAAGGCGCCGAAGCCGGTGAATATCATGCGCTGCTTCTGTTTTCGATCGCCGGCCAGTGTGTGATGGTGACCGCCAACGAGCTCATCATGATCTTCATCGGACTGGAGATCTCCTCGATCGCCAGTTACGTGCTCGCGGGCTATCTGCGTGACGACCGCCGCGCCAATGAGTCCGCGCTGAAATATTTTCTGCTCGGCTCATTCGCGACCGCTTTCTTTCTCTATGGTGTGGCGCTGATTTACGGCATGACTGGTTCGACAAATCTCGCAGCCATTCGGGGCACTCTGGTTTCCGGCGCTTCTGCGCCCGGGCCGGTGTTTGTCGGCGTAGCGGCGGCATTGATGTTTGTCGGATTGGGTTTCAAGGTCTCCGGCGCTCCTTTTCAGATGTGGGCGCCGGACGTGTATCAGGGCGCGCCCACACCGGTCGCCGCGTTTCTTTCGGCTGGACCGAAAGCGGCGGCTTTCGCCATCTTCCTGCGCATCTTTATGACGGCCTTTCAGCCGATCGGCCGAGGATGGGAGCCGCTGGTATGGATATCGGCGCTGCTGTCGATGACTATCGGCAACTTCGCGGCGCTTACGCAGTCCAACATCAAGCGCCTGCTGGCCTACAGTTCGATCGCGCACGCCGGGTATGTTCTCGTGGCCCTCGCCGCGCGGTCCGATGTAGGTACTGCGGCAGCTATGTTCTATCTCGTCGCCTACGCCTTGATGAATATTGGCGCTTTCGCTGTTGTCAGCCATTTGTCGGGCAAAGGCGAGCGCTTCCTTCGCGTGGATGATTTCGCAGGGCTCGCCTCCACGCAGCCTGGAACCGCGGCGATGCTCTCGATCTTTCTGCTGTCCTTAATCGGAGTACCGCTAACCGGCGGCTTTTTTGGAAAGTTCTACATCTTCAAAGCCGCGCTCGATTCTCACTTGGTGTGGCTCACCGTGCTGGGCCTGCTCAACAGCGCGGTAGCTGCTTATTACTATCTGCGAATTCTGGTTGTCATGTACATGCGCGAGCCCGGTGAAGCCACTGCGAACATAGAGCCGCTCGGCCCGGGCCTGCGGGCTGCGCTCTTCATCCCCGCAGTAGGAACCCTCGCGCTTGGAATCTTTCCGGGCTGGATTCTCGATTTCGCCGGCAAAGCTTCGGTGTTGGTGCGGTAGTTAGTTTCGGTCAGATAAGTTAAGTCATTTACCATATTGACAGCCTATTTCTAATCCGCTAATCTACATTCACGAACTACGTTACGACGCGAGTCGCGCTGCCGTTCTCGCGCAGATCAGCTCGAGATTCACGGTGTCCCATGCCGCGCGAACCTCGGGCACTTCCCACGCCTTGCGGAACCGCTCCCGCACTGCCTGCCATTCATCTGCGGAAAACCGGACGTGATCGCGTTGGCATGCGCGCGGAACCAGAACTCGATCTCATTGCCGCGTTCGGTCACGTAGCCGTAAAACTGCTCGCCGTCCCAGCGCTGTGGCGGCCTGGCCTTCGGCGCGAGCGCCGCAAGCATCGCCCGGAACTCCGCGATTATCGGATACGGCCCCAGCGGATACATCGGCGCGCGTGGGCCAGGAAAGCTTAGCAGCAGAGAAAGCTCGTTCGCCTCCCCACGCGTAAACGACAGCGTATAGCCGTCCTCTTTGAGGGACGGAATCGCCGGCTGATATACCGGCTCGCGCCGTCCGTTTTCCCGTACTGGCCTTTTTTCAAGGAAGTAGTGCCCGCGCGCCGCCACCCGCCACAACACCGGCCAGTAAGAAGCGAGCGCCTCAAATCCAGGCTGTAGATGGCTGATTGCGGCCATTAGTTGCGGGACGAATCCGAAAACAACGATGACCTTTCGGGCGACGACTCCAACGCCGTAGCACTGGTGTCTTCTTTGCTTTTGACCCTTATCGCTACCACTGGGATCAATATGGTCGTTTATGGGAGGCAAGCGCTTGGACATAGTGCCGGCGCTAAATTCTC
>Ga0070741_10003914_pt1 | contig 35770 bp, 41 predicted proteins | sample Coa_R1_4_FD_66440 | JGI IMG/M metagenome (GOLD analysis project Ga0070741, IMG submission 66440) | Surface soil microbial communities from Centralia Pennsylvania, which are recovering from an underground coalmine fire - Coalmine... | ecosystem: Environmental > Terrestrial > Soil > Unclassified ... | reverse complement strand
CGCGTGAACCTCCAGCCCTCGTCGAGGCGCGGCTTGAGGCTCTTCGAGATCTCGCCGGGGAAGTTGTCGTACTCCCACGCGAGGGCGCGCGCCATCTCGAAGCCCATGATCACGCGATGCCGGTCGAAGAGCTCGACGCTCCCGGCCGGCAGCTCGAAGTCGCGCACCTCGGCTCCCGCCTTCGAGAGCCGCGCCGCGGCGCGCTCGAGGTTCGCCTGCGTCGCCGCGTCGGCGTCCTGCCAGCGCGGCGTGCGGCACAAGCCGATGCGGGGCTTTTGTGCTGCTTCCTCCGTCCATTTTTTCCCGGACAGAATTTCCAGCGACAACCCCAGGTCTTCCGCGCTGCGGGCGAAGACGCCGATGGTGTCGAGCGACTCGGCGACGAACTTGAGGCCGGCGCGGTTGACGCTGCCGAAGCTCGGCTTGCAGGCAAAGACGCCGCAATAGGCAGCCGGCCGGATCACCGAGCCGCCGGTCTGCGTGCCGAGGGCGGCCGGCACCATGAAGTCGGCCACCGCGGCGGCGGAGCCGCTGGAGGAGCCGCCCGGCGTGTGGGCGGCATCGTGCGGGTTGCGCGTCTGCGAGGGGTGGTTGGCGGCGAACTCGGTCGTCACCGTCTTGCCGAGGATCACGCAGCCCGCGCGCCGCAGGAGCGCGACGCACGCCGCATCGGCCCTCGGTCGGCGGCCCCGGTAGATCGGGGAATTGCGCTCGGTCGGGAAATCCGCGGTGTCGATGACGTCCTTGATGCCGACCGGCACGCCGTGCAGGCGCGAGCGGCGCGGCACGGCGTCGAGGGCGCGTGCCTGCGCAAGGGCGTGCGCCCGGTCGGTGAATGCCCAGGCGCGCACCGCCTCGTCGCGCTCGCCGATGCGCTCGAGGCAGGCGGCCACGAGCTTCTCGCTCGTTGTCTCGCCGGCTTCGAGCGCGCGCGCCGCCTCCGCGGCGCTCAGCTCGTTCGGCTTTTTCGGCATGGCGGCATTGTAAAACTCTGCAAATCCGGTCCTTTTCCCGGTCCCGGGCGGGCGCGGCGGCGGGACACTTTTGCCATGGATCGCATCGAACGGGACGTAGCCTCGCGCATGGCAGCGCTATTCCGGCGTTGGCCGGGCCTCGGGGGATTTGCCGTGCGCGACGGCTACGTCTCGGACATCGCCTGCTACCCGGAGCCGACCGAGGAGGACGCGGCGGATCTGCGCGAGGACATCGCCGACGCGCTGGTCGAGCTCCTCGACGAGCGGCCGGAGGCCGTGGCGCTGGTGCGCGGCCGGACTTTTACACGGGCGCTCCACTAAACCGCCGCCGGCTCCGCCGGGAGGACCACGGCGCCGCCCGGCGGCACGTCACTTGCGACCCTTAGCGTAGCCGCAAATGACCAAGACACTTTTCCGGGCGCTGCGCGCCGCTACCGCGTTCATGTTCCTCTTCGCCGCGCTCGCCGCGTGCGCCGAAGGCCCGGCCGGGACGATGTCCGACCCCGCCGCGCCCGTGGCGGACCTCGGTCAGCCGCTGCTCCTCGTCGCGAGCCCCGACCTGAAGGGCCCGTACAGCCACACGGCGCTCATCGTCGTGCCGGCCGGCGACAAGCACATCGGCTTCATCATCAATCGCGCCACGCAGACGACCATGGGCAAGCTCTTTCCCGAGCACGGGCCCTCGCAGAAGGTGCTCGACCCGGTGTACTTCGGCGGCCCGGAGGCCTCCGACGCCGTGTTTGCCATGGTGCGGCGCAATCCCGGCGCGCCCTCGCTGCGCCTGTTCGGCGACCTTTACGTGACCGCCAACGCGCAGAACGTGGACAAGATCATCGAGACCACGCCGAACGACGCGCGCTACTTCGTCGGCTTCGTCGGCTGGCAGCCGGGCGAGCTCGCCGCCGAGATCGAGAAGGGCTACTGGTACGTCGGCACGCCCGACCCCTCGCTCATCTTCCGCAAGGAGACCGGCTCCCTGTGGGAGGACCTGGTGAAGCGCATGGGCCATCGCGCCACGCCGCTCAAGCGCGGCGACCTCGAGACCTGACCGCAGGCAGGACCCGCGCGCCGGCGCGGGCGCGGCGGGCATAGCGTTTGCTCCCTTTCGGGCCGCGAGGCCACTCTTTTTCCGAAAGGGACGAACCGATGGAATACAGCAACCCGACGTCGAATACCGCCCTGCCCGCCGACACCGGCGCGGTGCGCGACAACGTGCGCGACCTGCAGTCGCGCGCCCAGGAGACGCTCCAGCAGGCGGGGCGGCGCTGGAACGACACCGTGCAGGCGGTGAGCAGCCGCGCCCGCGACGCCGCGCGCTACACCGAGCAGCAGATGCAGGAGAACCCGTGGACGGCGCTCGGCATCGGCTTCGGCGCCGGGATGATCATGGGCGCGCTGCTGGTGCTGGCGGCGAATCCGCGCCGTTAAGAATTCTTCTCCGCTTCCATGGCATGATTCCCCGAAAAGGGGGGAGTCATGCAGGTGGAAGCGCGCATGAGGCGGCTCTTCGAGAGCTGCCCGGCGCTCTGGCGCTTCACGGTGCGGGACCGCGCGAGCCTGCCGGACCACGTCGACCCGACGGCGCTCGAGGGCGAGATCTTCATCTTCGAGGTGTCGCTCTACCCGCGCTACGGCGAGCGGCAGTACGACGAGGTGTATCGCCAGATCGCCGCGGCGCTGCACGAGGCGATCCGCGCCGACCCGCAGCAGCGGCGCCTGCTGCCCGGCCGCAGCTTCGTGCGCGCGCTGCACTGAGGCCGAAGCCGCGCTATTTCTTGGGCGGCGTGGTCGCCGCGAACATCGAGCTCAGGTCCACCTGGTCCATCTTGACCGAGGCCTTGTTCAGCGCCTCGATGCGCGCCTTTTCGCGCGGCGTTTCCCGGAACGCTTCCTCGAACGCGTCGGCGAGCTTGAACGAGAAGGTGGCGAGCGCCTTGGGATCGGGCTTCTTCTGCTCGCCGAAGACGCTGTAGACGCGCGCGGACAGGCCGATGTAGATGCGCTCCGCGAGGTCGTAGTACGGGTCCTTGGCGGCTGCGGCGACGGGCTTTTCCGGGGCGCTCATGAGGCACTCATGGTTCAATCCTCTCGATGACGCGGATTCTCGCACGGCCGGAGGCGCGCTGGGCGCTGTGGGCGGGGCTCGCGGGCGCGGCTGCGGCGAGCGCCCTGGCGGTGAAGGGCATCTTCAGCTCCTCCAGCTCCACCGCGGCCATCGGCTTCGTGTTCGTGCCGTTCGTGGCGATCGCCGCCGGCGCCGTGGCCGGCGTCTGGGGCCTCGCGCTCGGCCATGTCGTGCTCGCCGCGGCGGGGCGCGTGCCGCGCGTGCGCCCGCTCCTCATCGTCGCCGTGCTCGCCGCGCTTTCGCTGCCCGCGATCCTCGGCCGCGAGGCGTGGCAGGGCCTCGCGCTCGAGCGCGCGGTGCACGAGGCGCTCGCCATGGATGCGGCGCAGCTCGAGCAGGCGTTCGACGCCTCGCCCTGGCGGACGAACAAGTATTTCCTCGGCGCGATCGCGCAGAACCGCGCCGCCAGCCCCCAGCTCCTGTCGCGCATGGCCGACCTCGACACGCCGCAGGCGTACGAGCCGCTCGGCTCGCTCTGGGACGTGAAGGGCGAGAACCGCAAGGGCATTCCGGTGATGCGGCTGGTGGCGCACCACCCCAACACGGGGGGCGCGACGCTCGCGAAGCTCGACGAAGGCGCGCATTCGAAGGAGCTCGCCTACGAGATCCTCTCCAACCCCCACACGCCGGCCGAGGTGCTCGCGCGGCACGCCGGGGACACGTACTACCTCGCGGAGTGGGGGCTCGCGCTCAACCCGAACACGCCGCGCGCGGTCCTGGAGCGCCTCTCGCGCAGCCCGAACCTCTACGCGCGCATGAACCTGACGTACAACGCCGCCACGCCGCGCGACATCCTGGAGCGGCTCGCCGCGGACCCTGACCCGATCCTTTCGCGAAACGCGAGCCAGGCGCTCCAGCGCCGGATAAGATAGGCGCCGCGCAATGACCCTGGGAGGAGAGGACCATGACATTCCGCATCGCAGCCGTTCTTGCGTTTCTGTCTTTTAACTCGTTTGCGCAAGCGCCGGCTGTCCCGGCCGACGTGAGCCCGCTCTACATCGTCACCTACGTCGAGGTGCAGCCGAGCGCACGCGACCAGGGCGCGGCGCTCATGAAGCAGTACCGCGACGCGAGCCGCTCGAGCGCCGGCAACCTGCGCGCGGTGGCGGTGCAGCGGACGCGCCGTCCGGGCCAGTTCGTGCTCGTGAGCGCCTGGCAGAACAAGGCGGCGTGGGACGCCGCGCTGCCGCAGCTCCAGGGCCCGCGCGACAAGCTGGTCGCGATCCGCAACGCGCCGCTCGACGACCGCTTCAACAACTCGCTGTCGGTCGGGCCGATGGACGTTCCGGTCGCCGCGGGCGCGACGTTCGGCGTCACGCACGTCGACGTCATCCCGCCGCAGAAGGACAACGCGCTCGCCGCGCTCAAGGTCCTCGGCGACGCGAACCGCGCCGCGCCCGGCAACCTGCGCTTCGAGATCGTGCAGCAGACCAACCGGCCGAACCATTTCACCGTGTTCGAGATGTGGCGCTCGCGCGAGGCGTTCGAGAGCAACAGCCAGTCGGCGCACCAGCGCGAGTTCCGCGACAAGCTCTCGCCGATGGCCGGCGCGCTCTACGACGAGCGCCTGTACGAGATCCTCGAGTAGCGCCTAGGCGGCGAGGAAGCCGCGCACCGCGGCCACCAGCGCCTCGGGCTGCTCGATCTGCGGGCAATGCCCGCAGCCGGGCAGCTCGACGTACTGCGCGCCGGCGATGCCGGCGGCGAGCTCGCGGGCGGCCGCGGCGGGCGTGGTCTGGTCCACGGCCCCGACCAGCACGAGGGTCCTGTTCCTGATTCTCGACAAGGCGCCGGCCAGGTCCATCTGCGCGATCGCGAGGCACGCGTTGGCGAAGCCCTGCGTGTCTACGCCGTCGAGCGCGCGCTTTCTCTCCTCGACGATGCCGGGATGCGCGGCGATGAACGCGGGCGGGAACATGCGCTGGATCGCGGCGTCGGCGATCGCGGCCATGCCCGACTGCTTCGCCTTCGCGGCAAGAACCTTGAAAGGCTGCCTCGCGGCCTCGGAAAAGCCCGCGATCGCGGGCGCGGCGACGAGCGCGCGGATCTTGTCGCCGTGGCGGATGGCGAGCGCCGTGGCGATGAAGCCGCCGAACGCGTTGCCGAGCAGGAACGGCTTCTCGGAGAACACCGGCTGCGCCGCCACCCGGTCGGCGAAGTCCTCGATCGTGCGCTCGCTCCCGACCGCGGAGCCGCCGTAGCCCGGCAGGTGCACGAGGTGCAGCCGGAACGACTTCGCGAGCTGCGGCTTGATGCGCTCGAAGGACGAGCGCTCGGCCAGCAGCGAATGCAGGAGAACGAGGGCCGGGCCTTTCCCGGTCGTTTCGATCTCCAGCTTCACGCGCTTGCTCGGCGGATTCACCGCTACGGCTTGAGCGGCGGATACTCGCGCGAGTATTGCGGCCCGGCGATGAACGCCTTCGGGTCGTACTTCCAGAACTGGCTCACGTTCTCGTAGGTCGCGACCGTGACGTTGACCAGCTCGCCGTTCCTGCGCTCGACCTTGCGCACGTAGACGTTGAGGATCGGCTTGCCGTACTGGTCCAGGCGCAGCGGCCCCATCGGGCCGTGGTCGAGCTTCACCTGGTGCAGCGCCTTCAGGAAAGCGGCCTTGTCCTCGAACTTGCCCTTCACGAGCTTCATCGCTTCCTCGATCCACAGCCCCGAGGTATAGGTCGCCGCGGTATAGAAGCCCGGCGTCACCTTGTATTCCTTCTGGATCGAGGCGACGAAGCGGTGGTTGTCGGGCGTGTCGTGGTCCACCGCATACCAGCTCGCGGTGTACACGCCGAGCGCCTCGTCGCCCATGTTCTTGAGGATGCCCTCGTCGGTGAGCGTCGGGTTGCCCATCACGGTCGGCTTCATGCCGTACTCGCGGTAGGCGCGCAGGAAGCGCAGCGGGTTGGAGCCCGCGAAGCCGGCGTAGACGCCGTCCACGTCGCCCTTCAGCTGGCCGATGAACGAGCCGTAGTCCGGCGCGTTGAGCGGCGGCCAGAGCTTCTGCACGACGCGCCCGCCCGCGTCCTCGAAGGTCTTCTGGAAGCCGGCCGCGCCCTCGTGGCCGTAGGTGAAGTCGTCGGCCACCATGGCGACGCGCTTCATCCCGAGCTTCTTCGCCGCGTAGTCGCCCATCGCGTACATCGCCTGCGCCGCGGTGCCGTAGGTGTGGATGACGTAGTCGCTCTTCCTCTGCTGCGCGAGGTCGTTCTGCGCCGCGGACATGGGCGGCAGCAGCGGCACCTTCGCCTGCAGCACGTAGTCGTCCAGCGCCAGCGCCTCGAAGGTGGCGAGCGGGCCGACGAGGACGTCGACCTTCTCGCGCTCGACGAGCTCCTGCGCCTTGCTCTTCGCCTGCGCGGGCTGGCCGGCGGTGTCCGCAAAGACGACCTGCACCTTGCGCCCGGCGAGCGTGCCGTTGCGCTCCTTCAGGAAGAGGTTGATGCCTTCCTCCATCTGCCGCCCGCCGGCGGCGAGCGGGCCGGTGCGCACGGTGAGGAAGCCGATCTTCAGCGGCGCGGACTGCGCTCCCGCGTCGAGCGTCCAGACGGCGAGAGCGAGAGAAACAACGGCGAAAAACCGCATCGGTCCTCCTCCTTTAGCGGCAGAATCGCGGAATTCTAAGCGAGGAGGCGCCCATGCAAGGAAAGATCGGGCTGGAGGAGCATTTCGCGATCCCCGAGACGCTCGACGACTCGAAAGGATTCCTCGGCGACAAGGTGTGGCCGGAGCTGGAGAAGCGGCTGCTCGACCTGCAGGAATACAGGCTTCGCCAGATGGACGCGCACGGCATGCAGATGATGATCCTGTCGCTCAACGCGCCCGCGGTGCAGGCGATTCCCGACCCGAAGAAGGCGACGGAAATCGCGCGCCGCGCGAACGACTTCCTCGCCGAGCAGGTGCTGAAGCGGCCCGACCGCTTTCGCGGCTTCGCCGCGCTGGCGATGCAGGATGCCGACGGCGCGACGCGGGAGCTCGCGCGCTGCATGCGGGAGCTCGGCTTCGTCGGCGCGCTGGTCAACGGCTTCTCGCAGGTGAAGGAGAAGGAGTCGATGGTGTATCTCGACGACGCGCGCTATGCGAGCTTCTGGGCCGAGTGCGAGAAGCTCGACGCGCCGTTTTATCTCCATCCGCGCAATCCCCTGCCGAGCGCGGCGCAGATCTACGCCGGGCATCCGTGGCTCCTCGGCCCCACCTGGGCGTTCGGCCAGGAGACCGCGGTGCACGCGCTGCGCCTGATGGCCTCGGGCCTGTTCGACCGGCATCCGAAGCTGCAGATCGTGCTCGGCCACCTGGGCGAGGGCCTGCCCTTCAGCATCTGGCGCGTCGACCACCGCAACGCATGGACCGGCGTGCCGCCGCGCTACCCGGCGAAGAAGCCGCTCGGGGAGTATTTCCGCGCCAACTTCCACCTGACGACCTCGGGCAACTTCCACACGCCCACGCTCATCGACTCGATGCTCGAGATCGGCGCCGACCGCGTCATGTTCTCCACCGACTGGCCGTTCGAGAACGTCGACCACGCCGCGCTCTGGTTCGACGCGGCGACGATCAGCGAGAACGATCGCGTGAAGATCGGGCGCACCAACGCCGTGCGCCTCTTCAAGCTGAAGCTCTAGAGCAGGCGCTCGTCGGGCGGCGCGATCTCGGTGACGAGGTCGCGGACGAGCTTCTTGTTCGGCAGCGGCTCGACGGTCATCTCGCGCTCGGCGAGGCGCTCGGTGCAGGCGTAGACCGTCTCGCCGTCGAGCCGCAACATGCACTCCTTGCACGCGTTGGCGTTGATGCACGAGTAGCGGATCGCGAGGCCGGGGTCGGCGTGCGCGCGGATCCAGCGCAGCCCGTCGAGCAGCGTCTGCCCGGGCTCGAAGGGCACCTCGAAGCTCTGGTAGCCCTCCGCGCGCTTGATGCGCAGCGTCGCTTTTCTTTCAGGCTTCAATGCGCAGTCCCTTTTCGCCGAGGCAGGCCCGTTGCCGCCGCGTCCACGCCTCGCTCGTCTGCGGGAAGTCCTCCCGCTGGTGCGCGCCGCGGCTCTCCTCGCGCGCGAGCGCCGAGCGCGCCACCGCTTCGGCGACCAGCCGCATGCTGCGCAGGTCCATCCAGTCCAGCCACGCCGCATCGAGCCCCGGCTTCTTCTCGACCGGCTCCCCGCACAGCGCGTCGAGCGACTCGATGTGCGCGAGCGCGCGCTGCAGGCTCTTCCGCGTGCGCAACGGCCCGACGTCGCGGTTCATCGTCTCTTGCAGCCTGGCGATTTCCGCCGCGGGGTTCGCGTCGAGCTTCTTCCCGCCCGGGACTGCCGGCGCCTCCGTCGGTGCCGCGGCCTTCGAGGAAGAGGCGAAGGCCGCGGCAGAACGGCCGGCCTGCCTGCCGAACGCGAGCGCTTCGGTCACCGCGTTGCCCGAGAGGCGGTTCGCGCCGTTCGCGCCGCCGACGGCCTCGCCGGCGGCGAAGAGGCCGGGCACGCAAGTCTCCATGCGCGGGCTCACGCGGATGCCACCCATGTGGTAGTGCGCGATCGGCGCCACCTCGACGCGCGTCTTCGTGAGGTCGATGCCGTTCTTCGCCAGGCGCTCGATGACCGGGCCGAACGCCGCGCGCAGCTCCGCGGCGCTGCAATGCTCGAAGGAGAGCCAGGCGCCGCCGTGCGGCGAGCCGCGTCCGGCCTCCACTTCCTTCACGATCGCCGCGGTGGCGATGTCGCGCGCCGAGACGTAGCGGCCGTCCTCGGCGAGGAATTCCTCGCCCGCGGCATTGAGCAGGCGCCCGCCGAGCTTGTAGCGGAACGGATCCCACATGATCGGGTCCATGCCGACGAGGCGCGGCGCGAGGTGGCCGATCGGGAAGAACTGGACGAATTCCATGTCGACGAGCTCGGCGCCGGCGCGCAGCGCGAGCGAGTAGCCGTCGCCGCCCATGTTCGCCGAGGCGCTGTTCCTCGCGTAGAGCCGCGTCAGGCCGCCGGTCGCCACGATGGTGGCTCGTGAATGAATCGAGACGAACTGCCCGCTGGTTTCGTGAAGCGCGAGCGCGCCGATGCAGCGCTCCTGCTCCTTCAGGAGATCCAGCACCAGCAGCTCGCCGATGCGCCGGATTTCCGGCGTGCGGATGAGGCGCGTGCGCAGCGTGCGCGAGACCGCCGGGCCTGTATTGAGGAAGTCCACGTACACGCAGCGCGGGCGGTCGTGCCCCGGCGCGTGCACCTGCTTGATGCGCCCGTTGCTGCGCGCCCAGCCCACGCCCCAGGCATCCATCTCGCGGATGCAGTCCACGCCTTCCTCGCACAACAGGCGCGAGAGCGCCGGGTCGCACAGGCCGCGTCCCGCGGCCAGCGTGTCGGCGAGGTGGTGCTCCCAGCGGTCGGGCGCCTCGGCGCCGAGCGCGGCGGCGACCGTCATCTGCGCCATCACCGTGGCGCCGCCGCGGCCGATCAGGCTGCGGTCCACGAGCGTCACGCGGGCCCCGGCGCGCGCCGCCTCGAGCGCCGCGTACATGCCGGCGCCGCCCGCGCCGACCACGAGCACGTCCGTTTCGAGCTTCACCTCGGCAGTGTAAGTCCTACAGCGGGCGCTACACGGGCACGGGGCTTGCGGCAGCGGGGCATGAAGCCAGCACCACTGGGCACCGTGCATTCCGGGCTGCCGCCCGCCGAGGCGGAGCTTGCCGCGGCCATCGAGCGCATCTTCGGCCGGCTGCCGGCGCTGCATGGTTTCGCAGTCCAGGATGGCGCGCGACTGGTCCAGCAGTTTCCCGGCGTGGCGCTCGAGGGGGCCCTCGTGGTGAGCGACGTCGGCGTCTACCCGCCGCTGGGCGAGAAGGAGCACGACCGCATCTGCAACGAGATCGCGAGCGCGCTCCACGAGTATGTCGCGCTGCGCCCCGACGGCGCCGACCTGCTGCTGCGGGGCCGCACTTTCGCCAGAGCGCTGCAGTAAAGGCGGGCGGCCAGAACTCACCTGCTAGAACTCACCTATTGGTCCGCGCTGGCTACAATGCCGCCGGATGAAAATCGACTGGGATGTGCCGATCCGCATGGACGACGGCCTCGTCCTGCGCGCCGATGTCTTTCGCCCTGACGCAGAAGGCCGCTTTCCCGCGATCCTGAGCTACGGCCCCTACGGCAAGGGGCTCGCCTTCCAGGAGGGCTACAAGACCGCCTGGGACATCATGGCACGCGACTACCCGGACGCGGTCGCCAATTCCTCGAACCGCTACCAGAACTGGGAGGTCGTCGACCCGGAGAAATGGGTGCCGGACGGCTACGCGGTGATCCGCGTCGACTCGCGCGGCGCCGGCCGCTCGCCGGGCTACCTGTGCCATAACGACGCGCGCGAGACGCGCGACATCGGGCTGTGCATCGAGTGGGCCGCGCAGCAGCCCTGGTGCAGCGGCAAGGTGGGCATGAACGGCATCTCGTACTACGGCAGCAACCAGTGGCGCGCCGCCGCGGCCCGGCCGCCGCACCTCGCGGCGATCTGCGTCTGGGAAGGCTGGAACGACCCGTACCGCGAGAGCGCGCGCCACGGCGGCATCATCTGCAGCTTCCGCAAGAACTGGCAGGACATGCAGGTGAAGACCGTGCAGCACGGGCAGGGCACGCGCGGCAGGAAGAACCCGAACACGGGCGAGCTCGTCTGCGGGCCGGAGACGCTCGACGAAAAGGAGCTGGAGAAGAATCGCGAGGACATGTGGGCGTCCTTCCTCTCGCGCGAGCTCTGGGACGACTACTACGAGGAGCGCACCGCCGACCTGTCGAGGATCGAGGTGCCGCTGCTCTCCGCGGCGAACTGGGGCGGGCAGGGATTGCATACGCGCGGGAATTTCGAGGGATTCATGCGCTCGGGCTCGAAGCAGAAGTGGCTGGAAGCCCACGGCGGCTCGCACTGGGCGCCGTTCTACACCGATTACGGGGTCGCGCTGCAAAAGAAGTTCTTCGGCTATTTCCTGAAAGGCGAGAACAACGGCTGGGACCGGCAGCCCCGCGTCCAGCTCAACGTGCGCCACCCCGGCGAGAAGTTCGTCCTGCGCCACGAGAACGAGTGGCCGCTCGCGCGCACGCAGTGGACGCGGTTCTATCTGGATCCCGACCGCCTTTCGCTTTCGGACCGGGAAGGCAAGTACGCAAAAAGCAGGATCGAATACGATCCGGCCGGGAACGGGGTGACGTTCTCCATGACGACAAGGCAGAGCACCGAGATCACCGGGCCGTCGGTGCTGAAGCTCTTCCTCTCGTCGGCGACCGAGGATGCGGACGTGTTCGCGGTGCTGCGGGTGTTCGACCCCGCCGGCAAGGAAGTGCTCTTCCAGGGCGCGCTCGACCCGAAGACCCCCATCGGCCAGGGCTGGCTGCGCGCCTCGCACCGCAAGACCGATCCGAAGAAGAGCCTGCCGTACCGGCCGTGGCATCCGCACGACGAGATGCGCAAGCTCAAGCCCGGCGAGGTCGCCGAGCTCGACGTCGAGATCTGGCCGACCTGCATCGTGGTGCCCGCGGGATGGAAGCTCGCGCTCAGCGTGCGCGGGCGCGACTACGAGCACGAGGGCGAGGCGGCGACGCTCTCGAACATGAAGAACCCGATGAAGGGCTGCGGCCCTTTCGTGCACGATGACGAGACCGATCGCCCGCCGCGCGTTTTCGGCGGTAAGGTGACGCTGCATTTCGAACGCAAGCCGTACCTCTTGCTGCCGATCATCCCGGAGGAGGACCGGAAATGAAGAAGCTGCTCATCGTTCTGCTGTTCAGCGCCGCCGCGCACGCGCAACCCTATCCCGACCGGCCGATCCGCGTGATCGTGCCTTATCCGCCCGGCGACGCCGCGGACATCCTCGCGCGCCTCATCGGGCCGAAGATGCAGGAGCACATGGGCCAGGCGGTCGTGGTGGAGAACCGGCCGGGCGCGAGCGGCCAGATCGGCATGGCGATCCTGAAGGATGCGCCCGCGGACGGCTACACCATCGGCGTGGGGCAGGCGGGCAACTTGGTCGTTGCGCCGCACACGTACCGGAAAGTGCCGTACGACGTCCTGAAGGACTTCGCGCCGGTCGCGCTGCTCGCGACCAACTACCTCGCGCTCGTGGCCAACAACAACGTGCCCTTCCGCACGCCCGCCGAGATGGTGGCGTGGGCCCGGGCGAACCCGGGCAAGCTCACGCTTGCGACCAACGGCGAAGGCGGCTTTCCGCACCTGTCCTTCGAGGACCTCGCCGGCATGGCGGGCTTCACCTACCAGCACATCCCGTACAAGGGCGCCGCGCAGATCATCACCGACGTGATCGGCGGGCAGGTGCAGATGGGAATCGGCGCCTACACCAGCCTGTCGCCGCACGTGAACGCCGGGCGCGTGAAGCTCATCGGCGTCACGAACCCGGTGAAGGTGCCGAACAAGCCGGAGCTGCCGATCCTCGCCGACGCCGTGCCGGGCTACGACTCGCGCGGCTGGTTCGCCTACGTCGCGCCGGGCGCCACGCCGCGCGAGATCGTGAACCGGCTGAACGAGGAGATCAACCGCGCCATGCGGCTGCCCGACGTCGCGGACAAGATGGTCGCCTCGGGCCTCATCATCGTCACCGAGTCGCCCGAGTTCTTCGCGAGGACGCTGAAGAGCGACTACGAAAAGTACGGCGCGCTCGTGAAGAAGATCGGATTTCAGCCCCAATGAAGACGCCGCGATGAGCGCCCCGCGCTACGAGCCCTTCGGCTGGCACCACTGGCCGGAGCACTTCTTCATGTCGTACCAGTTCCGCCGCGCCCTCGGCGAGACCCAGGAGGGCGGCGGCGCGGTCAGCGAATGCTTCCAGGCGGCGAGCCGCATGAAGCCGGGCGACGCCGAAAGCTGGCATGTCGAATGGCTGAAGGTTGCGCAAAGGAACGACCGGCGCGGCGATGCGGAAGAAAAGGCCGGTCACATCCGCACCGCGATGAACTGCTGGCTGCGCGCCGCCGACTACTACCGCTCCGCCGAATTCTGGCTCCTGCCCGACGACCCGCGCCGGCTCGCGACCTTCGACCAGTGCGAGCGCGCGAGCCAGAAGTGGCTGAAGCACGTCGGCGGCGAGGTCGTCGCGGTTCCGTATGAAAAGGGGATTTCGCTTCCCGGCTACTTCATCCGCAACCCGCTCCTCCAGGGGCCGCACCCGGTCCTCATCTCATTCGGCGGCCTCGACTCGTTCAAGGACGAGCTCTGGTTCATGACGGGGCGCGGCGCGGTGCAGCGCGGCATCGCAGTCCTGCTGGTGGACGGCCCCGGGCAGGGCGGGACGCTGCGCCGGCACAAGGTCCCGACGCGCTTCGACTACGAGGTGCCGGTCGGGCGTTGTATCGACTACCTGCTGAAACGAGGCGATGTGGACGGCTCGCGGATCGCCGTGAGCGGCTCGAGCCTCGGCGGCTACTACTCGGCGCGCGCCGGCGCCAAGGAGCACCGCCTCGCGGCGTGCATCTCGCACGGCGCGATCTGGGATGTCGAGCAGCGCTTCCGCGACCGCGGCGAGAACCACGCCCTCGCCAACCACATGAAGTGGGTGTTCGGCACGAAGACGATGGCGGAGGCGATCGAGAAGGCGAGGCCCTTCAAGCTGGAAGGCGTGCTCGACGAAATGCGCTGCCCGTACCTCGTCCTGCACGGCGGCCACGACGTGCTCGGCGTCGAGAACTCGAAGACCGTCTACGAGTATGCGAAGGCGAAGGGCGTGAAGGTGACGCTGCGCCTCACGAGCGAGGAAGAGACCGGCGCCGAGCACTGCCAGCACGACAACCCGACGCTGGGACAGGAGCTGATGATCGACTGGCTCGCCGATGTCTTCGGCATCGACCAGCGCACGCTCGAGTTTCAATGAGGGAGGGGCGATGAAGCGGCTCGCGATTTTTCTGCTCTTGACGCTTGCGGCATGCGCCGCTCCGCCTTCTGCAAGCGAGCGAGTGACGGTCCTGAGCGCCGGCGCGGTCGAAACCGGGCTGCAGGCGGCGCTCGAGCTCTACGGGAAGTCGAGCGGCAGGAACGTCGCGGCGCTCTACAACACCGCGCCGCAGATCCGCGAGCGGATCGCCAAGGGCGAGCAGTACGACGTCGTGGTCGTGCCGCCGGCGGCGCTGGAGGCGCTGCGCAAGGAAGGCAAGGCCGGCGGCGAGAGCGTGCTGCTGGGCAGCGTGGGGCAGGGCGTCGCCGTGCGCGCGGGCGCGCCGCTGCCGGACCTCTCGAGCGTGGAGGCGATGAGCCGGGCGCTGCGCGAAGCCGATGCCGTGGTCTTCAACCGCGCGACCGGCGGCCAGTACATCGAGAGCATGCTGAAGAAGATCGGCGTCTACGGCGACATCGAGCGCAAGACCGTGCGCTACGCGAGCGCCCAGCAGGTGATGGAGCACCTGCTGAAGGGCGAGGGGCGCGAGATCGGCTTCGCGCCGATCACCGAGATCATGCCCTATACGAAGAAGGGCCTGCGCTACGCGGGCCCGCTTCCGGATACCGTGCAGCAGCGCAATGCCTACGTCGCCTCGGCGATGAGCGGGCGCGCCGACGCGGCCGCCGACCTGCTGCGCTTCCTCGCTACGCCCGCCGCCAGGCAGGCGCTGGCGGACGGGGGCGTTCAGTAACGCTCAGGCCGGAAGGGACACACAGGCGTCCTCGTAGCGCCCGGCGCCCATGTCCTGGCCCTCGAAGATGTGGCGCTCGCGGATCCATTTGAAGGATTCGTCGAACACCTCCTTGGTATAGGGCTCGAACACGATGCGCTCGCCCGGTCCCCAGCGCCGCGTGTCCATCATGGGGATGAAGCGCTGCGGGAATTCCTTCTTGTAGTAGTGCGTGTAGAGCTCCGGGCGCAGGTCGATGTCGCGCTGCGCCCTGCGCAGCGCCCGGTAGTACTTCTTCACGTCCTCCGGATCGGGCTCGTTGTTCAGCATCGCGGCCATCATGAAAGTGGTGTCGATGACCTTGCGGAAGCCCATCTGCTCGAGGAAGTAGTAGGGGCCGGAGAACACCGCCGCCGCGGGCACCTTGCGGTCGAACACCTTCTCCATGCGCGAGAACAGGATGCCGTCGGCGAAGGAGAGCTTGATGTCCTTCAGCGGCATGTACTGCTCGAGCGCCTGGATCGTCGAGTAGTGGCTGCCCGACTGGTGGCCGACCGAGATCGGCACGTTGCGCAGGTCTTCCGGGTGCTTGATCGGGGATTCCGGCGGCACGAACACCGCCGAGGGCGACACCGAGTAGGCGTCGGCGTACATCTTCGCGTGGCCCTTGGAGGCGGCGACGTTGACCGTCCAGTGGCAGGCGCAGCTCACGTTGCTGTCGCGGCCCGCCTCGATGTTCTGGTAGGCGCCGACCTTGTCGGGCGTCGCGTGCGCCTTCGCGAGGTCCTGCCCCTTGAAGGCGGGGCGGAACTCGTAGTCGAGGCCCTCGGCCTTGAAGTAGCCCTTCTCCTCCGCCACCCACTCGTGCAGGCGGAAATGCGGCGTGATGACGAACTTGGCCATGTCTTCTCCTCCTAGCAGAAAGATTCCTTGTGGCGGCGCTCGGATGCGCGCCGACCGTGGATCATGCGCACATGCTCGTCCATGAGCCTGCGCGCGCCTTCGGCGTCGCGCGCGGCGATGCGCGCGACGAGCTGCCGGTGCGCCTCCAGCACGCGCAGCGCGACGGCGCGCGTGAGCGTGCGGTTGCGCGACGGCCAGGATACGTGCTGCAGCGAGACGAGCTGGTAATGCAGGACGCGATTGCGCGAGGCATCGGCCACCGCGAGATGGAACGCGAGGCTCAGGCGCGTGAAGCGGTCGACGTCGTCGAGCGCGGTTTCGGCCTCCTGGATCAGCTTCTTCAGCCCGGCAATGTCTTTTTCAGACGCGCGCTTTGCCGCCAGCTCGGCGGCCAGGCACTCGATCGCGTGCTGCGCGACGAGGATCTCCTCGACGTCGATCTCGGCGAGCTCGAGCTGCACCGCGAGCGCCTCGGCGAAGAGCTGCGGGTTGCCCGGGCTGATGCGGGCGCCGCCGCCCAGGCCCGGGCGGATCTGGACCACGCCCAGCGCCTCGAGCGTGCGCAGCGCGTCGCGCGCCACGATGCGGCTGACGCCGTGGCGCGCCGCAAGCTCCTTCTCGGTGCCGAGGAAGTCGCCCGGGCGGTAGCGCCGCTCGAAGAGCGCCTCGCGCACCTCGGCGACGATGCGCGCCGCCATCGTGCCGTGGCGCAGGGCGAGGATTTCGGCAGCCATGGGGGAGAACATACTAAAGATACTATCTTTTAGCAAACGTCAAAAAGCGTCGAAAAATCCTTGCGCCGCGGGGTCGCTGGATGCGCTACCTTGCGGCCATGGGATATCGCATCGACTTCGCCGTCCGGGAGAACCTGCTGCGCGCGGTGGTCTCGGGCAAGGCGCCCACCAAGGCGGCCGCCGGCTCCATCGGCTCGGACATCGCCGAGGGCGCGAAGCGCGAGGCGCGCCGGGAGCTGCTGGTCGATTTGCGCCGCCTGGGCAACCGCATCGGCTCGCTCAAGTCGATCCTCCTGCCTCGCGGCTGGCGGCGCGTAACCGACTACCGCATGGCGGTGCTCGACACCAGGGAAAACAACCCCTACTACGTCTTCCTCGAGATGGCGGCGAAGAAGCGCGGCTACGAGCTGCGCTGCTTCGACAACGCGGATGACGCGCAGCGCTGGCTGCAGGCCCGCTCCTAGAAGAAAATAGGAGGATGCTCAAGGCGGCGATCCGCTACACGGCGGACACGGGCGAGAAGCTCGTCAACGAGACTTTCGGGCCGAACAACATCCGGCGGCGCACGACCGGCGCGGAGGATCTGCGCCTCGTCGAGATCGCCGACGGCCGCAGCGGCCGGTTCTCGCTGGAGGAGAACGGCTTCGCGCTCGTCGAGCACCGCACCGCGGTGGAGGATTTCTACGCCGAGGATCTGAAGGCGGTGTACTACCCCGAGATCGCGCGCCTGGTCGAGCGGCATTCCGGCGCGAAGCGCGTCCTGGTGTTCGACCATACGCTGCGCTCGGGGAGCGAGACCGAGCGCGAGGCGCGGCTGCTGCGAGAGCCGGTGCTCTCGGCGCACAACGACTACACGGAATGGTCGGGGCCGCAGCGGGTTCGCGACCTGCTCCCCGCCGAGGCGGACGTCCTGCTGCAGCGCCGCTTTGCGATCATCCAGGTCTGGCGCGCGACGCACGGCCCGATCGAGTCGAATCCGCTCGCGATCGCGGATGCGCGCTCGGTGGCCAAAGGCGACTGGCTGGTCGCGGAGCGGCGCTACCCGAACCGCGTCGGCCAGACCTACCGGCTGAAGTACAGCCCGGCGCACCGCTGGTTCTACTTCCCGCGCATGCGGCGCGACGAGGCGCTTGTCTTCAAGGTGTTCGACTCCGAGAAGGACGGGCGGGCGCGCTTCACGCCGCACACCTCCTTCGACGATCCGACGAGCGCGCCGGGCGCCGCGCCGCGCCAGAGCATCGAGGCCCGGGCGCTCGCGTTTTACTGAGGCATTTCGCGGCGTCGTCCGGCGGCGACAGCCCTAGTCCTGCCGGCCCCGTCCCGTACAAAGCGCGCTGCAACCTTGCGGCGCTAGCCTGCTGTCGTGGACAGCAGCCACTACCACGAGGTGATCGACCAGCTCTTCGCGCGCTGCCCGGACCTGTGCGGCTTCTCGGTGCAGGAAAAGCTGCGGGACGACGCGCCGGCGGACGAGGCGGACCCGGAGCTCGTGGTGACCGCCATCGGCATCTCGCCCCGCATCAACGCCGAGCAGTACGGCGAGATCTTCGAGCAGATCGCGACCACGCTCGCGGAGCTGCTCGACGAGCGGCCGGAATCTTCGGCATACCTCCGCGGCCGCACCTTCGCGCGCTCCGTGCACTAGTGCACGCGTAACATTGGCGTAACGAGGCGCGACAGGCGTCGCCTGTAGTGCACTCAGGGATTCCCCTATTGGCGTTTCAACGACACGCCGGTAGTGTGCGATCCCATGAAACCCCTACCGCTGCTGGGCACCGTTTCCGACGCCGGACTGAGCCGCCTCGAGCTCGATGTGCGCGCCAAGATCGACCGTCTTTTCGCGCGCTGCCCCACCCTTTGCGGCTTCTCCGTGCAGGACCGCAGCCAGCTGCCCGAGAAAGTGGAAGGGGCGATCCCCGACGCCGACCTCTATGTCACCGAGATCGGCATCTTCCCCAAGCTCACCGCCGACCAGTACGGCGACATCTTCGACGAGATCACGCTCGCCATCTCCGATCTCGTGTACGAGCAGCCCAAGGCTTACGACGTGCTGCGCGGCCGCACTTTCGCGCGCACGCTGCAATAACTCCGGGGGTTCGCAGAACAGCAAGAAGACGGGCAAGGGGTGGATTTGAAGCGCGCTTCGGCGCGCTTTTTTATTGGTACTTGTACACGACGAGCTTGTCGGCGCCGGATTCCGGCGTCCACACCTCGCCCTTGCGGCCGTGGATCTGGCGCACCGCCGGGCTGCCGCTGGAGGACTTGTAGGCGGCGAACTTCGCGCTCGCCGGATCGAAGCGCAGCATGACCTGCGCGCTCCACTCGGAGGTCCAGACCTTGTCCTCCTCGTCGACGTACACCGCGTAGAGCCTGGGCGAGCTGCCCGGGGCCTGCCACTCGGTCCACTTGCCGCTCGCCGGCTCGTAGCGGCCGAGCTTCCCGGAGCTCCACTCCGAGACCCAGAGGTTGCCCTTCGAATCGGACCAGACGCGCCGCGCGCCCTGATCAGGCGTCGGCGGCTGGATGACGCTCACGCTGCCGTTCGAATTGATCCTTCCCACGTATGAGCCGGCGAGCGAGGCGAAGTACACGGTGCCCTGGGGCGTCGCCTGGATGCCGTAGGGGCCGCGTCCCTTCGGCGCGTCGAACACCTTCAGCTCGCCCGAGCGCGGGTCGAGCCGCCCGTAGATGCCGCTCTGGCCGGTGAACCAGAGCGTCCCGCCGCCGTCGAACGCAGCCGTGTTGAGGTTCGCGTAGCCGCTGTCGCGCGGCAGCGGAAAGGCCTTCACCGCGCGCGTCTTCGGGTCCACCCGCACGATCGCGTTCTGGCCGCCGTCGGTGAGCCACACCGCGCCGTCGGCGCCCTGCAGCACGCCGTGCGGCGCGGCGCCGCGGCCGAGCGCCACCGTCTCGACCTTGCCGCTCTTCGGCTCGAGGATGCCGAGCCTGCCGCCGGACTGCGCCGAGAAATACACCGGCCCATCCGGCGCGGGATCGGCCCACACGTCGTGGGCATAGAGCCCTCGCGGGATCGGGTATTCCCGCACCACGACCTCCCCGGCCGCGACGGCCGGGAGGAGCCAGAGCAGCAGGAAAAAGAGCCTCACAGCCCGGCTTTGATGCGGTCGATCCCAGCCTGGGCGCACACCGCGTCCTTGTCGCCGCCGGGCGCGCCCGAGACGCCGATCGAACCGACCACGTCGCCGCCCGCCATGATCGGCAGCGCGCCCTCGAGCGTGGTGGTGTTCTGCAGCTGGAGGAATCCGACCGCGGCCGGATCGCCCGCTAAGCGCTTGCCGAGATTGCCTGAAGGGTTACGCGTCGTCACCGCGGTATAGGCCTTGCGGAAAGAATTCTCCACGGTGTGCGGGTTCGCCTTGTCGTCGTGCAGCACGACCTTGGTGCGCCCGGCCTTGTTGAGCACCGTGACCGTGACGTTGAAGCCGTTCTTGCGGCAGGTGTCGAGCGCCGCCGCGGCCGCCTGCTGCGCGGCCTCGAGCGACAGCGTGCGTTCCGTGACGAGCGCTTGCTGCGCCGACGCGGCGCTCGCGATGAGAAGGCCGAGCGCGGCGACCCATTTCGCTTGTTTCATGATGTCTTTCTCCCTTTGAGGTGATCGGTGTAAACACCTGCAGTATGCGATGATTCCGGCCCCGGAGGCGGTTATGGCGGTGCATCAAAACTACATCAACGGCGAATGGCTCGCGGCGCCCGAGGCGGCGCCGAATATCAACCCGTCCGACGTGCGCGACGTGGTCGGCGAGTACGGCCGCGCCGACGCGGCACAGGCGCGCTCGGCGATCGCCGCCGCGCGGGCCGCGCTCGCGTCGTGGTCGCGCGGCAGCATCCAGGCGCGCGCCGACCTGCTGGACAAGATCGGCAACGAGATCCTCGCACGCAAGGACGAGCTCGGCGCGCTGCTCTCGCGCGAGGAGGGCAAGACCCGGCCCGAGGGCGTGGGCGAGGCGACGCGCGCGGGCTATCTCTTCAAGTTCTTCGCCGGCGAGGTGGTGCGCCAGGCGGGCGAGGTGCTGCCCTCGGTGCGTCCCGGCGTCAAGGTCGAGATCACGCGCGAGCCGGTCGGCGTCGTGGGGATCATCACGCCGTGGAATTTCCCGATCGCGATTCCGGCGTGGAAGATCGCGCCCGCGCTCGCGTACGGCAACTGCGTGGTGTTCAAGCCCGCGGACCTCGTGCCCGGCTGCGCCTGGGCGCTGAGCGAGATCATCGCGAAGGCGGGCGTGCCGGCCGGCGTCTTCAACCTCGTCATGGGACGCGGCTCGGTGATCGGCGAGGTGCTCGCCAACGATCCCGGGATCGACGCGGTCAGCTTCACCGGCTCGGTCGCGGTCGGCAGGCAGGTGGCGAAGAACTGCGCCGCGCGGCTCGCGAAGGTGCAGCTCGAGATGGGCGGCAAGAACCCGCAGGTGGTGCTCGACGACGCGCACCTCGACACCGCGGTGAGCGTCTCGGTCCAGAGCGCGTTCTTCTCGACCGGCCAGCGCTGCACCGCCGCCAGCCGGCTCATCGTGACGGAAAAGATTCACGACGCGTTCGTAAAGAAGCTCTCGGAGGCAATGCAGAAGCTGAAGATCGACGATGCCCTGAAAGACGGCACCGACATCGGCCCGGTCGTCGACGCGAAGCAGCTCGAGCAGGATCTGCACTACATCGCGCTCGGCAAGAAGGAGGGCGCGAGGCTCGCCACGGGCGGCGAGCGCCTGAAGCGGGACAAGGAGGGCTACTACCTCTCGCCCGCGCTCTTCACCGGGACCACCGCGGCGATGACGATCAACCGCGAGGAGATCTTCGGGCCGGTCGCCTCGGTAATCCGGGTCAGGGACTACGACGAGGCGCTCGCGGTGGCGAACGACACGCCCTACGGGCTGTCCTCGGGCATCGCCACCACCTCGCTCAAATATGCCGAGCACTTCAAGCGCAACTCCGCCGCGGGGATGGTGATGGTGAACCTGCCGACGGCGGGCGTGGACTACCACGTGCCGTTCGGCGGCCGTAAAGGGTCGAGCTACGGCCCGCGCGAGCAGGGCCGCTACGCGGTCGAGTTCTACACCAGCGTGAAGACCGCCTACGTCAATGCCTAGCGCCGCGCCCGCCTTCGAGCTCGGCCTGCAGATCGGCAAGTACGACGTGCAGAAGGCGCTCGGCAAGGGCGCCACCGGGACGGTGTATTTCGCGAAGGACACCTTCACCGGGCGCGAGGTGGCGCTGAAGACCATCGAGCCCGAGGTGTTCCGCGACCCCGAGTTCGGCGCGGTCTACAAGCAGCAGTTCCAGAACGAGGCCTCGCTCGCGGGCAAGGTGCGCCATCCCCACATCGTCACGATCCACGACGCGGTGGCCGGCGAGGACTCGGGCTACATCGCGATGGAGCTCGTCACGGGCGGCGATCTCTCGCAGTACGCGAAGCCCGACAAGCTGCTGTCCATCCCCGACGTCCTGCAGATCGGCTTCAAGTGCTGCGGCGCGCTCGACTACGCATACCGCGAGGTCGGCATCGTCCACCGCGACATCAAGCCCGCGAACATCATGGTGTCGAAGGGCACCGACATCAAGATCGCGGACTTCGGCGCCGCATTCCTGAGGAAGAGCCAGGCGGTGCAGACCACGGCGATGGGCTCGCCCTTCTACATGGCGCCCGAGCAGATCGAGGGCAAGGACCCGACCTTCCACAGCGACATGTACAGCCTCGGCGTGGTGCTCTACGAGCTGCTCACCGGCAAGCGGCCGTTCTCCGCGAACAGCCTCGAGGAGCTGGTGCAGAAAATCCTCACCGAGGAGCCGCCGCCGCCGTCCACGCTGCGCCTCGCCCTGCCGAAGGAGATCGACGCGGTCGTGATGCGCGCGATCAAGAAGGACCCGGTCGAGCGCTACGGCACCTGGGCGCAGTTCTCCGTGGCGCTGTCGAAGGTGGTGGCGCTCGTGCTCGAGCCCGGCGCGATTCCCGACAGCGAGCGCTACCTCGCCATCAGCAAGGTCGAGATGCTGCAGCTTCTCTCGGACGCCGAGTTCTGGGAGCTCGCCGCGGCCGGCAAATGGTCGCGCGTGCCGAAGGGCAAGATCATCATCAAGGAAGACGAGCCGGGGCAGAGCTTCTACTTCGTCGCCAAGGGCGAGGCGGCCGTCTCGCGCGGCGGCAAGGCGCTGAACACCATCGGGGAGAGCGAGTTTTTCGGCGAGATGGCCTACATCCGCGCGGCCGCCGAGGAGCCGCGCGCCGCCACCGTGCAGGCGCTCACCGACCTGATCATCGCCGAGTTCGAGCCCGCGACGCTCGAGACGATGAGCCTCGAGGCGCAGCTGCACCTCGCACGCGCGCTCGTGCGCAACGTCGTCGACCGTCTCGCGCTCGCGAACACGCGCATCACCGGCGCGTAGCCATGCGCGGCAAGCGCGTGGCGGTCCTCGAGAGCCGGCTGGGGCGGGAGATGGTGGAGCTCCTGGAGAAGCGCGGCGCGCTCGTGCTGCACGCCCCGGCGCTCGCCGAGCTGCCCGACATCGAGCCCGCCCGCATCGCCGAGCTCGTCGCGTCGCTGCGCGAGCGCCCCGCCGGGGTCGCCATCTTCCAGACGGGCGTCGGTACGCGCGCGCTCTTCGCCGCGGTCGAGGCTTGCGGCCTCTCGAAGTTTTTCGTCGGTATCCTGGAAAAGAGCACGGTGCTCGCGCGCGGGCCGAAGCCCGCGGCCGCTTTGCGCGCGCAGGGCGTGCGCATCGATCGCCACGCGGCGGAGCCGTTCACCACGCGCGAGATCCTCGCCTGCCTGGACGGCCTGCCGCTGAAGGGCGCGCGCGTTCTCGTGCAGCGCTATGGTGCCGCCAACAAGGAGCTCGACCGCGAGCTTGAGCGCGCGGGCGCGCAGGTCCTCGAAGTGCCGACCTACCGCTGGGCGCTGCCGCAGGACACGCGGCCGCTCGAGGCGCTCGTGCGCGCGCTGGAAGCCGGCGAGCTCGACGCGGCGGTGTTCACGAACGGCGAGCAGGCGCGCAACCTTTTCGCGATTGCCGCCCGCCTGGGATGCGAGGCGGCGGTGCGCGAGGCGCTGAACCGCGTCGCGGTCGCCTCCATCGGCCCGGTCGCCTCGGGCGCGCTGCGCGACCTGGGAGTGCAGGTCCGCGTCGAGGCGGCGCCGCCGAAGCTCGGCGCGCTGCTCTCGGCCCTGGCCGCGGCGCTCGGCGGCTAGAGGCGCTGCCCTAGGATCGGGTTCATGTCGCCGCCGCTTTTCATGCAGGCGGCGAAGAGATCCCTGGCGAACTTGTGGCTGGAACCTTCCTCCGTGCCGCTGTACGCAGCGGCGAGGATGTCGTCCATGAGCTCCTTCGCGCGCTGCGAGGCCGCGACGTCGTAGATCCGGGACATGATGGCGCCGGCTTTCGCCTGCTGGACTCGCTCCTCGGCGAGCGAGCGGGCCACCACCGCCATGTCGGCCGCGACGCCGCATTCCGCCGGGCTCTCGGCCTTGGGCGCCGCCGCCGCGGCGCAGGCGAAAAGCACCGCCGCCGCAGCGAGGAAGACGGCGGCCGGGCGTGCCGGACGCCGCCTCGCCATTACTTCGGCTCCTTCGGCGTGGTGCTGCCCGAAGCGCCGCTCGCGCTGCCCGTGTTCGACGCCGGGCCGCCGCTGCTCGGCGAGCTGGCGGGCGCGCTCGCGGAGTGGTCGGTGTCCTTGTCGCGCTTCGTCGCGGCGCTCGCGCCGGTCGAGCTCTCGTGCTTGCGGTCCTTGGCGCGCGCATGGTGCTCCTTGCGCGCGTGCGTGCGGTCCTTGTCCTTGCTGGTGGCGGCGCTGCCCGGGTCCGCTTGCGAGCCGGCGGGCGCGGCGGCGGGCGGGTTGCCCGTGGGCGCCGTGGTGCTCGGCGCGTTGGTCGAGCCCTGCGCGAACGCAGCGGCCGAAAATGCGGCGGCGAGCGCCGCGACGAGAAGCTTGAGTTTCATCTGGAGTCTCCTTCGGGGGGTGGATGGTCCTGGCAAAACCAGTGCGCTCTTGAGAGCAAACGGCGTGCCGCCGGGCTGGTTCTTCCGGTACGATTCGGCGCCTGAGGAGAGGGCCCCCATGCGAATAGTCCTGTTGGCGCTGTCGCTCGTCTGCGGCGCCGCGCAAGCACAGCACTCCGCCGAGTCGTCGAACATGGCGCTCGTCGGCATGAACGACCTTCAGGGCCGGAGCGCGTACCAGCCGCTCGTGCGCGAGAACCATGGCCGCTGGATCGCTTACATCGGGCATCACGGCGGAAAAACGCTGAACCCGCTCACCGGGCAGATGGAGGACAGCGGAACGTCGATCCTGGACGTCACCGACCCCAAGAGCCCGCGCTACCTCACCCACATCCCCGGCGAGCCGGGAATCGCCGAGTCGGGCGGCGCGCAGATGGTGCGCGTATGCAACGGCTCGGAGCTGCCGAAGGCGGACCGCTCCAAGGTCTACCTGCTGCGGCCGTTCGGCAATCTCGCGCAGGAGATCTGGGACGTCACCGCGCCCGAGAAGCCGGTGAAGGTGGTCACGATCGTCGACAAGCTGGGCGGCACGCACAAGAGCTGGTGGGAATGCGACACCGGCATCGCCTACCTCGTCGTCGGCAAGCCCGGCTGGCGCACGCGCCGCATGACCACCATCTACGACCTCTCCGACCCGGCGCACCCGGTCTTCATCCGCGATTTCGGCCTTCCCGGCCAGCAGCCGGGGGCGACGGGGCCGGTGCCGACCGAGCTGCACGGCCCGATCTCGACAGGGCCGAAGGGCAATCGCGTCTACTTCGGCTACGGCACGAACAAGAGCGGCATCATGCAGATCGTGGACCGCGAGAAGCTGCTGGCCGGGCCGCGCGAGCCGACCAACGCGAACCTCGCCGCGCCCGAGATCGGCCGCTTCACGATGTCGAGGATGAACGGCGCGCACACCGCGCTGCCCGTGCTCGGCATGCCGGTGGCCGAGTTCGCGAAGGACAAGGAAGGCGGCACGCGCGACTTCGTCGTCGTCACCGACGAGCAGATCCTGAACGAGTGCCTCGAGCCGCGCCAGTTCGTGTGGATGGTGGACGTGACCGACGAGCGCCACCCGGTGGCGGTGTCCACGTTCAACGTGCCGGAATCGGGCGGCGGCTTCTGCGGCCGCGGCGGGCGCTTCGGCTCGCACTCGTCGAACGAGAACCAGCCGCCCATGTACGCGAAGCGCCTGATCTTCGTCTCCTGGTTCAACGCCGGGGTGCGCGCGATCGACATCCGCGATCCGTTCCACCCGAAGGAGGCGGGCTACTACATTCCCGCAACGACCGACAGGACCGACAAGCGCTGCGTGAAGAGCGCTTCCGGCGAGCGCTGCAAGGTGGCGATCCAGACCAACAACGTGGACGTGGACGACCGGGGCTACATCTACATCGTCGACCGCGCCGACACCGGCATGCACATCCTCGAGATGACCGACAAGACATGGACCTCCAGATAGCCGGCAGGACCGCCCTCGTCACGGGCGCGAGCATGGGGCTGGGCCGCGCGATCGCGGCCTCGCTCGTGAAGGAAGGCGTGCGCGTCGCGGTCGTCGCCCGGCGGCGCAACCTCCTCGAGGAATTGCAGCAGGAGCTGAAGACGGAGCTCGTCGTCATCCAGCAGGACTTCATGGCCGAGGACGCGCCGCAGCGCATCGCGGACGCCGCGCTCAAGGGCCTCGGCAGCGTCGAGATCCTGGTCAACAACGCCGGCGGCAGCCGGCGCTTCACCCTCGAGGCGAGCGAAGAGCAGTGGAACGAGGCGATCACGCTGAACTTCACGCGCCAGCGCCAGCTCGCGCACAAGCTCCTGCCGCAGATGATCGCCCGCAAGTGGGGCCGCATCATCAACATCACCGGCAAGTCCGAGCCCGAGGGCATCAACGGCGCCTTCTGCGCCAAGGCGGCAATGCACTCCTGGTCGAAGGGCCTCTCGCGCGAGGTGGGCAAGCACGGCATCACGGTGAACTGCTGCCCGCCGGGGCGCATCCTCTCGGAGCAGATCCTGCGCAACTACTCGCCCGAGTTCAGGAAAAAGGAGAGCGAGCACGACATCCCGGTGGGCGAGTACGGCCAGCCGCAGGACATGGCCAACCTGGTCTGCTTCCTCGCTTCGCCGCTCGCGCGCTACATCACCGGCGCGGTCATCCCGGTCGACGGCGGCCTGCGCCGCTACCAGTTCTAAGGGGTTTCGAATGAGATTGTTCTTCGCCGCCGCGGCGCTGTTCTTTTCTCTGGCCCAGGCGCAAACCTATCCGTCAAAGCCCATCCGCCTCGTGGTCCCCTTCGCCCCGGGCGGCAGCTCGTCGATCGTGGCGCGACTCTTCGCCGCGGAGATGGAGAAGACGCTCGGCACGCAGATCGTGATCGAGAACAAGGCGGGCGGCGGCGGCAACATCGCGATGCAGGAAGTCGCGCGCGCCGATCCCGACGGCTACACGCTCATCATCGGCCACATCGGCTCGCTCGCCGTGAACCCGTACATGTACGCGAAGCTTCCCTACGACGTGGACCGGGACTTCGCTGCCGTATCGCTGCTCGCCAAGGTGCCGGCGATCTACGTGGTGCACGCCGACGTGCCGGCCAAGGACCTGGCCGAGTTCGTCGCGCTGGCGAAGGCGAAGCCGGGGCAGCTCTACTACGGCAGCGCGGGCAACGGCTCGGCCGGCCACCTCGCGATGGAGTACCTGAAGCAGACCACCGGAATCGAGCTGCAGCACGTTCCGTACAAGGGCACCGGCCCGAACGTGGTCGACCTCGTCGCCGGGCGCACGCAGGCGTCCTCCGCCGGCACGCCGCCGCTGCTGCCGCACGTCAAGAGCGGGAAGCTGCGCGTCATCGCGGTCGGCACGTCGCGGCGGCTGCACTCGATTCCCGACGTGAAGACCGTCGCGGAGCAGGGCTACCCGGGGTTCGAGACCTCGCAGTGGTACGGCCTCAACGCGCCGGCGAAGACGCCCGAGGCGGTGATCGCGAAGCTCGCCGATGCCGCCGGCAAGGCCGCCAAGACCCCGCTCGTCGCCGAGCGCCTCGCGCCCGACGACGCCGAGCCGATCGGCTCGACGCCCGCCGAGTACGCGGCCTTCATCAAGAGCGAGCAGGCGCGCTGGAGCAAGGTCGTGCGCGCCGCGCACATCAAGGCCGACTGAACCAGAGCCATGCCCCGGATGAAAGGCGGCGAGCTGATCGCCGAGTACCTGATCCGGCAGAAGGTGCCGTACCTCTTCGGCATCTGCGGCCACGGCAACGTCGGCATCCTCGATCCGCTGCACGCGGTGCGCGACAGGCTGAAGCTCGTCTCGCCGCGCCACGAGCAGTGCGCCGGGCACATGGCGGACGGCTACTTCCGGGTGAAGCACCAGCCGGTGGCGACGCTCACCTCGACGGGGCCCGGCTCGGCGAACCTCGTCATGTCGCTCGCCACCGCGCTCTCGGATTCCTCGGCGTTCCTCGCCATCACCTCGAACGTGCCGACCTCGCAGATGAACCGCGCGCCGTTCCAGGAGATCTACAAGCACAACCAGGCCGACTTCCCGTCGGTGATCCGCCCGGTGGTGAAGCGCGCGTTCCAGCCCACGCGCGTCGACATGCTGCCGCTCGCGCTGCGCCAGGCATTCGACACCATGGTGACCGGCCGGCCCGGGCCGGTGAACATCGACGTGCCCTACAACGTCTACCAGGAAGAAGACGACGTCGAGGTGCCGCCCGCGTCGCATGTGATGGGACAGCTTCGCCCGGGTGCCTCTGAAGACGATCTTCAAAGAACGATCGAATTGCTGAGCGAGGCGGTGCGGCCCGTGCTCTTCATCGGCCATGGCGCGACGCTCTCGGAGGCGGGACCGGAGATCACGCAGCTTCAGCAGGGCTACGGCATCCCCGTCATCACCTCGCCGAACGGCATGGGCTGCGTGCCGGCGGATGACCCGCTGACACTCGGCTTCATCGGCCGCAACGGCGCCTATCCGGCCAACCAGGCAGGGCGCCACGCCGACCTCGTGCTCACGATCGGCACCCGCTTCGACGACCGCTCCTCCTCGAGCTGGCATCCCGGCTACTCGTGGAACTTCCCGAAGACGAAGCTCGTGCACGTCGACCTCGACCCGCAGGAGCTCGGGCGCAACTATCCGCCGACGCTCGGCATCATCGCCGACGCCAAGGTCTTCGCCGGGCAACTCCTGCAGGCGCTCGGCGCACGCGAGCAGCGAGGTGCAGTTCCCTTGAAAAAACAATTCTTGGAATGGCGCACCGAAGTGGAGGGCTGGCGCAAGGAGTGGGAGGCCTATGTGCGGCCGAACTTCTCGAAGGCGACGACGCCGCTGCGCCCGGAATTCGTCGTCGACGCGCTGCAGAAGGTGCTGCCGGACGATGCCATCCTCACCTGCGACTCCGGCGTGCACCACAACTGGTTCATGCAGTTCTGGCGGCCCAAGCGCGCGCAAAGCATGCTGAACAGCTGGGGCTATTCGTCGATGGGTTTCGGCGTGTGCAGCGTCATGGGCGCGCAGCTTGCCGCGCCCGAGCGCCCCTGCATCTCGGTGTGCGGCGACGGCGGCTTCTCCATGACGCCCTACGTCGTCGCGACGGCGGTGGAGTACGACCTGCCGTGCGTCTGGGTGGTGTGGAACAACTTCAGCTGGGCTGCGATCCGCGACATCCAGGTCGGAATGTTCGGCGACCGGCAGCTCGGGACCTATTTCGAGAAAAACAAGAAGCCCTACAACCCGGATTTCGCCGCCTGGGCGCGCGCCTGCGGCGCCGACGGCGTGACCGTCACGAAGAGCGAGGACCTTGCCGGCGCGCTGCAGCAGGCGATCCGGAACAAGCGGCCGTGCGTCCTCGACGTGCACGTGGACGCGGAGGTGCGGCCGCCGTCGACCGGCACCTGGCAGCTTCCGCCGACGCCGTACAAAGAGCCGATATTCGGCAAACCCTGGGTGGCTTGAATGGACTATGACGTGGTCGTGGTGGGCGGGGGCAATGCCGCGCTGTGCGCGGCGCTGTCCGCTTCGGAAGTCGCGAAGAAGGTGCTCGTGCTGGAGAGGGCGCCGGAGGACGAGGCGGGCGGCAACTCCCGCTTCACCGCGGGCCTGATGCGCGTCGCGTACGCCGGCGTCGACGACCTGAAGAAGGTGATCCCCGATCTTTCGAAGGAAGAGCTCGAGAACACCGACTTCGGCACCTACACCGAGGACCAGTTCCTGGACGACATGGCGCGCGTCACGGAATTCCGCTGCGACCCCGACCTCACCGAGATCCTCGTCAAGCGCAGCCTCGTCACCGTGGAATGGATGCGCAAGCGCGGCGTGCGCTTCACCGCGGCGTGGGGCCGGCAGGCGTTCAAGATCGGCGGCCGCTTCAAGTTCTGGGGCGGGCTCACGGTCGAGGCGGTCGGCGGCGGCCCGGGCCTGGTCGAGTCGCTCACCCAGATCGCGAAGAAGAGCGGCGTCGAGGTCTGGTACGGCGCGCGCGCCGTGGATCTCATCGCAGACGACGACGGCGTGCACGGGGTCGTGGTGAAGCACCACGGCAAAACGAAAAAAATCTCCTCGAAATCCGTTGTTCTCGCCGCCGGCGGGTTCCAGGCGAACACGGAGTGGCGCACGCGCTACATGGGGCCGGGCTGGGAGCTCGCGAAGGTGCGCGGCACCCGCTTCAACACCGGCGACGCGATCCGCATGGCGCTGGAGGCCGGCGCGGCGCCGGTCGGCAACTGGTCGGGCTGCCACGCGGTGGCGTGGGAGCGCAATGCGCCCGAGTTCGGCGACCTCGCGGTCGGCGACCAGTTCCAGAAGCATTCCTACCCGTGGGGCGTCTACATCAATGCCGAGGGCAAGCGCTTCGTGGACGAGGGCGCGGACTTCAGGAACTACACCTACGCGAAGTACGGGCGGGTGATCCTGCAGCAGCCCAGGCAGTTCGCCTGGCAGATCTTCGACGCCAAGGTCAAGGCGCAGCTGCGCGACGAGTACAGGATCCGCCAGGTCACCAAGGTGAGCGCGCAGACGCTTGAGGAGCTCTGCTCGAAGATGGAGGACACCGACCAGCAGGCAGCGCTCGAGACGCTGAGGGAATACAACGCCGCCGTGCAGACCCAGATTCCGTTCAACCCGAACGTCAAGGACGGCAGGTGCACGAAAAACCTCGCCGTCAATAAATCCAACTGGGCGAACACGCTGGACACGCCGCCCTTCGAGGCCTACGCGGTCACCTGCGGCATCACCTTCAGCTTCGGCGGGCTGAAGATCAACACGGATGCGCAGGTGATCAACACCGACGGCGAGCCGATCCGCGGCCTTTATGCCGCGGGCGAGCTCGTCGGCGGGATCTTCTGGTTCAACTACCCCGGCGGCAGCGGCCTCACGAACGGCTCGGTGTTCGGCCGCATCGCCGGGGCGAGCGCTGCCGCTGCGGGGTGAATTCCGCCGCCTATTGCGGCGGGTTGACGCCGTTCTTGCTGACGACGATGCGGCCGGTGGCGAACTTGCCGTCGTCGCCCATCTTCGCGCCGGTGAAGATGGAGGCGCCGGGCTTCAGATCCGCGCGGGAGCCGTTGTCGAAGTTGTAGTACTCGGTGTCGGCGTTCGTCAGGATCTTCTGCTCGCCGTCCTTCCACTTCATGGTGAGCTCGGTGCCTCCGCTCACCTGCGCCATGCTGTCGATGGTGGCGTTGGTCATCATCGAGTTCGGGATCGAGTCCCAGTTGCCGTGCATCTGCGGGACCTGGGGCCCGAGCGCGTGCACGCGCTTGGCGACGAGATGGCCGCTCGCGTCCTTGACCGAGGTGACGCCGACATAGCTGCCCGTCTTGAAGTCCTGGGCGCTCACTTTCTTCGGCGTCACGACCTGCGCGTCGGGCGCGAGCTTGAGCTCGATGTTGCGCCCGTCGCGGGTCTTGACCCCGAGGACGTCGCCGTTGACCGCCGTGATGGTGCCGCGGATGCGGGTGGGCGCCTGCGCCAGGGCGGCGCCGGCGATGATGAACGACAGGAAACCGATCAGCAGTTTGCGCATGGCCTCTCCCAAGTCAGTGTTGTCCGGGGAAGTTAACACGCTTATCCTGCGCCTCATTCCGTCGGGAGAGGGGGCGCATGCTGAATCCGTTTCAGGAGGTGAAACGCTCCGAAGTTCGCGTCTTTTCGGCCCTGCCGGGACAATTTCGCAGGAAGAAGCGCACCGCGTGGTCCGACCCCAACCGCCAGGGCGCCCCGGTGGACAGCTTCCTGGAAGGGCCGTCCTTCGACCGCAAGGGCAACCTCTACTGCGTCGACATCCCGTTCGGCCGCATCTTCCGGGTGAGCCCGGAGGGCGACTGGGAGCTCGTGGCGCAGTACGACGGCTGGCCGAACGGGCTGAAGATCCACAAGGACGGATCGGCCTGGATCGCCGACTACAGGCGCGGATTGATGAAACTGGATCTGAAGAGCGGCCAGATCAGGCCGGTCCTCGAGACGGCGTTCAGCGAGGGCTTCAAGGGCCTGAACGACCTGCACTTCGCGGCGAACGGCGACCTCTATTTCACCGACCAGGGGCAGAGCGGCATCGCGGACGCGACCGGGCGCGTCTACCGGCTCAGGGCGAGCGGCGAGCTGCAGCGCCTGGTGACGAACGCGCCGTCGCCGAACGGGATCACGCTCAATTCGAAGAACAGCCAGGTCTACGTCGCGGTCACGCGCTCGCAGCAGATCTGGCGCCTGCCGCTGATGGCCGGCGGCACCGTGTCGAAGAGCGGCGTCGCGATCCAGCTCTCCGGCGGCCACGCCGGCCCCGACGGCATCGAGATGGACGCGGAGGACGGCCTCGCCGTATGCCACCTCGGCGTCGGCATCTGGCGCTTCGACTCGAACATGCTGCCGACGCATCTCGTGCACGCCGGCAAGCATCACCGCCTGATGACGAACATCGCGTTTCGCGGCAAGAAGATCTACATCACCGACTCGGCGAACGGCGAGATCCTCGTCGCCGACATGCCGGTCGCGGGCAAGAAAATGTATTCGGGAGCCTGAGCGCCGGCTAGTCGATCCGCGCGCCGGAGCGCCGGACCACGTCGGCCCACTTCGCCGAGTCGCGGCGGATCAGCTCCGCGAATGCCTCCGGAGTGCCGCCGCCGCCCTCGCTGCCGATCTGCTCGAAGCGCGCCTTGACCTCCGGCGCCTCGAGCGCGGCATTGACCGCGCCGTTCAGCTTGTCGAGCACCGCGCGCGCGAGCCCGGCGGGCGCGATGACGCCCGACCAGGCATCGACCTCGTAGCCCGGCACGGTTTCGCCCACGGTGGGCAGATCCGGAAAAACCTTCGAGCGCCGCGCGCTCGTCACCGCGAGGCCGCGCACGCGCCCGGCCTTGACGTGCGGCGCCATGGAGTTGGTGCTCTCGAACATGAGCTGCACGTTCCCCGCGATCAGGTCCGCGATCGCCGGCGCGCCGCCCTTGTACGGAACGTGCACGATGTCGGTCCCGGTCATGTATTTGAACAGCTCGCCGCTCACGTGCCCGGGCGAGCCGTTGCTCGACGAGGCATTGGAGAGCTTGCCCGGATTCGCTCTCGCATACTCGATCAGCTCCTTCACGGAATGGACCGGCAGCTTTGGCGAGACTGCGAGCATCATGGAGTTCGTGGTGACGAGCGCCACCGGCTGCAGGTCGCGCTCGATGTCGTAGGGCAGCCTCGCCACCATGTGGCGAGTGATCGCGAGCGCGCCCACCGGGCCCATGCCGATCGTGTAGCCGTCGGGCGGCGACTTGGCGACGATGTCGATGCCGATGGTGAGGGCGCCGCCGGGACGGTCGTCCACGACGATCTGCTGGCCGAGGCGGTGCGCGAGCTCCGGCGCGAGCAGGCGCGCGTAGTTGTCGGTGGCGCTGCCCGCGGCCTGCGGCACCACGAAACGAATGGGGCGCTCGGGATAGTCCGCGAGCGCCCCGAAGGATGCAGAAACGAGAAGGAGAAGCGCCAGGCCGCGCATCTCCCCCATTTTACGGCTGCAGCTGGGCGCGGATTTCGCCCGGCTTGTGCTCCGGGCTGTGGACGTTGACGTAGGTGTTGCCGGCCTTGTACGCCGCGAGCTGCGCCTCGTTCAGCTTCGCGCCGGCCTTCGGCGCCCAGCTGCCGTCGGCGGCTTTCTCGAACGGCACGATGACCGGGCCGTTCGCGCCGGGGGCGCCCTGGTGAATGTGCGCCGCGACCGCGTTCATCCCGGTCGTGGTGATCTTGCCGCTCACCGAGCCGTCGCTTGCGACCGTGATGTCGGCGCTGCCGGAGGCGCCGGTGCTGACCGGCGGGACTTCCTCGGAGCCCGTGAGGTTCGCGTGCGTGGTCTGGCCGCCACCCATGCCCCCCATGCTGGAGCAGGCGGCAAGTGCAAGTACGGCGCTTGCGAGAAGCGTTTTCCTGAAGAGCGTCATCGATTCCTCCTTGAGTGAGCGTACGCAAGACACAACAGGAAGGGCGGCTAGAATATTCCCATGCCTGCGATTCAATCGTCCACCGCGCTCGCACGGCTGCGGATTCTCGACCTCACCCGCGTGCGCGCCGGCCCCTCGTGCGTCAAGCAGTTCGCCGACTTCGGGGCCGACGTCATCAAGATCGAGTCGCCGCCGGGGGTAGACCCGAACGAGAACATGGGCGGCCCGCGCCACGGCTTCGACATGCAGAACCTGCACCGCAACAAGCGCGCCATGACGCTCAACCTGAAGCTGCCCGAGGCGCGCGAGATCTTCTACAAGATGGCGAAGACGGCCGACATCGTCGTCGAGAACTATCGTCCGGACGTGAAGTTCCGCCTCGGCATCGACTATGCATCGCTCAGCAAGGTCAACGAGCGGATCATCCTCGCGAGCATCTCCGGCTTCGGGCAGGACGGGCCGTACGCCTCGCGTCCCGGCTTCGACCAGATCGCCCAGGGGATGAGCGGCCTCATGTCGGTCACCGGCGAGCCCGGACGCGGGCCCATGCGCACCGGCGCGGCGATCGCCGACGTGAGCGCCGGGCTCTACGCGGCGCTCGGCATCTTCACTGCGCTGATCGAGCGCCAGGCTTCCGGCAAGGGCCAGTGGGTGCAGTCCTGCCTGCTGCAGTCGGGCATCGCGCTGCTCGACTTCCAGGCGGCGCGCTATCTGATGAAGGGCGAAGTGGCGCCGCAGGTCGGCAACGACCATCCCACCAGCATGCCGACCTCGGCGTACAGGACCGCGGACGGCTACATCAACGTCGCCTGCTCCGGCGACGGCATGTGGAAGCGCCTGTGCAACGAGCTCGGCCGCGAGGACCTGCTCGCGCGCGAGGAGTTCAAGACGAACGAGCTGCGCGCGAAGAACCGCGCGGAGCTGAACCGCATCCTGAACGAGGAGTTCTCGCAGAAGCCCTCCGCGTACTGGGTCGAGGCGATCAACAAGGCCGGCGTGCCGACCGGGCCGATCTACCGCATCGACGAGGCGTTCGCCGACGCGCAGGTGCAGCACATCCAGGCCGCCGCCGAGGTCGAGCACCCGAAGCTCGGCCGCTTCCGCATCGTCAACCAGGCGGTGAAGCTCTCGCGCACGCCGGCGGTGATCAAGACCGCGACGCCGGAAGTCGGCCAGCACACCGACGAGATCCTGAAGGAGCTCGGCTACGCCGAGAAGGACATTGCGCGGCTGCGCGAAGGGAAGGTCGTCTGACCGGGCGCATCCTCGCGCGGAAGGAGGGCGCGCTCGGCTGGCTCGTCTTCAACAATCCCGAGCGCCGCAACGCCATGTCGGTGGACATGTGGGAGGCGGTGCCGCGCGTGATCGAGGGCTTCGAGGCCGATCCCGACGTGCGCGCGATCGTGCTCACCGGCGCGGGCGAGAAGGCCTTCGTGTCGGGCGCCGACATCTCGCAGTTCGAGAGCCAGCGCTCGAGCGCCGAGGCGGTGCAGCGCTACGAGGAGATCGGCGATGCGGCGACCGCCCGGCTCTACAACTGCGACAAGCCGGTCATCGCGATGATCCGCGGCTACTGCCTGGGCGGCGGCCTGGGCATCGCGAACGTCTGCGACCTGCGCATTGCGGCCGAGGACGCGCGCTTCGGCATCCCGGCGGCGAAGATGGGCCTCGGCTACCGCCCCGGCTCGATGCAGCGCCTGGTGGACCTCGTCGGGCCCGCCGGCGCGCGCGAGATCATGATCACGGCGCGCCAGTACAGCGCGGCCGAGGCGAAGGCCATGGGGCTCGTGCACCACGTCGTTCCGGCGGCCGAGCTGGAGAGCTTCACGCGCAGGTACTGCGAGGACATCGCCGCCAACGCCCCGCTCACGCAGCGGGCGGCGAAGCGTATCATTCGCGAGGTCGTCGCCTCGCCGCGCTACGACGCCGAGAAATGCAGGGCGTGGGTGCGCGAGTGCTTCGAGAGCGAGGACTACAAGGAAGGCCGCAAAGCGTTCATGGAGAAGCGCAAGCCGGTCTTCCGCGGCAGGTAGCACGCTTTAGAACGAGGAGGAGGATATGAGGCTCATCGCAG
>Ga0070741_10003913_pt1 | contig 35770 bp, 33 predicted proteins | sample Coa_R1_4_FD_66440 | JGI IMG/M metagenome (GOLD analysis project Ga0070741, IMG submission 66440) | Surface soil microbial communities from Centralia Pennsylvania, which are recovering from an underground coalmine fire - Coalmine... | ecosystem: Environmental > Terrestrial > Soil > Unclassified ... | reverse complement strand
CACGTCCGTGCCGGCTTCGTGATCGACCTTGATGCGGCGGCGGGGTTCCTGGGGCTGACGCAGGCGGAGCTGCGGGAGCAGCTCCGGAGCGGCAAGTCGCTCGCGGCCGTGGCGGGCGTTCGCGGCAAGAGCGTGGACGGGCTCGTGTCGGCGCTCGTCGACGCTGCGAAGAAGCACCTCGACGACGCCGTATCGGCGGGCAGGCTCACCCGTGAGCAGGAGCAGGCGATCGAGGCGAACCTCCGGCAGCGGATCACGGACGTCGTCAACAGGACGCGTCCGGCGCCCGGACCGGGCTTCCGCGGCTTCCGTGACTCTCGCGGTTTCGGCTTCGGCTCCCGCTTCGGCAGGCCCTCGTCGACCTGGCCGGGCGCGGGGCAGGCAGCCTAGCCGGCGGCGCCGTTCCCGGACTGGTCGTACGCGAATTCGCTCTCGCCGAAGAGCTTCTGCTTCAGCCAGCGGCGAGTCTCGGGGCCGGTGACCGGGTTGAAGAGCAGCCCGACGGCAAGCCCGACGAGCAGGAGCAGCCCGCGTCCGCCGTGGCGCTCCTGCTTGCCCTGGAGGCGGCTGGCCGCCTGCCGTAGCTCGCCGACCGCGGTGCGCAGGCTCTCCTGGATCTCCTGGTCGCCGGCGACCCTGGAGGCGACTCCGGTGACCCCGCGCGGCCCGACGAGCTGGTCGTAGATCTCCCGCGCTGCGCTGTACGCCTGCTTCACGTGGTCGCGGAGCTCCTCGTCGTGCAACGCTCGCTCCACGTAAGGTTTCGCGGTACCGGCCATTCCGGCCACCTTGTCCTTGGTCTTCGGCATGCTCCGCGTCCTTTCGGTCGTCGCTGCTGCGATTGAGAGAATGGGCACCCGAGTGTACCCCTGTCGACAGGTCGGGAAACGGTTGCCGCTCCTGCTCACGGCAACAGCGGCGGCGGCTCTGCTCGCGGCCGGGTGCGGCGGCGGTGGAGGGTCAAGGGCCCCCGCGGCACACGTGGCTCAGCGCATCACCGGCTCCGGGTATCAGTTCTCTGCGCCGGGCGACTGGGAGGTCGCGAAGGCCGGTCGAAACGCCACCGCCCGGCCTGGCGGCGGGCCGATGCTCGCGTCGGTCTCGGTGCTCGAGCTACGCAAGCGCTACCGCCCGGCGCTCTTCGCCGGCGCCGCCCGCGAGCTCGACCGGATCACGGCCGCGCTCGCGGCGAAGCTCGGGGGAAAGGTCGTCGCGCGGCGCTCGGTCGTGGTCGGCGGGATCCGCTCGCGCCAGTACGACGTCGCCTACACCCGGGCGGACGTCCGCCTGATCGACCGCATCACCTACGTCTTGCGCAACAAGACCGAGTACTACCTGCTCTGCCGCTGGCCGGCGGACGAGGCGGTGCCGGCCGCGTGCGCCCAGCTCACCTCGACCTTCAGAGTTCGCTGAGCCGCCGGATGCGGTCGCCGGCGTTGGGGTCCGTCCGCTCAGGGGGCGCCGGAGGCTGACGCGGCAGCAGACCAGGCGAGGCTCGTGCCGGCCCGCGGTACGGCTCAGCCCGCGTCGCCGCCTGCTGCGAGCGGGCTCATGGCGGACGCCGGGGCCCGCTCCTGCCGGGCGGCTTGACGCTCTGCCGCCGGGCGCGGGCGGGCGGAGAGGCCGCCGTCCAGCGCCACGTCGAGCACCTCGCCGACGGTGTCGGCGAGGACGAAGTCGAGCTCGTCGCGCGTCTCCGCCGGCAGCTCGCTCAGGTCGGCCTCGTTCTCCCGCGGGAGAATCACCCGCTCGAGGCCGGCCCGCTGGGCGGCGAGCACCTTCTCGCGGACGCCGCCGATCGGCAGCACCTGCCCGGTCAGCGTGATCTCGCCGGTCATCCCGACCTTCTCCGAGACGGTGCGCCCGCTCGCGAGCGACACGATCGCCGTTGCCATCGTGATCCCGGCCGAAGGGCCGTCCTTCGGGACGGCTCCCGCCGGCACGTGGATGTGGACGTCGTGCTCGCGGAACCAGGACGGGTCGATCCCGAGTTGCGCCGCGTGGCTGCGGACCCACGAGAGCGCGGCCCTCGCCGACTCCTGCATCACGTCGCCGAGCTGGCCGGTGACCTGCAGCCGCCCCTCCCCGGGGTACGCCGTCGCCTCGATGAAGAGCACGTCGCCCCCGACTGCGGTCACGGCGAGCCCGGTGGCGACGCCCGGGTCGGAGGTCCGCTTGCGCGTCTCGGCCGAGAACCGCCTCGGCCCGAGCGCATCTCGCACCGCCTGCTCGTCGAGCCCGGCGCGCTCGATCTCGCCGGTCGCGATCCGGGTCGCGGTCTTGCGGAGCACGTCCCCGATTCGGCGCTCGAGGTTGCGCAGCCCCGCTTCGCGGGTGTACTCGCGGATCACGACCCGCAGCGCGTCGTCGTCGACCTCGACCTGGTCGGGCTTCAGCCCGTTCGCCTCCAGCTGCTTCGGCAGGAGGTAGCGCTTCGCGATCTGCAGCTTCTCCTCCTCGGTGTAGCCGGAGAGCTGGATCACGTCCATCCGGTCGAGCAGCGGACCGGGGATCGTCTCGAGCTGGTTGGCGGTGCAGATGAAGAGCACCTTCGAGAGGTCGAACGGCAGGTCGAGGTAGTGGTCGCGGAAGGTCGCGTTCTGCTCGGGATCGAGCACCTCCAGCATCGCGCTCGCCGGGTCGCCGCGCCAGTCGGCGCCCATCTTGTCGATCTCGTCGATCAGGAACACCGGGTTCTTCGACTCCGCGTCGCGGAGGGCGCGGATGATCGTGCCGGGCATCGCGCCGATGTAGGTGCGCCGGTGGCCGCGGATCTCGGCCTCGTCGCGCACGCCGCCGACGGAGATCCGGACGAACTTCCGGCCGAGCGTGCGGGCGATCGACTGGCCGAGCGACGTCTTGCCCACGCCGGGCGGGCCGACGAAGCAGAGGATCGGGCCGGAGACGTCGCCCTTCAGCTTGGAGACGGCGAGGTACTCGACGATCCGCTCCTTGACCTTGTCCAGGTCGAAGTGGTCCTCGTCCAGCACGCGCCGCGCCTGCTCGAGGTCGAGGTTGTCGGGCGTCGTCTGCGTCCAGGGCAGGGTGAGGATCCAGTCGAGGTACGTGCGGATGACGCCGTACTCGGCCGCGGCCGGGGGCAGCTTCTCCAGTCGAGACAGCTCTCGCTCGGCCGACTTCCGCACCTCCTCGGGCAGATCGAGCTCGGCCAGGCGCGAGCGGAGCTCGTTGACCTCCGCCTGCTGGTCGTCCCCCTCCCCGAGCTCCTCCTGGATCGCCTTCAGCTGCTGGCGGAGGAAGTACTCGCGCTGGCCTTTCTCCATCTCCGACTGCACCTGCGACTGGATCCTCGAGCCGAGCTCGATCACCTCCAGCTCGCGGCCGAGGATCCTGGAGAGCGACCGCAGACGCTCCGCGACGTTCGCCGTCTCGAGCAGCTGCTGCTTCTCCTCCGCCTTCAGGCGCATGGTCGAGGCGACGAGATGCGACAGGGCGGTCGGGTCCTCGACGTTCGCGGCTGCGATCTGCAGCTCCTCGGGGAGATACGGAACGGCGGCGATGATGCGGGCGAACTGGTTCTGGACGTTCCGCGTCAGCGCCTCCAGCTCTTTCGACTCCTCGACCACTTCGGGCACCTCGGCGAACTCGCCGACGAGGAACGGCTCGTCGCCGACGCGGCGGTCGAGCCTGACCCGGCGCAGGCCCTGGACGAGGATCCGCAGCGTCCCGTCCGGAATGCGAATGAGGCGCTGGACGACCGCGGCGGTGCCGACCTCGTAGAGGTCGTCCCAGCCCGGCGTCTCCGCCTCGTCGTTGCGGACGGTGACCAGCGCGAGCAGGCGGTCGCCGGAGACGACCTCGTCGACGAGCTGGACCGAGCGCTCCTGGCCGATCGCCAGCGGGGTCATCGACTGCGGGAAGACGACCGTTTCCTTCAGCGGCAGGACGGGCAGGACCGGCGGGATCTGCACCTCCGCCTCGGAGACGGCGACGTCTGGCTCGAGCTCGCTCATCGCTTCCCGCCGATCGCGATCGAGACCTTGCCGCTGCGGGCCCGCTCCGACAGCGGCATCACGATCGTCAGCAGGCCCTGCTCGTAGCGCGCCTCCGCGTGGGCGGGGTCGACCTCCTCGGCAAGCGTGATGTGCCGCTGGAACGGCCCGTAGTCGATCTCCATCTGCCGGTACGAGACCCGGCAGCCGGCGACCGGGCGGCGGCGCTCGCCGCTGACGACGATCTCGCGCTCGGTGACCGCGATCTCGACGTTCTCCGGGTCGACGCCGGCGAGATCGACCACGAGCGTCACGGCGGGCGGGTCGTCGGTGCGGTAGTAGTCGACGTGGGGGCGGAAGCCGCGGCGCAAACCGGCGAAGCCGGGCACCTGCCACATGTCGGAGAAGAGCTGCTCGAATTCGCGCTGCAGCCGGTCGACGTCGCTCTTGCGCATGTGACTAGCGTACCCCCGGGAGGTCGATCAACACGTCTTGTTAGTGCTCACTAACGTAGCAGAGCAGCAGTGACCGAAGCCTGGGCCCGATCCGCGATCCGGTTCCGCTGGCCGATCGTCGTCGCCTGGCTGGTGATCGTCGTCGCGGGCGGCTGGGCGTCCGGGCGGCTCTCGGACCTCCAGTCGAACGTCTTCACCGTGCCCGGCACCGACTCGGAGTACGTTCGCAGCGTGCTCGAACGGCACTTCGGCGACCGGAGCGACGGCGCGTTCACCGTCGTCTTCCAGGTGCGCGACTCGTCCGATGCTGCGCTGAAGGCCAGGCTGCAGCGCGTGGTCGACCGGGCCGCGCGGGCAGTCCCGACCGCGCAGGGGACGACGCTCGTCGCGGCCGGGCCGAGGGTGCTGTACGGCGACGTGATCTCGACGCTGAACCTCGCCGACGCAAAGGGCCACGCGGACGACCTGCTGCGGGCGATCGGCCGGCCCGCGGGAGCGAAGGCCTACGTCACCGGCGCGCCCGCGATCCAGAACGATCTCGACCCGATCTTCAGCAAGGACCTGAAGAAGGGCGAGTCGATCGCGCTCCCGATCGCCCTGGTGGTGCTCCTGCTCGTGTTCGGTCTCTCCTGGGCGGTGACGATCCCGTTCCTCTTCGCCGCGAGCACGGTGTTCGGGACGCTCGGAATCGTGTGGATCGTCGCTCACCACCTGACGATGCCCACGTACGTGACGAACCTCGTCTTCCTGATCGGCCTCGGGATCGCGATCGACTACTCGCTGCTGATCGTCTACCGCTTCCGCGAGGAGCTCGCCCGCGGCCCGACGGTCGACGACGCCGTCGTCCGCACGATGCGCACCGCCGGCCGGGCGGTGATCTTCTCCGGCGGCACGGTGGCGATCGGGCTCGCCCTGCTGCTGTTCATGCCGTTGCCGTTCATCCGGGCGATCGGCGTCGGCGGGTTCGCGATCCCGGTCGTCTCGATCCTCGGCGCGACCACGCTCCAGCCCGCGCTTCTCTCGCTGTACGGCCGCCGCGGGACTCGGCGCGCTCCGGTCGGAGCCTTCCTGCACGAGCGCCTCCGTCTGCCCGTGCGCGGCGTCGAGCAGGCCGACGACGTCGAGCATCGCTTCTGGGCGCGCCTGGCCGCCTCGATCATGCGCCGCAGGTGGCGGTACGCGACCGTGGTCGGGGCCGTGCTGGTCGCAGCGGCGATCCCGGTCGCCTGGCTGCAGCTCACCCCGGGCGCGACGGCGGGCATTCCCCAGTACCCGCAGTCCGTCCGCGGCCTGAACGTGCTCCAGGCGACGCTCGGGCCGGGGGCGATCGCGCCGGCGCAGGTGCTGGTCGACACCGGTCGACCGGGGGGCGTGCGCACGAACGACGTGCAGGCGGCGATCGGCCGGCTCGTCTCGGCGACCCGCAAGGACCCGGAGGTGTCGGCCGCGTACTTCGCCGGCGCGGGACGGTTCGTCGACCCGACGGGCCGGTACGCGCAGGTGATCGTCGCCACCCGGCACGAGTACGGCTCCGAAGCGGCGCAGAGCTTCGTCCACCGCCTCCGCGGGGCGCTGATCCCGGCCGCCCGGTTCCCCGCCGGCGTGGACGTGAAGGCCGGCGGCGCTCCGCCGCAGGGCGTCGACTTCCTCGACCGGGCGTACGACGCGTTCCCGTGGCTGGTGGTCGGCGTGCTCGCGCTGACGTACCTCCTGCTGATGCGGGCGTTCCGGTCCCTGCTGCTGCCGCTGAAGGCGGTCCTCCTCAACCTGGTCTCGGTCGCGGCCAGCTACGGCGTCCTCGTCGTGGTCTTCCGGTTCGGAGTCGGCGACGACGTGCTCGGCCTCTACCAGTTCCCGCAGATCGAAGGCTGGATCCCGATCTTCCTCTTCGCGATGCTCTTCGGCCTCTCGATGGACTACGAGGTCTTCCTCGTCAGCCGGATGCGCGAGGCCTGGGACGAGACCGGAGAGAACGGCCGGGCCGTGGCGATCGGCCTCGAGCGCACGGGGAGGGTCGTGACCGCGGCCGCCGTGGTCATGGTCGCGGCGTTCTCCGGGTTCCTGGCCGGGAGCATCGTCGGCCTCCAGGAGTTCGGCTGCGGTCTCGCCGTCGCGATCTTCCTCGACGCGACGCTCGTCCGCGCGGTGATGGTGCCGTCGGCGATGGCGATCATGGGCCGCTACAACTGGTGGCTGCCTGCCCGGGTCGCACGGGTGGTTCGCGTCGCCCCCTCGCCGCTGCAGGCTCGCTGACGACGAAGGTGGTACAAGTTCGCCAGTGGCTGCCAGAGCCAGCCTGATCCTCTCCGACGGAAGCGAGCGCGAGCTCGACGGCGAGCTCACGATCGGCCGCGCCGAGGACAACGACCTCACCGTCGAGAAGCCGACCGTCAGCCGCCACCATGCGCTCGTCACGGAGGAGGGCGACCGCTGGTTCGTGGAGGACCGCGGCAGCTTCAACGGGACGTACCTGAACGGCAGCCGCCTCCAGCCCGGCGTGAAGGTGCCCCTTCGCCACGGCGACCGCGTCGGGCTCGGCGCCGAGAGCGTCGTCTTCTCGGCGCCCGCGTCGATGGTCGATCCCGAGGTGACGACGGCGCTCCAGACCGGGCCGCCGGCGCTGACGCGACCGCTCTCGCCCTTCCAGCGCCAGGTCGTCGAGGCCCTCTGCGCCGGCTGGCTCGCCGGAGGATCGCTCGACGACCTGCCGACCAACGAGGAGATCGCCGCCCGGCTCGGAACGCCCGGCGCGACCGAGACGGTGAAGGCGGCGCTCCGGCGCGCCTACGCGAAGGCCGGGCTGACCGAGGGCTCGCCCTACGCGAAGCGGCGCGCGCTCTGCAAGATCGCGCGTCAGCGCGGCTGGATCTGATTCGTCGCCGGCGCGGTCAGCCGCCGCACTCGGTCACGCCGGATCCGCACCCGTCGCCGCTCTTCGAGCAGCACTGGGCGCAGCAGCTGTACCCGTACTGCTGCGCGGTCGACGGGCAGCACTTCCCGGGCGGGCAGTGCTCGCACGGACCGTACTTCTGGTACGGGTCGAACGTCTTCTCGCAGTTCGGCTGCTTGCAGTTCCAGGAGGTCGCCTTGTGGCTGAACGTGGCGGCGTCCTGGCACGCCGCGTGGGCGACCAGCGGCGTCCACCGTCCGACGATGCTCTTGATTGCCCCGCCCGGGAGGAGGATCGCGCTCACTGACTGCGCGATCGCCGACGAGGTGCAGTTGTCGAGCGCGTCCTGGTACACGCGGTCGGCGACGAACTTGCAGCCTCTCGAGCAGGCCGAGCGCGTGGCGGCGCGCGCCGGTTCGCTCCGGCCGAGGGCGATGCCGACCGGAAGCGTCAGGGACACTCCGGCGAGCGCCGCCTTCAGCGCCTGCCGGCGGCTGATCCGCAGCTCGGTGCGTGGAGGTCCGGTCGTCACCGCAGGAGGTCCGCGAGCTGGTTGCCCTGACGGAGGTACGGCGCGACCCGGGCGGCGGCCCTGACCGCCGACATCAGGTGCGACTTGAGCTCGGCCGCAGCCGCGGTGGCATCCGGCGCGCTGTCCTCGGCCCAGATCGCTCCCCGGCGTTCCCACACGATCGCCTGCTCGGTCAACGCCAGCCGCAGGTCGGCCCTGTCGGCGGCAGGGATCCTGACGGCGGCGAGCTCCCTGCTCATCTCGCGGTAGGCGCTCCCGATCCGCTTGCACCGGTTCGCCGCCTCCTTGACGCCCGTGGTCAGGTCGCCGGTCGCCTCGAGGAACCAGCTCGGCGCCACGCCGGCGACGCTGGGGTTGTCGAAGTTCATCAAGACGTCGATCGAGCGCAGATCGGCGACGATCCGCTGTAGCCGGGCCCGCTTGTACAGGACTGCCCGCACGGCCTTGATCTGTGCCGCGGTGGGCTTCGCCCTCTGCATCAGGTCACCGCCTCGATCAGCTCACGGGTCAGGAGCTCCTCGACTGCGAGGTCGCCGGTCGCCAGCGCGCTCGTGATCCGGCCGTCGGGGGAGATCAGCACGGCGCTCGGGACGCGAGTCGCGCCATAGGCGTGCGTGACCTCGTGTTCCCGCTGCAGCAGCACGGGCGAGAAGGGCCCGGGTGCGGCCGGGCCGCGGGTGACGAGCGCCAGCTCGAGCTCGCCGGCCAGCGCCTCGTCGAGCTGCGCCAGTCGCTCGGGCAGCGTCTCGCACGCGCGGCAATCGGGATCCGAGAAGACGAGCGCGAGCGGCAGCCCGTCCGCGAGCAGGTCGTAGAGCGTGTGGATCTCGCCGCTCGCGTCGGCGAGCGCGAACGCCGGTGCCTCGTCGCCCACCTCGAGCTGCCCCGGCCCCGGCGTCGGTCTTGCCGCCGCGCCTGCGCTCAGCTCGGCCGCAAGTTGCATGTTGCGGTGCAGGAGTTGCCAGCTCAGCCAGGCCTGGGCGCCGGCCACGACCGCGAAGATCACGGTGAGCAGGCCGGCGGTGCTCAGGTCGCCGAGGGCCTGCCCCGCGCCCCCGGCGACCACCGCGGCGGCCGCGGCGCCGAAGACGGCGTTGCGGGCGAGGGCGCCGAGGGGACGCGTCGCCGTGAGGGTGCCGAAGCAGTTGCAGCCGGCCGAGGCTCCGCGGGCCGCGACCCGCGCGAGCACAGCGGAGAACACGAGCAGCAGCCCGGCCGCTGCGCCGGCGCCCGCTCGGGCGGTCGATGCGGGGACGAGCAGCGCGGCGATCGCGAGCTCGGCCGCCGGCAGCAGGATCGTGCCGGGCCGGATCAGCCCGGCGGGGACGCCGAACCGCTCGAGCGTATCGCGCGCCGCTCCCCGGTCGGCTAGCTTTGCGGTGGCCGCCACGACGAAGACGGCTGAGAGTCCCAGCCGCAGGCACAACAGAACCCAGTCGAGGCCGCCCGCCACAGGAGTGGCGCGATCATACGAACCGTTTCCGGGTGGGTCAACGCTAGACCGGGGGCTCCGGGTCGTACTGGATGTAGCGCCGGACGTCCCGGGCGCGGCCCGGCGAGTGCAGCCGGGCGACCAGGTGCAGGGCCATGTCGATTCCCGCCGACACGCCCGCGGCGGTCACGACCTCGCCGGAGTCGACGAACCGCGCGTCGCGCCGAACCTCGATGTCCCGGCCCAGCGTCGGCAGGTAGTCGAGCTCTCCCCAGTACGTCGTCGCGGGCCGGCCGTCCAGCAGCCCCGCCGCGGCGTAGACGAGCGAGCCGGTGCAGACGCTGGTCATCAGCGTTCCCGCTGCCGCCAGTCCCCGCAGCCGCTCGAGCGTGGCCGCCTCGGCGAGCTCGCGACGCGTTCCCCTCCCGCCCGGGTAGACGAGGACGTCGAGCTTCCCGGCCGTCTCCCAGGTCGCGTCGGGGAGGACCCGCAGCCCCTTGGCGCACCGGACGGGCTCGAGCGAGTCGGCGAGCGTCAGCACCTCGACGCCGTCGTCCGGCCACTGCTGCGCCCACGCGGCGAGCACCTCCCACGGCCCCGCGAAGTCGAGCTCCTCGGCGCCCTCGAACAACGCTATCCCGATCCGCACCCGGGTAGCATCGCATCGTGCCGCATCGTCCATGCGACCTTTCGCCGCCGCGACCAACACGGCGGCCGCGGCACCAGGCGGATCCGGAGGCACGAGCGCCGGGGAACGCGGAGGGAGCGCTGTGAAGGGCGTGGTGCTCGCGGGAGGCACGGGATCGCGGCTCTATCCGCTGACGCGGATCACGAACAAGCACCTCCTGCCGATCTACGACCGCCCGATGATCTCGTATGCCGTCGAGGCGCTCGTGCGGGCCGGGATCACCGAGCTGATGCTCGTCACCGGCGGCACCCACGCCGGCGAGTTCTTCCGGCTCTTCGGAAACGGACACGAGTACGGCATCGACAAGCTGCTGTACGCCTACCAGGAGAGCCCGGGCGGGATCGCCGAGGCGCTCGGGCTGGCGGAGCGGTTCGTCGACGGCGACCGGGTCTGCGTGATGCTGGCCGACAACGTGCTCGAGCTGACCTTCAGGCCCTCGGCCGAGCGGTTCGCCGCGCAGGAACGCGGCGGCCGGATCCTGCTCGCCCGCGAGTCCGAGCCGGACCACCTCCGCCACCTCGGCGTTCCCGAGCTGAACGGCGACGCCCGCATCGTGCGGATCGTCGAGAAGCCCGCCGAGCCGCCCAGCGAGTACGCGGTCACCGGGGTCTACTTCTACGACGAGTCCGTCTGGACGGTGCTGCCGACGCTGGAGCCGTCCGGCCGCGGGGAGCTCGAGATCACCGACGTGAACAACTGGTACGTCGAGCAGGGCACGATGGAGTACGACGTGCTCGACGGCTTCTGGGGCGATGCCGGCGAGTCGATCGACGCGTACTACGCCGTGAACGACTTCGTCCGCGCGCACGGCGCGAATCGCGAATGATCGACGGCCTGATCAGGATCCCGTTGACCCGCTTCGAGGACGAACGCGGGTGGCTGCTCGAGCTCCGGCGCGACTCGCGGCTGCCGCGGGCGACGGTGCAGACGAACATCTCGTACTCGCGTCGGGGCGTGATCCGCGGGCTCCACTACCACGAGCGCGGCCAGTCGGATCTCTTCGCCTGCCTGCAGGGAACGGCGCGGGTCGTCGTCCTCGACCGCGGCTCCGGTGAGACGTTCACGGAGGACATCGGCGACGAGAACCCCGTGGCGATCTACGTCCCGGGCCACCACGCCCACGGCTTCGAGGCCCTGACCGACGTGCTCTTCTGCTACCACGTGACGGAGGAGTACGACCCGGCCGACCCGGACGAGTACGGCATTCCGTGGAACGACCCGCGAGTCGTCGACCTGTGGAGCACGAGATCGCCGATCCTCTCCGCGAGAGATACCGTCGCGTCCTGATCACCGGAGCTGGCGGCCAGCTCGGCCACGCGCTCCGCGAGGCGTTCCCCTGGGCCGACGCGCGGGACCGGGCCGGCTTCGACGTCGTCGGCGGATCGCTCGACTACGTTCCGGACCTCGTCCTCCACGCGGCCGCCTGGACCGACGTCGACGGGGCGGAGGCGGACCCGGCCGGCGCGCGGGAGGTCAACGTCCTCGGCACGCGGAACGTCGTCTCCCTCGGTGCGCCGGTCGTCTACTTCTCCAGCGACTACGTCTTCGACGGGACGAAGAACAGCCCGTACGTCGAGTCGGACGAGCCGGCCCCGCTCTCCGTCTACGGCCGGACGAAGCTGGACGGCGAGCGGGAGATCCGCGACGGCTGGATCGTCCGCTCGTCGTGGCTGTTCGGAGCGACCGGGCACAACTTCGTCCGGACGATGCTCCGGCTCGGCTCCGAGCGGGACGAGGTGGCGGTGGTCGACGACCAGCGCGGCAGCCCGACCTACGTCGGGCATCTCGCCGCGGCGGCGCGGACGGTCGTCGCGCTCGAGCAGGGCGTCCATCACGTCGCCGGCGGCGGGGACTGCACGTGGGCCGAGCTCGCGGAGGCCGTCTTCGCCGAAGCCGGGCTCGACTGCCTCGTCCGCCCGATCACGACGGCCGAGCTCGGCCGCCCCGCCCCGCGGCCCGCGTACTCGGTCCTGCGCAGCGGGCGGCCGGACACTCCCCGCCTGCCGCCCTGGCGCGAGGGGCTGCGCGCCTGCCTCGAGCGCCTGGGGGCGCAGGGGGCTCTCCACTAGGCTTACCGCCATGCGCGTGCTCGTCACCGGGGGAGCCGGGTTCATCGGCTCGCATTTCGCACGGCGGCTGGTCGCCGGGGGCGACGAGGTGGTCGTCCTCGACAAGCTGACCTACTCTGGCAACCGGGCCAATCTCGAGGGGGTCGACGCCGAGTTCGTCGAGGGCGACATCTGCGATCCGGACGCGGTCGCCGAGGCCGGAGCAGGGGTCGACGCGGTCGTGAACTTCGCCGCCGAGACGCACGTCGACCGCTCGATTCTCGACGCCGCCGACTTCATCGAGACCGACGTGCACGGGACGTACGTGCTCCTGCGCTGGGCGCGGGAGGCCGGCGTGCGCATGGTCCAGGTCTCGACCGACGAGGTCTACGGCGACGTTCCCGAGGGCGTCTTGTCGCGCGAGGACGACCCGCTCCGCCCGTCGAGCCCGTACTCGGCCTCCAAGGCCGGCGGCGACCTGCAGGTCCTCGCGGCCGTTCGGACGTTCGGCGTCGACGCCTGTATCACCCGGGGCGGAAACACGTACGGGCCGAACCAGTACCCGGAGAAGCTGATCCCGCTGTTCGTCACGAACGCGCTCGACGGCGAGCCGCTCCCGCTCTACGGGGACGGGCGCCAGCGGCGGATCTGGGTCCACGTCGAGGACCACTGCGCCGCCGTCGAGCTCGTGCTCAGGAAGGGGGCTGCGGGCGAGATCTACAACATCGGCGGCGAGGACCGGGACAACCTCGAGATCACGCGCCGGATCCTCGAGCTGACCGGCGCCGGCGAGGAGCTCGTCAGGCACGTCGCCGACCGCCCGGGCCACGACCGCCGCTACGCGCTCGACGACACGAAGCTGCGCACGCTCGGCTGGTCTCCGGCGCGCTCGATCGCCGACTCCGGCCTGGCGGAGACCGTCGAGTGGTACCGCGACAACCGCGCCTGGTGGGAGCCGATCAAGTCCGGCGCCTACCGCGAGTTCTACGAGCGGCAGTACGCGGCGCGGCTGAACGGCTAGCCGGGCGCCGCCCGGCGCGTCCCCACACCTTCCTTACGAATCCGGGGGCCTGCAGGGCCATGAGCTAGCCTGAGTCTCCGCTCGACGCCTGCCTATGCCTCGAGGTCGACTTCTGCTCGCGCTCGCGCTCGTGGCCGCATCGATCGGTGCGGGCGGCGCAGCGACGCAGACGGTCGAGCCCCTGACTGCGACGACCTTCGTGATCACCGGTCGCGGCTGGGGCCACGGGGTCGGCATGAGCCAGTGGGGCGCGTACGGGTACGCCAAGCACGGGCTCAGCTACGACAAGATCCTCGCGCACTACTACCCGGGCACGACGCTCGCGCAGACGCCGGTGGCGCGGATCAAGGTCCTGCTGGTCGAGAAGGCGCGCAAGCTCGTCCTCACCTCGTCCGACCCGTTTCGCGTCGAGGACGGCGAGGGCGTGGTGCACGACCTCCCGCCCGGCTCGTACCCGCTCGACGTGCGGCTCCGCGTCAGGCTCGATCCCGGCAAGGCGGCGACGAGCCTGCCCGGCCCGCTGACCTTCCTCCCGGGGAAGAGCCCCCTCTGGCTCGCCCACCCCTGGCGCGGGACGCTCGAGGTCGCGGCCGCCGGCGCGAAGTGGATCTCGGTCGTGAACACGGTCGCGCTCGAGTCGTACGTGCGCGGCGTCGTCTCGAGCGAGATGCCGCACGACTGGCCGCTCGAGGCCGTCAAGGCGCAGGCGGTCGCCGCCCGCTCGTACGCGCTCTCGCATCGGCGTGGAGGAGCGTTCGACGTCTACGCCGACACCCGGGACCAGGTCTACGGAGGGATCTCCGCCGAGACGCCGGTCGGCGACGAGGCGGTCGCGGGCACCAGGCGCCAGGTCCTGCTCTACGACGGAAAGGTCGCGAGCACGTACTTCTTCTCCACCTCCGGTGGGCGGACCGCAGCGGCAGCCGACGTGTTCCCGAGCGTGAAGCCCGCGCCGCCCTATCTCGTGTCGGTCCCGGACCCGTACGACACAGCCTCGCCCTACCACACGTGGGGGCCCGTCGTTCTCACGGCGGCGGCGGTGGGCAAGAAGCTCCACGTCGCCGGCCTCAACGGGCTCCAGACGGTTCCGGCCACCGGTCGTGCGCGGACGATCCTCGCGACCGGCCGCGACGGCGACGCGATCCTTCCGGCCTCGGACGTGCGCCGGGAGCTCGGGCTGCGGTCGACCTGGATCTCGGTCGGCGTCCTCTCGCTCTCGCGCCCGGCGGGGCCGGTCCCGCCGGGGACGTCGGTCACGATCAGCGGCCGGGTGCTCCACGTCGACGATCCCGTCCTGGAGCAGCGGGTGGGCGACGGCGAGTGGGAGCCGGCGGCGGAGGTCGGGCTTCAGCCCGATTTCTCGGTGGCGGTTGCGCCGACGGTGACCACGCAGTTCCGGCTCAGTGCCGGCACGGTTCACAGCGCTCCGCTGCGCGTGGTCGTGACGGGGTCGTGATCCGGCGGCTCGCGCTCGCTCTCGTGGCCGCGGCGCTCGCCGTGCCCGCGGCCGCGGGCGGCGTCGCCCGCTTCGTACCGACGGATCCGCTCGCCGCCAAGCAGTGGTACCTGAGCTCGATCCACGCCTTCGACACCTGGCCTGAGCTTCCCACGACGCTGACGCCCGTCCGCGTGGCGATCATCGACTCCGGCCTGGACGTCGGCCATCCCGAGTTCGCCGGCAAGGTGGCGGCCGCGCAGAGCTTCGTCGGGGGAGACGTGACCGACCGGCAAGGTCACGGCACCTTCGTCGCGGGCATCATCGCGGCGGCGCTCGACAACGGCCAGGGAATCGCCGGCATCGCGTTCCCGGCCCAGCTCCTGGTCGCGAAGGTGGTACGGCCGGACGGGACGATCTCCCCGACGGCGGAGGCCAAGGCGATTCGCTGGGCGGTGGCGAACGGCGCGCAGGTGATCAATCTCAGCCTCGGCGGCCTCCGCGACCCGCGCGACCGGCAGCGGGACACGTTCTCCCCGCTCGAGCGGGATGCGGTCGACTACGCCTACTCGCAAGGGGCCGTGCTGGTCGCGGCGGTCGGCAACGGCGACGAGGCGCCGAAGACGCCGTGGGACTTCGCCAGCTATCCGGCCTCGCTGCCGCACGTGATCGGTGTCAGCGCGCTGGCCCCCGACGGCTCGGTGCCCGCCTTCTCGAACCGCGACCAGAACTTCAACGACATCTCCGCGCCGGGTGTGGGGATCGTCTCGACGCTGCCGCGATCGCTCACCGCGCTCAAGCCGGGCTGCCCCGACCAGGGCTACTCGTCGTGCGGCCCGATCGGGTTCCGGCAGGGGGAGGGCACGTCCTACGCCGCGGCGCAGGTCTCGGCCGCCGCCGCGCTGCTGATCGCCGCGAAGCCGACGCTGACACCGGACCAGGTCGCCTGGGTGCTCGAGCGCTCCGCGCGGGACGTGAACGCCGGAACGGGTTGCTCGCGCTGCCTGCTCCAGCGCGACCAGCTCAGCGGCTGGGGCGAGCTCGACGTCGCCGCGGCGCTGAGGGCGCTCGCCGGCCCGCTTCCGCCGCCCGACCGCTACGAGGGCAACGACGACGCCGGCACCAAGGCCTTCACGCTCTACGGTCGGGCGATCGACGTGACGGCGACGCTCGACTTCTGGGACGACCAGATCGACGTCTACCGCGTGCGGCTCCGGCTCGGCCAGACGGTGTCGGTCTCGCTGCGCGGCCCGACCGGAACGGACGCGGGCCTGGTGCTGTGGCGCCCCGGCACCCATCACGTCGAAGGGCTGTCGCCGAAGCTCCAGTCCAGACGCGTGACGCAGTCGACCGTCACCGGCTCCAACCAGCATCTCCTGCACCGGGCCCGGCAGGAAGGCTGGTACTACGTCGAGGTCAAGCTCGCGACGGCCGGCGGCGGCGAGTACCGCCTGCGCATCTCCAAGTCGCGGCTCTAGAGCAGCTCGTCTTCCGGAACCTCGCGGAGCCTGCGCGCGGGGTTGCCGACGACCAGCGTCCGAGGCGGGACGTCGCCGACCACGACGGCGCCGGCGCCGACGAACGCCTCCTCGCCGATCTCGATCCCGGGGCAGAGGACGGCGCCGCCTCCGATCCGGGCGCCGCGCCGGATCGTCGGGCCCCTGATCAGCTCGTGCCGGCGCTCGGTGCGCCCCATGAAGTTGTCGTTGGTCGTCACCACGCACGGCGCCACGAAGACCTGCTCCTCGAGCGTCGAGTACGCGGTGATGTACGCGTCGGCCTGGATCTTCGTCAGCGCCCCGACCGTCGTGTCGTTCTCGATCAGCGAGCCGCGGCCGACGACGACGTCGTCGCCGAGGACCACCCGTTCGCGGATGCACGCCTGGTCGCCGACGATCGCCCTGGCGCCGATCCGGGTGCCTGCGAAGACGATCGCTCCGGTGGAGACCACGGCTCCGTCGGCGAGCTCGGCCGGAGGCAGGTCTTCCCGTTTCGCCGTCGAGCGCGGCGACAGCACGGGCTGCTTGCCGACGACCGCGTACTCGAGCACGCGCACGCCGTCGCCCAGCACGGTGCCGGGATAGACGACCGCGGTCGGGTGGATCTCAACCACGCAGCGACTCGGTCAGCCGTTCGAGCGCCCTGACGACCCGGGCGCCGTCGTCGGCGACCTTCGCCCGGTCGCCCTCGCCCGCGACGAGCCGCAGGAAGTGCTCGCATTCGAGGCGCAGCGGCTCGGAGGTGGGGATCTTCGGGATGAAAATGTCGCCCGAGCGGGTCTGCCACTCCCCGTACGTCTCGGCGCGCTTCCAGGGCGCCTTGTCGTAGATGGTCACCTTGCGCTCCAGCTCCATGTCGTCGAACACGGCCATCTTGTCCCGGCCGACGACGGTCAGCCGGCGCATCTTGTGCGGGTCGAGCCACGACAGGTGCATGTGCGCGATGCGCCCCGAGGGAAATCGGAGATAGCAGAAGACGACGTCCTCGACGCCCTCGGTGAGGAAGTCGCGGCCGTGGGCGATCGCCTGCTCGGGCTCCTCGTCGAGCAGGTAGAGGACGACGGAGAGGTCGTGGACCCCGAGCGACCAGAGGGCGTTCTCGTTCGTGCGGACGATCCCGAGGTTCTGGCGGTTGCCGTACACGCAGAGCACGTCGCCGAGCTCGCCGCCGTCGATCAGCTCCTTGAGCTTCTGCACGCCCGGGTGGTAGAGGAGCAGGTGGCCCGGCATCAGCACGAGGTCGCGGGCGGAGGCAAGCTGGACCAGCTCGTCGATCTCGGCGCCGCGCATCGCCGGCGGCTTCTCGACGAGGACGTGCTTGCCGGCTTCGAGCGCCTGTTTCGCGAGCTCGTAGTGGGTCGGCACCGGGGTGGCGACCACGATCGCGTCGAGCCCGCTGTCGTCGAGCAGATCCTCGAAGCGCGCCGTTGCGCGTGCCTGCGGATACCTGCTGCCGAACAGCGTGAGCTGTTCGGCAGATGTGTCGCAGATCCAGGCCAGGTCGGCCAGCTCGTCGAAGTTGCGCGCCAGGTTCGGGCCCCAGTAGCCGAGCCCGGCGACGCCGACCCGCGTCAAAGCTTCCAGACCTTTCCGTTCTGCGTCCCGCTGCGGCCGGTCGCGTTCCGGAGGTCGACGACGAGGCTCGCCTCCTCGACGAGCTGCTCGTAGTCGATGCTCGAATGGTCGGTGACGATCACCACGCAGTCGTAGGCGGCGGGCTCGAGCGCGACCGAGCGCAGCCCCTCCTCCCGAAGCTCCGGCACGTGCGGGTCGTGGTAGGAGACCTCCGCGCCCGCGTTGCGCATCAGCTCGATCACCTTCAGCGCCGGAGACTCGCGCATGTCGCCGATGTCGCGCTTGTAGGAGACGCCGAGGACGAGTACCTTCGAGCCGGCCAGCGACTTGCCCGCGCCGTGGTTCATCGCCTGCGAGATCAGCGAGCGGCAGTAGTAGGGCATCGACTGGTTGACCTTGCCGGCGAGCTCGATGAACTCGGTCGTGAAGTCGTACTCCCGCGCCTTCCAGGTCAGGTAGAAGGGGTCGATCGGGATGCAGTGCCCGCCGAGGCCGGGGCCCGGCTTGAAGCTCATGAATCCGAACGGCTTCGTCGCCGCGGCCTCGATCACCTCCCAGACGTCGATCTTCATCCGGCCGCACAGACGGGCGAGCTCGTTGACGAGCGCGATGTTCACCGAGCGGAAGATGTTCTCGAGCAGCTTGGTCAGCTCGGCCGCCTCGGGCGACGAGACCTCGACGATCTCGTCGACCGCGCCGCGGTAGATCGCCGCCGCAGCGGCGGTGCACTCGGGCGTCAGGCCGCCGATCACCTTCGGGGTGGTCTTCGTCGTCCAGTCGGAGCGTCCCGGGTCGACTCGCTCGGGCGAGAACGCGAGGTGGAAGTCGACCCCCGCGCGCAGCCCGCTCCCCTGCTCGAGGATCGGCTGGACGAGGTCGCGCGTCGTTCCCGGGTAGGTGGTCGACTCGAGCACGACCACATGCCCCTTGCGCAGCCGCGGAGCGATCTCCCCGACCGCGCCCGCGACGATCGAGAGGTCGGGCTCGCGCTGCTTCGACAGAGGCGTCGGCAGCGCGATCAGGATCGCGGCCACGTCCTTCAGGACGTCGTAGTCGGTGGTGGCGTCGATCAGCCCGGCCGAGACGTGCTCGCGGAGCTTCTCCGACGGGACGTCCTGGATGTAGCTCTCGCCGCGGTTGAGCTGCGCCACCCGGTTCTCGGCGATGTCGACGAGCACGACCGGCTTGCCGGCGTCGGCGAAGGTGTCGGCGAGCGGCACGCCGACGTAGCCGGCGCCGACGACTGCGATCTCCGGGGTCATCGCGGGGGAAGGGTACTCACAAGCGCCTCTGCCACCCTGACCGATGCGCGGCCGTCGCCGTACAGCGGCGGCAGGTCGCGCGGCATCGTCGCTCCGCGAACCGCCTCGACGAGCCGGTCGGGGTCGTCGTCGACGAGGACGTTGGCGCCGAGCTCGACCGTGTCGACCCACTCGGTGCTCGGTCGTGTGGTGACGCAGGGGACGCCGTACCAGTACGCCTCCTTCTGCAGGCCGCCGGAGTCGGTGACGATCACGCGGGCCTGCGAGGCGAGCGCGGCGAGGTCGAGGTAGCCGAGCGGCTGTACCAACCGGACATGTGCAGGGGTCTGACCCCTGACGTGTCCGATCGCGACACGTGTCTTCGGGTGCGCCGGGAACACCACCGGCTCCTCGATCCGCGAAAGCCCCTGCAGGATGCGCGCAAGCCGGCCCGGCTCGGTGTTCGCCTCGCGGTGGATGGTCGCCAGCACGAACTCGAGGGGTCTGACCCCTGTCACGTCCAGAATCGTCGAGCGGTCGCGGGCGATCGGGGCGAGTCGAAAGCAGGCGTCCGCCATCACGTCGCCCACCACTTCGATCCTCCCCGACACGCCCTCCCGCTCGAGCGTCGCGCGCGAGCGCTCGTCCGGGCAGAAGAGAAGCTGCGCCAGACGGTCGGTCTCGATCCGGTTGTGCTCCTCCGGCATCGAGAGGTCGTTGCTCCGCAACCCGGCCTCCACGTGGACGAGGGGCACGCCCGCTTCCTGGGCGGCGCGCGCCCCGCCCAGGGTCGAGTTCGTGTCGCCGTAGACGAGCACCCAGTCGGGCCGCTCGGCGCGGATCGCCTCCAGCAGGCCCGGGCGGAGCGCGCCGAGCATGTCGCCGCGGGCGAGCCCGCCGACCTCGAGCCGGTACCGGGGCTCGGCGAGGCCGAGCTCGTCGAAGAAGACCTGCGAGAGCTCGGGATCGTAGTGCTGCCCCGTGTGGAGGACGACCTCCTCGATCCCGGCCGCGTGGAGCGCCGTCGAGACCGGCCCGGACTTGATGAACTGGGGCCGGTTCCCGACGACGGACAGGACTTTCATCCCGACCCGCCGACCAACCGCGCATTCATGCGTCTCAGCCTAGAGGCATGAGGCTGCTCCGACCGGCACTGGTCGCGCTCGTCCTGCCGGCCGTGCTGCTGACGCTGCCGGCTCGGAGTGGCGGAGCGCCTGCGCCGGGGCTCACCGGCTCCGGGCCGTGCCCGGGCCAACCCGGCTTCGTCTGCTCGACGCTCACCGTCCCGCTCGACCACCGCGGGCGCGTGTCGGGAGCCCTGCGTCTCGGCGTGGCCGTCGCGACCAACGCCGGAGCGCCGCGCGGCCTGCTCCTGATGCTGACCGGCGGTCCGGGCCAGCCCGGCGTCTCCTTCGCGACGAGGATCCGGGAGCGGCTCGGGCCGGCGGCCGACGCCTACCGGCTGGTCATGCTCGACCAGCGCGGGACCGGGCCGGGCGCGCTCGACTGCCCGGCGCTCCAGCAGGCGATGGGCTCGTCCGACCTGGCACCGCCGCCGGCGGCGGCGGTGCGGGACTGCGCTTCCTCGCTCGGGCCTCGCCGCAGCTTGTTCGGAAGCGACGACGTCGTCGCCGACCTGGACCTCCTGCGCCGGGCTCTCGGCGCCCAGCGCTTGACGATCGTCGGTGTCTCGTACGGCACATACGTCGCCGAGCGCTACGCCCTCGCCCACCCGGGTCGCGTCGCGCGACTCGTGCTCGACTCGGTCGTCCCGCACGCCGCGTCGGCGCAGCTCGAGACGCTCGTCCTGCCGGAGGTCGCCCGGGTGCTCCGTCTCGTCTGCAAGACGGGCGGTTGTCCCGGCGATCCGGCCGCGGACCTCGCCGCCGCCGTCGCCCGCGAGCACGACGGGCCGCGCCTGCTCGACGCTTTCGTCCTGCTGAGCGTGGTCGACCCGACGTTCCGGAGCGCCTTCGACGTCCCGCGGCTGCTGCACGATGCTCGCGGCGGCGACACCACCGGGCTGGACGCGATGCTGGCGACGGTGCGCGGCTGGGAGCGCCGGACGCCCGCGACCGAGCTCAGCCAGGGCCTGCACGCGAGCGCGCTGTGCGGCGACTGGCGCTTCCCGTGGGGACGCGCCGGGACGCCGGTCGCGGGGCGGGCCGCCGCGCTCGCCCGCTACGCCGCCGGTCTGCGCCGAAGCGAGCTCTGGCCGTTCGACCGGGCCACCGTGGTCGGCAACGGGATCGTGCAGCAGTGCCTGCCCTGGCCCCCGACCGCTCCGACTCCCGAGGTGCGACCGGGCGCCAGGCTCCCGGATGTGCCGACGCTGCTCGTCGTCGGCGACCGCGACCTCTCGACGCCGCTCCCCTGGGCTCGGAAGGAGCTCGTGCTCGCGCCGGGAGGCCGGCTCGTGGTCGTGAAGGGCTTGGGACACTCGGTGCAGCGGCGCCCGTCAGGACAGGCCGTCGTCCGCGCCTTCCTGCTCGGCTCGTAAGCCCGACCGGCAGGGGCGGCGGGCTACACTAGGCACCCCGCGGGCCGTTAGCTCAGCTGGTAGAGCAGGGGACTCTTAATCCCAAGGTCGAAGGTTCGAATCCTTCACGGCCCAACGCTCGCTGGCGGCGGCTGCGCCGCTGCAGCGCCTTGCTTCACGGGGGAAACGGCTGGTTTCCCCCGTGTGCCCCCTTCCCCGAAACCGGCTCGCGTACCTGCACCCGAAAAGGGGGCCGCGAATACGGTCTAGGCAGGCACGACCTCGAGGACCTTCGCGGTGTCCGCGAATCGTCGGAGCCTCGCGATCTTGCCGTCCCGCACATCCCAGACGTGCACGACCGAGAGGTCGAGGTGCTTGCCGGTGGCCGTTCCTGTTCCCGTGTACCGGGCCACCACCGCCACCGTGTCTTCGGAAGCGATGAACTCCTCCGGTATGACCGCGAAGTCCGGGATGTCCCGGGTGATGGGGCCGAAGATGTTCTGAACCACTGCCTCCCTGCCGTGGTAGACCCCGCCGTAAGGCATTCCCTCGGCTTCGTGCCACTCGATGTCGTCGGCCATCGCGCCGAGCACCCCCGGCACGTCACCGCGCCCGAATGCTTCGTAGGTGCCTCTGACCACGTCGACGCTCTGCTCTGCCACGAGTCGCTCCTTCGATCGCCGGTGGGGAGCGAGGAACCTACACCCCTGCGGATCGGGTCCCCCACTGACGGCGTGCTCGGCGCACCTGCGCTCACGCGTGATCCCGGGAAAGGCGTCGGGCGGTCAGAGCTCGTTCCGCGAGCAGTGGCCGCAGGGGCGACAGCGGGGCGGGACTAGGCTGAGGGCGTGACGGACGCCCCGAGCGAGCAGGCGCCTGCGGGAGCACGGGGCCTCGTCGTCGCCGCCCTGATGCTGGCCACCGGCCTCGCGGCCGTCGACGCCACCATCGTCGCCACCGTCGTCCCGCAGATCGTCGGCGACCTCGGCGGCTTCTCGCAGTTCCCGTGGCTCTTCTCGATCTATCTCGTCGCGCAGGCGGTGCTGGTTCCGATCTACGGGCGGCTGTCCGACGTGTTCGGCCGCAAGCCGCTGCTGCTCTTCGGGATCGGCGTCTTCCTCGTCGGGTCGGTGCTGTGCGGCGCGGCCTGGAGCATGGTCTCGCTGATCGTGTTCCGCGGCGTCCAGGGGATCGGAGCGGGCGCGATCCTGCCGTTGACGAACACGATCGTCGGCGACCTCTACCCGCCGGCCGAGCGCGGACGGATCCAGGGCTACGTCGCGAGCGTCTGGGGCGTGACGGCGGTCGTCGGGCCTGCGCTCGGCGGGTTGTTCGCCCAGTACTGGACGTGGCGGGGGATCTTCTTCATCAACATCCCGCTCGGGCTCGGCGCCGTCGCGCTGCTCGCGCTGTACCTCCACGAGCGAGTGGAGGAGCGCCGGCACCGCATCGACCTTGCCGGCGCGGCCGTGCTCACGGCTGCGCTCTCGATGCTCATCCTCGGCCTGCTGGAGGGCGGCGTCGGCTGGTCGTGGGCCTCCGCTCCGAGCCTCGGGCTCTTCATCGGCGCGGTCGCGCTGCTCGGCCTGTTCGTGCTCGTCGAGCGCCGCGCGGCGGAGCCGATCCTGCCGTTGTGGATCTTCCGGCGGCGGATCCTCGTGACCGCGAACGTCGCCGGTCTCGCGATCGGCGCGATCCTGATCGGCCAATCCTCGTACGTCCCGACGTACGGGCAGGGAGTGCTCGGCTACGGCGCGGTCCTGGCCGGCTTCGCGATGGCGTCGATGACGATCGGCTGGCCGCTCGCGGCGACCGCGGCGCCGAAGGTCTACCTACGGCTGGACTACCGGCCGACGGCGCTCCTCGGCGGCAGCTTCACGATCGCGGGCTGCCTCCTGCTCGCAGTGTTCGTGCACGAGCACTCGGGGCTCTGGCGCATCGCCGTGTCCAGCTTCGTGCTCGGGATCGGGATGGGCTTCGCATCCGTCTCGACCGTGGTCGCGGTGCAGTCCGTCGTCGGCTGGAACCGCCGCGGCGTGGTCACCGGCAGCAACATGTTCATCCGCACGCTCGGGAGCGCCGTCGGGATCGCGGTGTTCGGGAGCATCGCGAACACGACGCTCGCCGATCGGTTCCGCCATCCGCCGGCCGCTCTCGCCGGGAAGCTGCCGCACGCCGTCGATGCCGCGTCGATCTCGTTCACGAAGCGGCACGACACGGCCGCGGTCGTCGCGTACACGCGCCACGCCCTCTACGACGCGGTCCACTTCGTCTTCTGGGCGCTCGTGGCGGTCGCCGTGCTCGGGCTGCTCGCAGAGCTGTTCATGCCGCGGCGCGCGGAAGAGCTGCGCTTCGACGACTAGCGACCGCGCGCAACCGGTCGCGGTGGAAACGGAACCCCCGGACCGCGTAGGGTCGCGCTGCATGCTGCAGGGCGCCCTCTCCCTGCGTGTCGCGGCAGCCGCGCTTCTCGCCGCTCTCGCGTGGACCGGCTCCGCCGAGGCCGCTTCCGGTCAGCGGCGCGGCGCCTGCGCGGCGCCGCAGGTGACGTCCGCCTACGCGGGCTCCGTCCGGCGAGCGTTGCAGGCGGACCGCGACGTCTGGGGGAACGAGCTGCTCCGCTCGAGCGGCGGTCCGACCTACGACAAGGCGGCCCGGTACCTGCATCCGCTGCTGCTCGCGGCCGCGCCCAGCCGGGGCAAGCCCAAGTACCTGACCGACTCGGGCGTGTACTACCTGCCGTTCGGCTGGCCGGCCGGCGGGTTCGGAGCGCGCGTGGTCGCCTTGCACGTCGCCGATGGGAGCGAGGTGCTCGCCGGGCGCGTCAACGGCCCGAACCTGACCATCCGGGTCGGCGGCGAGCGGTACGGCGCCTGCCTGAGCCGGCTCGCGACGCCGCAGCTCTACCAGGGCTACCTGCCCGTCCTCGAGACCCGCTACGTGGACGCAGCGGGTGTTCGCTACCGCCAGGAGTCGTTTGCGGGCCGGATCGACGAGACCCACGGCCTCGTCAGCTTCGTCCGGCTCACCGCCGACGCGAGTCGCAGCAAGCGGGACGTCCGGATCGCGTTCACCCCCTCGGCGAAGCACCTGCGGCTCTCGGCCGACCGGACCGCGCTCGTGCGGGGGCCGAGCACCTACATGTACGTCGGCCCCGGCGCCGTCTACGACGGCCGCACCGTCTCCTTCCTGATCCCGGCCGGCGCCACCGGGACGGTGTACGTCGGCTGGTTCGTCGACCCGCAGGCGAGCAAGCCGTTCGTGCTCGACGACGACACGTACGCCGCGGCCCGCCAGACGGTCGCCGACTTCTGGAACGGCCGACTGCAGAGCGCCGCGACCTTCGAGACCCCCGAGCGGCGCGTCAACGACGCCGCGCGCAGCCTGCTGATCCAGAACGCCATGCTCGCGTGGCGCTACAGCGTCGGGAACACGTACGAGGAGCTGTCGAACGCGGAGATGATGGAGGTCGCCCAGGTGATGGGCGCGTACGGCTTCCAGCACGTCGACGAGGCGATCCTGCGCACGGCGACGTGGCGGAAGCTGAGCAAGAGCGCGAACTGGAACATGGGGGAGCGGCTGCTCGCCTCCGCGCGCTACTACGCCCTCTTCCACGACCGCGCCTACCTGGCCCGGCACACCCCGACCCTCGCCTCCTATGTCGCGCGGCTCGGGCACCGGCTCGCGAAGAACGGCCACCGGCTCCTGCCGAGGGAGCGCTTCTCCGCCGACATCGGCGTCCGCGTGTTCGGGCTGCACTCGCAGGCCGTGGTCTGGAACGGGCTGCGGGAGATGGCCGCGGTCTGGTCGCAGACCGGCCATCCCGGCCTGGCGGCTCGCGCCCGGCGGATCGCGGCCCAGCTCGGCGCCGGCCTGCGGAGCGCCTCGCGCAAGCAGGCCTCGCGCCTCAAGGACGGGACGCTGTTCGTGCCGGTCCGGCTCGGCGACGGCGAGCGTCCGTATCGCAGGCTGACGGCGACCCGGTCGGGCAGCTACTGGAACCTGGTCATGCCGTACGCGCTCGCGTCCGGGATCTTCCGCCCGGGCAGCCCGGAGGCGAGGGGCGTGCTCTCGTACCTGCTCGCCCACGGCTCCCGCATCCTGGGGCTCGTCCGCGCCGGCGCATACTCGCTGTACGGCAAGTCGCGCTTCCCGGTATCCGGCACGGACCAGGTCTACGGGCTGAACGTCTCGCGCTTCCTCGCCGACAACGACCAGCCCGACCAGCTGGTGCTCAGCCTGTACGGGCAGCTCGCGGCGGGCATGACGCAGGGCACGTTCGTCTCGGGCGAGGGGGCGACGATCGCGCCGATCCGCGGGGAGTACTACCGCAAGATGCTCCTGCCGCCGAACGCGGGCAGCAACTCGGCCTTCCTCGAGACGCTGCGGCTGATGCTCGTCCACGAGACGGAGGGCCCGCTCGGCATGCCGAACGGCCTCCAGCTCGCCTTCTCGACTCCCCGGGGGTGGCTCAGGCCCGGCTCCCGGATCGCCGTCACCGACGCGCCGACCAGCTTCGGGCCGCTCACCTACCAGCTCACGGCGCTCGACGGCGAGGTCGACGGCCTCCTCGAGGTGCCGTCCTCGTGGCGGCTGGAGAAGCTCCAGCTCCGCCTACGCCTGCCGGCCGGACGCCGGCTGACCGCGGTGCTCGTCGACGGCCGTCCGTATCGCCGTTTCGACCCGCGCACGGGGACGATCGACCTCTCCGGGCGGCGAGGGACGATTCAGCTCACGGCCCGGTTCCGCCCTGCTAGAGATTCCGCCGCCTGATCACGAGCCCGAGCGGCACGACTGCGGCGATCACGAAGTACGGCGCCAGGTCCTTCCGGCTCGAGACCGAGTCGAGCCGCGCGCGGGGCCCCGGTCCCAGCGCTGCTCGCACGGCTCGCGCGGCTCGGCCGACCTCGCCGGAGGTGAACGCCCGACCGGCAGTCGCGCGGAGGAACTCCGCCAGGGCGCGGTCGCTGTCGGGTGGCGGCGCGTAGTCCGGCTCGGGGAAGCCGTCCGGCCCGAAGACGTGCTCGCGCGGCGTGCCGACCCGCAGGACGACGACCGCCGGGCGCGGTCGCGTGGCGAACGCATTCCGGATTCCGTCGACGTAGAGACCGACGCTCTCGGCGTCGGTGACGACGACGAGCGCTCGGTGAGGTGTCCCCGGCGTGAAGTAGCCGGCGGAGGCGATCTCCTCCAGCGTGTCGAAGCTCGTCACCGTCGGCGCCGTCCCGCGCGGCGGTGGACGCTCGATCCCGACCGCCCTGGCGACCGTCGCGTCGAACGCTTCCGAGCTCGCCGTCGGGAACAGCAGCGGCAGCACCCGGTCGGTGAACGTCGCCACCCCGACCGGGATGTCGGCGAGCCGCGCGCGGAGCTCGTCTGCGGCCTGCTTCGCCCGGTCGAGCCGCGTCGGCGAGGTGCTGGTCGCGGATGCCAGCATCGAGCGAGAGACGTCGATCGCGACGAAGACCTGCGCGTCCCGGCGCGCGAACCGCGGCTGCTCGGTGCGGACGACGGGCTGCGCTGCGGCGACGCCGAGCAGCCCGCTGATCGCCGCGATCGCCACGGGAACCTCGAGGCGGCGCCCGGCGCCGGCCGGCTCGAGCCCGAGGACGGCGCGCACGCGGGCCGCCCTGCGATGGTTGAGCAGGGCGAGCGCGAGCGGGATCAGGCCTGCGGCGGCGATGACCGCCGCAATCGGCGTCAGGAAGCCGAGATCCATCAGTAGCCCTTCCCGGCCGGGAGGGCGGACGCGCCGGAGTGCGTGTTGCCCGACTTCCGCTGGCTTCCGCGCAGAGAGCTCGGCGGCGCGGACAGGTGGTAGAGCAGCTCGAGGTTCGACTTCGCCTGCTCGTTGGCCGGATCCAGGCGGATCGCCGCCTGGAACTCCAGGACGGCCCGGTCGACGCTCGTCGAGCCGTCGGCCTGGTTCGCATCCAGCACCGCGAGCACGCCGAGCAGGTTCTCGGCCGCCGACGCGCGTCTGCGATCGTGCTCGGCGCGGATCACGCGCGCCAATGCGGCCTCCGCCTCGACCCGCAGGTCGGTTCCCTCGAGGCCGGTGTCGAAGCTCGGGATGCCGGTGTGCGCGAGCTGGAACCGCGCGATGGCCCGGCGATACGCGAGGTCGTCGTCGACGCCGAGCAGCCGCCTGCCGACCCCGAACGGCGCCGTCTCGTCGGCGTGCCAGGTGGGGGCCTTTCCGGTCGTGCGCGTCAGGTCCGCGAGGTCGCCTGCGCGGATCGCGTCCCGCCACGCTCCGGCGTCCCGCGCGGCGAGCACGGCGACCACCGCGAGCGCCAGGCAGAGGGCCGCGGCGGCGCCGAGCAGGACCCGGCGGCGGCGCGTCACGCCGGCCTCCGGCCCGTCCATTCGAGCCTGTCGAGCGTGCGCTCGTTCAGGCCGAGCAACAGCGCGAGCGTTGCCGCGAGCGCGACCAGCGCGGTCGGGAACGCCGGACTCGTCTTGCGGAGCGGCGCCGCTCCCGGCGAGCTCCGCAGCGTCGTGACCGTGCCGCCGCCGTGCGCCAGCGCGTTGCGGAAGAAGTGCTCGTCGTCGCGACCGGGGTCGAGGCCCACGATCCTGATCGGGATGTGGTCGCGTGCGAACGCGACCAGCGTCTGGGCGAGCCTCGACCGGTCGTTCGGCGCGTCGGCGAGGTCGCTGATCAGGACGACGGAGCCGTTCGCGACGCGATCGCGGTCCAGGATCCGCCGAGCCAGGTCGAGACCGGTCCAGATCCGCGTTCCGCCCGAGAAGGCGTCGCGCCACGGGCTGACCACGCCGCGCCGCGCGAAGAAGCGCAGGTACGAGCGCAGCTCCGTCGCCGGGGTCCCGGGCGGCAGGGCCTCGTAGGCGACGTCGGAGAACAGCACGAGGCCGACTCGACGGCCCGAGCTCGCGAGGTCGCGGAGCGTCCGGTCGATCTCGCGGTAGTTGTCGTAGGAGACGCTCCAGGACATGTCGATCGCGATCACCGGGCTCGTGCCGGTCGGGAGCACGGGCTCGGCCTTTCTCGTGCGATGGGCGACCAGGTAGGCCGCGACGAGCGCGCCGACGAGCCCTGCGCCGAGCACCAGCCGGATGACGAGCGTCCGGCGTGAGGCTCGACCGAGGGCGACCGCATCGGCGAGGGGGATCCCGCGGCGGGGTCTCACAGCGCTCCCTCGACGTCGTTCGCGAAGCGCGCCGCGACCTCGGCGGACGGCGGTTGCGCCGACCAGGCGAGCCAGAACGCAGCCTGCGCGAGGTCGGCTCGTCCCGACGAGCTCAGCTCGCGGGCGAGGCGGCCGAGTGCCTTCCGCCGCTCGGCCGGGTAGCCGTTGGAGCAGCTCGCGCGAACCAGGGCGAGCGCCTGCTCGAGCGGCGAGGCCTGCGCTCCGCGCCGGGCGCGCCGCCGCGGGAGCATCAGCGCGACCAGGACGGTCGCAGCCAGGACCAGCGCCCCGGCCGCGGCTGCGAGCAGCGCCTGCAACGTGCCGGGGCCGAGCCGGAACGAGACCGGCGGCAGCGAGTCGTCCACGCGCAGGTGTGCCGTCGGGTCGTTCTTGTCGGCCGACGTCAGCCGCGAGACGAGCCGGTAGGGGGGCCAGGGCAGCTCCCCGCGCACGAGCTCTCCGCCCGTCGTCCGGTACGCGATCCGCGCCGGCAGGAAGCGGCGCTCGGCCAGCGATTCCGGCACGCATCCCTGGGCCAGGCACTCGAGCGAGTAGCGGAAGGAGATCAGCACGCCCCGCGCGGACCGGACCCTCCGGCTCGTCCCCACGACTCGGTAGGGGGCGAACCTCGGCTCGACGGCCACGCTCGCCGGGTCGATCGCCGCCGGGTCGACGACGACGTCGAGGCGCGCCGCCAGGGGGTCTCCGAACGAGAGCGACTGCCGTGAGAGCGACGTCGAGGCCGAGATCGGCCGCGCCGGCGGCGCGCTCGAGGAGCCGTCGGGGAGCAAGGTGAGGGCGAGCACGACGGCCAGCGCGACGAGGACCGCGCCGAGCAGGAGGGCGGCACGCCTCAACGCCACTCCCCTCGCCGGTTCGCGAGCCTCGCCCCGGCCCAGTCCGTGAACGCTCCGACGACGGCTTCCGGGGCGGCGTCTCCCACCACGACCGGATCGAGCCCGAGGCTGCGAAAGTCGGCGAGCAGGCCCGCCAGGCGCGCCTCGTTCGCCTCGCATCTGGCCGCCGCCTCCTTCCGCGTCAGCCTGATCTTCCGAACACGTCCGCTCGCCGGATCGACGAACGGGACGACGAGGCCTCCGACCGGCGGGAAGCTCTGCTCCCACACGGGCTCCTGGACGACGACCGGGACGACGTCCCACCGAAACGCAAGCGCACGCAGCCACGCTTCGGGGCGAAGCGGAGTGGTGAAGTCGGAGCAGACGAAGACGAAGGTTCCGGGCGGGAGCGACCGCCGGCTCTGGGCGAGCGAGCCGAGCGCCGTCTCGAGGCCGTCGCGGCGTCCCGTCCAGCCGGCCGACGCCTGCCTGGCCTCGACCTCGGCGAAGCCGGCGGCGGTGCGCGGGGGGAACCAGCCCGGCCCGGGCGCGGTGTCGAGGTAGCCCGCCGCCCCGAGCTCGCGAACGGCGGCGGTCGCGACGGCGGACCAGATCGCGGCGAGCGCGGCAGGCTTGCTCAGCCACGGCAGGTCGTCCGGGTAGAGCGACATCGTCGCTGCCCGGTCGGCGACGAGAACGACGCGAGGCGCCTCGTCCGCGAAGTCCTCGCGAACCATGAACGACGGCTCTCCCCGAATCGACGTCAGCCGGGCCGACAGCTTCCAGTCGATTCCGCCCGGGTCGTCGCCCGGCCGGTACGGGCGCGTCGTCGCGACGCTCGAGCCGATGCCGCGGCGATCCGCCCGCAGGCGGCCGAACGCAGAGCCGACGGGCCGCCGGCGCGGGACGAGCGGAAAGGTCAGCTCGCGGGCGTCCACCTGGCGGCGTGCCCGACCGCGAGGTCGGCCAGCTCGGGCGGAGGCGCGAGCTGCGTGCAGCGGCGATAGATCTCGGCCAGGATCTCGTCGCGCGACCGTCCCCGGGATTCCGCGACGAGGGTCGGCGAGAACACCAGCCGGTGACCGAGGACGGGTGCGAACATCCACTCGACGTCCGCAGGAGTCGTGTACGCCCGGCCGTTGAGCAGCGCCCACGCGCGGGAGGCCCGCTCGAGCGCCAGGCTTCCCCGGACGGACGCGCCGATCGAGATCTCCTCGAGCTGCCGGGTGGCGCGCACGAGGGCGATCATCCAGCGCCGGACGAGGTCGTCGACGTAGACCGCCGGCAGAGCCGTCTCCAGCCGGGCGAGGTCGGCGACGCCGACGACGGGCCGCAGCTGGTCGAGCGGGTGGCCGACCTGCTGGTCGAGGACGACCGCCAGCTCGTCCTCCTCGCTGGGATAGCCGAGCCGGGCCTTGAGGAAGAAGCGGTCGAGCTGCGCCTCGGGCAGCGGGAAGACCCCTTCGAACTCGATCGGGTTCTCGGTCGCGAGCACGAGGAACGGCTGCGGGAGCACGTAGGTCTGGCCGTCGATCGTCACCTGCCGCTCGGCCATCGCCTCGAGCAGCGCCGACTGCGTCTTCGGCATCGCGCGGTTGATCTCGTCGACGAGCACGACGTTCGCGAACAGCGGGCCGCGCCTGAACTCGAAGTCGCGGCGCCGCTGGTTGTAGATGTTGATGCCGGTGACGTCCGAGGGCTGGAGGTCGGGCGTGCACTGGACGCGGGCGAAGACGGCGTCCTCGATGCTGGCGGCGATCGCGCGGGCGAGGACCGTCTTGCCGGTTCCGGGCACGTCCTCGAAGAGCACGTGACCGTGGCACGCGAGCGCGGCGAGCACGAGCCGGATCTCGTCCTGCTTGCCGCGCAGGACGCGCTCGACGTTGGCCAACAGCCGACCCGCGATCGCAGCGGCCTCGTCGAGCTGGCCGCCCTCCGCGGCGGTCCTCGCGTCCGGCTCGACCCGCACGAGGAGATTATGCGCGCCTGGGGCGTCTCCCGCCTCGCGGCGCCGAATCTCTCACCGAGCCCCCTTCTCGTCGCGGCGACCTCGGGAGTCTCCTCGCTCTGCCGGGCAAGACCCGATCCGGTTGCGATCGGGGGCGACGCCGAGGCACTTCGAGAGGTCGCGCGGGAATACTCCTGGAAGCGCGCCGCCTGTCACTTGAAATAGGTTCCGGGCCTACGGATACTTGTCGCGCATCGCTCGCGAAGTGACTCAACGGAGGAGGTTGGTGTGACGAAGCGTCTTCTCGGCGCGTTCCTCGTTGCTGTGACGGGAACGCTCGTGCTCGCCACCGTCGGTTCCGGCGGTACGAGCGCGAGGCAGGCGACGCCGCTTCCCGCCTCGTCGTGCTCACCGATCGTCTACAAGGGCTCCGGAAGCCCGAAGTACATCGTCGCATCCGACCTCCCGCTTCAGGGGTCGGGCCGCGCGCAGACGATCGAGATGACGAAGGCGATCCAGTTCGTCCTCAGCGGGGCGGGCTGGAAGGCGGGCGCCTACACGCTCGGCTATCAGTCGTGCGACGACTCGACTGCTCAGGCAGGGAAGTGGGACTCGGCAAAGTGCTCCGCGAACGGAAACGCCTACGCCCGTGATCAGGACGTGATCGGCGTGATCGGCACGTTCAACTCGGGTTGCGCGGAGATCATCGTTCCGATCCTCAACCGGGCGCCCGGCGGTCCGGTCGGCATGGTCAGCCCCGCGAACACGTACACGGGTCTGACCGTCGCGGGGAACGGAACTGCGGCCGGCGAGCCCGGCAAGTACTACCCGACCGGCAAGCGCAACTACGTCCGGGTGGTCGCGCAGGACCAGTACCAGGGCGCGGCCGATGCGCTCCTCGCGCAGCGGCTCGGGGCCAAGAACGTCTACGTCCTGAACGACAAGGAGGCGTACGGTCTCGGCGTCGCGACGAACTTCCGGAACTCGGCGAGGAAGCTCGGGATCAAGATCGCCGGTTTCGAGGCGTTCGACCCGAAGGCGTCCAGCTACGCGGCGCTCGCCTCGAAGATCAAGGACAAGGGCGCGACCGGTGTCTTCATCGGCGGCCTGATCTGCGAGAACGGCGGCAAGCTGATCAAGGACCTCCGCTCGACGCTCGGGGCCAAGGTCAAGCTGATCCTCCCGGACGGCTTCACCCCGATCTCTGCAGTCGTCGAGGGCGCCGGGAAGGCCGCGGAGAGCGCGTACGTGAGCGTCGCGGGCGTCCCGAACTCGCAGCTGAAGGGACAGGGGAGGGCGTTCCTGAACGCGTTCCGGAAGCAGATCCACAAGGACCCGGATCCGTACTCCTCGAAGGCTGCCCAGGCGGCCGTCGTGATGTTGTCCGCGATCGCGAAGTCGAACGGGTCTCGCTCGAGCGTCGCCTCGCAGCTCTTCAAGGTCAACCTGAAGGGGAGCATCCAGGGCGACGTGAGGTTCGACAAGAACGGCGACATCACCGGCGGCCCGATCGCGATCTATCTGATCAAGGGCGGCAAGAGCACCGACTACACGGTGATCAGACCGCCCGTCGCGCTGGCGAAGGCGAGCTGACAGAAACGAACGCTCGAACGGTGAGAGGGAGGGCAGAGGCCCTCCCTCTCCCGTCTGCGCCCTAGTACGGAGGCGGACCTTCGTCGACGTACGTCGTCCGCCGCCGGGTGAAGTAGCCGGGGCCCGCCCAGCTCGACCAGAAGACCATCGACAGCAGCGCGCCGATGATTCCGACGACCAGCAGGATGACGCCGATCGTGTTCACGTCGAAGCCGGACGAGCTCACGTGGACGGCCCAGGCGAGGATTGCGCCGACGGCGATCAGGATCAGGCTCACTCCGAGTCCCATGCAGTCCCCCTTTCTCCGAGGGAAACGGAAGTGCGCGGCTGGCGGTTACGCGGTGCGCGCCGCCGCGACCGACACGGCGGGCGCGGCTCACAGGCGTCAGTGAGGTGCGAGGCCCTGGGGAGGGGGGCTCGCGGGGGGAACCGGCTGTTCCCCCCGCGAAGCGAGGCGCAATTCACTAGGCTCGGATTGCGTGCGTAGGGGTTCGATCGTCCAGCTCGTCGCCCTGGGTGTCGTGATCGGCGCGGCCGCGACCATCGTCGCGCTGTTCGTGCCGTGGCTGCCTCCGAACGCCTCGGAGGAGCGCGACGGGATCGACCTCGTCTTCTGGTTCACGACCGCGATCTCGATCGGGATCTTCGCCCTGGTCGGGGCCGTGATCCTGTACTCGGTGGCCAAGTTCCGCGTCCGACCGGACGACGACTCGGACGGCCCGCCGATCCACGGCCACACGGGGATCGAGATCCTGTGGACGGCCGTTCCGGCGATCCTCGTCACGGCGATCTCGGTGATCAGCGGCGTCGTGCTCGTGCAGAACGACCGGGCCGACTCCGGCCACCTGAACGTCGAGGTCACGGCGCGGCAGTTCGCCTGGACGTTCGCCTATCCCCAGCAGGGCAACCTGACCTCCGGGCAGCTCCGTCTGCCGCTCGGCCGCTCGGTCGAGCTGCACCTCCAGGCGCTGGACGTGATTCACTCCTTCTGGGTGCCGGAGTTCGGGCAGAAGCAGGACGCCGTCCCCGGCCAGGACACGAAGCTCGTGATCACCCCGACCAAGCTCGGCACCTACCCCGTGATCTGCACGGAGCTCTGCGGCCTCGGCCACGCGCTGATGCGCACGACGGCGATCGTCATGAAGCCGGCCGCGTTCACCGCGTGGGTGAACCAGGAAAAGCAGGCGCTTCAGGCCCCGCCCGGCCAGGCCGGCAAGGCGGTCTTCGCCAGCAACGGCTGCGCCAGCTGCCACACGCTGCGCTCGGCGAACGCGACCGGTACCGTCGGCCCCGACCTCGATAAGCTGCCTGCCTACGCGAAGCAGGCGGGCAAGCCGCTCGAGGATTTCGTCAGGGAGTCGATCGTCGATCCGAACGCCTACGTGCAGCCCGGCTACAACCGCAACGTGATGCCGCCGTTCGCGAACCTGCCGAAGGACCAGATCGACTCCCTCGTCCAGTTCCTGACCAGCTCGAGCAAAGGAGGCTCGTGAGCACGACCACGGTGAGCCAGCACGTCCCGGCCAGCGCGCCGCCGCAGGCGAAGCGCAACGTCCTGCTCAGGCCCGGCTGGGTGCGCGCCGCCTGGATGATGTGCCTGTTCTGGGGCATCGGCCTCGGGATCGTGCTCGTCTTCCGGGCCTGGGCGGGCTGGGATCCGCTCTTCAAGTGGTCGGTGATCACGGTCGTCTCGACCCTGACCTCGGGCCCGATCGGCTTCCTCGCCGGCCTCGGCGCCTTCGACTACTGGGCCCGCTACGCGATCGGCTCGCCGAGCGTGCCGGAGGACCACTCGGGCCACGGCGGGCGCACCTGGAAGGACTACTTCCGCCCGAACACCGACCACAAGGTGATCGGGATCCAGTACGTGGTGACGACGATCGTCTTCTTCATCGCCGGCGGGCTGATGGCGATGATGTTCCGCGCCGAGCTGGCACGCCCCGGCATGCAGTTCGTGGACAACCAGACCTTCAACGGCCTGGTCTCGGTGCACGCGGCGCTGATGATCTTCCTGTTCGTGATCCCGGCCTTCGCCGGGCTGGGCAACTACGTGATCCCGCTGATGATCGGCGCGCCCGACATGGCGTTCCCGCGGCTGAACGCGCTCTCGTTCTGGCTGCTGCCGATCGCCGGCACGATGATGCTGCTCAGCTTCGTCGTTCCGGGCGGCGCATTCGCCGCCGGCTGGACGGGCTACGCGCCGTTATCGATCGACCAGCCCCTCGGCACCGTGTTCTTCAACATGGGCGTCCAGTGGGCGGGGGCGTCGTCGATCATGACCGCGCTCAACTTCCTGGTCACGATCATCACGATGCGAGCGCCGGGGATGACCTTCTGGCGCATGCCGCTGCTCGTCTGGGCCAACTTCACGACGTCGCTGCTCGTCGTGATCGCGACGCCGTTCATCGCCGGCTCGCAGTTCTTCGTCATGTTCGACCGCGTCATGCACACGAACTTCTTCGAGGCGAGCGGCGGCGGGTACGTGCTCGGCTACCAGCACATCTTCTGGTTCTACTCGCACCCGGCGGTCTACATCATGATGTTGCCCGGCTTCGGGATCGTCTCGGAGGTCATATCCGTGATGGCCAGGAAGCCGATCTTCGGCTACCGGCTGATGGCCCTCTCGCTGATGGCGATCCTCGTGCTCGGCTTCTCGGTCTGGGCACACCACATGTTCGTCGCCGGCGTCGCCTCGTGGCTGCGGATCCCGATGATGGTCACCTCGATGGTGATCGCCGTCCCGACCGGGATCAAGATCTTCTCCTGGTTGGCGACGATCTGGGAAGGCCGACTCCACTTCACGACGCCGATGTTGTTCGCGCTCGGCTTCGTGTCGATGTTCGTGATCGGCGGCCTCTCGGGGATCTACCTGGCCGCGGTGCCGATCGACATCCACGTCTCCGACACGTACTTCGTCGTCGCGCACATCCACTACGTGCTCTTCGGCGGCTCGCTGTTCACGATCTTCGCCGGGATCTACTACTGGTTCCC